>Ga0207665_10003358_pt1 | contig 10719 bp, 6 predicted proteins | sample LARL112metaG_FD_184351 | JGI IMG/M metagenome (GOLD analysis project Ga0207665, IMG submission 184351) | Corn, switchgrass and miscanthus rhizosphere microbial communities from Kellogg Biological Station, Michigan, USA - LAR L11-2 metaG... | ecosystem: Host-associated > Plants > Roots >...
CTGTCCGAGCGCAAGCAGACCCGTCTTTTCCTGCGCCGCGACCGGTACGGCCGGTACATGTCCTGCCTGGTCTACCTGCCGCGGGACCGGTACACCACCAAGGTCAGGCTGCGGGCCCAGGGCATCTTGCGCGAGGCGCTTAACGGGGTCTCGGTGGACTACAGCGCCACCGTCGGCGACTCGGCCCTGGCCCGCCTGTACGTGGTGGTCCGGGGCGAGCCTGGCCGCCCGGTGCCGCAGGTCGACGCGGCCGCGCTCGAGCGCAAGCTGGCCGCGGCGGTCCGGTCGTGGGACGAGGACCTCGCCGTCGAGGCGGTCAGGATCCTCGGCGAGGAACGGGCCAGCCAGGTGATCGAGCTGGGCGCGCGCGTCCCCGACACCTACCGGGCGGACGTCACGGCCACGGACGCGGTCGGTGACCTGATCACGATGCTGGAGCTGCGCGACGCGGGCACCGAGTTCGCGGTCCGGCTGGTGGAGCACCCGGAGCGGTGGACGCTCGTGGTGTACCGCTCCGGCACCCCGATCACCCTCTCGGACGTGCTGCCGCAGCTCCAGCACATGGGGGTCGAGGTCGTCGACGAGCACCCGTACCGGTTCACCGGGAGCTCGACGGCCGGATCGTTCTGGATCTACGAGTTCGGCCTGCGCCCCCCGGCCGCGGCCGCCTCCGGGAGCCTGCGGCAGCTGTTCGAGGACGCGCTGACCGCGCTGTGGCACGGCCAGACCGAGGACGACGCGTTCAACGCGCTGGTGCTGACGGCGGGCCTGACCTGGCGTGAGGTGACGCTGCTGCGCGCCTGCGCCAAGTACCTGCGCCAGGGCGGGATGCGCTTCAGCGAGGACTACGTGCAGCGGGTCCTGCGGTCCAACGGGGCCATCACCCGGCTGCTGATCCGGCTGTTCGAGTCCCGGTTCGACCCCGCTAGGCAGAACGGCGCCGGCGAGCGCTGCGAGGCCATCACCGAGGAGATCCGCGGCCAGCTCGACGACGTGACCAGCCTCGACGCCGACCGGATCCTGCGGTCCTACCTGGCGCTGATCGAGGCCACCCTGCGCACCAGCTACTACAAGCAGGCCGGCCAGAGCCCGGGCCCGGGCTTCGACGGGCCCCCGGCCCTGGTGCTCAAGCTCGACCCGCGCACGGTGCCGGGGATCGTGGAGCCGCGGCCCACGTTCGAGATCTTCGTCTACTCGCCCCGGCTGGAGGGGGTGCACCTGCGCTTCGGCCGGGTGGCGCGCGGCGGCCTGCGCTGGTCCGACCGGTTCGAGGACTTCCGCACCGAGGTGCTCGGCCTGGTCAAGGCGCAGGAGGTCAAGAACGCGGTCATCGTGCCGTCGGGCGCCAAGGGCGGCTTCGTCTGCAAGCGCCTGCCCGATCCGGCCGACCGCGAGGCGTACCAGGCCGAGGTGCTGGCCTGCTATAAGACGTTCATCGCGAGCATGCTCGACGTGACCGACAACATCGAGGGCGACCGGGTGGTGCCGCCGGCCGGCGTGGTCCGCCAGGACGACGACGACCCGTACCTGGTGGTGGCGGCAGACAAGGGCACCGCGACGTTCTCCGACACCGCCAACGAGATCGCGGTCAGGTACGGCTTCTGGCTCGGCGACGCGTTCGCCTCGGGCGGGTCCGAGGGCTACGACCACAAGAAGATGGGCATCACCGCGCGCGGCGCCTGGGAGTCGGTCAAGTGGCACTTCGCCGCGCTCGGCGTCAACCCCGCCGCCGACGACTTCACCGCGGTCGGCGTCGGCGACATGTCCGGCGACGTGTTCGGCAACGGCATGCTGCTGTCCGAGCACATCAAGCTGATCGCGGCCTTCGACCACCGGCACGTGTTCGTTGACCCCGCGCCGGAACCGGCGGCCAGCTTCGCCGAGCGCCAGCGGCTGTTCGCGCTGCCCAGGTCGTCCTGGGCGGACTACGACCAGGCGCTGATCTCGGCCGGCGGCGGCGTCTGGCCGCGCACGGTGAAGTCGATCCCGGTCTCGGCGCAGGCCCGCACCGTCCTCGGCATCGACGCCGCGGTCTCCGCGCTGTCCCCGGACGAACTGATCTCGGCCATCCTGGCCGCCCCGGTCGACCTGCTCTGGAACGGCGGCATCGGCACCTACGTCAAGGCCACCATCGAGTCGAATGCCGACGTGGGGGACCGGTCGAACGACGCGGTGCGGATCGACGCCACCCGGCTACGCGCCCGGGTCGTCGGCGAGGGCGGCAACCTCGGCCTGACCCAGGCCGCCAGGATCCAGTACTCGCTGGCCGGCGGCCTGATGAACACCGACTTCATCGACAACTCGGCCGGGGTCGACACCTCCGACCACGAGGTCAACATCAAGATCCTGCTGGCCGACGCGATCAGGGACGGAGCCCTGCCGGCCGACGGCCGGCATGATCTGCTCGAGGACATGACCAGCGAGATCGCCAGCCTGGTCCTGCGGCACAACTACGGGCAGAACATGGCGCTGGCGGTTGCCAGGTCCCAGGCCCCCTCCCTGCTCCACGTGCACGCGCGGTACCTGCGCAAGCTGATCAGGGACAAGCGGCTCAACCCGGAGCAGGACATGGTGCCCAGCGACCGGGAGATCGCCGAACGGCGGGGCTCGGGCGGCGGGCTCACCAGCCCCGAGTTCGCCCTGCTGCTGGCCCTCACCAAGATCTCGGCGGCCGAGGATATGGTCGCCTCGACCCTGCCCGACGACCCGTACCTGCGCCGGGTGCTCGACGCGTACTTCCCCGCCCCGCTGCGGGCCAGGTTCGCGGACCGGATGATGACGCACCGGCTCCGCCGCGAGATCATCACCACCTCGGTGATCAACGAGATGATCGACACCTCGGGCACCACGTTCCTGTTCCGGCTGATCGAGGAGACCGGCGCGTCGGTCCCCGACCTCACCCGGGCCTGGCTGGTGGCCCGCGAGGTGTTCGACATGTCGGCCTTCTGGTACCAGGTGGAGGCGCTGGAGGGCTCCCGGGTCGGCATCGGCGCCCAGATCACGCTGCTGCTCGAGGGGCGCAAGCTGACCGAGCGCGCGGCCCGCTGGCTGCTGCACAACCGCCGTCCCCCGTTCGACCTCGAGGCCACCGTGGGGTTCTTCGCCGACGGCGTCCGGACGGTCCGCTCGGGCCTGCCCAAGCTGCTCACCGGGCGGGACCTGGCCGGGTACGAGGAACGCCGCGACTCCTACCTCGACCTGGGCGTGCCGCTCGACCTAGCCGAGCGGGTCGCGGCCATGGTGCCCGGGTACTCCGCCTTCGACATCGTCCAGGTCGCCGCGTCCGCCGGGCGGGGCATCGAGGAGACCGCCGAGGTCTACTTCGACCTGGCCGACCGCCTCCAGATCACCCGGCTGCGCGACCGCATCACCGCGCTGCCGCGGGAGGACCGCTGGTCCACCATGGCCCGGGCCGCCCTGCGTGACGACCTGTACGCGGCGCACGCCTCGCTCACCGCGGACGTGCTCGGAGCCAGCGGCCCGGACGGCTCGCGGACCCCCGAGGAACGCCTGCTCGCCTGGGCCTCGCGCAACGAGTCGGCGGTGACCATGGCCGCCCAGACCCTCGGCGAGATCTGGGAGAGCGAGCGCTTCACGTTCACCACCCTGTCGGTAGCCCTGCGCGCCGTCCGCACCCTAGTCGCCGCCAGCTCCCTCCCCGACGCCCAGTAGCCCAGCACGCAGTAGCCCGGCGCGCAGTAGCCCAGCGCGCAGTAGACACGCCACAGCAGGCACAACAGCCCCGGCAGTCTCTTTCGCCCCGCCCCGCCGTACCGTGCCGCCGTCAGGCGGGCAGGCGGTGCGTCAGAAGGCGTGGCCGTAGCTGGGGCCGCCCTGCCAGCCGATGATCTGCAGCTTGGCGTCGCTGGCGCTGGCCGGGGGGTCGATCGCGGCGTACTGGTACGCCCAGTTGGCGTACACCGCGTGGTATCCGACCTGGCCCGGCGTGGTCAGGATCGGGGCGACCGCGTCGGGTACCGGGATCGGTGACCCGGCGTCCAGGTTGGGATGCTCGTTCGTGGTGTTCAGGTACATGCCGTAGAAGATGAGCGCGCTGCCGTCGGCCAGCCGCAGCCCGACCTGGGGGAACGACGAGCCCTGGAGCAGCCACTGGTACTCCAGGCCCCGGCGCTGCTGGGCGGCCGCCTGCGCGGCCTGCGCCGCGTAGAGCCCGGTCGTCTGCGGGCCCGCGGCGACCACCGTCGCAGCCGGGCTGGTGGGGCCGTCGTCGACCACGGCGGCCTGCGTCGCTCCCGCGACATCGGGCCGCAGCAGCAGGCTCTGATCGGTGGTGCTCACCGGGATGGCGTAACCGCCGTCGAGTTCGACCTTCGGCAGTGGCCGGCTGAGCACGGCCGTGCCGCTCAGCGTCCAGATCACCGTCGTCTTGTCCCGGGCGAACAGCAAGAGCGTGCTGACCGCGGGGCCGCGGTGACCGCCGGTGACGGTGCTCCTCGGCACGGACACCACGAACCACTGCGGGAAGGCGGACAGCGCGGGGACGTAGAACGTCGGCGTGCCGTAGCTGTACCTGGGGACCGCGGTACCCTCCGAGGCCAACGCCAGATACTGGGACTTGACCTGGGCCCACTGCGCGGATGTGACGACAGAAAGCGCCGTGGCCTGGTCTCCCTGGACCGCGGCCGCGTCGCTGTCCTTGACGTATGTCTCGTAGATGCTCCGCGCCATGGCGAGGGAAACGGCGTGGCCGGCCTGAGTGGCCGCATCCGCGGGCGCATCCGGCGCGCAACCTTGCGCGCTGAGCAGGGTCACGGCGGCCAGCACCGCTCCTCCGATCGCGGTACCTGCCCAGGTCCGGCGCTTTCGCTGTGTCACGCTAAGGCAGGATACCGGGTTTAAGCCCGCGGTTCCGTGCACTGGGCGGGATGCGGATTCCCCGACGCCACTCGGTTAGGCTTGCCGGCATGGCTGGTACCGATCCCGCCGACGAGATCGCGACACTGACCTCGAAGCTCGACAGCATCGAGGCCGTGCTTGATCCTGGCGAAATGGAGAGGGAGGCGGCGGACCTGCGCGAGCAGTCCGCCGATCCCGGACTGTGGGCTGACCCGGATCGCGGGCAGAAGGTGACCCGGCGGCTTTCCTACCTCGAGGCGGAGCTGAACCGGCTGTCCGGCCTGCGCCAGCGCCTGATGGACACCAAGACACTGTTCGAACTGGCCGAGAGCGAGAACGACGAGCCCACCAGGGACGAGGCGAATCAGGAACTGGCCGCGCTGCGGTCCGAGATCGACCAGCTCGAGGTGCGGACCCTGCTGAACGGCCAGTACGACGCCAGGGAAGCCCTGATCTCGATCAACGCCCAGGCGGGCGGGGCGGACGCCGCCGACTTCGCGGAGAACCTGCTGCGGATGTACCTGCGCTGGGCGGAACGGCACAAGTACCCGACCGAGGTCTACGACACCTCCTACGCGGAGGAAGCGGGCATCAAGTCCACCACGTTCGCGGTGAACGCGCCGTACGCCTACGGGACCCTGCGCGGCGAGCACGGCACCCACCGGATGGTCCGCATCTCCAAGTACGACAACCAAGGACGCAGGCAGACCTCGTTCGCCGGCGTCGACGTGATGCCGGTGGTCGAGCAGGCCGACCACATCGACATCAGCGACGACGAGATCAGGGTCGACGTGTTCCGCTCGAGCGGGCCCGGCGGCCAGGGGGTCAACACCACGGACTCAGCCGTCCGGATCACCCACATCCCCACCGGGATCGTCGTCTCCTGCCAGAACGAGCGCAGCCAGATCCAGAACCGGGCCTCGGCCATGGCCGTGCTCCAGGCCAAGCTGCTCGAGCGGCGGCGGCAGGAAGACGCGGAGAAGATGGACGCGCTGCGGGGCGACGGCGGCCGCGCCTGGGGAACCCAGATCCGCAACTACGTCCTCTACCCGTACCAGAACGTCAAGGACGTGCGCACCGGCATGGAGACCGGGAACGCCCTGTCGGTCCTGGACGGCGAGATCGACGAATTCATCGACGCCGAGATCCGCTGGATGCGCCAGAACGGCCGCTAAAGCGCAGGGGGCTCCGGGGGGCGTCCCCCGGGCCAGCAGTACTACTCCTAGTGCGCGAAGTGCACGGCCATCAGGAGCACGAAGATCAGCGCCAGGATGGCCGCGATGATCAGCTCCGGGCTGACGCCGGAGTGCTGGTGGTGGACGTGATCCCGGGCTGCCCGGCAGGCCGGGCAGCGGCCTTCTACCACCGGCCCGGCGCATTGTGCGCAGATCAGGTGCTCGCAGCTCATCGGAACCCCTTCCGCCAGGGCTGCGGCCCAGCACACCTGGCACTTGCCGCGATGTAAGGCCTTAGCTGCCGGTTTCCCTCTAGACTGTTCCCTGGCCAGAACCAGGTTACCCGCAAGTCGTCAAGGTTGGCGGCAGCAGGTGCGGGCCTTGTCCACCTACATCGCATGTGATGGTTCCGTGATCAACTTCGATAACGTCACCAAGGTCTACGCCAGTCAAAGTCGCCCGGCCCTCGAGAACGTCAACATCGAGGTCGCCAAGGGCGAGTTCGTCTTCCTGGTCGGCCCGTCTGGCTCCGGGAAGTCCACCTTCCTCCGGCTGGTCCTCAAGGAGGAGCGGCCGACCGACGGCAAGATCCACGTGGCCGGCCGGGACCTCGCGCGGCTGACCAACTGGAAGGTGCCGTACCTACGGCGGCGGATCGGCTGCGTGTTCCAGGACTTCCGGCTGCTGCCCAACAAGAACGTCTACCAGAACGTCGCGTTCGCTCTCGAGGTGATCGGCAAGCACCGCCGCTTCATCCGCAAGGTCGTCCCCGAGGTGATCGACCTGGTCGGCCTGGAGGGCAAGCACGACCGGATGCCCGACGAGCTCTCCGGCGGTGAGCAGCAGCGGGTGGCAATGGCCCGCGCCTTCGTCAACCGGCCGATGATCCTGCTCGCCGACGAGCCGACCGGGAACATCGACCCGGCCACCTCGATCGGCATCATGAAGGTGCTCGACCGTATCAACAGGACGGGAACGACCGTCGTGATGGCCACGCACGACGCGGCCATCGTCGACTCGATGCGCAAGCGCGTCATCGAGCTGGAGTACGGCAAGGTTGTCCGGGACCAGTCACGCGGGGTGTACGGCCAGGCCTACTGACCTGTTATCGCCGCGTCTGGCCCGTCCCCGCCGGGCCGCCGCGCGGTGCCGAACCTCAAGACCGAGGACTATCAAGGGATTCGCCTCCAATGCGTTCACAGTTCGTCTTGCAGGAGATCTGGATCGGGCTGCGCCGCAACCTCACGATGACCATGGCGCTCATCGTGGTCGTGGCCATCAGCCTGTCCCTGCTCGGCACGGGCCTGCTGTTCGTCAAGCAGGTGGACAGGACGAGAACCTACTGGCAGGGCAAGGTCGAGCTGTCGGTCTACCTGTGCATCAAGACGAGCCCGCAGCCGCAGTGCCAGTCGAACGGCCCGGCCACCGAGGCGGAGAAGTCGGCGCTCCAGCAGCGGCTCAAGGCGATGCCGCAGGTCGAGACCGTCTACTACGTGAGCCAGCAGCAGGCGTACTCCGAGTTCAGGCAGTACTTCTCCAACGAGCCCGCCCTGGTGCAGGACACCCAGGAAGGCGACATCCCGGACTCGTTCCAGGTGAAGCTGAAGAACCCCGAGGCCGACTACAGCATCGTGGCCAGCGCGGTGAACGGCACCCAGGGCGTGGAAACCGTGGTCGACGAGATGACCATCCTGGACAAGTTCTACAAGCTGCTCGACGGGGCCAGGAACGCCGTGCTCATCATCGCGCTGATCCTGATCGTGGCCGCCGTCCTGCTCGTAGCCAACACGATCCGGCTGTCCGCCTTCAACCGGCGCCGGGAAACCGCGATCATGCGCCTGGTCGGGGCCTCGAACTTCTACATCCAGCTGCCGTTCCTGCTCGAGGGGGCGATCGCCGGGCTGATCGGCTGGGCCATCGCGGCGGGGCTGCTTGTGGCCGTTAAGTCCCTCATGCTAGATAGCCTGGAACAGTACTTCTCATTCAACGTGGGTTTGTCCGTCGCCGACCTCGTCGAGGTGATCTTGTTCTCGATGGTCGTGGGGGTCGTATTGTGCGGTGCGACGTCGTTCCTGACACTGCGTCGCTACCTGCGTATCTGAGTGACGGCTGGCGTGATGACGGGAGGACCGTGGTTCGGGACCAAGGGCGGAAGATCGTCGCCCGTAATCGCCGTGCGTACCACGACTACCGCATCGAGGACACCTACGAGGCGGGGCTGGTCCTGACCGGAACCGAGGTGAAGTCGCTGCGCGCGGGCCGCGCGTCTCTGCAAGACGGGTTCGCGCAGATCACCGGGGACGAGGTGTGGATGCACAACGTCCACATCCCCGAGTACGCCGAGGGCACCTGGACCAACCACACGCCCAGGCGGATCAGGAAGCTCCTGCTGCACCGCAAGGAGATCGTCAAGCTGAGCCGCGAGGTGTCCGATCAGGGGCTGACCCTGATCCCGCTCTCGTTGTACTTCAAGGACGGGTACGCCAAGGTGGAACTGGGCGTCGCCCGCGGTAAGCGGACCTACGACAAGCGCCAGGACCTGGCCAAGCGCGATGCGGCCAGGGAAATTGACCGGGCCTTGAAACGGCGACGGTGACGGGCAGGCGGATCGTGACCTTTCCGGCGAACGAGCGAGGCGGCCATCCGAGGCCGCGACGCCCCTTCGCGCCCAGGTCACGCGGAAACGGGCGGCACGACAACGGGCACGAGGCCGGGCGGCACGCTAACGGCGTCCCCGGCCAGGCGGCCGTGGTACCCGAACTCGACGGGAGCTTCCCGCTGACCACCGAGGGGAACGACCGCGTCGGCGAGATCCCGGCAACCCCTGGCACTCCAGCCACCCCTGGCACTCCGGCCATGCCGGGCCTGCCGGTCGGCCTCGTGCCCAGCCCGTCAGGGGAGCAGGCCGCCCACGCACCCGCCTTGCCCGGCGACCTCGCCGCCTATGCGCCAGGACCGCCCGGCGCGCCTCCCGGCGTCCCCCCGGGCTACGCCGTCCCGCCCGGCCTCGAACCCGGCCAGGCTGAATTCGTTCCCGGCCAGGCCCATCTTGCGCCTGGTCAGGCTGAATTCCTCCCCGGCCAGGCCCACCTTGCGCCTGGTCAGGCTGAATTCGTCCCCGGCCAGGGCGGCACGGGACCCCAGCCGCTGGCGACCGGGACCACCCGGCCGTCTCCCGGCCGGACCCGGCCGGGCCGCCACGGGGCTTCCGGTTCGGGCGGTTCGAGCCGCCGGCCGTCGGCGCCGAACCGGCGAGCCAGGCGGGCGAAGATCGCGGCGCTGGCCATCGTGGTCATCGGCGTGCTGGTCATCGGCCTGGCCAGCGGGTTCGGCTCGGAGCTCTCCGCCGAGCCGAACGCGCAGGCGTTCCTGTACTCCTGGCAGCAGCAGCAGTACGCCGCCGCGGCCAGGCTGACCACGGGCGAGACCGGCGTCGTCACCACGAGCCTGCGGAGCGCGGCCACGCAACTCGACGCCACTCAGCTGTTCCTGGCCCTGAAGTCGGTCGTCCAGCACGGCGATACCGCGGACGTCTCGTTCACGGCGACGGTCGACCTCGCCCAGCAGGGACGCGTGTGGACGTACGACGGCCATTTCGGGATGCGCCGGGTGAATGGCGACTGGAAGGTCGTCTGGGCGCCGAGCGTGATCAACCCCCGGCTGGGCCCCGGTGAGCGGCTGGCCGTGGTGACGGCGTTCCCGGCCCGGGCCGCGGTGCTCGACGCGGCGGGTAAGCCGCTTCAGCTTCCGGCCCGTGCCTACGTGCTCGGCGTCTGGCCGGATCGCCTGTCAGATCCGGCCAAGACCGCCCAGGCCTTCGCCAATATCACCAAGCTCCAGGCTGGGCAGGTGCTCGGCCAGATCGCGGCCGCTCCGCCCCGGCAGTTCCTGCGGCTCGCCACGCTCGACCCGGACAGCTACGCGACCGTGCGCGCCAGCCTGCGCCGCGTACCCGGCCTGGTCATCAGGCCCGAGTCACAGCGGCTGTTCCAGGCCGAAGCCACCGGCCTGGTCGGCTCGGTGGGCAGCGAGCTCAGCGAGCGGCTGCGCGCCGACGGCGCGCTCTACGCCCCGGGTACCACGATCGGCCTCTCCGGCCTCGAGCAGAGGTACCAGCGGCAGCTGCTCGGCACGCCGACGACCGAGGTAGTGGCGGTGAACCCGGCTGGCCAGCAGACCGGTGTGCTGGCCCAGTGGCAGGGCATCACGGGCACCCCGGTACAGACCACGATCAGCTCGACGGCCCAGAACGCGGCCCTGGACGCTCTGAACGAGGTGCCGAACTCGGGTGAGATCGTCGCGGTGAAGGCGTCGACCGGCGAGGTCCTGGCGGTCGCGCAGCACCAGGCGTCCGGGGTCCTGCCCGACGCCGGCGCCCTGAACGCCAGGCTCGTGCCGGGGGCCGCGTTCACCATCGTGTCCGCCGGGGCGCTCCTCAGCCACGGGGTGTCGGTGAAGAGCCAGACCTCGTGCGCCGGTTCGTTCACCGTCGGCGGGCAGACCTTCACCAGCGAGGGCACCGGTCAGCAGAAGTCGTTCAGCGCCGTGTTCGCCGATGGCTGCAGCACGGCGTTCGCCGGCCTGTCCGAGCGGCTCTCGGCGAGCCAGTGGGACCAGGTGGTCAAGGAGTTCGGCATCGGCGCCGACTGGTCGCAGCTGCCGGTGCCCGCCTTCTCCGGCTCCGTGC
>Ga0207665_10003360_pt1 | contig 10717 bp, 9 predicted proteins | sample LARL112metaG_FD_184351 | JGI IMG/M metagenome (GOLD analysis project Ga0207665, IMG submission 184351) | Corn, switchgrass and miscanthus rhizosphere microbial communities from Kellogg Biological Station, Michigan, USA - LAR L11-2 metaG... | ecosystem: Host-associated > Plants > Roots >...
CGCGGCCCTCTGGCGGCCTGACTATCGACTTCGTCGTCGAACCCGATCGCCCCCAACTGTGTGAGCTCGTCCAGCGGGTCCGGAATGGTCGGCTGCGGACAAACATCGGCAACCTGGCTGCCCTCGACGATGCCGTCGCCGCCTTCAACCCGACCAAGCGAATCAAGGGAAAGACGATCATCCGCGTTCCTCCCGCTTCCACCGCAAGCTCAAATGATAGTTGGCGAATCGCCTGAAAGCTCTCAATTGTCGAAAACAGGCGTTAGCGCTCAGAACCCGTCGTGAGTGCTATCGAGATTTATCGCCATTCATGTATGGCTAACCTCATGGCGAGCGGTTTCAAGTTGCTCCGGGGTATCGAACGGCCAAACTGGGGAAATCACTTCTGGTGGTGTGGTGCGGCGCAATTTATGCCAAAGGCGTTTGAACGGCGCAGATAGGCTTTTGGTCAGCAAAGTCCGCAGTCTGCTTTATCAAAACGCCGCATAATCACTTATTTTCTCACTAAGCCGCATCTTTCTTTTCGTTAATATTGAGGCTTTCGCTGATGGGCTTCCTCGGGGTGCGAGTGCCGATGTAATCCTGTACAGCTTCAACAAGCCTCAAAGGGAACGGAGAAGGCTTTTCGTAGGCGCGGGCTAGAACAGAACGAAGCAGGTCAACTTCATCGTGTGGCATGGAGTACACCCCCAAGCGCAGTTCTAATCACTCTTTATCAGTGAGGGAAACACCATCGTCTAGCTAACTAGCCCGTTTCGATCCCCGCCAAGTGGCTACTTCTGTTCGGAGAACGCCCAGCCCTCGCAAAGCATGCTCTATAGCTTGATTTTCTTCTGGCGTTCCGCCGTGGTTCAGATCGAACTCATGCTTCCTTGCGTGTAAAGCAGCCTCCGCAGCCTGAATGCGTTGCTCCATTTTCGACCAATCAGTTTCAAGCACAGCGGCTTGGTAGACTTCGTGCCATTTGTCAGTCATGACGAACCTCCTTGTCGTCGCCTTGCGAATTCCTAAACGGGCTACATTCAATTTGTCCTACTCTTCTTTCTTTTTTCTCCACACGTAGAAGTTCTTCTCGTCCGCCAGAGTCTCAATCTCCAGTCCACGAGTGGTCGAAGCACGATGAACAGCCGAACGAAGGTTCGCCAGTCCAATCCCACCCACATCCGCGAGGGGAATCTCCATCGCCGAACCGGGCGAAAGCGTCTCCAACTCTCGAAGGATCCCTTGTACCAAATCGTGGTGCTTCCCGCGTCTCCCTCGATCGAGAGCACTGACTTCCACCCGACGATATTTCAAAGGCGGCGTGCCCTTCGGCTCCTTCTTCATGGTGGAACCTCCCTAGCACCGTAAGATAGCACGACGTCACTTCTACGACAAGTATATTTTTATAGTTTGGTTACTGTACCGCTAAACGATTAGTGTTCTTCGATATACGAGTACAGCAGAGGCATCCGTGTTCACCACCACATCGTGCCGTCTGCTGAATTCTTATGTTTTTCAGAGTCCCGCTAAAGGAACTCAGTATTCCCACCCTTTTTTAGTGGACGGCTTATGCTCGAAAGCATGAGACAAAACAGCAAACCGACGACGCCCATGTGCCGTTCGTGGCGCAGACGGCAAATGTCTTGGAAGGAATTGTTTCCGCACGCCAGAATCATCAACGATCCGAAGAAGCTGGCGGAGCTAAATGTCGAAATCGAAAAATGCAAGCTAGGAGGCAGCAAACCGATCAGCAGCCTCACGAGGAGCCTCGGACTTTGCAGAAACATGTAGAACCATTTATTACAAAGATTGCGATAGGCGCACGCCGAGTCGGAAGACACCAAGAAGTGGACATGAAGAAAATTGACAATCTGAATACGTAGGTGACCGAAGTCATATTGCCGACGAATCGGTGCTGTAATTACGCTATAGATAATTTGATCCACCGGGGTATGGTCACTGGGAGTCGGAAAGCATGGGGGTTCCGGGTGACCACTTGATAGCTCCCCACCTGCCACAATTTGAGTATGATCCAAAACCCCGCCATGAAAGACAAAGCCCGCTGGTTAGAACTTTGTGAGCAAGCATCGGTTGAGCTGGACCAGAAAACTTAGAAAAAACCGGTCGCTCACCGTCAGGTCGCTTTCGGGTCGAATCCAAGATTTTTGATTGCTTCGTCGCTTTCTAGGATCAGAGGAAAACTGATTTCTTCGCCCCGCTCATACGCGGCATGACGCTCGTGTAATTGTTCGTGCGTCACTCCCGCTTCACGTTTGAGCAGAACTGCAACCTCACGGAACTCGCTGAAATAACGTGGAAGGCCGTACTTTTTGCCGTCTTCATTTAGCAGAGACAGAGATGCGTAAAACGCTTTGTCGGTCGGGTGCCTTGGATCAATCTTGTTCTCCTTCTTAACTACGGCGGTCGCGTTGATGCTCATGTGCCTCCCAGTCTTTGAAGTCAGCGACGATCAGAACATTGTCACCCAAAATCCGCTCCTGTGTGCTGGTTCATGGGCTATGGGGGTACGGAAGTTAAGATATTCATCCGGGAGAAGCCGTTGATTCTAAAGAGAAGTCTTTTGTCTGCAATGCATGGAAAGGTTCGACTCCCACTCGCTTCCGCCATTCAATCACCGGCGGCTCTTTTTGCGCGCAAGGTCATCCCGGGACTGGGGCTGACATTCGCCCTGCCCGCAATGCATTGACTCGCCCGAACTTGGCCCCTACTATGATTGCGCACAGCAGGGCGCTCCTTTCTTGATCGGCCAGACCATCTCGCACTACCGCATCGTCGAGAGATTAGGCGGTGGCGGCATGGGTGTGGTTTACAAGGCTGAGGACATCCAGTTGGGCCGGCTCGTGGCTCTCAAATTCTTGCCCGAGCTGGTTGCCCAGAACCCAATAGTGCTAGAGCGATTTCGCTGGGAAGCGCGCGCCGCTTCCGGACTGAATCATCCCAACATTTGCGTAATCTACGAAATCGGCGAGGCCCAGCACCGGCGTTTCATCGCCATGGAGTATCTCGATGGTATGACTCTCAGGCAGCGCATTGCCGAGCGTCCGCTGCCTTTGCCAGAGTTGCTTCCTTTGGGGATCGAGATTGCCGACGCGCTCGATGCCGCCCACACGCACGGTATCATTCACCGCGATATCAAGCCGGCAAACATTTTTGTCACCCAGCGCGGCCACGCCAAGATCCTGGACTTCGGCCTGGCCAAGCTAAATGTAGGTGACGAAGCCAGCCTCAGCGGCAACACCTTCGGAGGGATCACGCAGTCGCCGGAAGATCTCGCCCGCCCAGGCTTTGCTCTGGGAACCATTCCATATATGTCGCCGGAGCAGGCGTTGGGCAAGGCGCTGGACTCTCGTTCGGACCTCTTTTCTTTCGGAATCGTACTCTACGAGATGGCGACTGGAGTCCTGCCTTTCCAGGGACAGACTGCAGCCGCGTTTTTCGACTCGCTCATTCATCAGACTCCGGAGTGGCCTCTGCGCTTTGACCCGGCAACTCCTCTTGAGCTTGAGCGCATCGTGCGCAAAGCCCTGGAGAAAGATCCGGCGCAGCGCTATGCAAGCGCGGCCGAGATGCGCGCCGATCTCCAAACTCTCCGCCAGGCAACGGAATCAAGCCAAGCCTTGCCGGCCGGGTCGAGTGCGAGGCTGGCGCCGGATTCGAGAGAGAGAATCCGTTCTTTCTTCAACACGGCGACTACAGCAGTCAGCCCACGGCCAAAGGCACGGACAACCACATGGCTGGCGACGGGCATCCTTGCCGTAGGGGCGTTGGCGGCAATAATTCTGTTCGTACGATCGTCTGGGTTCCCGCCGGTAGTCACTTCGTCGCTGCAGATTACAAACGATGGCACGTCGAAGCGTTCTCTGGTCACCGACGGAACCAGGCTCTACTTTTCCGAGTATCTTAACGGCCACTCGGTGCTGCGGCAGGTATCTATGTCGGGGGGAGAAACAGCGCCCGTCCCAACTTCGCTGGCAAGTGCCGACCTTTATGATTTCTACCCGGGCCGTTCTGAACTGCTGGTCAAAGGAGTAGCCGAGGGCTCGGAGACAGAGTGGCCGGTGTGGGTATTGACACTCCCCGCCGGGTCGCTCCGCCCTGTGGGAAGCATCCTCGCTCATGCTGCCGTCTGGACACCCGATGGTCAGCGAATCGTGTATGCCCGGAAGTCGGGTCTTTACACGTGCAATGCGGACGGGAGCGATTCACGACAGTTCGTCACCGTACAGGGCGTCGCTTTTGCTCCTCGCTTTTCTCCCGACGGTCGCAGCTTGCGCTTCACGATCCGGGACACCAACCAGCGCACTTCCTCTTTGTGGGAGATTTCGGCTGAAGGGAAGAATTTGCAGTCAGTGTTGCCGGACTGGAATAAACCGGCACAGGAATTCGGCGGAACTTGGACGCCCAATGGAGAATACTTCCTCTTTGAATCGACTCGCGGTCACACGCAGAATATCTGGGCCCTTCGCGAAGGGACCCATCTTTTTCGCAAGGCCGGCGCCGAGCCGACCCAACTGACCGTAGGTCCGCTCCTGTTCAGTAGTCCGGTGCCGAGCGCGGATGGAAAGAAACTGTTTGTGATCGGCCAGCAGCGCCGGTTCGATTTGATCCGACTGGACAGCAAATCGCAACAGTTCTCCGTCTACCTTCCCGGAGTGTCGGCCGGCGAAGCCGATATTTCGCGCAATGGCGAATGGATCACGTACGTGGCGCATCCGGACCTGACGCTATGGCGTAGCAAGCCGGACGGAAGCTCCCGGATACAGCTTACATATACGCCGATGCAGGCGCACATGCCGCATTGGTCACCAGATGGAACGCAGATTGCATTTATGGGCTCGCGTCCGGGAAAACCGTGGAAGATTTTCGTGGTAGCGGCCGAGGGTGGTACGCCGCAGGAGGTGACTGCGGGCGACCGCAACCAGGGCGATCCTACCTGGACACCCAAGGGCGATGGCATCGTGTTCGCGGGAATGCCCTGGCTGGAATATGGCACGTCATCAGACCCGAATGTTCACATCGTCGATGTGAAGACTGCGCAAATCTCGGATCTGCCGGATTCCGAAAACCTCTTCAGTCCTCGTTGTTCGCCGGATGGGCGCTACGTCGCGGCCCTTTCCGCGGACTCGACAAAAATGATGCTCTACGACATCGAAAAGAAGAGCTGGACGCAGCTCGCGGAATCGCGGTTCGGTTTCGAAAACTGGTCACACGATGGAAAGTATCTGTATGCGGAAGACTATTCAGACAAGACCGACGACCTGGCGCGCGTAAGTGTAGGTACTGGCAAAGTCGAACGATTGTTTAGTTTGAAGGATGTTCCGCGCGGTTTCGATCCGTGGGAATTCTGGATCGGGCTCGCGCCCGATGACTCGCCGCTCCTGATGCGAGACAAAAGCACGCAGGAGATTTATAGCCTGGATGTGCGTTTTCCATAGCTTCTTAGGAACGGCTCGGCTGCCGAATAGCTTGATGACGGCGGCGCCTGGCGTTCCCGGGGCATAAAGTTTCTGAGGCTGATTCGGCAGAGTAATTGGTGGGAATGATGGGGAGCAGGCTTTTTCGGTCGCTCAAACGAGGGCTATTGGTATTCGGCTCCCGACCGCGGTACGTCAGCTAAAACTGAATTGCGATAGACTCTCTGGCACGTGGTCGTTCGTAATTGTTTCCTGCTCGCGGATGAATCAAGACCCTGTGAACAAACAAATATCACAACGGACCCGGATGCAACTGGTGTTTGGCTCCGCGCTGATTCTGCTTCTTCTGAGCGGACTGGCTGCCTATGACGCCGTGGTTCGTCTGCGCGCCGCGCAAAAATGGGTGAGCCACACTCACGACGTGCAATCCGCCCTGGGGGATCTTAACAGCGTCGGCTCACGAGCCGGACGGGCGCGTACCCGATACGTCGATACCGGCGATGAATCTTTTTTTCAGGACTATCAAACGGCAGCCGCCGAAGTCAGCTCAAAACTGCAGCTGCTCAAACAGCTCACCGCCGACAATCCAGAGCAGCATGAGAGTTGGGCGCAGCTGCAAGAAATTACCGACCGCAGGCTCTTACTGCTGGACAAATCGGTTCAGCTGAAGCGCAGCGGCTCTCCCGATCTGCAAGAGCAAGCGAGGCTGCGCCTGCAGATTATTGATGTATCGGCCGAAGCCGACTCGCTCTTGCAGAAGATGCAGGACGCGGAACAGCAGCTCTTGGACCAGCGACAGTTGCACTCGGAGCGATTGTTCCAGGTTACCGGATATATATTGTTCGCCGCCTTCCTGCTGACGCTGGCTCTGTTCTTCTTCCACTACTGGTTGCTGAGCGCTGAATTGCGAGCTCGAGAGCAAGCCGAGGCCTCGTTACGCGCGCTCAGCGTACGCTTGCTGGAACTGCAGGATCAGGAGCGCCGGAAATTTTCCCGTGAACTTCACGACAGTCTTGGCCAATACCTGGTGGGGGTGAAGATGAACCTGACCATGCTGGCCAATTCCATCCCCGCCAATAGCCTGATTTCGGAGTCCATGAAGCTGTTGGACGAGGCCATGACGGAAACGCGGACCATCTCCCACTTGCTGCATCCGCCGCTTTTGGACGAGACCGGTTTTGCGTCAGCCGCGCGCTGGTATGTAGAAGGCTTTGCCAAACGCAGCGGCATTCCCACCAGCCTGGACGTACCAGAGGACCTCGGCCGCTTGCCCGACTCTCTTGAGCTTGCGTTGTTTCGCGTTTTGCAGGAAAGCCTGACTAATGTTCACCGCCATTCCAAGAGTCCCAGGGCGGACGTTTCCCTGCGGGCGTTCCACAACGAAATTGTCCTTCGAATCAGGGACTACGGCCGAGGTATCCCGCCGGAGGTTCTGGACCATTTTCGTCACAATCAGGCGCACGGCGGGGTTGGACTGGCGGGCATGCGGGAACGGATTCACGAGCTTGGCGGCCGGTTAGAGATGGAATCCGATGTTCACGGCACTCAGGTCTTGGCGAAAATGCCGCGTTCGGAGCGAAGTAATGTTCTCGAAGCCTCCGCCGATTGATGGTTAAGAGCGAGTCACGGAAGACTCGCAGTGAGTGCGCTTCAGCCGTCAATGCACTTCCGGGCCAAGGTCCTGCTCCCCGCTGAACAAAGCGAATCCATCCGGGTCACCCTTTTTTGCGCAGGTTGCTGGAGGTGCCGCCGGCCGCGGGAACGTAGCATTTTAGGGCGTAATCCATCACCATGCGATTGGCATTGAAGCGCCAGCCAAGAGTGCGGATAGTGCGTTTCATGCGTTTGATCCAGCCGCGTGGCAGGCCGTCGCGGTCGCGGTCATAGTAAAGCGGAATTACTTCTTCGCGAAGGACGCGGTACAGATCTTCTCCATCGCGCGTATCGTGCACGCTCATGTTGGAATGAGTTCTGCCGGTTCCGATGGCGAAGCCGTTCAACCCGTCGTAGGCTTCCGCCCACCAGCCATCCAGCACGGACAAGTTGAGTCCCCCATTCAAGACCACTTTCTGACCGCTGGTACCCGACGCTTCCAGCGGGCGACGGGGATTATTCAACCATATATCTACGCCTTGCACGAAGTGACGGCCAACGTTGATGTCGTAGTCTTCGACGAAAACGAACTTGTCGGCGAACTCGAGGTGGCGCATCAGTTTGGCAATCTGCTGCAGCATTTTTTTGCCGGGTTCGTCGCGCGGGTGCGCCTTGCCGGCGAAAATAAACTGCACGGGACGCTTGGCATCGTTCACCATGGATGTGAGCTTTTCGATGTCCGCCAGAATCAGGTCGGCGCGCTTGTAAGTGGCAAAGCGGCGCGCGAATCCGATAGTGAGCGCGTCCGGACTGAGGACCCGGCCCAGTCTTTGCAGCATTTCCGGAGACTCGCCCCGCCGTCCCCCTTGCTCCACAACCCGGTGCCGCACAAAATCCAGAAGCCGCGATTTCAGGTGGAGATGGGTTTCCCAGAGTTCGGCGTCATCCACATTCTCGATTCCCTCCCAGATGCCGGGGTCGGCGCTATTCTCCTGCCAACCGGTTCCGAAGTGCCGGTCATAAAGGCGAAACATCTGGGGCGCAAGCCAGGATGGAACGTGTACGCCGTTGGTGATGTGTCCGATGGGAACTTCATCTTCCGGCTTGCCGGGATAGAGACCGGTCCACATAGCGCGCGACACCTCACCATGGAGGGCGGACACCGCGTTGGCGCGGCGTGAGAGTTTCAGCCCGAGGACGGTCATACAGAAATCCTCGCTTGTATTACCCGGGTTCTCGCGTCCCAACTCCATAAGCCTGCTCTGGGAGATACCCAGCGCGTCACGCAACGGGCCGAGGTGTTCTTCCATCAGTTCGGAATAAAACCGGTCGTGGCCGGCCGGCACGGGCGTGTGGGTGGTGAAAACCACCTCCCGGGAAACTCTGGGCACGGCCTGGTCAAAGCTCAGTCCCTCATCCTGCATGCGGCTGCGAATGGCCTCCAGCACGGCAAACCCGCTGTGCCCTTCGTTGAGGTGCAGAACGCCAGGTGTGACACCCATGGCGCGCAGCGCGCGGAACCCGCCGACGCCCAGCAGCAATTCCTGGCGGATCCGTATGCGCGAGTCCCCGCCATAGAGGCGCGAGGTGAGCTCGCGATCCTCGGGATGGTTTCCCTCAATGTTGGAATCGAGGAGAAGAAGATCGCAGCGCCCCACCTTCATACGCCACACTTTTGCGCGGATGGGTCCGCCACGGGTTTCAATCTGCACGGTGACCGGTTCGCCGTTCGAACCGATGGCCGCTTCCATGGGTAATTTGCTCAAGTCGGTCTGAATGTATTCCTCCTGCTGCCATCCAGTGCGATCGAGCCGTTGGCGGAAATATCCCTGGCCATAAAACAGGCCGATACCGATGAGCGGAATTCCCAGGTCCGAGGCGCTTTTGATATGGTCGCCAGCCAGCACACCGAGTCCGCCGGAATATTCCGGGATGGAAACGTGCAGACCGAATTCGGCGGAGAAATATGCGACCGGACGAGGCCGCAGGACTCCGGTGTGTCGTGCCCCCCATGTGCGGTCCGCATCGAGATATTCCCGCTGGCGGCGGTAGGCATAGTTAATCCGGCTATGTAGCACCAGTTCGCGAGCCCGGCGCTCCACTACCGCCAGTGGAATTTCCGATAACAGCGAAACCGGATTGTGATTGAGCTCTCTCCAGCGCACAGGATCAAGGTCGCGGAACAAACTGCTGGTGTCATGGTCCCAGCACCACCATAGGTTACGGGCCAGCGCCCAGAGCCTTTCCTGGGCGGGAGCGATAAAGCGATCCAAAGTGCGAGCCTCGCTGACCGCGGGCGCAACCTGAGACGCCGCGTGGATGAGCATGCGGACTTCATCCTCGCGAAAGGCGCGCGGAGCGATGGTCTGAACCACTAAAACTCCCTGCAGAACCCCGCGATCGATCAGTGGAACTCCCAGGAAAGACTTATAGTCGTCTTCACCGGCCTCGCTGAAGTATTTGAAACGAGGGTGTTTGTTCGCGTCTTCTTCGGCCACCGGGCGAACCTGTTCGGCGACCAGACCGGCAAGACCCTCGTGGATGGCCATACGAAGAGTGCCAATGCATTGCGGCCGAAGTCCGACAGTGGCAGCGAGCACCAGGTTGGCGCGATCCGGCTCCAGCAGATATACGGAACAGACGTCGGTTTGAAAGCGCTTGGCAATCAGGGCGACTACATTCATCAGAGTCTCGGCGGGTTTGCCGCCCTCGGCTGCCAGATTGCCGATCTCCTCCAGGGTCAAGACGTAACTGTCATCATGCGCAGGAGCAGGTTGGCTCATGTTGTGAATTCTCTCGTCGTCGGGGTTCAATTTAGGGTCAAGGCGCGCCGTGAACGCGCACTGCTCTCAGTGTAACCGCTAGGCAAAGGCGCGCCTAGGTTACGACTGTGCTTCCTTCCCGAGGCTGAGGTCGGCGTGCAAGTGGCAACTCTAACCCAGAAGAGTTCAGCCGCGAACTATCCTAGGGTGAACACGGTTTCGCAACGCGGGTTAAGTCCGCGCCAACCCGCCAAGTTCCAGACTGGTCACGAGTTCAGATCGGGAAATCTACAGCCGATAACTTTAGAAGTCGGGTCGGAACCAGGTCCAATCGAAATTGTGTATCTGACGGATGCAAATCGCGGTTCCAGGTTGAGATCGGCGGCGGCGTGGTGCGAATTGTCGAATTTTCTGCAGGACGAGCCGGCACTATGAACGAATTGCGCGCGCCACCCGATAATTTGCTCGGAGATGAACCCGGAATTCATCTGTAACCCTCACAAAATGTGTAGCCTTTTGTTTTGGCAGATAAACTGCAGTTACTTGATGTGCTTTAATCCTTCCCAGGAGGACTGCATGTACGAAAGAGGTTCCGACGATTGGAGACAACTGGCAGAGGCGGCTCGCGACGAACCGGATCCCGTCAAGCTCAGGGAGTTGATCGAACAATTGAATCATGAGCTAAAACAGCGTGCGGAGCGTCTGTACCCGGTTGCAAGCCCAAATTCGGATTGAGTTGAAGACAGTCCGGCTGCCAGATCCGAAATTACTGAGCCACCTAACTGAGCCAGACCTGGCTCATTGCAAAATACCTACCGTTAATTACAGCAGCCGTTTGGCCCGGGGACTGCGGAAAACCCTGCCGGCGGTTCCCCTGTGCTCTCGAGCTTTCGACCGGTGTCGCAGCAAGGGTGGCAGCGGGAGGACGCCAAAATTCGCGTATAG
>Ga0207665_10003362_pt1 | contig 10709 bp, 11 predicted proteins | sample LARL112metaG_FD_184351 | JGI IMG/M metagenome (GOLD analysis project Ga0207665, IMG submission 184351) | Corn, switchgrass and miscanthus rhizosphere microbial communities from Kellogg Biological Station, Michigan, USA - LAR L11-2 metaG... | ecosystem: Host-associated > Plants > Roots >...
TCCGTCCGACGGGCTCCCCGGCGTGCCGGGCATCGGCGAAAAGACGGCGGCGAAGCTCATCGCCGAGCACGGCTCGCTCGCCGCCGTAATCACGGCGAAGAGCCTGCCGGCGACGATCGCGCGCCGGCTCGACGCGGCACGCGAGTACCTCGCCGCGGCGCGACGGGTCGTCCTCCCGGTCGCGAACGTGCCGCTGCCGCCCGTCGACCTCGCGATCCCGGATCATCCGGCCGATCCCGCGACGCTCGCGCGCCTCGCCGCCGAGCACCAGCTCGGCACCCCGGTGAAGCGCGTGGAGGACGCGCTCACGGCGCGTCGAGGTTCCGGATGAGCCGGGCGTAGAAGCGGACGGCGTTCGTCCAGTCGTCGACCGCGACGCGCTCGTCGATGCCGTGCACCCGGCGGAGGTCGGCCGCGCGCACCCGGAGCGGGAGGAAGCGGTAGACATCGGCGCCGAGGCTCGCGTAGTGCCGCGCGTCCGTCGCGCCGAGCACGAGCGACGGCGCGACGACGGCGCCGGGGAACGTCTCGCGGATCGTGCGGGCGATCGCCGCGAAGCCAACGGAATCCACCCGCGACTCCGGCGACGGCTCGCTGAGCGTCGTCCGGAGCGGCGTCACCGCCACGCGCGGGTCGGCGACGACCGCGGTCACGTGTGCGAGCACCTCGGCCGTGCTGTCCCCGGGGAGGACCCGGAAGTTCACGACGGCGCGCGCGCGAACGGGAAGGACGTTCTCCTTGATCCCCGCCTCGACGATCGTCGGCGCGGTCGTCGTCCGGACGAGCGCGTTCGTCTCCGGTGACGCCTCGAGCGCGCGGGTCACGAGCGGCGCGAAGAGCCATGGATTCGCGAGCGCAACGCGGCTCCGGAGCGACATCTCGGGACCGATCGCCTCGAAGAGACGTCGCACCGGGCCGGCGATCCTGGCCGGCATCTGGCGCCGCTCGAGCCGCTCGAGCGCCGCCGCGAGGATGCCGACCGCCGTCTCGTGCGGCGGCGTCGACGAGTGCCCGCCCTCGGCCTGCACGACGAGCTCGATGCTCACGTACCCCTTCTCCGCGATGCCGACGAGCGCCACCGGCGACGCGACGTCGGACACGATCCCCTCCGTCACCGCGAGGCCCTCGTCGAGCACGACGAGGGGGACGACGCCGTGCTCGCCGAGACGGGCGGCCAGCGTGGTCGCGCCGTGTGCGCCGCCCACCTCCTCGTCGTGTCCGAACGCGAGGTAGACCGTCCGTCGGGGCTCGAACCCCTCGGCGAGGAGGCGCTCGACCGCCTCGAGGAGGCCGACGAGGCTCGCCTTGTCGTCGAGCGCGCCCCGGCCCCAGACGAACCCGTCCGCGATCTCGCCCGCGAACGGCGGATGCGTCCACCCGGTCTCGGTTGCCGGGTCGACGGGGACGACGTCCTGGTGCGCGAGGAGGAGGACGGGCGCCGCGTCGGCCGCGCGTCCCTTCCAGGTGAAGAGGAGGCTCGCATCGGCGACCGTCTCCGGCGCGAGCTTCGCGTGCGCGCGCGGGAAGGTCTCCGCGAGCCAGCGGTGGAAGGCCACGAAGGCGGCGCGGTCGTCGTCGGCCGGATCCTGGTGCGACACGGTGCGAAAGCGGATTGCGGCGGCGAGGTGCTGCGCGACGTCGGCATCGAGCGCGAGCGGCGGGGCGGGCGCGACGGCCGGCTGACGCGACCGGAACCGCAGCCAAGTTCGAGCACTGGATGGCCAAACTCTTTCGCTGCGTTCACGTAAAAATCGATATCGCGCCGGCCGGTGACGATAGGTGATGCATCGTAGTAATCCGCGATGAAGGTGTCGTAGAGCGATTCGAATGCCACCAGATGACTCCTAAAAAGCTCTAATTGTCTTCTCCTGCAATCGCATCCGCCTCGATTTCCACCAGCATTTCCGGCGCAATCAATTTGCTCACCTGTACCATGCTGGTAGCGGGCCGAATGGCCGCGAAAAATTGTCCATGGGCGCGGGCAATTTCTTCCCATTCCGCGATATCGATTACAAAGATCCGCGTTCGCACTACGTCGGCCAGAGTTGCGCCGGCCTGCGCGAGCGCCGCTTGAATGTTTCGAATGGTTTGCACTGTCTGCGCATGAGCGTCACCAATGCCAACAATTTTGCCGTCGGGCCCGGTGGCGGTAGTTCCCGAAACGCTGATCATCCTGCCCACGCGTACGGCTCGTGAGTACCCAACGATCGGTTCCCAGGGCGTTCCGCTCGAAATGTTTTTTCGCTCCATCGTTGTCCCCTTTTGTCGTTTGGCACCGGCATACGGCCAGGATACGCGGACGTTTGCAGTCGCATGCTAAACTGAGTATGACATGCCGTGATTTTTGTTTGTGGGGCACTGCTCTTCAACGAAAACCGGTCATACTAATTTCATGCGCTGCAACAATATTCTGGATGCCATCGGCCGCACTCCGCTGGTGCGCCTCAATCGAATCAATCACGGGCTCAAGCCGCAGATGTACGTCAAAGCGGACTACATCAATCCCGGCGGCTCGGTGAAAGACCGCATTGGCGTCACGATGATCGATGACGCGGAAAAGCGCGGCCTGCTGAAGCCCAGCGGCACGATTATAGAAGGCACGTCCGGCAATACCGGCATGGGGTTGGCGCTGGTGGCGGCTGTGCGCGGGTACAAAATGGTTTTTACGATCACCGACAAGCAATCAAAAGAGAAAGTGGATTTACTGAAAGCTTTAGGCGCCGAAGTGATTGTTTGCCCCACCGCGGTCGAACCCACGGACCCACGCAGCTACTACTCTGTTGCCAAGAAACTGGCGCGGGAAATCCCCAATTCGTTTTATCCAAACCAATACGATAATCCAATGAATCCCATGGCGCATTATGCGACCACCGGCCCGGAAATCTGGGAAGACACGGAAGGAAAAATCACTCACTTCGTATGTGGAATGGGAACCGGCGGAACCATAAGCGGCGCGGGAAAATATTTGAAGGAAAAGAATCCGGCGATACAGATTGTGGGTGTCGATCCGGAAGGATCGTTGTATTACGAATTTCATAAGACCGGACATGTGGGCAAGGCGCGAACCTATGTCGTCGAGGGAATTGGGGAAGATTTTTTTCCATCGACGATGGACATGAAAATTCTGGATGACGTGATTCAGGTCAATGACCAGGAATGCTTTGTGGTCGCGCGGCGTCTGGTGAAGCAGGAAGGGATTTTTACTGGAGGCAGCGGAGGTGGTTGCGTGTCTGCGGCGCTGCGCCTGGCGAAGAATCTGGACGAGAATGCCTTCATCGTGGCCTTCATGCCGGATACAGGCATGCGGTATCTCAGCAAGGTTTATAACGAAGAATGGATACGCGAACGGGGCTACGTCGACTCTGCGGTGGCGATTACCGCAGGCGAAGTCGTGAATGCCAAGCACAAGTCCGGAAAGGTGCGGGAACTGGTGATTGTGCGGCCATACCAGACAGTATTTCACGCACTTAAGACGATGCAGGAGCAGGACATTTCACAGATTCCGGTATTCGAAGAGGCTGTTCCCATCGGAACTGTGTACGAAGATCAAATCCTGAATCTCGCGCTGCAGGGCAAAGACCTGCGCAAACTTGTTATCCGTGAGGTTATGAACAAATCACTGCCCACCATTCCGCGAACTTCTCCCGTCGAACGGGTTACGCATATATTGATCCACGAGAGTCCCGCAGTGTTCGTTGAAATGAGCGAAACGCGATTCGAGATACTGACCAAGTACGATCTGATGAGCACAGTCGCCAGTCTGATGGAGCAAAAGCGCTGACGCTTCCATCGTCAATCCCAAAATCTAAAGTGCAGGCGGACGCGTCGTGAAGATTCTGGATTTCAATGAAAGGCTAAAAGACTCGATTTTAATCGCCGATGGCGCGATGGGATCGATGCTGCATGAAACCGTGGGTGCGCAGCGCTGCTTTGATGAAGTCAACTCCACCGAACCGGAAGCGGTGTTCCGCGTACACCAGGCTTATATCGAAGCCGGCGCGCACATCATCGAGACGAACACCTTTGGCGCGAATCGCTTCAAGCTGACTCCGTTCGGCTTGGGCGATGAAGTGCAGCGGCTGAACTCACGCGGGGTAAAAATCGCGCGAGAAGCGCGCGAAGCGGCGCCCCGTGAAGTACTGATCGCGGGCTCGATTGGGCCGTTAGGGCTCGGCGTACAAGCACGCCATCCCGAACCGGAGCAGATCGTTGCAATTTTTCTGGAACAGGCGCAGGCACTCGAAGAGCGCGGCGTAGATCTTTTTATCCTTGAAACGTTCACGTATATCGAAGAAATACTTCTGGCCATCCAGGCGATTCGTTCGTTTTCCGTGCTGCCGGTCATCGCTCAATTAACGTATGCCGAAGAGGGAATTGCATACGGCGATCTGCGTCCGACGGAAGCCGCCGCGCAACTCAAAAACCAGAACGTTCAGGTGGTAGGCGCAAATTGCACACTCGGCCCGCAAGCGCTTCTGCCCATCCTTCAGCAGCTGACGGCCATCGACGAACTGCGTGTCAGCGGTATGCCGAACGCGGGTTTTCCCAAGCGCGAAGGGGACCGCATCGTGTACCCAAAATCTTCGCCGGAGTATTTTGCGCTATTTGCTCGCGAAGCTGCCGCTACTGGAGTACGAATTCTCGGGGGATGCTGCGGCACGACGCCGGAGCACATCCGCGCGATGGCCGAAGCAGTCAAATTGCTGCGTCCTTCCAAGGGCCAGCCAGCGTCGGTGACGGTGGCAGCGCCGGTCAAGCGTGTGCCGGTGGAACGCGCTCCTGAAAGCAAGCTCTGGAAAAATATTCAAGCGGGAAAATTCCAGGTTAGCGTGGAAATCGATCCGCCAAAAGGAATTGCGCTGGAACGGGTTTACGAGCAGGTGGAAAGAATCATGTCATCCGGAAAAGTGGATGCCATTGACATCAATTCTGGAGCCATGGCTCGCGTAGGAATGGATGCGCTGGTTGTTGCCGGCGCACTGGAAACGCGCGGCATCGAGACTATTCCACACCTCACAACCAGAGACCAGAACATCATCGGATTGCAGGCGGCGCTGCTTGGCGCGTGGACGGTTGGCGGAGTGCGCAACGTTCTTGCGATTACCGGCGATCCGCCTTCCGTCGGCGATTATCCGGAAACCAGCGGCGTGTACGAAGTGGACTCGGTTGGACTCGTAAAGGTGCTGCACCGGCTAAATCAAGGGACGGACTGGTCTGGAAAAACTTTAGGCGGCGCAACCAATTTTACGATTGGAGTGGCAGTCAATCCCGTGGCGGACGATATCGACGAAGAAATCACGCGCTTTCGCGCCAAGATTGAAGCGGGCGCGCACTTTGCAATGACTCAGCCGCTGTTCGATCCGGAACACTGGTTGGCGTTCGTGAAAAAGCTCGGAGGCAAGTCTCCGATTCCGGAGCTGATTGGTATCTGGCCGCTGAACAGCTACAAGCAAGCCCTGCGGCTGAACAACGAAGTCCCCGGAATTGTGATTCCTGAGGCGGTTTTGCAGTCGCTCGAGTCTGCAGGGACAGCTGCGCGGGAGCGCGGATTTGAAGTTGCACGACAGATGCTCAGTTGGTCGCGGACCGAACTTGCGGGCGCGTATCTTATTCCGCCGTTCAAACGCTACGAAGAGATTCTCGATATCGTTTAAGCTAAACTCTTTAGATTGTTCCCGCCACCGTCTGGCTTTGCACTACACGTCGCACTAACGACAGCAGGATAAGGTAAATGATCGCGGTGGCGGCTGGAGCAAATATGGCCCAGATCACAACTGCGTGCCAAGTAGTCGACCACAGAACTGCTACAGTGGCTTGCAGATTCGTTTTGGCCATGGCTAAAATTTGTTGCGGAGAAATTGGCAGATGCTCCGAATGAAAGAATCTTTCACCGAGCCGATAGAATGGAAGCAGTAAGGCGAGTTGCAGAGGATACACCAGGTAATTGACCAGTTGAATGGCTGGGAGATTCAGGCGCAAGGCGAGCGCAATTATGGTACAGAGAATGGTCGTCCAGCCGAGTGCAGGAAAAACGCCGATCGTCACGCCGAGCGCCAGGCTTAACGCGATTTTTTGTGGCGTAACCCCTTGCTTCAGCAGATTCATGAGCGGCTGCAGAAGCTGCTGCTGAATGATTTCGTCAAACATACGGATTCCGGCTGAATAATTCCAAGTGTAGGCTGGACAAACGCTGAAGCAGTGAGCTCTAGACCAGTGGCGTCACAAAAAAAGGCGCCAATAAATGGCGCCTTTGGATTCCTTGAATCGGAGTAAAATTATTAGCTCGCTTTGCGGCGGAAGGCACCCAGCGAGAGTCCGCCAAGCCCCAGCAGGATCAGTGAGGCCGGCTCCGGTGTGGTAACCGGATTGTGGGACGGGCCACCCGGAGGGTCAATGATCGTCAAACTGTACTGCATTGGTCCGCCGTGAAGAAAGGTGTTGTAGTCGCCAAGGGTGAAGGTGCCGATGCCGAGAGTCACGGTGCCGTTTGCATTCCAAGTGAAAAGTCCAGGCGCCACAATTTCGAGAGACTTTGTCGAACTTCCGAACGCCCATAGGTCGGTGCCGAACGAGCTGGAGTTCCCGATCTGCACGGTATTGAAGACATAACCGCCGGTACTCGCAACGTTAGTGAAATTCAGAATACCATTCCAGGTCACGCTGGATGGAGTGAGCGTTTGAGGAAGGCTAAAAGTGATGTTCCAGCCATTGCCCGTAAGCTGATAATTGTTGGTGTTCATGCTATCTGCCTTCGAGGGCTGAACGAAAAGGAGGGCTGCAAACAGCATTAAGCCCGCAATGTAAGAACACTTACGCATAGTTTCCCCTGTTTCTCCCGGTGGCCAGCTTGCGGAGTGACCGGCAAATCGAGACTTGCACTTTCGTACAGTATCTCCTTTGCATTTGACGGACCAAAGGCCAACCCGGCGTCCGCTACGTGTTTTCAGTCAGTTACAGGCGGAGCGGCCTGGTCGTGATGCAAATATTTTCCAATTTCGGAATGGGTTTACCTGCGCAATTTTTACCTAAATCCAAGTCTCGCAGTGGGTTACGTCATTTGGCTGCACAAATCAGGGTAGCGTCCTTTTTGGTGCTTGTACGATAAAGCGGCTGCCGGCATGGTGTGGCCTACTAAGCTAAGGATTTCCAACCCCTTTACTTGGCGTATTTATTCATTCAGTGTCCGTTTTCGCGGTTTAGCGCACCTAGTTATGCCCGTTCACAACTCAGCACTGCGAGCTTCGGGAGCCAAGCGGTTTTTGCGCCGGAGGATCGAACGTTCTGTAAGGTGGTATGAGGCAATGGCGATCACTAAGGGTACGACGAATGCGAGAGGCAATTCACGGAGCAAATCCCAAGACAGAGGCTCAGTAGAAATGAATAGACCCTGCCATAGGCAAGGTTACGGCGGTTACGATCTTTCCGGTACGCGGGTTACGTAGAATTACGCGAAACCACACTTCCGGGCGACAGAGCCGACCCAATATAGGGGTTAGCGATTTAAAGCCCACATTATGATGTCAATCCGACGGCGAGGTTGACGATCCAACATCTGAATCTCTTACCTGGTCGCTGCGATCATCCCGTAAGTACCGTTTGAATTGTAGACAACCGGACTAAATCCAAATGTTGTGAGCTTCTGAACTAAATCGCGATGCGAAAATTCTTTCGAAAGGTGGTCGTGATATTCCATCACGATACGACTAATCCGAGACATAAGCGCTGCGTCTGAGCCCATGATTATCTCGAACTCACAACCCTCGCAATCAAGTTTGAGAAAATCGCAGTGACGGATTTTGTATTGCTCGAAAAGCGTTTCGAGGCGGACTACATCGACGATTTCACGGGGGCCTGAAATTCCATTTGTAACTAAAGAAAACGAAACGGGATCTTTACTCAAATCGAGCGCGGCTTGACCATCGGCCGCCGAGCACGCAAGATTCAGAGGAATAATGTTCTTGCTACGGCTTGTATTCGATGCGAGTAGTGAAAAGTTTGATGACGATGGCTCGAGCGCATAGATCAAGCGTGCAGCGCGAGAAGCGAACAGGGAGAAGACGCCCACATTCGCACCAATGTCGACGACCACCGAATTCGCAGGGATCTCACAATGTTTCGTGTATGTCCGATGGTACCAAATGTCACTAAAATGCGGCCAAAGTGCATTCTCTGGCCGAGCAGTGACAGTAATACCGCCGCGTAGCCGAATTTCCGTTACAGGCTGTCCTTCCGCAGCGCGCGGGAGAACCTCGCGCCAGTTCGCGATATCCACAATCGCCCGGCCTGCTATTTTAGCCCTACGCAAAACGTCGATCGTCATCGCGATTTCTCCGAAGTAAAGCCGTGAGCAGTAGGCCACGAAAAACATTTTCTTATTATGGCAAGCTGCGTCTACTTTTGGATACTTGTATGGTCGTGTATGATACGCCAGCCAATCGGGAACCGCCGAAATACCAGTGTGAACACGCCCCCGATGTTGCCAGTCTGGCGTTTGATTTGCCAGTGTCCGAGCACGAGCGCGGCATCAGAGGCCAATTGCGTAATCTCTAGGTCTGAAAAAGCCAGTTGACCCATGGCTTGTTGATTTGGATAGCTTTTGTTGTACCTCGCCAGCAGCCCGTTGTACCCGCGGACGATGCCATCGCTACCCGCGAACGCCAGTTCGGGCGAGTTCCAATAACCGGTAAGGAATGCAGGAATATCGCCCCTATTCCACGCCGCCTGCTGGGAGGAAAGCACGGACTCGATCGCGGCTGTTTCGGTCGTTTGCTGCATGGAGAGGGGCTTGGGCGGGTCCGCTATAGCAGCGGCTGTGTGCCGGGCATACCACAAACCGCCAAAGATGACGGTCATCCCCACGATGGACGCAACCCGATTGAACCCAGTGGCCATTTCGCCTCCGCAACCCGGATTAAGCCGGGATATTTGTGATCGATGAAGTCTTCAAAGAACTATCCCGATAGTACCTCAGAGCTATGGTGCGATGCGGCGTCGGCCGCCAAAATGTTTGTCGAGGCTGACGATGTTCTCGGCGATGCTACTGGCGATCTCCATCTTGGCTCTAGCGCAGTTCGCTGCGTACTACTGGCGCGCAATCGTTGCCGGTATAGCCGCACAGCCCGTGTCAGGACAGGTATTTGCGGCCGCTCACTTAGAGACGGCCACGCTTCGTGGGGATGACTATCTCTCGCTGGTTCAACTGCACAACCTTACGCCTGACCTGGGTCCGCGCAGTTCCGGATTTGGGTTGGTGCCGCTTTATTTTCAATTGACTCGGGGAATCGGCGCACTGGCCAGAGGCCGCTTTGCGGCGATCGCTGAGTGGGCGGAAAGCGAGCGCATTCTGTGCGCACGTTACGCCGCCGTCCAGGTTGACCGCCGCTTGCACGCAAACCTGACCTTAGCGGCTTCGATCCGTTCGTGCTAAATGCTTAGTATCTAAATTTCTGCCGCACACCCGCTCTTAACGAAACGCGCTTACCTCGAAGGTCTCTCCCGCCCGGTGATACATTTCAATTCCGCCCGCGAAGAACCCTCTCGTGTCTATGGCAACGCTAGCCAGTACATGAAGATTCTTGAAGCGAACAAGGACAAGATTTCAGATCCGGACAAAATGAAGGTGGGACAGGAACTGCTTATCCCCGACTGAGTTGCGGAGTTAGCGAGAACACGCGGCTAGAAGGCCCAGCGCAGTAGAACGCTCCCGGTAGTGTATCCGGCGCCGACTGCCATCAACAGAACCAAGTCTCCTTTTTTGAGTTTTTTCTGATCGACTGCATCGCGCAAGCCGAGCGGGATAGTGCCGCCGGTCGTGTTGCCGTAGCGATCGATATTCACCATCACTTTGTCGTCGGGCAAACCCAGCCGCTCCTGCATGGCGCGGATGATACGCAGATTGGCCTGATGGGGAACCACCAGGGCGATGTCCTCACTCTTGAGTCCATTGCGCTCCACCATTTGAGCGGCAAGCTCCGCCATGCGGCGCACAGCGTATTTGAAAACGGCTGAGCCCTCCTGATGAACGTAGTGCATTTTTTTGTCGACGGTTTCGTGTGTCGGTGGATGGAGCGAACCGCCACCGGGCATGTAGAGATATTGTCCGCCGGAGCCGTCAATATCGTGTTCAAAATCAAGAATGCCTTCTCCGTCGGCCGCAGGCTCCAGTAGGACAGCGCCGGCGCCATCGCCAAACAGCACGCACGTGGCGCGATCCTCGTAATTGAGGATCGAAGTCATGGTGTCGCTACCAATCGCGAGAACTTTTTTGTGTGCGCCCGAGCCCACAAACTGCGCGCCCACCGTAAGCGCATATGCAAATCCAGAACACGCAGCGGAAAGATCGAAGCCCCAGGCTTTTTTCGCTCCGATGCGGTCCTGCACCAGGCACGCGGTTGCGGGGAAAAGCATGTCAGGAGTGACACTCGCGACGATGATCATGTCGATGTCTGCAGGGTCGGTGTTGGTTTCCGAGAGCAATTGCTTTGCTGCTTCCGTGGCCATGTGCGAAGACGCCATGCCCTCGTCGACGACATGACGTTCGCGGATGCCGGTGCGCGTGCGGATCCATTCATCATTGGTATCAACAATTTTTTCCAGGTCCGCGTTGGTCATCACTCTTGGCGGCAGGAATCCGGACACGCCTGTAATTTTGGCTGCGATGCGATGCGACATAGCACTCCTTGCGGATACCTGCGCGACAAAGAAGAAGG
>Ga0207665_10003365_pt1 | contig 10702 bp, 8 predicted proteins | sample LARL112metaG_FD_184351 | JGI IMG/M metagenome (GOLD analysis project Ga0207665, IMG submission 184351) | Corn, switchgrass and miscanthus rhizosphere microbial communities from Kellogg Biological Station, Michigan, USA - LAR L11-2 metaG... | ecosystem: Host-associated > Plants > Roots >...
TTTGTGTGGAGTAAAGTTCCGCCAGCTCGGAATTATCCAGCGCCAGGCGAGCGGTGCTGCCCAGCATGCGGAAAGCGGAGATCTCCGCCGGCGAAAAGACGCTGCGCCGCACCAGCAGCAGGACAGCCAGGTTTTTTGTGGTCGAAATTGGCTGCGCCAGCCCGTGATAGACGGACTCGCCTTCCGGGGAGCGATAAGAAAAATGGAAAGTGAGCAGCCGCTTCTGCTCGATGGCCTGGGTGGCAAAGGAACGAGCATGCTCCAGCAATGCGTTTTTATCGGCGGAGTGGTCTTTGCCGGCTGGATGATGGTGATTGGCTCCAGCGTCTTTTTCGGCGACGCCGTTTTCTTCGGCTGGGGCGTTTTCTTTGCCTGAATCGGTCTCGGCCGTGGCGGCGGAAAGCAAGCCCGCGCCGTCCCGGAGCATCACGCCCGCCACCAGGGATTGAAAAATCCTTCTTGCCGCTTCGGCAATGTGCCGTCTCAAGATCGCCGGTTCGCCACTGAAGCTGGCAAGCTCGGCACAGGCCGCCAGCACGTTTTCCATGCAGGCGGATGCCCGCGAGGGGGCTTTAGCGCGAATTTTCCTGGCCTTTGGCTTCGGTCTCATTCCGTCTCAAGTCAGTTTCACGGTGGGAAGCCTGAAGGTACTCTGGAATCTCATTTTGAGTCAATAAGGAATTGACCTGCCGGAATCAGCGGGACTACGCCCGCCTGCGACGTTAGAAACCATCTCACAATGAGAATCAAGCCTTCAGATCGACAAGGATTTGAGACGCAACCTCAACATATTGCTTACCTTATGCGCTGCCTGCCGCGCGTCCGCAAAAGTTAAGCCATTGATTTATCTACCTATTCCGGACCGTCAGATGCCGAAGGTGCTAATCCCATGCCCAGGTGGCCATGGCATTGCTTTTGTTTACCCGTCCATTCCCTGCCTGGAGTTGTGTGTTTCCTGGATGGGCTTTTGCGGGGCAGGTGGAGAACGGGGAACCAGCATTCGGAAGTACGACACGAAAAAGAACACGAGCCGCGCCACAGGCAAAGCGGCCGTAGAAGGTTCGGAACATGAGTATTAACAAGACTATCGGCGGCAAGCTCTATTTGGGCTTTGGCCTGATTATGGCAATCGTGATTGGCTCGTTCCTCTTTAACTGGCTGGCGGTCCGGCATGAGCAGGCGACCAGGGCGCTCTATAAGAAGTCCATCACGATGGTGGAAAGCCTTTCCCGGCTGGACAAAGCGAGAAATGCCAACCGTCTCTTTCTGCGCAATTTCCTATTGAATGGCGACCGGCGCGAGGCCGACGCGCTCTCCAAGGGCGAGAGCGACGTGGACAGCATGATTGCCGAGATCAAGAATGGCCTGGCCATGGACGATTCCAACAGAGCGCGGCAACTGCTGGACCAGTTGGCGGACTCTGAACGAGACTGGGCCAGGACCTTCGCCGCGCCGCTGATGGAAAAGCGCCGGCAGGTGGATACGGGAAGCGCCACAGTGGCGGAATTGCAAATCGCCTACCTGCAGGCCACGCCAACACCGGAACAGAAGCAAAAAGAAGAGCAGCCGCTGTTGCAGCTGGACGGCATGGTGAAAACCGCCAACCTGGCGGCCGAGGAGTCCGATAGCAACGCGGCAACCATGATCACGGTTGTGACCCTGGGTGGACTGTTGATCGTTGTCCTCCTGTCAGCTTCCATCTCATGGCGGGTAGCAAAATCGATCACGGTACCGCTTTCCCAGCTGATCACCGTGGCGGGGCAGATCGGCAATGCCGGAGACCTGGAACAGCAGGTCAATATCAAGGGCGAAGATGAAGTGGCCCAACTGGCGCGGACCTTCAACAACATGGTGCAGTACCTGCGCGAGATGGCAGGCATATCTGAAGCGATCGCGGGCGGCGATCTCTCGGTGGAAATCAACCCGCGCTCTTCACGCGACACTCTGGGCAAGGCCTTCCGCGAGATGACGCTGGGCCTGCGCAACATGGTAAAGAACGTGCGTGACAGCGCCGCCCAGGTGGCCAGCGGATCGAATCAAGTGGCTTCAGCTTCAGACGAATCGGCAAAAATCAGCGTGCAGGCCGCTTCCGCCATTGACGAGGTCACCAGCACCATGCACGAAATGAGCATCAACGTGCAGAACATGGTGAAGAGCACGCAGATGCAGGCCTCCAACGTGAGCGAGACTTCCGCTTCCATCGATGAGATGGTGGCGTCAATCCAGCGCGTGGCGGACACGGCGAAGGTGCTGCTGGATATTTCGCAGCGCTCGCGCGACGAAGTGCACAACGGCATCAACACGATGGAGAAAGCTACAGACGGCCTGAGCCGGATCAACGCATCCATCGGATCGTCGGCGGAAATCATCTCCGCGCTGGGGCAGCGAGCCGACGATATTGGAAAGATCATTGAGGTAATCGACGACCTGGCCGAGCAGACCAACCTGCTGGCCCTGAACGCCGCCATTGAAGCCGCGCGCGCCGGCGAACACGGGCTGGGATTTGCCGTGGTGGCCGACGAAGTGCGCAAGCTGGCGGAAAAATCGGCGCAATCCACGCGCGAGATTTCCGAGCTGATCCAGAGCATCCAGAAGGAAGCCCGCAAGGCCGTGGACAACATGGAAAAGTCCACCAGCATCGTGAACGAAGGCATTTCCCTGGGCGGCGACCTGAGCGGCGCGCTGAAGAAGATTTCCAGCGTGGTTTCCGAGGTGTACAAGTTCGCGCAGGAAATCGGCGCGGCGACGAACGAGCAATCGCATGGCTCGTCGCAGATTGCCAAGGCCACCACGCGGCTGAATGAAATCACGCATGAGATCAACTCCTCGGTGGAAGAGCAGGCATCGGGCGCGCAAGCGGTAGTCCGGGCCATGGAAAAAATGCGCGAGCTGGTGCAGCGTTCATCTTCCGGATCAACGGAGCTGGCGGCATCGGCGGAGCAGATGTCGAAGATGTCACGCTCCATGCTGGAAGCCATGGACCGGTTTGTCCTGGAGAACATGCAAGCGGCGCGCGATGGGCGCAACGGACAGCGGCGGGGCGAAGAGCAAACGGGCCGCGGCACGCCGGCGGCGCAATACGCGACCGCAGGCGCGCAGTACAACTAAGCGGTAGGAGACCTAATGGCCAAGGAACTGCACATCGTCGGTTTTCGCGTAGGACGCGAAGTTTTTGGCGTCCCGATCTCGCTGGTGCATGAGATCGTCCGCGTGCCGGAGATCACCTCTGTGCCGGATTCGCCGGGCTGCGTCCAGGGGGTGATCAACCTGCGGGGCAAGATCGTTTCCGTGGTGGACCTGCGGCGCCGCTTCGGAGAGAAGGACATCAAGCCGACCAAGAAGAACCGCATCCTGGTGACTGAAGTACACGGCAAGCTGGTGGGGTTGATCGTGGACAGCGCTTCTGAAGTGTTGAAGATCCCGGAGAGCGACGTGGAACTGCCGCCCGTGTTTGACCAGGGCGAACTCAACTACGTGACCGGCGTGGGCAAGCTGAATGGCCGGTTGATCATTTTGATTGACCTGAACAGGATCCTGCAGAAAGGCGAGCTGCGCAGGCTGGGCGAGATGCCTGAGCCCCGGGCAGCGGCGGCCGCTGTTTCCGCGGGATTGTGAGCGGCACCAAGGACGAAAACGGACACCCATGGCCACTTCGAGCGTTCAAATCCAAATCAGCGAACCGGAATATAAGCTGCTGCAGACCCTGGTCTACCAGGAATGCGGCATGTATTTTGATGAGCGGCGGGCGCATTTTCTGCAGGACCGGCTGCAACGCAGGCTGAAAATCTGCGGGCTGGACACGTTTTATGCCTACTATCGCCTGTTGACGAGCCACCAGGGAAAGTCCGAGCTAAGCGCGCTGGTGGAAAACCTCACCGTCAACGAAACCAGTTTTTTTCGCAACAAGCCGCAACTTGAGCTGTTCCAGAAAACCATTCTGGAAGACCTGCTCAAGCGCAAGCAGGAGCGGCGCGACTGGAGCCTGCGCCTGTGGTGCGCCGGATGTTCCACCGGGCAGGAACCGTACACCATGGCCATGCAGGTGTGCGACGCGCTGGCCTACTATTACCTGCGCAATCCTCTTCCCTTTGAGATGCCCACGCCCAAGCCGCTGATTCCGCCGCCGTGGAAGGTGGAGATCCTGGCATCCGACATCAATTATTCCGTTCTGCGGGCGGCCCAGGAAGGCCTCTATCCGGAAAGCCAGATGGACACGGTGGATTATGCCTACCGCCTGCGCTACTTCGACAAAGTGGGCGACCGTTACGCGGTGAAGCGCGGCTTGAAAGACCTGGTCCATTTTGACTTCCATAACCTGAAGACGGAATTTTTGCCGCAACGCAATGACGTGATTTTCTGCCGCAACGTGATGATTTATTTTGACGAAGCCGAGCAGAAACGGCTGGTAGAGAAGCTTTACCGCTGCCTGAACGCGGAAGGATACCTGTTTATCGGCCATGCAGAGAGTCTTTTTGGGCTCTCCGACAAGTACAAGATGGTCCACCAGAACAACGGCACAGCGTACCAGCGAATCGAGGTGGCGGGGTGAACTTCTTCTCCGACGATCACGCTTCCGAGCTCCGCGAACTCTTCTTTGAGAGCGCAACTGAACTGTTGCAGACGCTCAATGAAGAAGGGCTGGAGCTGGAGAAGCGTCCGGAAGACGAAGAGATCCTGCGCCGGGTGCGCCGGACGGTGCATACGCTGAAAGGCGACTCGGCGGCCTGCGGCTACACGGAGCTGAGCGAAACCGCGCACGCGCTGGAAGAAGTGCTGCGGCCGGAGATCGCGGCGCTGAGCAAGCAGGCGCTGGCGGAAGTGGTGCTGATCGCCGCCGATACTTTCAGCTCCATGCTCTCCGCGTATCGCGGCAGCCTGCAGCCACCGGCGGGAGAAGAGCTTAAGCAACACATACTCTCGCTCACGCGCAAGCCTGCCAGCCATGTCCCTTACAAATTGCAGGCGCGCTTTGTGTGGAGCGAATACGAGCAGATTGTGGTGGCGGATGCGCTGGGACGCGGAGAGAACGTTTACAACGTGGCCTTCTCCATTGAGCCGCAGTGCCCCATGCGCAGCGCGGCCATGCAGCTGATCCGGAACGTGCTGCAGGATTGCGGACGCCTGCTGGCAATCGCGCCGGACCAGAGCACGCTGAGCAACGAGCTGGACGTGGTAGAGGCGGCCATCTCCAGTGAGAATTCCGAAGAGTGGATCGCCAAGAAATGCCGCATTCCTTCGGTAGTGGCGGAGGTGCTGGTACAGAGAGCCGGCCGCGAGCAACAACAGGCCGATGACGTGCTGGACATCGTGAAGCACGTTACCGCGCCCACCGACGATGAGACTGAAGTTGCGATCCAGGCGGAAGAGACAACTGCGACCGCGCCCTCAGCTTCGGCAAAAACGGCGAACGCGCCGGCCGAGAGCAGCCTGCCGAGCACAGCGGTAGATACGCAGTCCACAAGTTTCGCCAGCATGCAAGAAACGCTGTTGCGCGTGGACGCGGAAAAAATTGACTCAGTCCTGAACCTGGTGGGCGAACTGATCATCGCCAAGAGCATGCTGCACCAGGCCATCAACGAATTTGACAAGCGCCATCCCAAAGATCCGCTGAAGATGCGCTTCTCTGACGCCATGGCATTCCAGGCGCGGATCATGAACGACCTGCAGAAATCGGTGATGAAGATCCGCATGGTGCCGGTGGAACATCTTTTCCGCAGATTTCCGCGGGTGGTGCGCGACGTGGCCAAATCCTGCGGCAAGGAAGTGAACCTGGTGGTGACCGGACAGGACACCGACCTGGACAAGAGCATTCTGGACATGCTGGCTGAGCCGCTGGCCCACCTGGTGCGCAACGCCGTGGACCACGGCATTGAATCGCCCGCCGAGCGCATCAATGACGGAAAGCCGGCGCACGGCACGGTGACGCTGGACGCGTATCACCAGGGCAACCAGATCGTGATTGAAGTGAGCGACGACGGCCGCGGAATCGACCGCGAGCGGCTGATCGCGAAAGCCGTGGACCGCGGCCTGATCAAGCCGGGCGACGCGGCAGTGCTGGGTGAAGCCGACGTCAACAATCTCATCTTCCATCCCGGCCTGAGCACCGCAGACCAGGTGACTGCGATCTCCGGCCGCGGCGTGGGCATGGACGTGGTAAAGACCGTCCTGGAAAAGCTGAAAGGCACGGTCACCATCAGGACCACGGCAGGAAAAGGGACCACGTTTTACCTGAAAGTGCCGCTGACATTGGCCATCATCAAGGCGCTGCTGTTCCGCGTGGGCGACCGTTTATATGCGGTGCCGCTGGCGTCAGTGGTGGAGATCACGCGGACCACGCAGGGCGCGCTGCATCGGGTGGACAACCATGACGTAATGCAGCTGCGCAGCGAAGTGCTGATGCTGCTGCACCTGCACCGCCTGGAAAAAGAGCAGTCGGAGACGGACAAAATGTTCGTGGTGGTGATTTCCACCGGCGAGCGCAAGTTCGGGTTGGTGGTGGACCAACTGGTAGGCGAAGAAGAATTAGTCATCAAGGCCATGGACGACCATCTGGTGGCCACGGACCTGGTCAGCGGCGCTTCCATCCTGGGCGATGGCACAGTGGTGCTGATCCTGAATCTTTCAAGTGTAGTTGCAAAGCTCGGCAGGTTGCAGATGGTGGGGGCCACAGCATGAGTAACAGATTGCGAGTCCTGGTGGTGGACGATTCCGCGCTGATGCGCAAATTGATTCCACAGATCCTCGCGCGGGACAGCGAAATTGAGGTTGTTGGAACGGCGATGGACGGCGCGTTTGGGCTGAAAAAAATCGAAGACCTGCGTCCGGACGTGGTAACGCTGGACCTGGAGATGCCGCGCATGGACGGCCTGGAAACGCTGCGCCAGATCACGCGCCGGTTTCGGGTACCGGTGATCGTGGTAAGCGCATTGACCACGGAGGGCGCCAGCGCCACCTTCAAAGCGCTGGCCCTGGGCGCGTTTGATTTTGTGGCCAAGCCGCGGGACGCGGCCTCCGCGCACATGGACGAGATTGCCCTGGACCTGATCAACAAAATCAAGGTCGCAGCCAAGAGCAAGCTGCGCAATACGACTGCGCCGGTTGTGCTGGACCGTCCCAGGCCGAACAAGATGGCGTTGCGGCCGCGGCGCGAGCCGAGCAAGATCATAGCGATTGGGATTTCCACCGGCGGGCCGAACGCGCTGCAGTACCTGTTGCAGCAATTTCCCGGCGATTTCCCCGGAAGCATTGTCGTGGTGCAACACATGCCTGAAGGGTTCACGGACATGTTTTCCCGCAGGCTGGATGAATCGTGCGCCATCGACGTGAAGGAAGCGCAGTCCGGGGACCTTTTGATCGCGGGGCGCGCGCTGATCTGTCCTGGAGACAGGCACATGAAGGTCCGGCGCATGCCGCTGGGAAACACCGTGGTGCTTTCCGACGAGGCGCGCATGAACGGGCATCGGCCGTCGGTTGACATCCTGTTCCGCTCCGTAGCGGGCGAGTTCGGCAGCAGAGCGGTCGGGGTATTGATGACCGGCATGGGCGATGACGGAGCTGAGGGCCTGGGAATGATGAAAGACGCAGGGGCGCTGACCATCGCGCAAAGCGAAGATTCCTGCACCGTCTTCGGCATGCCCAAGGCCGCGATTGAACGCGGGCACGCCATGCGCGTGGTCCCGCTGGACATGCTGGCCAACACGCTGGCCATACAGTGCAATCCTGAGAGGATTGGTCGAGCAACAGTAAAAGTTTAGCTGGAGCAGCAAGGAGAAACAGTCATGGAGACATATCCAATGTTGATACGCAAAGACGGCAAGCCGATCCGGTACCTGGTGGTGGACGATTCGGTTTTCGCGCGCAAAAACGTGGCCAAGATGGTTGAGGCCTTTGGCGGCGAGATTGTGGGCGAAGCCGGCGATGGCTGCACGGCCATCACGGAATACGACCGCACTACGCCTGACATGGTGTTGATGGACATTACCATGCCGCAGATGGAAGGCATTGAGGCGGCGGAGCGCATTGTGCGCTCGCATCCCAACGCCCGCATCGTCATGGTGTCGTCCGTGGGATACCAGGAAAACATTGTGGCCGCACTGCAAAAAGGCGCGCGTCACTTTGTCCAGAAGCCGGTCAAGTCGGAGATCCTGTACGAAGTAATCAAGTACGTGATGGGCGATGACGCGGCCGTGGCCACGCCGGCAGCCCAGGGAAACTGAGACCATGAAGATCGAGCTGATTCAACCGTTCATCAACGCGGCGGACGCGGTGCTGGCGGAAACGCTGCAATGTCCCACGCGCATGGGCGACGTGACCATGGACGAAGAAGCGTATCGCCGCAAAGGCGTTGCTTCCCTGGTGACGATCAAGGGCGACATCGAAGGCCGCATCATCTTCGATATCGATACGCCGACCGCTGCCAGGGTGGCAAGTTACCTTACGGGATCGCCGGTGCCGGAAAGCGACGAAGTAGCGCGGGAAACGGTCTGCGAGCTGGCCAACATGGTGATAGGCAGCGCCATCACAGCGCTCAACGACCAGGGATTTAAATTCAAGATTTATCCGCCGGTAATCCACGCCGACGAACTGGGCGAAAAAAGCAGCGAAGACCAGGAGGCCCTGGTCATGTGCTTTGATACCGACAACGGAAACATCTTCATGAACATCGCCATGCGCTACAACCGCAGGCGAAGAATGGATACAAGGCCAATCTGACTATTTTTCTCGGCTCAACTCCAGCGCTGGGCGGCTTTGCAGGCCGCCCTTTTTTCATGCAGCGGCTTGCCTGCGGAATTTTTATGGGAAGGTGCGCACCATAAAGGGCGTTTGCACGGGACAGAAAACCGTGGAGCTTGCCAGGCATTTGGGGTCCTGTTGCGGCGCCAGTTTTACCATCACAACCGAGTCGGTGATGGTGCTGATATCGGAAACGGTGCCGGCCGTGTGCGTGCCTGAGCTGCCCGTGACCGTATCGTGAGAATTGGCGACATAGACGCGCGACGCATCGCGGGAAGCGGCAATCGAAACCGGCCCGATGCCGACGGTAATCGTCTTTTTCTCCGTGAGCGCCACGGCATCAATCACGCTTACCAGGTTGCCGGTGCAGCTTGCCGCCTGGGCCACAATCGTAGTGTGGTTCACATTCGCAGGACAATTTCCCAGCGCCGCGTATGCCCGCGTGCCATCGGACAAGGCCGTAACTGAAACCGGAGTGCCGGAAACCGCGACATCTTTCAGCTTTTCCGGCAGCACCTGGGGAACAGAGCCCAGGTCGATTCCATTGGCCTTGATCACGCTGACTGTATTCTCGCCCGTGTTGCTCACGTAGACGCGCTTGAGCTTGGGCTCATAGAAAGCAAAGTTCGGCGACGAAGCCGCTGACGCGCCGACCCTGATGGCGTTGCCGCCCACACAGAATGGCCCGGCGCAAGGAAGGACAATTTCCAGCGAGGTATCGATCACGCTGACGGTGCCATCGCCCTGATTGACCACAAAGACAAAGAGGCCGTCCGTGCTCATTACGGCCCAAACCGGCGAAGATCCGACCGTAATGTCCTTGATCACCGTGTTGTCAATGGTGGAAATTTCCGTGACGTTGCCGCTGCCCTGGTTTACGACAAAAATCTTGTTGTTGGCGGCGTTGCCGGCGATCATTACCGGCTGTGAATCGCCCGCGGGCAGTGGAATTGTGGTGGTAACCGCAAATACTCCGGTGGAGATCACGCTCACGTTGTTGCTGTCACGATTTGCGACATAAATGTTGTTGGCGCTGCTGGTGGCTCCGGCAATGGGCGTCTTCGCCGCGTTCGGGTCGGGAGCGGTGGGTAGGGTCACCGTATTTACCGTCGCCACCTGCGGATTGAGGGCGGTATAAACTGAAACCGTGGGCGGCGTAGTGGGATCGCCGCTGTTGATCACAAAAGCCTGGTTGGATGTTGTCCCCAGAAAAACCGGGTTTGGGCCCACCGTCACAATGCCCACGTTGGTGTCGCCAGAAACGTCGATATGCAGGTCACTGCCATCGGAAGACGGGACCGGGTTGGTGGATAAAGTGATCGCGTGCGCCAGCGTTCCAGGATCGCCCGTTGGCGGGGGAACTGGGACGATGAATTGCCGAAGCGTATCATTGCAGCCCGCCGCCACGAGCATAAGAATGCCCAGGGCGGCCAGCAGCCACATTGCCTTGAAACTTGCCTTCATCAAAACTCCACCGGTGCTACCGGTTTGAACGCCCAAACTCTAAATTATTGCGAGGATTTTATTGTAAACCATTGATCTTGTCGCTTCGCTCCAAACCGCTACACAGCTTGGCGTTAGCGAAAATTACCGGGCACTCTCAACCGGCCGCTCGGCGCGCAAGTCGGCCTCGCGGCTTTTGCCGAGGATAACTCGATGTCGCTTCGCTCCAAACCGCTACACAGCTTGGCGTTAGCGAAAATTACCGGGCACTCTCAACCGGCCGCTCGGCGCGCAAGTCGGCCTCCCACCCCATCCCGCAAACATCACGCGGGTTGGGGACCCCGGGGGCTCGCGGCTTTTGCCGAGGATAACTCGATGTCGCTTCGCTCCAAACCGCTATGAATGCACTATTACAAAGACAGAGCGAAAACCCTTGAAAGACGGAGGAAAGGAGGAAACGGAGGGTTTGAGAAATCGGGATGTACGGACATCGTGAATTAACGATTTAACGATTTCGACACGGTTT
>Ga0207665_10003369_pt1 | contig 10701 bp, 6 predicted proteins | sample LARL112metaG_FD_184351 | JGI IMG/M metagenome (GOLD analysis project Ga0207665, IMG submission 184351) | Corn, switchgrass and miscanthus rhizosphere microbial communities from Kellogg Biological Station, Michigan, USA - LAR L11-2 metaG... | ecosystem: Host-associated > Plants > Roots >...
GGCGTCACGACCGAAGACGTGAAGGACCGATTTTATCACTGGGTCGACAAGCGGCTGCTCCGTGCGGCTGACCGCGTTGTCGTGATGTCCCAGGCGCAGGCTCGTGCGTTCCGGCATTGCGGCAACAGGGTTCGCATCATCTACAACGCGGCACTGGTCCCCCCCGCTCCGCCGCCTGCAAACGCCCTCCCGGGCGGCCTCGCGCGGCCCATCGTCGGCGTGGTCGGCCGGTTGAGCCGGGAGAAGGGAGTAGACGTCTTCCTGGACGCCTGCGCCGTCCTGGCGGGGAAGGGCGTGGTGTTCTCCGCGCTGGTCGCGGGCGACGGCCCCGACCGCGCTCTGCTCGAGGCCCGCTGCGCTCGACTCGGCTTGGCGCCGTCCATCCGCTTCCTGGGGCAAGTCGGCAACGTGGGTGCGGTGTATCGAAACCTCGATCTCGTCGTGCTGCCGTCCCGCAGCGAGGGGTTGCCCAACACACTGCTCGAGGCGATGCAGGCGGACGTGCCAGTGGTGGCGACCGCGGTGGGTGCCGTGCCTGAAGTTGTCGGCACCTCGCCGGCGGCTCGTCTGGTGCCGCCGGAATCCGCTGCGGGGCTCGCGGACGCGATCGAGTGGGCGATCACGCAGGGCGACTCGCCCGCGGCGGCGGCGGCGCGCCGCGACGTCGTGAGCCGGTTCTCGCTGGAGCGCCGCGTGGAAGCGCACCTGAAGTTGTACCGCGAGCTCCTCGAAGCTCAGGCAGGGGTAACGCCCGCATGTGTGGCATTGCCGGCGCAGTAACCCTCCGCCAGGACGCCCGCCCCGACCGCGAGCGATTGTGCCGCATGTCGGGGCTCATGGCGCACCGCGGGCCCGACGGCGAGGGCTTCTGGGCCGATCCGCAGGGCCGCGCGGCCCTCGCGCACCGCCGGCTTTCGATCATCGACATCGAAGGCGGGCGCCAGCCGATGTGCAGCGACGATGGACGCATCGCCCTGGCGTTCAACGGCGAGATCTACAACTACCGCGAGCTGCGCCGGGCCCTGTCGGATCAGGGTGTGCGGTTCCATACGGCGTCGGACACCGAGGTATTGCTGCGGCTGTACGAGCGCTGCGGCAGCGAGGCGGTGCACTATCTGCGCGGCATGTTCGCCTTCGCGGTGTGGGACGGCACGCGCGACGAGCTGGTGCTGGCGCGGGATCGCGTGGGCAAGAAGCCGTTGTATTACACGCTGGACGACGACGGCTGTTACTTCGCCTCGACCCTGGGGGCGCTCCGCGATACTGACCCTCAGCCTCGCCGCGTGAGCCTCGCGGCGGTGGACGCGTTCCTCACCCTGGGATATGTCCCGGCTCCTCAGTCGATCTGGGACGGCATCAACAAGCTTCCCGCAGGGACGATGCTGCGGGTGAGCTCCTCCGGGTCTCGTTCCCTCCGGTACTGGGCGCTCGAGCGGGCGGTGAAGCCCTTCGCGGGGCGCTTCGCCGAGGCCGTCGATCAGCTGGAAGACCTGCTGACCACCTCGGTCACATTGCGGCTGCGCAGTGATGTGCCACTCGGTTTGTTCCTGAGCGGCGGCATCGATTCGAGCCTGGTAACGGCGATTGCTGCTCGCCACTGTGGCGGGGACGCCTTGACGTTCTCGCTCGGCTTCGCCGAAGCCGCCTTCGATGAGAGCGGCTACGCCGAGCGCATCGCGCAACACCTCGGCACTCGGCACCGCACGTTCACCGGACGCCCGGAGATGCTCGACGCTCTCCCGACCCTGGTGCGGCATTTCGCCGAGCCGTTCGGCGATTCGTCGGCATTGGCGGTTTGGATGCTGGCGGGGGAGACCAGGAAACACGTCACCGTGGTGCTCACCGGAGACGGCGGCGATGAGGGGTTCGGGGGATACGATTGGTATCGGACGGCGCTGCACCTGAAGCGTCTGAGCGGCGTTGCGCCGATCATGGCGCCGCTCGGTGCCGCAGTGCGCAGCGAGCGGCCCTGGGCGAGGCGGATCAAGCGTGCGTTGCGCACGCTCGCGTTGGACGAGCCGCATCGGTTCGGTGCGTTGCGGACGTTCGTGGGCGATGAAGAGGTGCACACGCTGTACGCGGGAGACCTGCTGCGGGAGCGGCGAGACAGCGAGAACGCCGTACGCACCTGGCTGGCGCAGTTGTACCAGAACGGCAATGGCACGGCGCTGCGCCGGATGCGGCTGGTCGACGTACAGACCTACCTCGCGGACTGCCTGATGCCCAAGGTGGATGTCGCCACGATGGCTCATGGTCTGGAAGCGCGCTCGCCGTTGCTGGACCAGCAAGTGCTCGAGTTCGCGCTCGGTCTGCCGGATCGGTGGCTCGTGGACGGCAACGGCGGCAAGCCGCTGCTCAAAGCGCTGTTGCAGCGGTTCGTTCCGGCCGAGCTGTTCCAACGACCTAAGCAGGGCTTTACCCCCCCATTGCAGGTGTGGTTCGGGTGTGGGCCGACCAGCGCCTGGGCCGACCAGCTCGCCGAAAGTGCGAGCCTGTGCGATTCCGGATGGCTCAACCCCGCCGGGATTCGCGCCATGGCGCGCGAGCACCGCGACGGCGTGCGGGATCATAGCCAGCGGCTGTACTTCCTCCTGGTATTGCACGAATGGTTGAACCAGCAGTAACCTCGCCACAACGGAACGGCTTCGCGCTCCTACTGAGCCTGGCAGCCGCGCTACTCCCTCTGGGTTGCGATGACCCCGCGAGTCCCGAGCGCTTCGCTCCGGGACGCCCCAACTTTTCCCAGGGGGCAGCGTACTCTCGGGTCACCGGCCTAGGGACTCTCGGGGCCGGCAGCGCTACGCCGGGCAGCAACCGGCAGGAGTTCGACTTCGATGTGGTGGCAGACTTGAGCGGGCGGCTGTTCTACCGCGATTGGGCCGCCGTGCGCTCCGATGGCTCGGTTGGGACTCTCACGGTGGGCGACACGGATCCGTCAACAGCCATCACGGCGTTCCGGGACGGATCTGCCGCGTGCGCGGACTCAACGCGCGGGGCGGAATTCGACGGGACCGGCCGGCTGGACATAGGCGACCTGGTGGGCTTCACGGTAGCCGTGTGTGACAACGGGGCAGCTGGGAGCGGGACGGATTTCTTCCGGATCGACGTGTTGCCGCCGTACCAGTACAGCCGCAGCGGCTTGCTCTCGAGCGGCGACGTCGTGAAGTCGGCCGGCAGACAGTTCTATGTCTCGCCCTCGGGCAACGACGCGAACCCCTGCACCTTCAGTGCCCCCTGCTTTACGATGGAGCGCGTCAGCCAGCGGCTCGCTCCTGGCGATACTGCCCACTTCGCGGCTGGGAATTACTCCTGGGATGGGCAGCTCGTATCTGTCAGCGGCACCGCGAGTGCTCGTGTGACGTATGTGTCGGACGTGAAATGGGGCGCGCGGCTCACGAGCACGGGCATCGGGGGGTGTGGAATTATGCAGAACACCGGCGATTACGTGGACATTGTCGGGTTCGACATGACCGGTCCTTGCTCCAGCGGCCTGTTGCAGGACGGCAATTACGGCAGGATCATCGGCAACCGCGTGCATGACTTGCCCGGCACCGACGGCTTTGCGGGCATCATGGTGGACTGCTGTAAGTACACGCTCACAGGCAATGAAGTCATCGGGAATTGGGTGGACAACATCGGTCCCTGGGGTGAAACAAACACCATCCATGGCATCTACGTCGCCGGCCCGAATGGCGTCATCGAGAACAACATCGTCACCCGGGCCTCCGCCGCCTGCATCTCAACCTATCACGGCGCCTCGCGGCTCGTGATCTCAAACAACGTGGTGGCCCACTGCGGCCGCTATGGTATCACGATTGCCGCCGATAGCGCCCGGACGACGAACGACTACACGACGGTGGTCAACAACATCGTCGTGAACGCCGCCAGGTATGGCATCTACGAATCCCCTTACGGCTTGACCGGCCCGCACAACGTCTACAACAACAACATCGTCTTCAACGACGGCGCGAACGTCACCCTGACCACCGGCACCCAGTCCGGCACCATTACGCTCACGAGTGCCCAGTTCGGCGCCCTCTTCCTGAACTACACCGGCGACATGAATGGGGATTACCATCTCGGTAGCGGAGCGATTGCTATTGATGCCGGCACGACAAGCTGTGCGTCAGGCGTGAGCAGCTGCGTGCCGCTGACCGACTTCGACGGCACCACCAGGCCCCAGGGAACGGCCTACGACATCGGGGCCTACGAATTCGGCCCTCTGGCCCCCTAGGCCAGCACGGAAACCGGTGACGCGGCACCGAGGCCGTGGGTCTCAATGGCCTCGTGCCGCATCAGCGCGTCCGCGAAGAACTTCGTCGCCCAGTTCAGGACCTCGTAGGCTCCGTAGTCGCCGCCCACCGGCCATGAGCCCTTGATCCCGCCCCGGACCCCCGGTTCAGCGCTGTGCCGGTTCTGCGTCCGCTTGAGAAAGCGCAACACGGCCGGCACGGGCTCGAGCCATTTCGAGTCGCCCGCGATAACGGCAAGGCGCATCCAGTTGTTCGCCATCTGCGCCTGGCCCGTGAGGCAGGACCAACGCACCGCAGGCGACCAGTCGGGGCGATAGCGACCGGGCATCCAGCCATCCGGCCGCACCGCCGCAACCAAAGCCTTGGCTGCGCGCTCGGCCGCCTGGAGCAGGGCCGCGTCACCCAGCACCCGTCCCCCTTCCAACAATCCCCGGATGCCGTATGCGAGCGTGTGCAGCAGGGGTCGCGCTGGATCGCTGAGGCAGCAAGAAGGCAGCCAGCCGTTCGGGGCCTGCAGGTCGGCGGCGGCGTGTAGACTCCGCGCTGCGGCAGCGGTGAACCTGCGATCATCCAGTCGAGCTCCCGCCTCCGCGAGCGCCCAGGCCGTGCGGGTATTGTAGAGGGTCGCGTCAGCGCGGGCAAAGCGTGAGTTGTCGCTGCGCCAATGCCCGTCGGGGTCGAGCGTCGCCACCAGGTAGCGGGCCGCGCGGCGGGCGGCGTCGGCGAAGACACCCTCCCCCGTCTCCTCAAACGCGGCGAGCCAGCCGAGCAGCACTTGTCCGGTGTTGAACACGGCGGGGGATTCCGGCGCGCCGATCACTCCACCGCGAATCGCGCCCGTGGGCAGCTGAATCCCGATCTCCCAATGTGCCGCGCGCTCGGCGCGTGCCGCGAGGTCGGCACGTCCCAGCCGCTTTCCAGCAGCGTACAAGGTCGGGATGATGTAGCCCGTGGTCTCCGGATAGGACGGCTGCCAGCCCCGGCCGCCGAAATAGGGGTGCCACGCAAGGCTGAACGCGCGCGACACGCCGCCGTCCGGAGTCGCGTCCTGAGCGCGCACCAGCCACTCGATGGCTGCGACCAAGTGCGGCTCGTGCTCCGGGTCCTCGGCGTAGCCCCGGAGCCGCTCGCGCCATCCCTCTGCTAGAGCAGTGGGGTTGAGGAGCGGATGAGCGCGGATCGCGCGCAGGCGACCCTTGACGGAGGCCTGGAGCACGAAGGATCAGTTCTTGACGACATCCCCGCTCGTCACCATGCCCGAACGGCCGATTCCCGCCGCCTGGGGCTTGATGATGAAGAAGCTCAGGAAGTCTCTGCCGCTCCCTTGCGGCCCGTCATCGCACACGATCACGGTGAAGGGCACCAGGTCTGGCGCGTCACGGCCAATGGCGTCGAACTCCACTCCGTGGCTCGGATCGCTGCACGCACTCGAGCTGGTGCGGTACGCCTTGAAAAACGTGGCGGGGTCCGCCGATGCATCCACGAATACCGTGGCGATGGTCCCGTCCGGGTGAATGTCGTCGTAGGCGGTGATGTAGAACTTCCCCGTCAGATCCGCTCGCACGTCGAAGTTGAAGGTCTGGACGTTGTTGTGCGGCGTGGCAGCGCCCAACCCAAGCTGCCCTGTGCCGCTCGCGCGCGACCCCGGGACGACGCATGTCACCGCGAGGGCTGCGGTGGCAGTCCCGCCCGCCGGCACACTAACCGTGCCCGGATTCGCGCCGTTCGCCCAGCAGTTCGAGGCCACTCCCGACAACGCCACGGGGTTGGCGCCTGCCGGCACCGTGAAGGTGGCGCTGCCGTTGCTCGCGATCGCCTGGCTGGTGGTGCCGTCGACCGCCACCGTGTAGCCATCGGCATCCGGGTTAGAGCCGGTCGTGCTGGTCGTGACCGTCAGAGTCCCGCTGCCTGAGCCAGTTGGAGCGCAGCTCGCCGCAAAGGTTATCGCCGCCGTCTGGCCCGGCGACACGTTCACTTGTTGCGCGTTCGAACCGGTCAACGCGCAGTTCCCCGCGACGCCGGAAAGGACAACCGTGTGACTGGCTGCGTAGAGCTGCGTGAACATGGTGTTGCCGTTCGCCGCTATCGTCTGGCTCGCTCCGCCGTCCACGCTGACCGTGTAACCGCCAGCGGGGAGGTCCACGCCGCTCGTGTTGGTCGAAACAAACAGCTCGCCCCACGACCCGCACGCCAGGGAGAAGTCCGCGGAGCCCCCCACGCCGGTGACGAGCGAGACTCCCCGCGGGTTATTGGGGCCTTTATCCGGCGTGCTCACTGAGCAGTTCGAGGCAATCCCGTACAGCGCGACTTCATGATCGCCCCCCGCGAGCCCGCTGAACGTGACGACGCCGTTCGTCGCGACGGCCTGGCTGGTGGAGCCGTCTACCCAGACGACATACCCGTCCGGATCCATTGAGCCGGTACTGCTGACGTCGGGGACGGCAAACGAGGTGTTGACGTCCACGGCGAGCGTAGCGCCGTCCGTCAGCAACAACTGGGGACGCGACTCCGGACTTTGTGGCTGCTCACACGCGCTCGCGACGGCCAGCAGCGCGGCTGCCACTCCCCACCAGTTTCGACCAACGATGCGTACCACGAGGCTCCTCCAGCTTGGCGTTCACAGGAGCCGAGGAGCAAGAACCGGACCGCCTGCAGGTAGGGGAACGCAACCGACGCAGCACCGTATCGCGACACGTCACGCCAACATGGAGCACTAAATCGCTGCTGCTGCTCCGTCGCCACGCTGCGGACACGCCCCAGTCCAGCGGGTCGGTCACGCGTCACCTGCAGCCGCAGTGACCGCACGCGCCAACTCGCGCACGCAGCGCTCGATGCGGGCATAGGTCTGCTCGAACACCGCCAGCGGCTGCCTCACGGGATCGTGGATCCTGCGGGGCTCGGTCGGCTGTGGGTCAAGGTCACCCAAGACCAACACGTCCCGCTCGGTCCGCCCGAAGCGGACGCAGATCTCGTGGCGCTGGGTGAGATCCATGACGACGATGAGGTCAGCGGCGCGCACGCTCTCAGCCGTCACGAGCTGCGACCGGTGCACGGAGAGATCCACGCCATGGCGCGCGGCCGCCGCAACCGCCTCGGGTGGCGGCGGCCGACCGGGGGCCGTGAAGCCCACGGAGTCGACGCGCAGCTGGTTCGGCGAGAGCCGGCGCAGTAACGCGGCTGCGAACGGGCTGCGGCAGATATTGCCGCGACAGACCACGAGCAGGGACCCAAAGCGGGGGCGGCGGCGCAGCGCATTGAGGGCGCGCTGCCGGCACAGTCGGTGCACGACGCGACGGGGCACCCGGCGGAGCCGAGCCAGGAGCTCAGCCACCGATCACCGCACGAATCGTGAGGGCTTGCCGCTCGACTCCCACGAGACACTCAGGACAACAGCGAGCCACAGGACTAGGGCCACCGCTGTTTCCTCTATCCAAGTTAGCTGAGACCGCTTCACACGAGGCGCTCATGATCAAGCTTCGCATCCGGCACGAAGCAGGAGTTATGCCATTCGCGCCGTCTCGGAAATCGATCCCACATGCCTCCTTTTGGAGAACCGCACACTCGCCGCTGCCCTCAAAGGCAGCAGTGCGCCAAGTGATGCTTGCGCGCCGCGACCGATCGCTCGCAGCGCGCGCTCGGAGAAACACCTGTTGCCCCAACGCGGCATTTCCGCCCTTGGTTTGCAACTCCAGAGCGTGTGGCTGGAGTTTTGCAAAGGCACCTCAGCAACTCATCGAAGTCGGCGTTTCAGATGCGGTATCTGGTCACTGGCGGCGCAGGGTTCATCGGCTCGCACCTGGTCGAGCGCCTCGTCGCCGCCGGGCAGGACGTCGTCATCCTCGACGACTTGTCGTCGGGCCGCCGCGAGAATTTCGCGGCGGTCCGGCGGCGGGTCAGCTTCATCCGCGGCAGCGTCACGGACTTGAGCACGTGTCGCCGCGCCGTGGAAGGCGTCGACTACGTGTTGCACCAGGCCGCGCTCACTTCGGTCCAGGGCTCGGTGGACGCGCCGCTCGCCGCGCACGAGGTGAACGCGACCGGGACGCTGAACATCCTGCTGGCGGCGCGCGACGCGCGCGTGCGCCGGGTCGTCTACGCCGGATCCACGTCGGCCTACGGAAACGCCGCGACGCTCCCCAACGCTGAGGATCACGTCACACGGCCCCTGTCGCCGTATGCGGCGTCCAAGCTCGCGGGGGAGGAGTACTGCTCCGCGCTCCACGCAGCCCATGGGCTCGAAACCGTCGTGCTGCGGTACTTCAACATCTTCGGCCCGCGTCAGGATCCGAACTCCCAGTACGCCGCCGTCGTGCCGCGATTCATCGCCGCGGCCCTGCACGGCGAGCCACCCACCATTTACGGTGACGGCGGCCAGACCCGCGACTTCGTGTATGTCGCCAACGTCGTGCATGCAAACCTGCTCGCCACCCGCGCGCCGGCCGCACGGGTCGCCGGCCAGATGTTCAACGTGGGTTGTGGTCAGAGCGTGAGCGTCAACGACCTGTGGGAGCAGATCCGGCAGCTCGCCGGCGCGCCGGTGCTGCCGAGGCATGCGGAGGGCCGGCCAGGTGAGGTCCGCAACTCACTCGCCTCGATCGACAAAGCGCGCGAGCTGGTGGGATACCAGCCCGTCGTGGATTTCCGCGAGGGGCTGCGGCAAACGGTGGCGTACTACCGGGACAGCCTCAAGCAGCAGCGGCGCCGGCGCCCACGGGCGGTGGTGCAGGCGGCCTGAGCCGCGTGCGTCGCTCGCTCAACCGGCCGCCACGCGCTCGAGCATCTCACGCAATTCGTCGAGGCTGAAGGGCTTCCGCAGCACGGGCCGGTCGGCGCGCTCCAGCGCGTCGCGTGTCTGCGTCGAGATGGAATCCCCCGTCGTGAACACGATGCGCTGCTCGAGCCCCTGACCTTCGATCCGCAAGTGATCGAACAGGTCGAACCCCGTGTGCGCCTCGTCCAGGTGCACATCCACCAATAGGGCATCGTAGCGCGCGCCCGGCTGGGCGAGACGCGCGGTCGCCTCGGCGAACCGGCCCACCGTCGTCACCTCGTGGCCGAGCCGCTTGGCGAGCAACGCCATGGCGCGGCGCACCGCCTCCTCGTCTTCGACCACCAGCAGCGAGAGCCGCCGCGCGGCCGGCCGGCCGGCGGCCCGCCCCGCGGCGTCTGGGCTGCCGGCGTCCACGGGGAGCTCGAACGAGAGCCGTGCCCCGCCCCCTTCGATGTTCTGCATCCACATGCGACCGCCCATTCCCCGCACCAGCCCGAAGCTGATCGCCAGACCGAGCCCGGTGCCGTGCTCCGCTTTGGTCGAGAAAAATGGCTCGAACACGCGGTCGAGGATCTCGGGCGGGACGCCGGGACCCGTGTCGTCGACCGTCACCAGGACGTGGTGGTCGGTCGAGCGACCCGCGATCGCAATCTGACCGGGGCGGCCGGTGCTCTCGATCGCCTGCCGGGCGTTCACCACCGCGTTGAGCATCACCTGCTGCAGCTCCTGCGGGTCGCCCGCCACGGCGGGCACGTCGTTCGGAACGGACACCGTGGTCCGAATGCGCGCTTTCTTGAGCGCGCTGCGCTGCAGCGCCAGCACGCGCTCGGCGATCTCCCCGAGATCGACGGCGGTCTGCATCCGCGGCCGCTGGCGCGCGAAATCGAGCAACGTCTGGACGATACGACCGGCCCGCATCGCCTCGCTCCGGATCACCTCGGCGCTCTCCTCCAGATCGGCCTGATGCGGGTCCAGCGCCAGCGCTTCCCCGAAGGCGGCGATCGCCGCCAACGGATTGTTGAGCTCGTGCGCCACACCCGACACCAGGGCGCCGAGCTGCGACAGCCGGTCGGCCTGGAGCAGCCGCTGCTGCAACAGGATCTCGCGCGACACGTCCAGGGCCAGGAACACGAGCTTCGGCGCCGCGCGCACGGGATCCACGTTCACGATGACGGCCCGTACTTCCCGCGCCGGCTCACCGGCGAATTCGAAGGAGAGCGCCACGTCCTGCCGCCGGGTGACGGCGTGGCGGAGCGCGGCGGCGAGCATGCCCTGCTGCGACGCGGGGGCCCACTCCGCCAGCCCGCGGCCGCGCAACGCCGCCGCGTCCGCCCCACCCAACAGCTTCGCTCCCTCAGGGTTCGCATCGAGGATCTGACCGTCCGGAGTGAGCACCAGGGCGGGCGTGGGCAGCGAGTTGAACAATTGCAGATACAGCCGGCGCTCGGCCTCGAGCGCGCTCAAGAGCTGCGCCGCGCGAGACTCCAGCTGCGCAAAGGTAGGGGCACTGGCCGCGCTATCTCGCGCCAGCTGACCGGTCGGCTCCGCCCGTGCGGAGGTAGCGAGCAGCGAGCACGCCATGGCCACGGCAACCACTCCGCCCCAGCCACGCGCGGCGCGGCGAAGCCAGCGTGCGGACACGGCGAACCAGCTCTCGGTGGAGCAGCAGCGGCGCAC
>Ga0207665_10003371_pt1 | contig 10698 bp, 8 predicted proteins | sample LARL112metaG_FD_184351 | JGI IMG/M metagenome (GOLD analysis project Ga0207665, IMG submission 184351) | Corn, switchgrass and miscanthus rhizosphere microbial communities from Kellogg Biological Station, Michigan, USA - LAR L11-2 metaG... | ecosystem: Host-associated > Plants > Roots >...
CCATGGTGCACGGTCTGGGCGTCCCGGACGGTGCCGACACGGCCATTGAGAGCCGCCATCTGCTGCAGCGGATGGTCGACTACATGCTCAGCCAGGGCGTCCGCCAGTTCCTCGACTTAGGCTCGGGCCTGCCGAACATGGCCAACACGCACCAGATCGCGCACCGGGCGGCAGCTGAGGCACGCGTCGTCTACGTGGACGTCGATCCGCTGGTGTCGACTCATGCTGCCGCGCTGATGGCTGGCCCCGATGTCGTCACGCTCCGGGCGGATCTGCGCGAGCCGGATCAGGTGCTCAGCGATTCCCGGGTACGCGGCCTGCTCGACTTTGGGCAGCCGGTCGGGATCATGTTCATGTGCGTCCTGCACTGCCTGTGGGATCGGGAGGACCCGTGGGGGGTCGTCGGGCAGTTCCGGGACGCCATCGCGCCCGGCAGCTACCTGGCCCTGAGCCACATGACCGGCGAAGCCCACCCCGAAGCGGCCCAGCGGCTTTTCCAAATGACCCAGGACCTGCACTGGAACACGCCGCTCATCTCGCGGGACCGCGCCCACATCGCGGCCTTCTTCGACGGGTTCACGCTGGTCGAGCCGGGCCTGGTGGCCCCTGCGCAGTGGCGGCCCGAGCTGGACAATCCACTGCGCAGCGGCGAGCATCCCGGTGACGACGGTGAACCCGTGCTCAAGCTGATTCACCCCGAGCCACCGGCCGCCGATCGCGGGATCGGGTGGCATCTGTGCGGGGTCGGCATCAAGGATCAGTCCTGAGCACGGTCTCCCCGCCGGTGACCGGTCATGGCCGGGCCACCGATGCCCAGACCACTTTCCCGCTGGCGCGTTCTGGCTGAAATGACCCCCAGTCCTCGCTGAGCGCCGCCACCAGCCAGAGGCCGCGCCCGTTCTCGGACTCCAGGTCGAGTTCCCTGCGCACCGGCATCCGGTTGCTGCCGTCCCAGACCTGCACCAGCACGCTCCGGTAATCGGAGAGCAGCCACAGCCTGACCGGTGGGACCCCGGCCACCCACCGCCCGCCGAATCTGCTGCCAGCTAACCCCCGGGAGGCCCTGACCCCGTTCGTCACCAGTTCAGAGACCACCTGCTCGGCCGGGTCGGCCAGGTCCCGCAGACCCCACTCAGCCAGCACCAGCCGCGTATGCCCCCGCGCGCAGGGGACAGCGGTCGGCAAGACTCCCAGCTCCAGGTACGTGTGCAGCGGTAACGACCGCTTGGCAGTGGCGTCTTCGAGTGTTGGCCGTGCGGTGTTCCGGTCCATGGATCGAGGATACAGACTAGACAGGCTGAACGTATAGAACAGCTAGTCTGTACCATTATGATCGGCTGATCAGCCGGTTCCTTACAGTTGATCGCGTGAAAGTTGATCAACGCGACCCGACGCCGCTGCATGAGCAGCTAGCAGCGATCTTGCGCGCCGAGATCAACGAAGGGAAGTATGCAGAGTCGGGCATGCTGCCCAGTGAGAGCTACCTACAGCAAGAGCATGGAGTATCACGCGGGACCGTAAGGCGGGCCATCGAGACGCTGGCCGCCGAGGAACTCGTTTTCACGATCGCAGCAAGAGGCACCTTCATCGGCAAGCGCCCCTCCTGACGTCCATTATCATAGTGCGGTTCCCCTACGTAGATCTTCTTGGCGGATTGCCTCAGCGGCAGCTTCCGCAAGCACTCGATAATCGGGGCGAGAAAGGTCGCCGCGATGATATGCGGCCGCTACTTCATCGAACGATCCAGGAACCAAAGGTTCGGGATCTTCCTGGGCAGCCGCAGCTAGTTCCAAGTAGGTCTTTGGCTCCGGTCCTCGCGCTCGTGGCCAAGATCGTTCACGGAAGCGCTGGGCCACTTCTTCTAGGCTGATGCTGCCGGTTCGGAGTGCCGCGATTAGCTCGGCAACCTCGCTGCTCATGGAACCTACTCCTCGGAATTGATCTCAACTCGCATGTCTGCTGCTGCTTGATTCGATGAGTACCGCTCGGCGTCCATCCGCAGAGTTGTCGTAGATGGACCAGTCATTGAACCGGGCCTTGAGGTGATCGAAAGCCTTCCTGTTCTTGCTGCCCCAGTCAGGGTCCCGCTGAGTTTCAATTACTTCTGATCGAACGCACCTACCGCCTAAACCTTCACCGGCCAGGTATTTTTCATGGCCCTCTCGATGCCTCGACTCAACCCGCCTCAGACTTGTTTCGACAGGGATGTCGACGAAGATTCCGTCAATACGAGTGTAGCCTGCCGCGCTCAATTCATTTATTCGCTTTGCCGTGCTATCCTGTCTGGACATAGTTATGTCCCAAATTATATTCTTGCCGGCTGCCTCGGCGCGCAAAGCAAGCTGGTTGGCTAAGTATGAGGATTCTTCGTGCACTAACTCAGAGGCTTCCATGGGAGAGAGCCCGTCTATCTCAGGGATCATACCTCGGCGGGCCATTTCTCCCTTTATGAGGTCAGGGTTGATCATCATGTACTGTGACAAGTCAATGCCTGCCTGTTGCGTTAGAACCGTTGTCTTACCTGCACCTCCCAGACCGCCAGCTATGATCGACTTGAAGTCACATGGAACATCCGATGCCTTCGCGTAGAGATCTTCGAGAATGGAATCGTGGAGGCGGTCACGCTCATCGGTCCAGACCTCTCGGGAGCCATTAATTGTGTGCAAGTGTGTAGAGATGAGGCCTTCACGTTGGGCTTGGTCGAGCCCGTCGCGTACCTCTGTGAGGTGCTCGGCCCATTCTTTGTCGGTCAGGGGGTGGGGTGGGTCGGCGGATGGGACGGCGTCGTGGGTTGGCTGGGATGATTCCTGATCCTGCGGCACTGCGGGCTTCTCGGTTGGCTTGGGATCGGAAGGGTCGTCCAAGGGATCTTCGGGCTGGGCGCTGTTGTCATCGACGTTTGGGTCGGGCGGCGGTTCCTCGCTGTCAGGCAGTTCTTCCTGGTTGTCGCTGGCTTCGTGGTTGGCGGGAGAGTCGTCGGGGCTGCCGGGCCTGTCAGGGTCGGGAGAATCGGGTTCGCTGGACGGAGATTCCTCTGGGGGGTCGCTGGGCTCGCCGGGCGAGGGAGGGGGATCGGCGTGCTCGTGGCGGGTGCGGGGCTCGGCGGGCTCCGTGTCACCGGCCACGGGGGCCGGGTGCTCCAGAACGGGCTCATCCGGTACCGGGTCGCCTTCCCGCGCTAAGTCATCGGCCGGCTCGGGAGGCTGGTCAATGCGCACGGCTCACCTCCCACCTCCTGGGGCCGGGCTGCCGCGCAGGTAATCCACGGGCCAGCGGCAGTCATCGAACTCACCGAGGGAAGCAGTCAGCCGCTGCTCCCAGTCCTCGTCACTCACGGACGCGCCGGCTGCCTCGGCCACGGCACTGGGGGATCTGGCGCCGAACGCAACGCACCGCACACCGCCAGAGTCCCGCTGATCCAGGTCGTACCACTGCTGCACGACGCCGATCTGCTGCTCGCACGTCTCGCCAGGAATCGCCCGGCCCGTGGCCTGTTCCCAGTCGGCCGACCGTGGATGACGGGCTGCCCCCGGGGTCCGGCGGTTCAGGGTCTGCAGGTCGTCCAGGATCAGCGACCACCGGTACGCCGGGGCGAGCCACTGCGGCTCGGGGAACGTGCAGTCCCGGCCGCCGTCCGCGAGCCAGCGGCGCAACCCACCGGCCACGTGAGCGGCCAGCAGATCAGGGCTGACCCGCCCGGCGAACGCGGCGGTCCGGGCGGCAACCGCGGCGTCCACCGCGTGGGACACAGCACAGCCGGCCAGCCGGGCATCAGCGCCCAGCGCCGCCAGCCGCGACGCCAGGTCTCCGCTGGCGGCAGGCACGGGCATGGACCACCCGGTCAGGTGGGCCAGCACGGCCAGTTCGGCCCACAGGACCAGCCCCGGCAGTGCGCCCAGGGTTCGCTGGGCAGCGCGCATGTCGCGCAGCGTGCACGGCCGGGCCTGGCAGTCCGCGCCGCAGGTGACCGAACGCGGCCGAACCACGCTCGCCGGGGATGCCGTCACCACCGAGCCTGCCGTCTCCCGCGCCGTACCGTCGGGCATGGCCGCGAGCACCGGGAAGTCCATCCCGTCGGTGAACACCGCGGCCTGCCCGGGCGGCAGGGTGACCAGGTACCGGGACTGGGCGTCGGTCAGGTTCATGGTCGCGCCCACGGCCTCGCGGTCATCGGCTGCGGGCAGCCGGTGCACGATCTTGACCGCGGTGTTCTTGATCGCGTCCGGGATCAGCTTGGCCGGGATCTGCTCGGCGATGACCAGTCCCTCCCCGTAGGCGCGGATCTCGGCGAGCAGGCCGGCGAACATCTCCACCGCGTGCGCGGCGGCCCCGCCGCCGGCCACCCGCTCCTCGGGGCGCCGCAGCAGCCGGTGCGCCTCCTCGAACACCGACAGGTGCCGCAGCCCGGCCGCCGCGTCCGCTCCGGAGCCTGACCGGGACCGCATCCGCAAGTGCTCGGCCAGCTGGATCAGGACGGTGCCCATCAGGAACGCCTTGTCCCGGTCGTCACCGACGTCCTCGATCTCGAACACCACGTTGCGGGCCAGCAGCCTGCCGAAGTCAATGGGGTGCCCGCCCTCGAAGAACCGCCCGGTGGTGCCCAGCCGCAGGCTGGACAGCCGGACCCGGATGAAGCCGCGCACGTTGTCGGTGATCTCCCGGCCGTACCCGATCTCGGTGACGACCCGCTCGGCCGCGGCCTGCAGGTCGCCCAGCGTGGGATAGCGCGGCCGCACGCCGGGCGTGGCCGGCTCACCCAGCGCCAGGTCCCAGCCGGCCTCCGTGTATGCCCGGGTCAGCGCGGCCGCCAGCACCTGCGGGAACGGCTCGTCCGCCGCGAACGAGGCCAGGAACAGCGCGCGGACCAGGTCGGCGTGTGTCTGCAGCGGGAACCGGCGGCCGGCGGCATCGGCCGCCGGGGCCAGCGGGTTGATTCCGGCCGCGATCTCATCCGCCGCCCCGGGGCGGATCCGGACCACCCCGCCCGGGGAACCAGCCAGCCTTACGCTCATCGCCCGGTACTCGGCCTTGGCCGGCTCGATGACCAGCCACGGCAACCCGGTGCCGGACGCGGCCTCCAGTAGCGCCCGCACGGTCTGCGACTTCCCCGACCCGGTCGCCCCGCACACGAACACGTGCCGGTTCACCGACGTGGTGGCCAGTGACAGCGGCCCGGCCGGGCTGCCGTTGCGGTCCAGGGCCTGGCCCAGCCGCAGCCGGGCCGCGGGGCCGCCGGGCTCATCGGCCTGCTCCGGGGTGACGTCGAACTCCGGGCGCAACACCAGCCGGACGCCGGGCACTTCCGCCTCGGGGAACCGGGTCAGCGCGGCCAGCAGCCCCGTGCTCGCGGGGAACGGGAACGCCGCTTTCGGGTCGGTCCGGGCTGGTGCCAGCACCGCGGGCGGCTGGCCGAGCAGTTCGGGAATGGTTTGCGTTAGGCAGGAAACGGGGGTGAGCGTGTAGGGGAGGCCGTCCAGGCCGGCCGAGGCGCAGCACAAGCCGGCGACCTGCCCGGCAGCGGCCGGACCGGCGGCGCCGGCCAGCAGGTGCAGCCGCCACAGGCCGGCCGACAGCCCCTGGCGCAGCTCGGTGTGCCGCCGGGCCAGCTGGTGGGCCTCGACCGCTTTCCCCGGGTCGCGCTCGGCCAGGCCCGCGGCCAGCCGCTGGCGGTCGGCCACGTCCCGCGCATACCCGGAGATCGTGGCCGGTGACAGCGGGTCGGCCAGCACGAGCCAGCCGAACGCCCCGTCCCACGCGGCCAGCAGGCACTCGGCCAGCGAGGCCGGCTGCCGGGGAGCGCCGCTGGCGTCCCCGGTGAGCAGCCCGTCGGCGATGCCGGCGATCGGCGTCCAGCACGGCACGGCCGTCAGCGCGGCCGCCATCCCGCCGGCCGGGACTGGCTGCCCGCGGCCGCCGCTGGGTAACGCCAGCGCCGTCCCGGGTGCGGCTAAGCTCGCGCTGCCGCGCAGCGCCGGCCCGGCGACCAGCAGGTGGACGGGGCCGCCGGGCGTGGCCCGGACCCAGCCGACAGCGATCGTGCCGGGCGCGCCAGCCGCACTCTGCGCGGCGTGATAGGCGGAGACCAGCACGGCCGTGCGCTGCGAGAGCCCCGGGTCGCCAGTGTCATCCAGACGGCGTGGGATCTGCGTCACCCGGAAGGCGCTCAGGCCGCATAGCCGCTGCCACGCCGTGCCGGTCATGGGTGCCCCCAGGCCGTTGCTGTTTGCGTCCGGCCCCCTTGGACCCTAACGTAACCGCCAATACACAATCCGTGGGCGCGTTCCGGTCAATCCGCTGGGTGCGGGGCCTCCGGCGGGGGCTCAGCGGATGCGTGGTCAGACGTCGCGGGCTTTTCCAGCGCTTCCAGGAAGCTGTGCGCCCAGTAGTTCACGTCGTGCTCGTACACCCGGCGGCGCATCGAGCGCATCCGGCGCCGCGCTTCCTGCGGGGACGCGCTGGCCGCGCGGACGATGGCCTCCTTCATCCCGTCGATGTCGTGCGGGTTGACGATGAACGCGCCGGTCAGCTCGTCCGCGGCGCCGGTGAACTCGCTGAGCACCAGGGCGCCGGTCTCGTCGTGCCGGCAGGCCACGTACTCCTTGGCCACCAGGTTCATGCCGTCGCGCAGTGGGGTCACCAGCATCACGTCGGCGGCCAGGTAGAGCGCGGCCATCTCGTCGCGTGGGTACGACTGGTGCAGGTAGTGCACGGGCGGCAGGCCGACCTCGCCGTACTCGCCGTTGATCCGGCCGACGGTCGTCTCGACCTCCTCCCGCAGCCGGCGGTAGTGCTCGACCCGCTCCCGGCTGGGGCTGGCCACCTGGACCAGGACCGCGCCGGGCGGGCCGAGGCGGCCCTCGGCCAGCACCTCGGCGTAGGCCTTCAGCCGGTGCAGGATGCCCTTGGTGTAGTCGAGCCGGTCCACACCGAGCAGCACGGTGTCCGGCTTGCCCAGTGCCTCCCGGATCTCCTGGGACCGGGCCTGGACCTCCGGCCGCCGGGCGATCTCCCCGAAGCCCCTGGAGTCGATCGAGATCGGGAAGGTCCCGGAGCGCACCTCGCGCCAGCCCTCGGAGTCACCCACCGTGCCGTCCCCGGCCGTGCGCCGCCGGCGGGCGGGGCGGACCGCGACGCTCGGGCCGGCCGCGGCCCCGCCCGTGGGCAGCGGGTCCGGGACGTGGATCCGCGAGCCGTGGGTGGCCAGCCCGGCGCTGCGCCGGCAGGCCCGCAGGAAATTGGTGGCGTCGCTGTGCCGCTGGAAGCCGAGCAGGTCCGCGCCGAGCAGGCCGACCACGATCTGCCGCCGCCAGGGCAGCTGGGCGAAGATCTCGTAGCCGGGGAACGGGATGTGCGTGAAGTGGCCAATGCACACGTCGCTGCGCATCTCGCGGAGCATGCCGGGGACCAGCTGGAGCTGGTAGTCGTGCACCCACACGGTCGCGCCCTGCGCGGCCTGGGCGGCCACGGTCTCCGTGTAGCGCCGGTTGACCCGGACGTACGCGTCCCACCACTCCCGGTGGAACTCCGGCTGCGCGATCACGTCGTGGTAGAGCGGCCACAGCGTGGCGTTGCAGAAGCCCTCGTAGTACTCGCGCACCTCGGCCGGGGACAGGCCGACACTGACCAGGTGCATGCCGTTCAGGTCGAACGGCTCCGGGGCATCGCCCGCCGCGCCCGGCCAGCCGACCCACGCGCCGCCAGCCTCCCGCATCACCGGCTCCAGCGCGGTGACCAGCCCGCCCGGGCTGGACCGCCATTCCTCCTGGCCGTCCGGGCCCTCGGCCCGGTCCACCGGGAGCCGGCTGGCCGCCACCACGAAGTGGTACCGGCCGAACGGGCCCGTGCTGTCCCTGTCACTCACGCGGCTCCGCCCCCTCCCGATCAGTCAGCCGGGCCCGGTTATCCACGCTGTCAACAACTCCTCTGGCAGGCAGTAGCAACCCCAACCCTAGCTGGGCACTTTCCCTGGAGCTGGGTTTGCCATTCGCCAGCGCCGCCGGTCGCCTGCCCGGCCGGGTGATCTGCTCGCTCAGATAACTCGTTCCCGGGGTGCTCAGCCGCCGGGCATCCCGGTGACGCCGTGGCGGACACTCGCGGCTTGTGCGTCGAGTTCATCCCGGCCCGGGGTGCGCCGCCTGGCCTTGAGCCGGAACCCGTCGCCCGGGTTGCGCGGGATCACGTGCAGGTGGACGTGGAACACCTCCTGGCCCGCCGCGGCGCCGTCGGCCAGGAACATGTTCACGCCCTCGCAGGGCAGCCCGGACCGGCGCAGCGCCCGGGCCAGCCGGTGGGCCACGGTGAACACCCGCGCGCCCAGGCCCTCGTCCAGGTCGTCCAGGCCAGCGGCGTGCTCGCGCGGGACGACCAGCAGGTGGCCGGGGGTCAGCGGGCGGATGTCCAGGAACGCGACGACGAGGCCGTCCTGGTACACCTGGCTCGACTCCGACCGCCCGGCGATGATCTCGCAGAACACGCAGGGTTCCGGCCGGGCGGCGGCAGCCATGCCGGCATTGTGCCCGAGCCGCGGGCCTGCGGCCAGGCGAAATCCGCTGCCTAACGATTTGTTCCAGGCCATGACCCCACGCCAAGCTGGTCCTCCCCGTGGCCGGAGCCAGCCACGCGGGGCAGGGCGGGAACACTGGCCTGGAGCGCGGGGGAGAGAGCGAGGGATCGGGTGAGCGGGCGGGCGGTTCTGGTGACCGGTGCGGCGCGGGGCATCGGCCGCGCCGTGGCCGAGGCATTCGCCGGGCAGGGCGACCGGGTCGCGGTGCATTACGGCAGTTCGGCCGATCTGGCGGCCGGGTTGCTGGCCCGCCTGCCCGGGTCCGGGCACGTGGCGGTGCAGGCCGACGTGGCCGACCCGGCCGCGGTGCGCCGGATGGTGGACGAGGCGGCCGCGGCACTGGATGGCCTGGACGTGCTGGTCAACAACGCCGGGGTGTTCGTGGCGCACCCGGTCACCGGGCTGTCCTACCAGGAGTGGCAGGCGGCCTGGCAGCACACCCTGGCGGTCAACCTGACCGGGGCGGCCAACGTGACCTGGTGCGCGGTGCAGCACATGATCAGGGGCGGCAGTGGCCGGATCGTCAACGTGTCCTCCCGGGGCGCGTTCCGCGGTGAACCGGGCCAGCCAGGCTACGCGGCCAGCAAGGCCGGGCTGAACGCGTTCGGCCAGTCACTGGCCCAGGCGCTGGCCCCGCACGGCATCGCGGTGACCGGGGTGGCGCCCGGCTTCGTGGACACGGACATGGCGGCCAGCGTGCTGGACGGCCCGGCCGGGGACGAGATCCGCGCGCAGAGCCCGTTCGGCCGGGTGGCCACGGCCGGGGAGGTGGCCGCGGCCGTGCTCTACCTGGCTTCCCCGCAGGCTGAGTGGGCCAGCGGCACGATCCTGGACCTCAACGGCGCTTCGTACCTGCGCAGCTGAGCGGCTGGTGTGTGGCGGGGACGCGTGGGGAGCGGGGTGCGGTCTAGGGGGTGTCCAGCTGGCTGAGGGCGTCGGCCGCCTCGCGCAGCCGGGCCCGCAGGTCGTCCTGGCTGTCCCGGTGGTACAGCGGGCTGCGGCCGTCCCCGAACAGGACGCTGACCTGGGCGACGCCGCGCAGCGGCAGCGGGCCGGGGGAGCGCAGCCGGGTGATCAGCTCGCCGAGCTCGGCGGTGGCCTCGCGGACCCGGTCCCGGCAGACCGGGATGGCGGGCCGGCGGTGCTGGGCGGGCTGCTGCGCCTCGGCCAGGATCTGCTGCGCGCTGCGGGCCAGGTCCTGGCGGAAGCCGTCGTGGGCCAGGGCCTGGGCGCGCAGCGCGAGCGGGGCGGTGGCCTCGGGGGAAACGCCGTGGGCCAGGTCCTCGTCCAGGTGGTGGGTCCGCACCCCGGCCAGCAGCCGCTCCCAGGGGCGGGCAGGCCGCACGACCAGTCCGTGCGTTCGCTCTTCCAGCAGCAACAGCATCGGGCACCTCGCGGTTTCCGTGGCTGACGGTCAGCTTACCTTCAGCCTCGTGACCTCTAAATCGATATTTACAGGTCATCCATGACCAGTCAAATCATTTATCTGGTCACGAGTGGGCTATGGTGGCTTACGTGACGCTTCCCTCCTGGGTGCCGGACGGGCACAAGCAGGCTCCCCTGCCGCTGCTCGTGGTGCAGTCCTTCGTCAACACACGGGACCTGGACCTGGGCACCGACCTGCTGGCCGAGCCGGGCCCGGCCAGCGCCTGGCTCCGCGCGGCCGGGCTGCTCAGCGCGGACGCTACCGTCACGGCCGACGGCCTGGCGACCGCGCGGGAGGTCCGGGAGAGCATCCGGGCCCTGCTGGCCCGTAACACGTCCGGTCCGCCGGCGGGCCGCAGCGCGGCCAGCGTCCTGGCCGCTGAGGACGACCTGGCCGCGGGCGATGCCCTGAGGCCCGGGGAGGCCGGCGGTACCGGTGCTGCCGGGGCGGCGGGCGATGCCCTGGCGCCGCTGCGCGCGCTGGCCGGGGCGGGCCGCCCCCGGCTGGCTGTCCTGCCGGACGGCCGGGTCCAGCTGGCCGCCGGGCCGGCCGGCACCCTCACCGAGGGGCTGCTCCGGCTGCTGGTGGTCATCCGCGACGCGCAGCAGGACGGCAGCTGGGCGCGGCTGAAGATATGCGGCAACCCGGACTGCCAGTGGGCGTTTTTCGACCGGTCGCACAGCCGCCAGGGATCGTGGTGCGACATGTC
>Ga0207665_10003372_pt1 | contig 10696 bp, 15 predicted proteins | sample LARL112metaG_FD_184351 | JGI IMG/M metagenome (GOLD analysis project Ga0207665, IMG submission 184351) | Corn, switchgrass and miscanthus rhizosphere microbial communities from Kellogg Biological Station, Michigan, USA - LAR L11-2 metaG... | ecosystem: Host-associated > Plants > Roots >...
GGACGATCAGCTTCATGATGGATTGCGACACCACCGGGGTCGAGCCCGACTTCTCGCTCGTCAAGTCGAAGAAGCTGGTCGGCGGCGGCGAGATCACGATCCCGAACAAGACCGTGCCGATGGCGCTCGAGAAGCTCGGGTACGCGCCGGCCGAGATCGAGGACGTGATCGCGTTCGTGGACGAGCGCAACACGGTGATCGGCGCGCCGCACGTGAAGGCCGAGCACTACCCGGTCTTCGACTGCGCGATCGGCGAGCGCTCGATCCACTACACCGGCCACGTGAAGATGATGGGCGCGGTGCAGCCGTTCATCTCGGGCGCGATCTCGAAGACGGTCAACCTGCCCGAGACGGTCACGGTGGACGAGGTCTCCGGGCTCCTGCTCGACGCATGGAGGCTCGGAGTCAAGGCGATCGCGATCTACCGCGACAACTGCAAGGTCGCGCAGCCGCTCTCCGGCCAGAAGGACAGCGCGCAGCTCGAGGCCGCGCCGCCCGTGCCGCTGACGCAGCGCCGCCGGCTGCCGGACGACCGCGAGGAGATCGGCCGCAAGTTCCGCGTCGGCGACTACGAGGGCTACATCCACGTCGGCCTGTACGAGGACGGCTCGCCTGGCGACGTCTTCGTCGACATCGCCAAGGACGGCACCACGATGTCCGGCCTGATGAACTCGCTCTGCATCGCCGTGTCAATGGGCCTGCAGTACGGCGTGCCGCCGGAGGTCTACGTCTCGAAGCTGACGCACATGCGCTTCGAGCCGAGCGGGATGACGAACGACGCCGACATCCGCGTCGCCAAGTCGATCGTCGACTACATCTTCCGCTGGTTCGGCAAGAAGTTCCTGACCACAGAGCAGCAGGAGCAGGCTGGGATCCTCTCGCCGGAGGTGAAGGCCCGGCTGGCGGCGGCGTATAGCGGCGAGTCAGCTCCTGCCGCTGAGGCTGCCGAGGCGGCCTCGCCCGGGCAGACGGCGCTCTTCAACGCGTGGGAAGACGCGGTCGAGTGCGCCAAGTGCGGCGGGCGGATGGTCCGGACCGGCAGCTGCTACACGTGCCGCGACTGCGGGACTAACACCGGCTGTAGCTAGCTAGTTAATCCCAGCTCGCAGGCGCCCAGCCGAGCACGCGGGCGTTGGCGGCTAGGCACTGGGCGCCAGCGTCCGAGGTCGGGAGCCGTCACCGGACCTTCAGCGAAGAGCCTCCTCGAACCGCGTCGTCTCGTAGGGCCGCGAGGTCATCGTCCCCGCGCGCCATCTTGCGGAACGGCGCGAATAGCTCGACCCCGCGCCGGAGGCGGGCGAACGTCTCGTCGCCGGTGTCCCCGGCACGCGTCGCGAAGCACGCGTAGTTGTAGTTCAGGACGGCGCTGTCCGGCAGCTGCTCGAGGCCGCGGCGCATCGCGTCGACCGCGTCGGCGTAGCGCTGCTCGTGGTAGGCGGCCATCGCCTCCTCGTCGAACGGCCACGCCTCGCCCCAGTCGAGCGCCTCGTACGCCTCGCCGGGTGTCGCGCCGATCGCGAGCACGGTTCCCTCCCCGGTCGCCTTGCGCCGTGACTCCGGCGGCACGGACACGTAGGTCCCGGCGGGGGCGTCGAAGGTCTCGCCGTCGACCTCGAAGGTCGCGGTCCCGTCGAGCACGATGTACAGCTCCTCCTGGCCCGAGCCGGACTCGGTGTGGTCGCTGATCAGCGTGTCGTCGTCGCCCGGCGTGTACGCGGTGATGCCGAACGCGCGGATCCCGAAGTGCTCGCGCACCGGCATGTACCTGCCGCGGCGCTCGATCTCGTCGAGCCGCGCGACCTTCCACCTCGGGCTGTCGTTCATCGAAGAGCCTCCTCGAACCGCGGGTCGTCGCGAATGGCGGCCAGGTCGTCGTCCCTGCGCGCGTCCTCGCGGAACCGCGGGCGCAGCTCGACCGAACGCCGCAGGTGCGCGAACGTCTCGTCGTCGGTTTCACCCGCCATCGTCGCGAAGCACGCGTAGTTGAAGTGCAGGCCCGCGGTGTCCGGCTTGAGCTCGAGGCCGCGACGGACCGCTTCGAGCGCGTCGGCGTAGCGCTGTTCGCCGTAAGCCTCGATCGACGCTCTATGGAAGGACCACGCCTCACCCCAGTCGATGCCCTCGTACGCCTCGCCGGGTGTGGCGCCGATCGCGAGCACGGTTCCCTCTCCGGTCGCCTTACGCCGTGACTCCGGCGGCACGGACACGTAGGTCCCGGCCGGGGCGTCGAACGTCTGGCCGTCGACCTCGAAGGTCGCGTGCCCGTCGAGCACGATGTAGAGCTCCTCCTGGCCCGACCCGGCCTCGTCGTGCTCGCTGATCAGGATGCCGTCGTCGCCCGGCGTGTACGCGTTCACTCCGAACGCGTGGAGCCCGAGATGCTCGCGCACCGGAATGTCTCTGCCGCGCCGCTCGATCTCGTCGAGGCGCGCGACCTTCCACTTCGGGCTGTCGTTCATCAGCGAAGAGCCTCCTCGAACCGGGGGTCGTCGCGGACGGCCGCGAGGTCGTCGTCCGTCCGCGCCTGCTTGCGGAACGGCTCGAAGAGCTCGACCGACCGCTTGAGGTGGCTGAACGTCTCGTCGTCGACCTCGCCCGCGAGCGACGAGAAGCACGCGTAGTTGAAGTTGAAGCCCGGCTGGTCGGGGAACTGCTCGAGGCCGCGCCGGACCGTGTTGAGGGCATCGGCGTAGCGCTGCTCGTTGTAGGCGGTGATCGACTCGCTCTGGAGCGGCCACGCCTCACCCCAGTCGATCGCCTCGTACGCCTCGCCGGGCTTCGCGCCGATGGCGAGGATGGTTCCCTCTCCGGTTGCCTTCCGCCGCACGCCCGGCGGGACGGCCACGAACGTCCCGGCCGGCGCGTCGATCGTCTGGCCGTCGACCTCGAAGGTGGCGTTCCCGTCGAGGACGACGTACAGCTCTTCCTGGCCCGAGCCCGACTCGTCGTGGTCGTTGATCAGCGTGCCGTCCTCGCGGGGCGTGTAGGCGTTGGCTCCGAATGCGTGGATCCCGAAGTGCTCGCGCACCGGGATGCTTCTGCCGCGCCGCTCGATGTCGTCGAGGCGCGCGACCTGCTGCTTCGGGCTGTCGTTCATCCGATCACCTCCGAGTAGCGCGGGTCGTTGCGATCGTCCAGCCTAGCCGTCGCTCGCGGCCTGTCACATCGGCGGCCTCCGGCGAGTCAATTCGTTGAGAGCCTCAACGAAAGGAGACCGGAGACATGACCACAGAGACCTATCCGAGGGCGGTGTCCGCCCCTCGATCCCAGGACGCGACGTCGCTGTCGTCGAGGCGCGGCGTCGCGATCCTGATCCTGCTCTGCCTCGTCCAGTTCATGGACGTGCTCGACGCGTCGATCCTCAACATCGCCCTGCCGTCGATCAAGCGCGACCTCGGCTTCTCCCAGGAGGGGCTGCAGTGGATCGTGAACGGCTACATCCTCACCTACGGCGGCTTCCTACTCCTGGGGGGCCGGGTGGCCGACCTGCTCGGCCGGCGCCGCATCCTCGTGACCGGGCTGATCGTGTTCGCCGGGGCGTCGATGGTCGGAGGCCTGGCCCACAGCGAGTCGCTGCTCATCGCCGCCCGCTTCGCCCAGGGGTTCGGCGCGGCGATGCTCTCGCCCGCGGCGCTGTCGTCGCTGACGACGATCTTCAGCAAAGGCCGGGAGCGCAACACGGCGCTCGGCGCCTGGGCGGCCGTCTCGGGCCTCGGCGGCGCCGCCGGCGTGTTGTTCGGCGGGTTGCTGACCGAGGGCCCCGGCTGGCGCTGGGTGCTGTTCGTGAACGTGCCTTTCGCGGCCGTCGCGCTCGTCGGCGCCTTCGCGCTGCTGAAGGCGGAGCGCGGCAAGGCGCGGTTGGCGAACTTCGACGCGCTCGGCGCATTCCTCGTGACCGGCGGGATGCTGCTGCTGGTCTACTCGCTCGTAAAGGCGCCGGACTTCGGCTGGGGCGCGGCTCGCACGATCGGCGGCCTCGCCGTCGCGGCAACGCTGCTGGCCGGCTTCGTCGTGAACGAGCTGCGTGTCCGCAACCCGCTGGTGCCGATGGAGATCCTTCGGGTCAAGGGCGTGGCCGTCGCCGACGTGACGCAGCTGATCACGGCGGCGGGGTTCCTGCCGATGTTCTTCTTCCTGACGCTCTACATGCAGACCGTGCTCGACTACTCGCCGATCCAGACCGGCCTCGCGTACCTGCCGCTGACGGGCGGGTTCATCATCGCGACGAGCATCTCGTCCCAGCTGTTCGCCCGAATCGGGACGAAGCCGGTGATCGTCGTCGGCGCCGTGATCGCGTCTGTCGGCCTCTATCTGCTGTCGCGGATCCCGGTCGACGGCTCGTACGTGTCGGACATCCTGCCCGGCCTGCTGATCGCATCGATCGGCCTCGGCGGCGTGTTCGTCGGCGCGACGACCGCCGCCAACGCCGGCGTCAGCGAGGACAAGGCCGGGCTCGCCGCCGGCCTGCTGAACACCGGGACGCAGCTCGGCGCCGCGCTCGGGCTGGCGATCTTCTCGGCGCTCGCTACCGAGCGGACGACGTCCGTCCTGCAGGCCGGCCACTCGACGGTCGCCCACGCCGCGACGGAGGGATTCCAGCTTGCGCTCCTGACCGGCGCGTTCTTCCTGCTCGCCGCCGGCGGCGTGGCGCTGCTGACTCGCAACAAGCGCGAGTCCGCGGCGGTCGACGAAGAACCTGCGCTCGACCTGGCGGCCTAGGCGAACCCGGGGGGAGCCGGATTGCCGGCTCCCCCCGGCCCTCAGCTCAGCTCCGGCGCGAAACGTCGGCGACCTTCCACCCTTCGCCGTCGAGCGAGACGTGGTCGACCTTGTCCGCGATCAGCGTGAAGGCGCCGTCAAGCTCAGCACCGTGCGGCGAAGCTTCGCGCCTGAGACTCGTCCTAGCGGATCAATCGTCGGGCGCCGGCGAACTCCGCGCGGAGCTGCGCCAGGGGCACGTAGCGGACGCGCTCGCCCGTCTGCGGGGCCGAGATCGCCGCGGTGTTCGAGACCACGAGCTGAACGTGGCCGCCGCCCTCGGTGAAGAGCAGGTCGCCCGGCCGTAGCCGCGCGAACTGGATTCGCTCGCCGACGCGGAGCTGGTCCCACGACGAGCGCGGGATCTTCCAGCCGATCGAGCGGTACGCGGCGTACACGAGGCCCGAGCAGTCGAAGCCGGTAGTACGCGATGTGCCGCCCCAGCTGTAGCTGACGCCGACCTGGTGGCGGGCAAACGTGACGACCTTCCGGGCAAGAACCTGAACGCGTTCGGTGTGGCGCGTCCGGGCCCGCTGTGACGGCGGATCGACCCTCCCCCACGCGGCTTTGGCCCAGCCGCACGCGATGGTTGCGAGCAGCACGAAGACGATAGGCAGGCGGCGCATCGGGCCTACATCGGCGGCGACCTCTCGGCCTCAACCCGTAGTCCCTCGTTCGAGGGATCCGCCGTCTACGGCAGGCGTTCGCGGAGCCAGGCGAGCAGCGTGCGCTCGTAGTCCGGCGAGACCGGGCCGTGCTCGAGCCAGTCCGCCGGATCGGCCGCGAACGTGGCCGCGTGGCCTGTTCCGGGGAGCGACACGACCGTCAGGTCTGCATCCGCCCCGAGCTCCGCGCGCCAGACGTCGGCGCTCTCCGCGACCGGAATCCAGCGGTCGTGCTCGCCGAAGAACAGCAGCACCGGGAGCTCGAGCCCGCGCAGCGCCGGCCGGATGTCGAACTCCATCTCCTCCGCCCAGCTCGCGTCGACTACGGACGCATCGGGCGGGACGAACGCGAGGCCGAACCACGGCTCGCCGGCCGCGGCGTCGAGGAGCGTCTGCGCCTCGTCGACCGGGATCGTTCCGACCGAGACGTCGTCCATCGCCCGCCGGAGCGTGAGCGCCCGCTCGACCGCCTCGTCGCCGTGGCCGGCCTCGCGCATGAGCGCACGCACCGCGAAGTCCATCTGGGCGCCGGGCGTGACGCCCGCGGACGAGACCGCGACCAGGAACGCGGCCTCGGAGCCCGCTGCCGCCAGCGGCGCGATCCAGCCGCCCTGGCTGATCCCCCAGAGCCCGATGCGCGCGGAGTCGATACGCGGGTCAGCCGCGCAATGCCGCAGCCACGACCGCACGTCCGCGGCCAACTGCTCGTAACTCGCGGCCGCCTCGCCGGTCGACTGGCCCTCGCCGCGACGGTCGAACAGCAGCGTGCCGAACCCGGCCGGCGGCAGGGTCGCCTCGACGTGGCGGAGCAGGTGAAAGTCGCGAGTTCCACCCTCCGCGCCGTGCACGCCGATCACCACGGGCGCGGGCGACAAGCGTTCGGGCAAGGCCAGGGTGCCGGCCAGCACCGCGCCGTCGACCTCGAGCGCCACCTCCTCGCGAGCCACGCGCGAAGCCTAGAAGCGCGAAGCCCCGCCGAGGCGGGGCTTCGCTCACGTCATCGGTGGAACGCGCTAGCGGTGCATCGAGCCGTAGTAGCCGCCCAGCTCGTCGCGGTAGTCCTGGTCGCGGTAGCGCGTCTCGTCGAACTCCGGCGCGTTCTTGATCTCGTCCTTCGTGCGGTTGACGAAGATCGTCTCCGTGTCCGGGTCGATGTCCCGGATCACGCCGGCCGGAAGCATCACCTTCTTGCCGAAGATCCACGGGCCGGTGTCGACGACGATGAAGCTGCCGCCGACCTCGTTGGTCGCCTCGTCGACCTTGCCGATCTCGTCGTCCACGGCTTCCACCTTGAAGCCGGTGAGATTGATGTTCGCCGCTGTGTCGACGGTAAAGGTCCACATCTCGACGGTCGCCATGTCGCACCTCCTCGAGGCTCGCTGGCCTCGTTGGGTTCTCAACCTCAGTACCCTGGGCCAGCGCCCGTAAACCGACTAAAACTGGTCAATTTGCAGGGAGTTTGTGTTTGCCTCCCGAGGACATAGGATCAAGGCTTCCTGCGGGGGGCCGATAGGAGGGCGTATGCGTCCTGGCGTGATGGCTCCCCCTGATCTCTACGAGCGGCCGGCCCCGCCTGGGCTGATGCGCCCGAGCGCAGAGCCGGCGCAACCGGACCTCAGGCTCCTGCTCTGGACCGTGGCTTTCGTGCTCGCAGCGGTCGAGCTCTGCTTCGAGCTCGCCGGCGGTTAGCGACCGTCGGACCGAAGTTGCGCTAGCGTTAGAAGCTCCACAGAGCGTGTACTGGCCGGCTTACGCCTCCCATCTACCCGTTCGCGAGAGGTAGAAGGAGGTGTTTTTTCTATGGCTACAGGAACAGTTAAGTGGTTCAACGACTCGAAGGGCTACGGCTTCATCAGCCCCGACGAGGGCGACAAGGACCTCTTCGTCCACCACACGGCCATCGCAGGTGACGGCTACAAGTCGCTCGCCGAGGGTGCGAAGGTCGAGTACGAGGCCGCCGAGGGTGCCAAGGGCCCCGAGGCGAAGAACGTCACGCCCGTCGGTTAACCGAGAGCAGGCGCGCGCCGCAGCCGCGGCGCGCGCCGCCTCCTAGCGAAAGGATCGCCATGAGAGGACAGATGCTCTGGTTCAACGCGGCGAAGGATTACGGCTTCATCATGACCGACGAGGGTGAGCGGCTTGCGGTCGCGGGCGAGGGCTTCGCGCCCGGCGAGCTTCCCGAGGGTCGCTGCGCTCACAAGGTCGTCACGTTCGAGATCGAGAACGGCAACGGCTCGCGCCAGGCGCGGGGCGTGTCGTTCGTGCCCGACACTCCCGCGCGGAGGGCGCGGATGCGCGGCCGGGGCCGGTAGACGCCGATGGCAAACAAGAAGCGACAGCAGACGATCAACAAGCGCAACCGCGAGCGTGCCGTCGCGGAGAAGCGCGCCCTGAAGCAGCAGGCCCGGCAGGAGAAGCGCGAGGCGATCCGGAACGGCGAGGTGTGGCCGCCCGTCGAGCGGTCGCCGTTCGAGCCGACGGACGAGTCGGCGTCGGACGAGCCGTCGCCGGACGAGCCGCAGTCGGACGAGCCAGCAGCGGTCGAGCCACCTCCGGCCGAGCCCGGCTAGCTCGCCTCAGTCACCTGCGTTTCCCTGGTCGAAGCGGACGACCTTCGAGTCCGTGATCGCCAGCAGCTCGGCGTCGGTCCTCCCGGCCGTGTAGTAGACGCGGCTGCTGACCGCGATCTCCGGCTGCCTCGAGCCGACGATCGCGCGGCCCTCGTCGAAGACGAGCTCCGGGTTGCAGACCGAGTTCACCGCGGTCAGCTCGCTCGGGATGTTGCGCGAGGCGAAGTCGACCGTGAAGTCCGGCGGGATCGACATGACCGTCGTTCCGACCGGTGAGTTGTTCGAGGTGAAGCCCTTGAACCAGAGCACCGTGACGACGTTCGGACGAGGCGACTGGTTCGTCACGGTCACGATCGTCGCCGACTGGATCTTCCCGCCCTTCTGCGAGTTCATGTAGGTGACGACGTACCGCGGTGTGCCGTGGAACTTGATGATGTCGGCGAGGTCCCGGAGCTCGCCGAGCTCCATGTGCCGCTGGAGCTCCTTCCTGGCGTTGGCGTCGGTCGGGGCATCCGGCGTCTTCTTCGTGGTCCGTGCAGCAGCCATGCGATCTCCTCCTTCAGGCGGGTGCGGGCGTGCGCGCGGCGGCGGCGCTCGCTTCGGACAGAGAGGCTCTCGTGCCCGCCTCTCGGTGGGCCGAAGGCCGCAGCAACGATTCGGCGCGTGACGACGGCACGCTGATCCCTTCGTTGCTCTTGCGGTGAGGTCTACTCCCCTCGCCGGCCCGGGTCAAGAGTAGGGTCGCGGGCCATGGGAGCCGCCTTCGGCTGGGGGGTGGTCGCGGCCTCGTCGCTCGTCTTCGGGATGCTGCTCGGGCTCGCGCGCTCGTGGCCGGACCGGCTGATCGGGCTCGTGCTCTCGTTCGGCGCCGGCGCGCTGATCAGCGCGGTCAGCTTCGAGTTGTTCGAGGAGGGCGTGAAGGTCGGCGGCGCGGCGGCGGTCGGGCTCGGGCTCGGCGCCGGCGCGATCGTCTACTTCGTGCTCGCGCGGGCCGTCGAGCACATGGGCCCCGGAGGCGGTGGCGGCGGGACGGCGCTCGCGCTCGGCGCGTTCCTCGACGGGATCCCGGAGCAGACCGTCCTCGGCATCGGCATCGCAGGCGGCCAGGGTGTCAGCATCGCGCTGCTCGTTGCGATCTTCGTCTCGAACCTGCCGGAGGCGATCGGCTCGGCGGTCGACATGCGCGCGGCCGGCGCGGCGCTCCGACAGATTCGGCTGCTCTGGCTAGGCGTCGCCACGGCCTGCGCGCTAGCGACGCCACTCGGCTACGGGCTCGCGCGAGCCACCGGCGGGCACTTCCAGGCCGCGATCAACGGCTTCGCGGCCGGCGCGCTGCTCGTGATGCTCGTCGACTCGATGATCCCGGAGGCCACGCAGAAGAGCGGTCGGGTCGCCGGGCTCGCGACCACCCTCGGCTTCGCGGTCGCCGCAGGCCTCTCGACGGCGACTGCCTAGTCGCGCCGCGTTCCGCGCCAGGGGCCCGGGACGAAGTCGAGCACGACGTTCACGGCCCAGACCACGAGCGTCGCCCAGACGAGCGAGCGGAAGCCGTGGATGTCGAAGCCGCTGACGAGCAGGTCGGTCAGCCAGAGCATCAGCATCGCGACGCCGAACCAGATCAGGCCGAGCGTGATGAACGCGAGCGGCAGCGTCAGCAGGCGCAGGATCGGCTTCAGGATCGTGTTCAGGATCCCGAACAACAGCGCGGCGCGGATCAGGTCGCCGGCCGAGTCGACGGTCACGCCGTTGAGCACCGCGACGACGATGCCGAGGACGACCGCGTTCGCAATCCACGACAGCGTCAGCTGCTTCGCCAGCCGGATCACAGAAGTACACTCAACGCAACCGGCTCGTGGTGCGAATCATCCCGCTGGGACGAGACGTCCGTCCTTCCCGCGCGTCACGCTGGCGGCACACCAAACAGGAGGAAGCGCGTGATTGCAGCGAACTACCCGTTTCTCGACGTGATGTGGACGATGCTCGTCTTCTTCGCGTGGGTGATCTGGTTCTGGCTTCTGATCACCATTTTCGCGGACATCTTCCGCCGGCACGACATCGGCGGCGGGACAAAGGCGCTCTGGATCGTCTTCGTCATCATCCTGCCGTTCCTCGGTGTGCTGATCTACCTGATCGCGGAGAGCAAGGGCATGGCCGAGCGCAACCAGGAGCGCGTGCAGGCGGCGCAGACCCAGGCCGACGCGTATATCCGCGACGTCGCCTCGAGCAGCGACCCGGCCGAGCAGATCGCGAAGGCCAAGCAGCTGCTCGACGCGGGCACGATCAGCTCCTCCGAGTTCGACGCGCTGAAGCAGAAGGCGCTCGCCACCTGAGCAACGGCAGCTAGCTGCATCTCGCCGGCGGCTGGGTCCCTAGCCGCCGGCGAGGTCGCGCAGCGCTTCGACGGTCGTCCAGTTGCGGGACGTAGCCGTGACGCCGAGGCTCGTGCCGGCGAGCTTGGCCCAGAGTTTCGAGCGCGCGATCCCGTCCGGCGTCCACGCGTAGACCTCCTTGCCGCGGGCCACGATCTGCTCGCCGTGCGCCGTCAGCTCCTCGAGCTTGCGCACCGTCTCGGCGGGGAGCTTCGATTCGAGGAAGGTGACCTGGTAGCGCTTCGGGTTCGTCGCGACCTTGGCGAGCGGGTTCGCCTTCGCGATACGCGCGAGGTCGGCGCGGGTGCGGACGAGGACGTCGATGTCGAGGCCG
>Ga0207665_10003374_pt1 | contig 10694 bp, 6 predicted proteins | sample LARL112metaG_FD_184351 | JGI IMG/M metagenome (GOLD analysis project Ga0207665, IMG submission 184351) | Corn, switchgrass and miscanthus rhizosphere microbial communities from Kellogg Biological Station, Michigan, USA - LAR L11-2 metaG... | ecosystem: Host-associated > Plants > Roots >...
CGGCGAGCGCATTGGTGACGAGGGTGTTGACGCCAGGACGGCGTTCCGCATGCCGGTGCCATTGGCACCGATCCCGGCCGTGCCGATGCCGCCGCCGCGGCCCGGATCTCCGGCCGCGCTTCCGGTGGATCCGCCGCCGTGGCGCCCCGGCCTCCGCGAGGACCTGATCGAGCTGGCCGCGGACGCCGCCGGCCGGGCCTGGGAGTTGGCCTCGGGCCTGTCCGATGACGCCGGCCTGACCCTCGACCCGGACGCCGACCTGGCCCGCCGGGCCGCCCGCACGCTCGGCACGCCGGCGTTCACGGTGCTCGCGGCGCGGTCCGGAGTGCCACCGCGCGACCTCGTCCGGCAGGCGCTCGCCTGGCGACAGGGTGACGTCGCGGGCCTTCGATTGCTGCGCGGCCGGTGGGACCCGGCTGCGGAGGATCCGGATACTGCCGGGCTGCTGGAGGCGGCGCAAGCCGCGCTGCGCGCCAAGACAGGCACGCCAGAAGCTGTCCAGGGGAACTGGGTCACCTCGGGGCGCCTGCAGTTGCGGCTCGGCCGGGACCTGCGCTGGTATCCGTACTCGCGTTCGGACCAGGAATGGGAACCCAGCGGCAGACCCGAGACCGATCCGGTCCTGGCCTTGGCGAACCTGTGACACGGCAGCAGATCTCGGCCGTAGTGCCGGCGTTAATTGGCGACACCGACCGTCCGGCGGAACGTCTCGGCCTGATCCAGGATGCTGAGCATGTAGTGCGCGACGTCGGCGCGCGAGACGAACAGCCCGCGGCGGATGTTCTGGCCCAAGGCCGTTCGGTACCTGCCGGTGACAGGCTTGCTGGTCAGCCTGGGCGGCCGTACGGCGGTCCAGTCTAGGTCGCTGTCGCGCAGGACGTCTTCCATCCGGGCCAGGTCGGCGTAGTGCTCGCGCAGCGCTCGCTTGACGATGGGGTCAGCCAGGTACCGGACGATGAAGCCGTCACCCGGGTCGTGCCGCGGCGGGTGCGGGCGGCCCGGCGAGGGGATGGTGCCGATCGGCGCCGCGCTCACCACGATGATGCGCCGGACCCCGGCGGCGTGCATGGCCTGGGTGACGACCTTCGTGCCCCGGGCGGCGACACCGGCGTCGGCCTTGGACCGCGGGCCGAGCGCCGACAGCACTACGTCGGCGCCGGCGACCGCGGGGTGGAGCGCGGCCGGGTCAGCGGAGGCGAGGTCGGCGGTCACGGCGCGCGCCGGTGCCGGCGAGAGGTTCCGCGGGTTGCGGGCCACGGCGGTCACGTCGTGTCCGGCGGCGATGGCCTGCTCGAGCAACTGCAGGCCGATGCCGCCCGTCGCCGCGATGATGGCGATCTTCATCAGGCGTCCTTCCACTCGGTGGGAGCGGCCGGGCTGACCCGGCCGCTCGGCTCGCCAGGATGACGAATACGGGACGCGGAATGTGACCGGATGAGGCCACGCGGGGTGGCCGGGGGCGGGTCGCACGGCCCGTTCGGCCGAAAATTACGGCGAGACGCGGCGCGGACAGCCAGGATGGCACCGGGATTGTCGCACCGCACCCTTAGAGTCGGGACCGGAAGGGAGGCGATCAGTCATCGAGACGCCCGACGTCGATGCCTGGGAGCTTGCCGGGTTCGCGGGACGTCTCGACGTCGCCGCCTACCTGACGGCGGATCAGCACGCCGCCCAGTACCGTGTCCTGGTCGACGTTCTCCTCGATGCCCAAGAGCAGTCGCTCACCGGGGTAGGCCGTGACGAACTGCTGGCGAGCGCGCACAGCCGGATCGCGGCCGCTACGGATCCCGCGACGGCCGACCGCCTCACCGCGCCCGGCTCCTTCGATATCGATGCCCGGATGAAGGCCCTGCACCACTGGGGCGTCGTGATCCGCTGGCAGGATAAGGCCAAAACCGAGGCCGACTTCGTCCGCACCCGCGACCGCTACCAGCTGACCAGCGAGGCCGCCGACCTGCATCGCTGGCTCCGGCGCAGGATCGACGAAGATGCCGTCGCCACCAGCGCCGCGGCCTTTGCACCTGCGGTGATCGCGGACCGGCTCGATGACACGCTCCTAGCCCTGGCGGAGCGGGATCTCCTCAGCGCCGCGCGGGCCTGGGCGCAGGTCCGCACCACGCTCAAGGACATGGCCGAGGCCGCTTCGATCTGGCAGTCACGGATGGCGTCGGCGCTGGCAGGCTCGCCCGACGAGGAGAAGATGCGCCGCCTGCGGGAGACCCTCATGGCCTACGTCACGGTCTGGGGCGCCGGAGTGGATACCTACAGCCCGAGAATCCGTGATGCGGTCGGCAAGCTGGGGCAGGTCGCTGACGAAGACTGGCGCGCCATCGCCCTGGCGGGCGTCGACCCGGACGCCGCTGAGGAAATAGTGGCGGCCATCACGCACGGCCACAAGGACGCGGCGCAGACCCTGGATGCCTGGTTCCGACCCAGCTCCGGTCAGGCGCTGCGGCTCCGGCGACAGGTCAGGGACGCTGTCACGCCGCTGCTGCGGGGATCCCGGGTGCTGCTGGCCACCGGGGGGCGGGTGACGCGCCGAGCCGAACTGCTGCGCATCGCCACCGCAATCGAGTCGGCCAGCAGTGACGAGGCCGCCTGGCGGATCTGGTGCGCAGCCACCGGACTCTGGAGTGCCCGCCACCTGTCCGGCGTGCCGGCCGAACCGGACACGCCGGCCCGCACGTCGTTCTGGGAGGCGCCGACGGTTCCCGTCGATGTGACGTTGCGTAAGCGCGGTACCCAGTCGGTGAAGGGCCGCCCCGCCCACGTGCCGAGCCACCGGGCAGCGCGGCGGGCCGCCCGGGAAGCGGCCGATGCCCAGCGACTCGCGGTGGAACGCGCCGAGCGCGCCATCGCTGGCCGGTCCGGCTCTCACCTGGCCGACTGGCCGACGATCTCCAGCGGCCCTGAGGCCGCCCTTGTCTGGGATCTTCTCACTGCGGTGCTGCGTGCGGCGCCCGATGCCAGCGGTATCCGGACCGCGCTCACTGGAGACGACCGGTGGATCGTGATGGCCCATCCCGCTCCGCCCACCCGTCCGTCCGCCCTACTGGCCACCCCCGACGGATCCCTCGCCTGCGAGAACTGGCGAATCGAGGTCAGCCGGGCATGAGCACGATCGGACGCGACAGCGCGCGGGCCGAAGCCCAGCAGGCATTCGTCGGCCTGCTGGCCACGCCGCTGCTGGCCGCGCGCGTCCAGCCGCCCCTGTTCGCCGACGTCCTCCGGCATCGTGCCATCATCAGCGACTGGGTGGCCAGGCTCGGATACCGCCTCGTCCTGACCGGCGGCGTGGCCCGGCTGCACCGCGATCCCGCCGGTCCCGCTCGCACCGCCGCGCCGCCGCCGTGGAATCCGCCCGCCCGCCGTGACCTGGTTCTGCTGGCGCTGGCCGCGGCCGCGTGCGAGGACACCGATTCCAGCACGACCGTACAGGAACTCTCCGACGAGGTCCGGGCGCTGTCCGCGGGTACCCGTATCACCGCCTACGATCCCGACCGGAGAGCGGAGCGGCAGGCTTTCGTGCGCAGTCTCGGGCGCCTCACCGAACTCGGCATCCTCATCCGCCGCACGTCCGATGAGACGCTGCTGCGGCAGTGGGAGGAAGAAGGCACCGGCGTAGGCGCGGGTTACGAGCTCGACCGGGACGCGCTGCTGCAGTTCACCGATCCGTACACGGTGGAACTGGCCCTCGCGGCCGGACAGCTGGATGCCCGCGATTCCGGTGATGACGAGGCTTCCCGCCTGCATACCCGCGGCCAGCGACTCCTCCGCATCCTGGTCGAGGACACCGCGCTGCTCTACGCCGACCTGCATCCGCTCGACGCCGACTACGCCCGGGCCCAACGTTCCTGGCTGACCGGGCAGGCGGCAGACATGACCGGAGGGGTGGTGGAAGTCCGCGCCGAGGGAATGCTGCTCCGGCTGCCGGACGACCGGCCGACGAGTTCCGCGGTCACGCCGATGTTCCCGGCGGCGACCGCGGGCCGCTGGTTCGCCCTCAAGGTTCTCGACGCCGCCACCGGCGGCGGCTCCGATGGCGCTCCCGATGAGTTCGGCCGGATCACCCTCACCGGCCCGCAGGTCGACGCCGTAGTGGCCCGTGTCTACACCGAAAACTTCGGCGCGCTGACCAAGGCGCTCGGCGAGTCCCCGACCCGGCTGCGGTCGGGGGTCGAGCCCATCCTCACTGGCCTGGGCCTGATCAGGAAGGGCGACGATGGCTGGATCGTCCTTCCGGTGGCGGGCCGCTATCGTGATCCGAAGGCCGTATGGGAGCTGACGCTGGAGGACATACCGTGACCGCGCCCTTCGACCTGACGTCGTGGCGGGACACGGTCATCTGCGGCGGGCTCCTCGAGCCGACCAGGGCGGAACGGTGGCAGCCGCTGCGGGCCGGGGTGGTGAACCTATGGGAATATGACGCCGCCGAGGTCTGGTACGCGGACGGACGACTGCAGCTCCAGGGCGCGAACGAGTCGGGCAAGTCGACCCTGATGACGCTGACCACCCTGCTGCTGATCGCGGGTGACATCTCCAGCCACAACATCGACACGCTCGGCCAGAGCGAGAAACGTTTCCGCTACTACGTGGAACCGACCGGTCACGCACTGGACCGGCGTGACGCGACGCAGGTGAAGAACCGGGGCTGGGCGTGGCTCGAGTTCGGCAGCATCGGCGGGGGCGGAGCCCAGGAGTACTTCACCCTGCTCTTGTTCGCCGAATCCCGGCGGGCGGACGGAACGCTGAAGATGCAGTGGTGTACCACCCACGGCGCGGCGCGGGTCCGGGACGGGCTTGCGCTGGCCAAGGCGGGGATAGTGGCCGAGCCGGGACAGTTCCGTGCCGTCCCGGGGTTCACCGCGCACCGTTCCGGCACCGCCTACCGCGAGGACCTCGCGCGCACGCTGTACGGGAGCAGCACGGCCTGGCTGGATCAGGTCATCCGCATCCTGCGGGTGGTGCGTACCCCTCAGATCGGCCACCGCCTCGACCTGAGGTTCCTGACCGACGCGTTCCGGGTCGCCCTGCCGCCGATAGCCGACGACGAGATCAGTCAGCTCGCCGACGGCTGGGAGCAGCTGCAGCGCCTGCGCGACGAGCGCGACACGACCGATCAGGCCCTCGCCGCCGTCACCGAGTTCACTCGGCAGCGGTGGCGGCCGTGGGCCGATTCCGTCATCCGCGCCGCCGCCGACCCGGTGGCCGCCGTCACCAGCAAGCTCACCCAGATCACCCGCGAGGAGAAGAGCGCGTCAGACGCCGTGCGCGCACTCGAGGGCGAAGTCAGGGTTCTCGATGAGCGCATCGAGGCCGAGGAGAAGGCCGGGCAACTGGCGGCGGACCAGCGCGAGGCGCTGCGCGACAGCCGGGCCTACCAGGACGCCGTCTCGGCCAGCATGAACGCCCAGCAGCTCGCCGAGCGCGCCGACGCCGCGGAGAAGACCGCTGTGCGGTCCCGCCGGCGGGCCGACGAGGCGCAGCGGGCGATCGGGCCGGCCGAGGCTCACCTCGCTGAGGCCGGGAAGAATCTCGACCAGGCCGAACGGGCGGTGGTGACAGCAGCTGGCAACGTGGCTCGCCACGCTGACGACGCCGGCCTGGTGGAGGTCACGGCACGGTTCCTGGCCGATCGCGACACTGAGCGGATGCGGCAGGCCGCTCGGCTCCGCGGCACGGCCGCCGAAGAGGCGCGGCGCAGGATCGCGGTCCACGCCAAGGCGGTGACCGAATGCGACGCGGCGACGCGACGTGCTGGCGAGGCCCGCGACCGGGCCGCCAGGGCTCAGCGCCTGGCGGCCGAACGGGAGCGGGCAGTGGAAGGCGCCATAACGGCGGTCGCCGAGCTGCTCTCCGGGTGGGCCCGGAGCCTCGATGAGCGGATACGCCCGGCCGCCGAGCTCCTCGAACGCTGGATCCAGCAGGTTTCCAGCCAGGCGGTAGCGGACAAGCCCGCACCAGTGCTCGCGACCGTGATCAGCCGCGATCACCTGGTACCAGCTCGGCGCCCCCTAGACCAAAGGCGCGCCGAGCTGGATCGCGCTCGGCAGGAGAAGGCGGCGGCCGCTGCGTCCACCGAGGCGGAACTCGCCCTTGTCGAGTCCGAGCGTGACCCGCGGCCGCGCGAACCGGAGTTCTGGCTACGGCGGGAACGGTCCGAGGGTGTCGGTCTGGCCGGCGCGCCGCTGTGGCGGCTGGTCGAGACGGCTGGGCCGGATGTACCGGTCGCGCGGCTCGAGGCGACGATGGAGGCGGCCGGCCTGCTGCAGGCATGGGTCACCCCGGACGGGGTCTATGCCTCCGGACGGGACGGAAGCGACGTTATCTGGACCACGTCCGGCTCCGGCTCGCCCGGCCCCAGTTCACGATCACTGTCGGCGGTGCTGCGGCCCGCCGACGACGCAGGCACTCTCGCCGGGGTGGTGAACGAGTTGCTGCGTTCGGTCGGGTACGGTGACGACCTCGCCGCCGAGGGCACGGCGATCAGCGCCGCCGGCCGGTGGCGGCACGGCGGGCTCACCGGCACAGCGGCACCGCAGCCGGAGGGCGCGCGCCTGCTCGGCGCCGCGGCGCGGGCGGCAGACCGGGCCCGCCGTATCGCGGACCTTAGAACCCGTTTGGACGGGCTGGCCGCTGAGCGCAAACATCTCGCCGACGAGCTGACCCGGCTGGATGGCCTGCTCGGCGCGCTGGACGCGGCCGTGGAACGGCTGCCCGCCGACTCGGAGGTGGTCTCGGCCGTGCTCCGGGCCAGGGACGCCGCCCGGGCTGCCGAGGACGCCGTCGCGGAGGCAGAAGCCGCGGAGCTGGACGAGCGCACGGCCCGATCCGCCTCGGACACGGCCGCGGCCGACATGGCCGCCCACTGCGACGAGCACGGCCTGCCGCGTAGTTCCGGGGACGTGGAAAAAGTACTGACGGCGCTGGCCGAATACCAGTCCGCAATCAGCGGTCTGGTCAGCGCGATGAGCCTGGTACCGCCGCTGCGTACGGCCGCCGGGCAGGCGGCCGAGGTAGTCCGGCAACGCCGCGCCGGCTTCCAGGGCGCCGAAGAGGACGCGGCCAGTGACGAAGAGGCCGCGCTCGGCCTGCGCGCTAAGGCGGACGTCGCGCGGTCCGCTCTCACCAAGGAGACGCAGGAAGTCATCGAAGAGGTACGGCGCCTGGGCCGACGTGCCGAGGAGGCCACGCAACTGCTGAAGTCGCTGGCCCGGGATCAGGCCGGGCTGACCGGCCGTAAGACCAAGGCCGAGACGGTCCTGGAGCAGGTCGAAGAGCGGCGCGAGGAGGCCGAAGCGGAACGGAAGCGCTGCGTGGACCGGTGGTTCGGCTGCGTCGACTCGGGCCTGCCCCGGTTGCGCGGGCTCGACGATCCGCCGACCCGTGGCGTCACGGCCGCACTCGAATCCGTCCGTGCCGCCCGCGCGAAGATCACCATCCGCGAATGGCCGGATGATCCTGCCGCCGCGGGCCACCGGGTGCAGGGCCAGTGGGTCCGGATGACCGAAGCGGTGGCTATGCTCCGTTCCCGCCTGGAGTCCCTAGCTGGCCGGACCATCCGCACCGTAACGCCCGGCGACGGTGACGAGGATTTCCCCGGTGCCGTCGAAGTCGTAGTCGACGCCACCGGAGCAGCGTTGGCTCCGCCGGTCGCGGCGGAGACGCTGTCAGCACTGCTGCTGCGGCTGCAGACCGACTACGACGAGGAGCTCACGAAGACCATCAACGAGCTTCTGGGCAGCACGTTCATCGAGCATCTACGCGACCGGCTGGCCGAGGCCGAGCGGCTGCGATCGGACATCAACGCCAAGCTCGCGCAGAACCCCACGTCGGTCTCCGGCCTGACCCTACGGCTCATCCGGGTCCCGGTGTCGGAGGAACGCTCGGCCAATGACGTGCTCGCCGCGCTGGAACGCGACTTCACCCTGCTGCCCGGATCGACCCAGGAGCAGCTGCGCGGTTTCCTGGCCGCCCGGGTTAGTGACGCGCAGGAGAAGGCGCGAGCCGCCGGCGACCCCGACTGGAGGTCCAGGCTGGCGGAGATGCTCGACTACCGCCGCTGGTTCGAGCTGCGGATGGAGTACCGTACGCCGCGTTCGGGCCTGGCAGACGGACCGGCCGGCGGCTGGCGCACACTCGACCGCGGAGACCACGGCCTGTTGTCCGGCGGGGCCAAGGTCGTCACGCTGATGCAGCCGTTCATCGCGGCGCTGCACGCGATGTACGACCAGTCAGGAATCGGACCGCGCATGATCTGGCTCGACGAGGCGTTCGGGGGCGTGGACTCCGCGAACAAGGCCGCCATGTTCCGGTTGCTGACGTCCTGCGATCTGGACTGGCTCATCGCGGGTCCGGCCATCATCGCCAACTCCTCTACCGTCCCCCTGGCCTCGGTATACGAGGTACGCCGCGCGCCCCAGCCGCTGCCCGGAGTCTCGCTCGAGCTCGCGGTCTGGACCGGCAACGAGCTCACCTATATCCCCACCCCTGACCCCGCGGATCTGCCCGACCTGGCTGCGGTACCCAGTGGCTCTTCCGATTCCGACGACCTGTTCTCCGCGCTGTGACGGACCCTCGCCTGCTGGTTTGGGCCGGCTTGCCCGGGCCGGCCAAAGTGCTCGCGGCGGCCAGGCAGCGCCTCGAAGCCGGGCACGGCATGGCCGGCCGGCCCCTGCGGGTGTCGCTGACTAACGAGGAACGCGATCAGGTCGGCAGGCTCCTTGGCACCAGCTGGGTGCTGTCCGGGCGTCAGGTGGGAGCCAGGGCGCTGGCCGAAGCGGTGGCAAGCCTCGGCACGGACCTGGAGACCCTGCTGACCGTCAATGGCGGCCCGGTTCGGGATCGGGCGGCTGAGCGGGCGGCGGCGCTCCGGCAGGCGGAAGATGAGCGGGCCCGCGCTCTCGGCGTCCTGACCGCCGCGGGCGTGCCGACCGCGGCGGCCGCCGCCTGGGTGGCCCGGCGCGGACCGCCTCGAGCCGGGACCGGCCAGTTGCTGGAGCTCGCGTCGCGCTGTGCCCTGATCTGGCCGTGCCTTCCTGGGCCCACCGTCCTGCTCACCGTGCTCGCGGCCGAAGCGCTCGGCGACCCGCACGCGCTGGACCGGGGTAGCCCTGTGTCAGCCGCCGTGCTGCGGCTGCTCGGGTACGACGTACCCGCCACCGCCGAGGCCTGGCGGGCCACCTGGGACGGGATCGGCGTGGTCTGCGACCCCGTCTCGTCCCGAGTCCTCGTCCTGAACCTGCGGCTCGACGGCGACGCCGCGGCTTGCCGGCTGGCCGCCGCGGCGGGCGCCGAACCGCTGTGGCTGACCTGGCGGTCACTGGTCGGCGGGTTCGGCTCGGGCGATCCGGACGTCTACGTGTGCGAGAACCCTTCTGTGCTCATCGCCGCCACCGACCGGCTTGGGTCCCGTTGCCTCCCGCTGGTGTGCACGAACGGGCGCCCGTCCGCGGCGACGCGGCGGCTGCTGGCGGGCGTGGCGAGCGGTGACACGATCCTGCACGTCCGCGCCGATCAGGACAACGCGGGCCGGGAAATCGTGTCCGGGCTGAGCGCCGCGATACCGGGGATACACCTGTGGCGCTTCTCGCTCGAGCCGTCTCCGCAGCCCAGGTACGAGGAGCAGGACCTAGAGCTCCTCCTGCACGACCTGGACCGCGGCTGAGCCCGAGTCTGGAAACAGTCGTCGCGCGGTTATTGTGTCCGGCGGCGCGGGGGTCCGGGAAGGCGGGACCGAAGCCCGTTCGGCCGTAATTTACGGCGGGAGGCGGGGCGGACGGTCAGACCAGGGCCGGGTCGTCGGCGTTGAGGACCGAATCGAGGAGGCCGGGGAAGCGGCGGTCGACGTCCTCCTTGCGCAACTGCGCGTAGCCCCTGGCGCCCTGGATGCGCTTGGTGACCAGGCCGGCCTCGCGCATGATACGCAGGTGGTGGGAGAAGGTCGACTTGCTCAGCTCGAGCCCGGCCTCCTGCCTGACCTGGGCACACCACGACTCGCCGTGGCGGGCGAGGAAGCGGATGGTCGCCAGCCGATGCGGGTCGGCCAGCGCGGCCAGCACCTTCGGCAGTAGCATCTCGTCGGCGCCCGGCTCGACGACGTCGTCCATCACACCCTCAGCATAGGGCACATTTGCGAGGAGTTCGACGCTTGTCGTACAGTTCGATCTATGTCGAACACCTTGCCCGCGCCGGGCACCGCATCCCGGCCCGACTCGCGCCGCTGGCTGATGCTGCCGGTCGTACTGCTCGCGATGTTCATGGCCGGATTCGACATCTGGGTGGTCAACGTGGCCGCGCCATCACTACAGCGCGACCTGCACGTCAGCGACGCGGCCCTGCAGCTGATCGTGGGCGGGTACGCGTTCATGTACGCCAGCGGCATGGTGACCGGCGGCCGGCTGGGCGACCTGGTGGGCTACCGGCGGATGTTCATGATCGGCGTGGCCGCCTTCGCCGTCGCCTCCCTGCTGTGCGGGCTGGCCCAGTCCCCCGCCGAGCTTGTCGGCGCCCGGCTGCTGCAGGGGCTGACCGGCGCGGCCATGGTGCCGCAGGTGCTGGCGCTGATCACCGCGACGTTCCCGGCGCCGGAGCGGAGCCGGGCGCTGGCCTGGTTCGGCGTCACGATGGGGCTGGCCTTCGTGTCCGGCCAGATCCTCGGCGGGCTGCTGCTGCAGGCGGACGTGCTGGGTCTC
>Ga0207665_10003375_pt1 | contig 10691 bp, 8 predicted proteins | sample LARL112metaG_FD_184351 | JGI IMG/M metagenome (GOLD analysis project Ga0207665, IMG submission 184351) | Corn, switchgrass and miscanthus rhizosphere microbial communities from Kellogg Biological Station, Michigan, USA - LAR L11-2 metaG... | ecosystem: Host-associated > Plants > Roots >...
ACGCCGATCTCGCGCGTCCGCTGCGTCACCGAGACCAGCATGATATTCATCAATCCCACGCCGCCGATTCCGAGCGTCAGGGTCCCGATGAAGCCCATCAAAATCTTCAGGCCGAGCGTGCTGATCTCGAACTGGTGCAATTGCGTCATGAGATTGAAGACTCGCACCGCCTGCCGGTCCGACGAATTGAACTTGTGCTGCCCTGCCAGGATGGTGCGCACCGCAGGCTCGATGCGGGTATATTCCGGCGTCTGATAATTGAACCAGATCGTGTCCAGATAGTGCGTGTCCTTCAAATCGCTCATGGTGGTAAACGGCACGTACACCACGCGATTGATGTCGTCATTCCCTTCCTGCATCTTAGCGCTGAGCACACCCACGACTTCGAAGCTCAACCCATCCAGGCGGATGTGTTCACCCAGAGCGCTGCGTCCGGAAAACAGTTTTTCCTTTGCCTCCGACCCGATCACCGCCACTCGCCCGTGCTGGACCTGGTCCTCCATGTTGTAGAAGCGTCCCTCTCCCAGCTTCAGCGAACGGATAGAGTAAACATTAGGATCATTCCCGCTGACGGTAAACGTGAAGGAGCGGTTCTCGTATTGCACCGTGGCCTGCTTGTCTACGCTGGGGGTGATATGGGTGATCTGGGGCAGATTGGTGGTGAGCGCATCTACATCTTCCTGAGTGAAGCGGATCTCCTGTCCGGACTTCTGTCCGCCGGCCTGCAGGGAAGTTTTGCCGGGCACCACGATCACCAGCTTCGTGCCGAAATTGGCGAAGATATTGGCGCAAGCCCGCCCGAATCCATCGCCATAAGCCAGCAGCATGACCACCGTCGCGATCCCCCATGCCATGCCAAGCATAGTGAGCGCAGTCCGCCGCCGGTTGTGGCGCATCGAGTTATAGGATTCCTGAAGCAGATCGCGCCACATGGTTGATTACTCCTGCCGCAGCGCTTCGACCGGTTGCAGCATGGCCGCCTTTCGCGCGGGATACAGGCCGGCTACAACTCCGGCCAAGGTCAAACTGCCAATCGCCAGCATCGCCGACATCGGAACCAGCTTGGGTGGATCGAATCCCTGCGGCCCCTGCACGCCTCCCATCAGGGCCATCAGCCCACCGGCGAAAGCCATGCCCAACATGCCGCTGCCCAACGTGAGCAGCAGTCCCTCGAGAAAGAAATGCAGCAGAATGCTTCGGTTGGTCGCTCCCAACGCCTTGCGCAACCCGATTTCGCGCGTGCGTTCGCTGACTGCCACCAACATGATATTCACAACCCCAATCGCCCCCAGCGCCAGCGTGACGATCCCAACCGCGCCCAGAAACATATTCATGACATCAAAGATCGTCCCCACCATCTGCGATTCTTTGATTGAGTCCCATTCGTCAAAGGCGTTTTCGTCACTGGCATCGAACCCGTGATTGCGGGCAACAATCTGGTGCACCTCCTGGCGCGCCAATTCGTGATCCGCCCTCACCTCGGGCTGGTACTCAATAAACGAAATCGAATTCTCATGGTTCTCGCCCTTCAGCGGGAAGTTTGCCGCCATCACCTGAAACGGAATATAGCCCCGCATATTCAGCCACATGTTGTCGCCGCGGCCCAGATGGGGCAGGCTCCCCACAACCTCGAAGCGCTGGCCATTAATCAAAACAAAGGCTCCTACAGAGGGCCGGCCGGGAAACAGCGTCTTGAGCAACTCATTCCCCAGCACGATCACGTTCCGCCTCTGTGTCCCATCCAGATCGTTCAGCCAGCGTCCTTCTTTCAGCGGAAGATAGCTGATCTCGTTCAACTGCGGCTGAGTTCCCAGAATTTCGCCGCTGCCACTGGCAAACTCGCTGACCTCGTGCAGGTCGCTGCGCGAAATGATGGGCACGGCATTGCGCACGTGACCAGCCAGTTTGATGTCGAGATAGTCCTGGTAGGTAAGCAAATAGGATCGCGCCGAAGTCATGTTGCCTTTGACCGCGGGGGCTCGCCCCGGGAAAAGGAACATGATGTCCTTGCCGAATTCCGACAGCTCCCGTTTGTTCCCCGACCGGAACCCCTCCCCCACACCAACCAGCAGCAGAAGAGAGCCGACTCCCCAGGCAATGCCGAACATGGTCAGGAACGAGCGCAGCTTGTGCGCCCACAGATTGCGAAGGATTTGGGCGAGGATGTCGGAGACACTACGCATAAGCGAAAGACGCGCCAGCTCTCAGATTGTCACTGCGGGGCCGAGAAACCGAACGTACGGGTCCTATTAAGAGTTACGTCTGTAGGGCCAGAAAGGTTCCAAAAAGAAGCGGCGGTTCAATGCAGGTATGCTGCCCGGAAGCTACGGGTCCGTCTGGACTTTCTCCGCCGGGGCCCCCGAGAAACACGAGATTTGGCAGCAATCCCTGTTTTGATTAGACTAGCGCGCTATGCCCACAACCAAACGTGTCCGCCTGCTGCTTTTTGCTTGGATGCTGGCTTCCGCCGTCGAGGTACTCGCGCAATCGCAATTTACTTTGGAGCAAGTGCTGGGCTCGCCGTTCCCGACTGGACTCGTCTCCGCTCAGCATGCAGACCGGGTCGCCTGGGTCTTCGACGCCAAGGGCGTCCGCAATGTGTGGATCGCCGATGGGCCTGACTTCGCCGGCACCGCTCGCCAACTCACGCATTACAAGGAAGACGACGGCCAACCGATCGCCAGTGTGCGCCTTACGCCTGACGGCAAGACCGCGCTGTACGCCGTAGGTACCGAACTCAACGATGCTCAGGAAAGCGCGAATCCCGAAAGCTGGAGCAAAGGCGCCAAGCAGCAGGTATTCGCCGTAGATGTTGACGCAAAGAATGCCGCGCCTCGTTTACTGGGCGAGATGGGATGTGCCGAGGAAGGCTGCGAAGATATCCAGATCTCTCCCGATGGCAAGCAGGCCCTCTGGTCCGCCAAAAAGAAATTGTGGATCGCCAGCATTGACGGCAAGCAGCAGGCCAAAGAGCTGGCCACGGTTCGCGGCGACGCAGTTTCGCCGAAGTGGTCCCCGGATGGCAAGCACATCGCGTTTGTCAGCGAGCGCGGCTCTCACAGTTTCATCGCCATCTGCGATCCTGGCGGCAACTCTGTTCGCTACCTCGCCCCCACTGTCGATAAAGATTCCATGCCTCGCTGGTCTCCGGATGGCAAACAGATTGTTTTTGTTCGGACGCCAGGACAAGAAGCCAAACTTCCTCTGATTCCGGTGCGCCCTCAGCCCTGGTCTCTCTGGATCGCTGACGAAGCCAGCGGCGCGGCGCATCAACTCTGGCATAGCGGCGACAAACTCGACGATTCCCTGCCCGGCCTCACTGAGGACACCTCCCTGAACTTCGCGGACGGACGCATCGTCTTCTCCTCCGAGCAGGACGGCCGCAACCACCTGTATTCGATCCCGCCCAGCGGCGGCACCCCCACGCTGCTGACCGCTGGCGATTTCGATGTGGAAGACGTGACGCTCACGCCGGACAAGAAATCCGTGATTTTTTCCTCGAATCAGGATGATGTCGATCGCCGCCATCTGTGGCGCGTGTCCGTGTCAGGCGGCTCTCCGCAAGAAGCGCTCACGAAAGGCGAGACGATGGAGTGGTCCCCCGTCGTAACCGCCGATGGCAAGAACATTCTCTGTCTGGGTTCAACCGCCACCGTTCCAGCGATGCCGTACCAGCTCACCGCGAATGGACGCGACATGATCGCGAAGCAGGCGCTCGGCGAGTTCCCCTCCTCCTCACTCGTCACCCCGAAACAGGTGATCTTCAAAAGTGAAGATGGATTGACTGTGCACGGCCAACTCTTCCTTCCACGGAATGCCAGCGGTAAAGTTCCCGGCCTGGTCTTCATGCATGGAGGCCCCATCCGCCAGATGATGCTCGGCTTCCATTACATGGACTACTACCACAACGCTTACGCGATGAATGAGTACCTGGCCAGCCGCGGATACGCTGTGCTCTCGGTCAATTATCGGCTGGGAGTGATGTACGGACGCGCTTTCCGCGAGCCGCCGAATACGGTTTGGCGCGGTGCCGCTGAATACAAAGACGTCGTCGCCGCGGCGCGTTACCTGCAATCGTTGCCTGAAGTCGATGCGGACAAAATCGGCCTATGGGGCGGATCCTACGGAGGCTTCCTCACCGCCATGGGCCTCGCGAAGAATTCTGATCTCTTCAAAACCGGAGTCGATTTCCATGGCGTCCATGACTGGAGCGTCTTCCTCACGGAGCGTCCTTATTTCGGCAGCGTGGCCACGAAGCCACCCGACGAAGACGCTGCCGTAAAACTCGCATGGGAATCGTCGCCGGATGCCTACGTGAACACCTGGAAATCTCCGGTGCTGCTGATTCACGGCGACGACGATCGCAACGTGCCGTTCAGCCAGACAGTCGATCTGGTGCAGCGCCTGCGCGCCCAGCACGTCCCCTTCGAACAACTCATAATCCCAGATGAAATCCATGGCTTCCTGATGTGGAAGAGCTGGATCCGCGCCTACGGCGCCACCGCCGAGTTCTTCGACCGCACGCTGAAGCAGGGCGAGCGTATCGCTACCGGGGAATGAGAATAGGGGCCCAAGTCTCGCCGAAGTTGCGAGACCTGGAAGCGCAGTATTTCTCGTGCTTAATGTCACAAAAGGAGAACTTCTATTGAGCTCCACACTTGTGAGCGCGATCATGCTCGTTGCCGTCTCCGCCAGCTTTCTCCACGCCCAACAACCCAAGCCCACGGCGCGCGCCATCGTCGAAGAAATCAAGAAGCAAGTCGGCGTCGAATGGCAGCAAGACACCGTCGACACCTTCAAGGCGGGTAATCCAGATACGCCGGTGACCGGAGTTGCCGTCACCATGATGGCCACGCTCGACGTTCTCGAACGCGCCTCGTCCCGCGGTCTGAATTTCGTAATCACACACGAGCCCACGTTCTACGCCCATCTCGACACTCCGGAAGGCATGCCGGAGAACGATCCGGTCTGGGCCGAGAAGCGGGTCTTCATCGAAAAACACAACATGGTGGTCTGGCGTTTTCACGACCACTTGCACATGCGTCAACCCGACGGCATCGAAGCCGGAGTCGTACACGACCTAAAATGGGAGAAATTTCAAACATCCGACAATCAATACCTGTTCGTTCTGCCAGAAACCACACTGCAGAAATTAGCGGAAGAAGTCGCGAGCAAGCTGCACTCGCCGGTAGTGCGCGTGGTCGGCGAGTCAGAGATGAAAGTCACGAAAGTAGGTCTGAGTCCCGGAGCAGCCGGATTCGAGAGGGAAACTCACGCGCTGGAGCGCGACGATGTGCAAGTACTCATGGTGGGTGAAACTCGCGAATGGGAAACCGTGGAGTATGCCGCGGATGCGGTAACCGAGCACCGCAACAAGGCGCTAATCGTGATCGGCCACATTCCCAGCGAACAGCCAGGCATGGAAGAGTGCTCGCGCTGGTTGAAAGCATTCGTCAAAGATGTGCCAATCGAATTCGTTCCCACAAAACAGCCCTTCTGGACTGTCAGCGAAAAGAAATAATCGAGGTGCGCGGCACTGTGGTTACTCGGTGCCGGTCTTTTCAGGAGGCCCGAGAGGTCGCATCCTTGCCGGACTGCGAGAACGCTGTCAAGGAACTGCGACCCAATGTGCCTGAAGGCATCTTGTGCGCTCCCAAAGATGCCGCAGCCAGCGCCAGTTTGGCTTCATAGCAGCGGCTGTGCACGGTGCTTCCGTGTTCATCCCTTTTGAACGTTTCCGGCGTTACTGCTTTGCCACAGATCCAGCACATTTGGGTAGGTCGTGTCAGATTCATACAGGGGAAAGGCCTCTTTACTCCATCTGACTACGTGCGCAGAAGGTGAGTGGTTGTGAAGACTGGAGCTAGGCTATCACCGCACTTCGCGCAACAGAAGCGCCAACATGCGCCACAATATTTGTACGCACAAGAATGTCGTCTTGCGGACAAATTCTGAATCGAGAGTGCAATAACGATTTGCGTATGGATGATGACGCGGTTAAACGTTTCATTGAGCCCTCAAAAATGAAAGGAAGTGAAACGTTTCATTCTATTGAATCGAAATTCCGAGTCCCTTCTCTCTTCGCCCTGCCCGTCGCACTGCCCACGTATAATCGGATTTTGGGCTTCTTATGATTCAGACGTTGTTCGGCAGTCTCGAGGAAGAAAAGAAAACCGGCTTTTTAGACCGCATGAAGCAGGCGGTCACGCGCACCCGTGAAAACCTTGCCGAGCGCATCGAAGAAGCGGTTGCCTTCACCAAAGAGATCGACCGCAACACCCTCGACGACCTGGAAGCCACGCTGATCGGCGCCGATCTGGGATCCACCACTACCCAGGAAGTGCTCGGAAAATTGCGCGAAAAGGCGGATCGCAAGCAGATCAAAGATGTCGAAGAACTCAAGCGGCTTCTGAAAGAAGAACTGCTCAGCATTCTGAACGCAGCCAACTCGCGGCCAGTAAACAAGGTCGATGGCACGCCCGAAGTTATTCTCGTAGTCGGAGTCAACGGCACAGGAAAGACGACTACCATCGGCAAGCTCTCGCAGGTCTTTCGCTCGCAAGGCAAGAACGTCCTGCTCTGCGCCGCCGATACTTTCCGTGCCGCCGCAATCGAGCAACTCGAAATTTGGGGACAGCGCACCGGCACCGAGGTGATCAAAACAAAGCCGGGCGGCGATCCCGCGGCCGTGCTCTTCGACGCGTTGCAAGCGGCGGTCGCGCGCAAAACCGATTACGTCGTAGTCGATACTGCTGGACGTCTGCACACTAAGACCAGTCTCATGGCTGAACTGGACAAAATGCGGCGCACCGCCCAGCGCATCATCCCCGGATCTCCGCATGAAGTTCTGCTGGTAATGGATGCAACCACCGGTCAAAATGGCCTGCAACAGGCTCGCTTGTTTACCGAGTCGGCGGGCGTCACCGGGATCGTGCTCACGAAACTGGACGGGACCGCGAAGGGTGGCGTCGTGGTCGCCATTTGCCGCGAGTTGGGCCTGCCCGTGCGCTATGTCGGAGTGGGCGAAAAAGCTGGCGACCTGTTGCCGTTTGATCCTAGGGAGTTTGTAGATTCTCTTTTCGAATAGGAGCGTCTATGCCGGATGCTGAAATAAGACGGTCGACTTCAAGCGGATTCTCGATCTTCTGAAACGCCTTCTGGGAAAGAACCCAGCTTCTCCCGGCGATCCCTACGCCTATGTTCCTGCTCCCGTGCGACGTGGCCCGAAAGGGCGCAGCGGCGCCGCTGTCGCCGAGATCGAAGATGATTCCTTCCGCAGCTTTCCTCGGCGCCGCGGATAACAACTCGCCTGCTGATCTCCCCGCCTGCATGGTAGATTCTCCCTGCATGCCTGGGCCATCCCTGGACGACCAATATCTGCAGCGCGCGCTCGACCTGGCCCGCGCGGGCATCGGACTCGCCTCGCCCAATCCTTACGTGGGCGCCGTGATTACTGATTCCGACGGCAACGTAGTCGGCAGCGGAACCTACACCTACGCCGACGTGAAACACGCTGAGATCCTCGCCCTCGAACAAGCCGGCCCCAAAGCGCGCGGTGGAACCTTGTACATCAATCTGGAACCGCACGCCCATCAGGGACGAACCGCTCCTTGCACCGACGCCCTTATCCAAGCCGGCATCCGCCGCGTTGTCGCTTCCATGACGGATCCGAATCCAAGAGTCAGCGGCCGGGGCTTCGACGCGCTGCGCGCGGCAGGAGTGGAAGTGGAAGTCGGTGCCCGCGAGCAACCAGCGCGTCAGTTGAATGAAGCTTTCGCGCGCTACATTCGTCACGGGGTTCCTCTGGTAACGCTCAAAGCGGCGATGACGCTTGACGGCAAGATCGCTCCTCCACCCGCGGAGGCGCTAAAATCCCACGCCGGCATGCCCGCCGGCGGATGGATCACAAGCCAGATTGCGCGCGCACATGTGCAGCAACTGCGCCATGAGAGCGATGCCTTGCTGGTGGGCGCGGGAACCATCCTGTCCGATGATCCTCTACTAACGGATCGCAGCGGCCGTCCGCGGCGCCGCCCGCTGCTGCGCGTCATCCTAGACTCGCGCCTGCGTCTGCCGCTTGAATCACGGCTAGTGCAGGACGCGGCTTCAAATCGCAAAAATGATGTCTTGGTATTTTGTGGCTCGGTGGATGAGCGCAAGCAAGCCGACCTTGAACAGCAGGGCGTCCGAGTGGAAAGAGTACAAGCTTTTGAACGCAACGGCCGTCCCGATCTACCGGCGATTCTCCGCCGCCTGGCAGAACTGGAGATCACCAGCATCATGATCGAAGGCGGTGCCACCGTAAACTGGACCGCTCTCGCAGCCAACGCTGTCGACAAGGTTTTTCTCTACTACGCTCCCAAAATTCTTGCCGGAACCGGATCCATTCCCTTCGCCGCAGGCGCGGGCTTTTCCGGGATCAGTCAGGCCGCGCAAATCCGCCACGTGCACCTGCACCGTTTCGGCGAAGATTTCGCAGTAGAAGGTTATCTGCGTGACCCATATGCCGAATAGCGCCGATGCCCATGCAGGCACAGCCGCCTCGGCGGACCGGCAGGGCGAAGCCCTGCAGCGTTCTTGCTCTGTCCCTCATCGCTCATAGCTCATGGCTAATAGCTTAGAATGAACCGTTCCCCCGGAGGTCCCCCGTGTTCACAGGCATAGTCGAAGAAGTCGGCTACATCACCCGCATCGAGCTACGCGGCGAGAACCGCCGCATCACCATCGCGGCGAAGCATACGCCGAAAGAACTGGCCCCTGGCAACAGCGTCGCAGTGAGCGGCGTGTGTCTCACCGCGCTCGACATCAAGCCCGATTCCTTCTGTGCCGATCTTGCCCCCGAAACCTGGGTTCGCACCTCGTTCTCGCGCCTTCGTGAAGGTGCTTTGGTCAACCTTGAACTTCCCATGAAGGCCGATGGCCGTTTCGGCGGTCACATCGTCCAGGGACACGTGGACGCCGTCGGCAAGTTGATCAGCCTGGAGCGCATTGAAAACTCCGATAACTGGTGGCTGCACATCGAAATCCCGGAAGACGTCGAGAAGTACACCGTATTCAAAGGCTCGATTTCAATTGACGGCATCAGCCTCACCGTTGCTCGCCTGGACCATAGCCGCTGCACCATTGCCATCATCCCGCATACGGTCGAGAAGACCAACCTGCATTCGCTCAAGCCCGGCGATCCGGTAAATCTGGAAGCGGATCTAATCGCGAAATATGTGGAGAAGATGATGCAGCGTGAATCGCAGCAAGGCGCCCTGACCATTGAAGATCTGGTTGAGCAAGGTTTTTGAGTCCTGATTTCACTGCTCGTGTTCAAAAACTAGTACCGTAAATGCCGGAACATCACGCGGTTGCGCCAGACCACAGCTTTACAAATCGCTACCATCAAATTGCAAACATTTACTGCACAATGCGGTAACATCCTGTCGCAACCGCGAGTCTAACTCGCTGAAGCCGGGTTTGCCGTTAACAACCCGCCTCGAAAGCTCTCCCGCCAAAGCTTTCGAGAGGAGGTGCATCGTGACGTACCTTCGCTCCAGCCTCTCAGACGTTTCTCCCTCACCTTCCAAACTTTTCCGAAGTAACCAGAAGACATTCGCAGGCGCGGTTTTGCTGACCATACGCAGCGGATGGTTCCGCGAATTGGTCCGCCAGCGCATTGTGAGCGAAATCGAGTCCGCCACCGGCGGCCGCGTCGAGGTAGGAAATTTCTCGTTTAAGTGGGAAACATTGACAGCGAAGATATCGCCGTTGGTGTTGCATGGTACCGAACCGTCTTCCGACGTACCGCTCCTGCGCGTCGAATCCGTAAGCGTAGGCCTGCGCGTCATCTCCATGGTGGAGCGCAAATTCGACCTTTCCTCGGTGAGTTTAGACCAGCCCAGGCTGCGCATCGTCGTCTATCCCGACGGATCGAATAATTTGCCGGTCCCGCGAGGCCCTAGCAGCGGCAAAAGCTGGGCGGAGAATCTGGTCGATCTGGCCGTACGCCGCTATGCAGTCACCGGCGGCATAGCGGAAATCGATCTTCGTCAGGTCCCTCTCAGTTTCAGCGGCGAGGATCTGCGCTTGCAAATGACTCGTGAATTGACCGCAGCGCGGTATCGTGGCAACCTTACCTCCCGGCATGTGCGCGTCGCCGCGAATATCATGAGCCCGGCGGAGGCCGATCTGTCGGCCGCATTTACAATTGACGCCTCGCGCTTGCTGCTTTCACCCGTGCGTATCGCCGTAGGACGCTCGAGCATCGACCTGGACGGCGAACTCACTAACCTGCGAGCTCCTCAGGGCGCCTTCAAGGCCATGGCGGCGATTGCAGTAGGCGATGCCGTTTCGCTCTTCTCGCTGCCCGTAACGCCCACCGGCGTGGCGGACTTTAAGGGCGATCTAGTGTTCTCTTTCGCCGGTCCCTTCCCCTACACAGTCGACGGACGGGTCGACGCGCGTGGCCTGGGATTTGAGCAGGACCGCCTGCGCATCCACAACGCCACCGCTAGCGGGGCCTTGCGCCTGACTCCTGAGCGGCTCACTCTCCACGGCATGCAAGGGGCTGCCCTCGGCGCCAACGTTACGGGCCAAGCCGAGCTTTCCCGCTGGAAGGCGTTTCACTTCGAGGGAAACTACCAAGGGCTCGACGTGCGGCAGGCGGCAGCTGTACTCACTCCCCGGCCGGTTCCCTGGAACGGAAC
>Ga0207665_10003376_pt1 | contig 10687 bp, 9 predicted proteins | sample LARL112metaG_FD_184351 | JGI IMG/M metagenome (GOLD analysis project Ga0207665, IMG submission 184351) | Corn, switchgrass and miscanthus rhizosphere microbial communities from Kellogg Biological Station, Michigan, USA - LAR L11-2 metaG... | ecosystem: Host-associated > Plants > Roots >...
GGATCGCCGAGGTCGAGGAGGAATTCCACGAGCTCGACGTCGAGGGGCGCGTCATCCCCTACCGCCATCGCGCCGGCGGCGTCGTCTGGTTCGATTTTGCGGTGATCTGCGGCTGGGGCCGCTCGCAGCACGATTACCTCGATCTCTCCAAGCGCTTCCACACGGTGATCGTCTCGGGCGTGCCGCGGATGGGGGTGAAACTCGCCGAAGAGGCGCGCCGCTTCACCCTGATGGTCGACGTGTTCTACGACAGCCGCGTGAAGCTGATCGTTTCCGCGGAGGCGGCCCCGGACAAGCTGCTCAAGATCGAGGAGGACCCGGGCGACCCGCAGCTTCGCGCCATGGTATTCGAGTTCGACCGCACGGCGAGCCGCCTGGTCGAGATGCAGTCGCGCGAATATCTCACCGAGCGCCGGCGCCCCCCGGATTGAAAAGCGGGCCGGAGCGCGCTGCCTCGCCGGTATAATCGCTCATGGGGAAATTCAAGGCCTACCGCATCCGCGAGATCGAAAAAAAAGCCGTTGCGCGCTTCGAGGAGCTCTCCCTCGAGGACCTCGACAAGGGCGAAGTGGTGATACGCGTGGCGTACTCGAGCGTCAACTACAAGGACGCGCTCGCCGCGACCGGAACCGGCAAGATCATCCGCCGCTTCCCCTGCATCGGCGGAATCGACCTGTCGGGGACGGTGACGGAGTCGTCCGACACCCGCTTCGCGCGCGGCGACGCGGTGATCTGCACGAGCTACGACTTGGGCGTCGCGCACGACGGCGGGTACGCCGAGTACGCCCGGGTCGCGGCGGACTGGGTCGTCCCCATGCCGAAGGGAATGAACCTCTTCGAGGCCATGGCCCTCGGAACGGCCGGGTACACCGCCGCGCTCGCGATCGTGCGCATGGAGGCGAACGGCCTCGCGCCCGCCAACGGCCCGGTGATCGTGAGCGGCGCCACGGGCGGCGTGGGCTCGATCGCGATCGACGTCCTCTCGCGCCTGGGCTATCGGGTGGTGGCGCTGACCGGCAAGGACAACGAAGCCGGCTATCTCGAGGAGCTCGGGGCGAAAGAAGTGATGTCCAGAAAGAGCCTCGACCTTTCGAAAATCAAGCCGCTCGACAAGGCGAGCTGGGCCGGAGCCGTGGACAACCTCGGGGGAGAAGTGCTCGCCTGGATGGCGAGCACGATGATGCCGGGCGGAACCATCGCGTCGATCGGCCTTGCGGCGAGCATGAATCTGAATACCTCGGTAGCGCCCTTCATCCTGCGGGGGGTTAGCCTGCTGGGGATCGACTCCGGAGCCACGCCCATGCCCCTGCGCCGGGAGGTCTGGCGGCGGCTCGCCAGGGACATGCGGCCGGCGCACCTCGAGGAGATGACGCGAACCATCGCGTTCGAGGAACTGCCTCAGGCGTTCGACGGCCTGCTGAAGGGCGCGGCCAGGGGACGCATCGTCGTCGATCTGGCAGCCTGAGATGAGTTCGATTCCCGGCATCTCCACTCAGATCCCGAAGCAGCGCGTGCTGCTGGTGGACGATTCCAAGATCGTCCGCACCACGCTCGCGCGCCTGATACGCAAGAGCTTCGACGTGCGGGAGGAGGCGAACGGCGAGACCGGCTGGCAGGCGATCGCGACCGATCCCTCCATCGTGGTCGTGTTCTCCGACATCCAGATGCCGGTGCTGGACGGGTTCGCGCTGCTCGAGCGCGTCCGCCAGTCGCAGGACCCGCGCATCCGCAGCATGCCCGTGATCGTAATTTCAGGCGACGAGGACGACGCCACCAAGAAGCGCGCGCGCGCGGCCGGGGCGAACGATTTCATCACCAAGACCACCGACGGCACGGAGATCCTCTCGCGCATCGACAACCTGCTGCACCTGGTCGAGGCGAAGCAGCAGCTCGTCGTCAACAAGCAGGCGCTCGAACAGACCGCCACGCGCGACCCGGTCACGGGCGCCTTCACGCCGCATTACCTCGTCACCGAAGGCGGCAAGCATTACTCCCACGCGAGGCGCCACGGCGGGCCGCTCGCCGTTCTGACCTTCCGCATGGACAGCTACGGAGAAATCGCCGAGAAAGTCGGCAAAACGGTGGCCGACCAGCTGCTCGCGAAAGTCGCCAAGCTCGTGATGGGCACGCTGCGCGCCGAGGATTCGATGGGGCGCACCGCCGAGGCGACCTTCACGGTGATCTTCCCCGGGACCTCGTCCCAGCAGGCGCTCGCTTTTGCGCGCCGCATGCACGAACAGCTGGAGAAAGCGCAGGTCACTTACCGCGAGCAGGTGCTCAAGATCCGTACGAGCCTCGGTCTCGCGGCGCTCGACGTGGACACCGTCGCCTCGATCGAGGAGCTCATGAAGCTGGCACTGCAGCGCCTGCAGGATGCGGCGAGCCGCAAGCTTCAGCGCGCAGCCGAGCCGGAGGAAGCGAGTCCGCTGAAACCCGTGAGCTTGCCGGATGACCTGGACCGGGCGGTACAGGTCATCGAGCACGCCGATGCGCAGCGGCTGGGTGACGCGGCGAGCGAGATGCTGCGGCGTATGCTGCCTTTCCTCCTGGCCGTGTGCCGGCGCCTCGGTGTCGAGCTTCCGCTCGACAAGATCACCCAGGCGCTCAGGAACCGGCCGAAGTAGGGGCCGGGGTCGAGGCCGGACCCGATGACGACTTACCGCGAATTCCACCGGCGCTCCATCGAGGACAAAGAGGGTTTCTGGGCGGAGCAGGCGAAGCTCGTGCACTGGGAGAGGCCGCCCGGGAAAGTGCTCGACTACCGCCGGCCGCCCTTCGCCCGGTGGTTCGTCGGCGGGGAAACCAACCTCTGCTACAACGCGCTCGACCGGCACCTCGATGCCCGCGGCGACCAGGAGGCGCTCGTCTATATCTCCACGGAGACGGGCGAGGAGAGGAGCTTCAGCTACCGCGAGCTCCATCTCGAAGTTCAGCGCGCGGCGGCGATGCTGCAATCGCTGGGCGTCGGCAAAGGCGACCGGGTCGTCGTCTACATGCCCATGATCCCGGAGGCGGTGTTCGTCATTCTCGGCTGCGCGAGGATAGGCGCGATCCATTCGGTCGTATTCGGCGGATTCGCCGCCGCGAGCCTCGCCGCGCGCATCGACGACGCGCGAGCGAAGCTCATGGTCACCGCCGACGGCGGCAGCCGCATGGGAAAGGTGCTGTTGTACAAGGCACTCGTCGACGAGGCACTCGCCCTCGCGAAGCATCCGCCGTCGAAGATCGTGCTGTACAACCGCGGTTTCGATCGGGCGGTGCGCATGACGCCGGGCCGCGACCTCGATTACGCCGAGCTGCGTGCGAAGCATCTCGACGCGGTGGTCCCCTGCACCTGGCTCGAATCGAACGAGCCGTCCTACATCCTGTATACGTCCGGAACGACCGGCAGGCCCAAGGGCGTGCAGCGCGACGTCGGCGGATACGCCGTCGCGCTCGCGGCGTCGATGAAGCATATCTACTGCGGCGGCGCAGGGGAGACGATGTTCACCACCTCGGACATCGGCTGGGTGGTGGGACATTCCTACATCATCTACGCTCCGTTGATCGCAGGCATGACGACCCTCCTGTACGAGGGTGTCCCGGTGCGGCCCGACGCCGGGATCTGGTGGAAGATCGTGCAGGACCACCAGGTGAACGTGATGTTCTCCGCGCCCACCGCGATCCGCGTGCTGAAGAAGCACGATACGGCCTTCCTGAGGAAATACGACCTCGGCTCGCTCAAGCACATTTTCCTCGCGGGTGAGCCGCTCGATGAACCGACGCACGCGTGGATCGCGGAGGCGCTCGAGAAACCCGTGATCGACCACTACTGGCAGACCGAGACGGGCTGGCCGATCCTGTCGTCGGTTCCCGGCGTGGAAAAGACGCCCATCAAGCTCGGCAGCCCGAGCTTTCCCGTCTACGGCTACGACCTGAAGCTCTTGCGCGAGTCGGACGCCGCGGAAGTCGGCTCGGACGAGAAAGCCGTGGTGGCGATCGCGCCGCCGCTGCCGCCGGGATGCATGACGACGGTGTGGGGCGACGACGAGCGCTTCGTGAAGACCTATTTCGGCACGTTCCGCAACAAGCAGGTGTACTCGACTTTCGACTGGGGCATCCGCGACGCGGACGGCTACTACTTCATCCTCGGGCGCACCGACGACGTGATCAACGTCGCCGGGCACCGCTTGGGCACCCGCGAGATCGAGGAAGCGGTCAACATGCACGCGAACATCGCGGAGTGCGCCGTGGTGGGCGTGGCCGATTCCCTGAAGGGCCAGATGCCGCTCGCGTTTGCCGTGGCGAAGGATGCGACGCGGCTGAATTCGGCCGAGGGCCGCAAGGCCCTCGAGAGGGAAGTCATGGAGACCGTCGACAAGCAACTGGGCGCCATCGGGCGTCCGAAGGCGATACACTTCGTGACCCTGCTGCCCAAGACGCGGTCCGGCAAGACGCTGCGGCGCTCGATCCAGGCTCTTGCAGAAGGGCGCGACCCCGGGGATCTCACCACGATCGAAGACCCGGCCGCGCTGGAACAGATTCGAAACGCATTGAACAACTGACCGGAGCCGATGTGAAAACCAAACCCTGCCTGACCCTCGAAGACTGCAAGAAGATCGGCGCCGCCTGCGAGGCGGAAGCGCGCAAGAACAAGTGGAACGTGGTCATCGCGATTCTGGACGACGGCGGCCACCTGCTGTGGCTTGAGCGCATGGACGGCGCGACGCCGGCGAACGCCGAGATTGCGATCGGGAAAGGCCGCAGCGCCGCGGTGTCGCGGCGCACGACCAAGAACTGGGAAGACCGTATCGCGGCCGGCCGCACGGCCCTGCTCAACATGCCGGTGCTGCCGGTGCAGGGCGGAGTGCCGATCACGGTGAGCGGCGAGTGCGTCGGCGCGGTCGGCGTCTCCGGCGTTCAGTCGCACGAGGACGAGCAGATCGCCAACGCCGGAATCGCCGTGCTCGGCTAGGGAATGAATCGGGCATTCCGGCTGTTCACCAGCGGTCGGACGCTTCACACATCGCAGTCAAACCAGTGAGGAGAAAACCATGTCGTTGAAATCCGCAGTTCGTGTCGCAATACCCGTTATGCTCGCCGCGTTCGCACTGAGCGCCGCCGCACAGCAACCGAATCCGATGGACGTCGTGCCGGACAAGATGCCGAACGATATTCCCTACGGTGCGCCGATCTCGCTCGACCACGCCCAGGCCGCCATCAACGCTGCCGTGGCCGAGTCCAAGAAGCGCGGCTGGAAGCTGAACGTGGCCGTGATGGATTCCGGCGGCAATCTTGTCGCCTTCGCGCGCCAGGACGGTGCCCAGCTCGGGTCGATCGCCATCTCCGAGCACAAGGCGCGCGTCGCGGTGAAGTTCCGCCGCGAGACCAAGGCGATCGAGGCTGGGGTCCAGAGCGGCCTGAACTACTTGCTGACCCTGGATGACGTCATCGCCTCGCGCGGCGGAATCCCGCTCATCGAAGGCGGAAAGATCATCGGCGCCATCGGCTGCTCCGGCGGCACGGGATCGCAGGACGAGGTGGTGTGCAAGGCGGGAGCGGCGACCGTCAAGTAGCGCTGCAACCGGCACGGAAAGGGGCCGCGAGGCCCCTTTATTTTTTCTTTTTCGTCGGCTTGCTCTTTTCCGCCGGCGCCTTCATGCCGAGGAGCTTCACCGCGTTGCCGAAATAGATCTTGCGCTTGTCGGCTTCCGACAGCTCGAGGTCCTCGACCGAGCGTATGCCCTCCCGGATGAACATCGGCCCGCCCTCGGGATCGAAGGGGCAGTCGCTCGCGAACACCACGCGGTCGGCGCCGAAGAAGTCCAGCCCGCAGCGCAGCGCCGAGGCCGAGCCGCCGAGCACCGTGTCGCCGTAGAACATGCGGAAATACTCGATCGGCTTTTTCGCCATGCGCTTGAGCACCTCCTCGTAGTTCTCGTCGGCGGTGCGGCTGCCGAGCTGCGCCCACAGGGTCTCGGCGCGTCCCGAAAAATAGGGGATCATTCCGCCGCAGTGGTGCGTGATGATGCGCAGGTCCGGCAGCTTCTCGAAAAAGGCCGAGAACACCATGCGCGCCATGGCGATGCTCGTCTCGAACGGCCAGCCGAGCACCTGCCAGATCTCGTATTTCGATTTCTGCTCGCCGACGTAGTCGGGGCGCGAACCGGGCCGCGCCGGGTGCATCCATATCGGCACGCCGTGCTTCTTCGTCGCGCGCTCGAACACCGGGAAGAACTCCGGCTCGTCGAGCGCGCGGCCGTTCACGCTGGTGCAGATCTGCACGCCGCGCGCCCCGAGCTTGGCGATGGCGCGGTCCATCTCCTCGAGCGCCGCGGGAACGTTGTTCATGGGGAGCGAGGCGATGAACGCCGGAAATTTCTTCGGCCATTTCGCCGTCATGCCCGCCATGCCGTCGTTGGCGATGCGCGCGAGCTCCGGCGCGAGCTCGGGCCCTCCCACCATCTCGGGGGAGGGCAGCGACAGCGTCAACACCTGGTGCACATCGGGGAATTTCTCGTCGAGCATCCGCACCCGCGACTCGATGTCCCAGAGCATGCGCAGGCCGCTCATGCGCTTCAAGATGCCCGGGTCCTTCAGGTGCAGCTTCATCATGTCCAGGTAAGGCAGCGGCATGACGTGATTGAAGAGGTCGATTTTCATGGCTGTGAGTTTAGTCTCCGGAACCCGGCGGTGAGGGCGCGGTGAGATTTACGCGCTTTGTTGGAGCGAAGGAACGACCGGAGCGCGCGCACCTCCGCCTCCCGCTCTCCCATCCTCCCGACTTCCGCCCAGTCATCGGTTCAGCCAATGGGCCGCCGCGAGCAGCCCTTCGGCCACCTCGCGCGGTTTCTCGACGTGGCCGTAGTGCGTCATGGGCAGATCGAAAACCAGGATCCGGATGGCCGCGCCGGGGTTTCTCTGCCGGAACTGGTTCGCGATGGTGAGCTCCCGGGCCTTCTCGGCGGTCGTCCTGTGCCAATGGCCTCGATCCCACTTGCCCACCACCCAGAGCATTCGGCGGTAGCCGGTGAGCGGCGCATGGTTCGTTGCAAACAGGTCCTTCGAAACCCGATCGAGCCTGACCGGCAGTTTCGTCGCAGCCAGCGCTTCCCGCATCTCGCGTTCGAGCTTCGTCTGCAGCTCCACCATCCCGTAATGCTCAAGATCCTGCAACACTTGCTTGAAATTGGGACGGTTTCGCTCGACGAGCGCGAGCCAGCGCTCCGCCACCTGCAGATCGGTCATTCCTGGCGCGGCGACGGGGTTGAGCGGGCCGATGTATCCGCTCTTCACGTACTCTTCCGCATCGCGCGAGCGCAGCTCCCACAGCGGAGGATATTTCGCCAGCGCTTTCACGTTTTCCGCGCGCCTGCCGACCTGTTCCTCCCACTCCTTCCTGAGATTCGAAGGGCCGCCGCTCCCCCAGCCGAGGAAGCGTCCCTTGAGCCTCGTGGCCAGCTCTTTATCGCCCATGGCGAGGAACCCGAGCTCGCCCGAGGTCGAATGCCCGATGATCAGGATGTCTCCGGCGGTTTCCCTCGTGATCAGGCGCCGCAGCCCTTCGATCTCCATGCTGTTCGTGTAGATCGCGTTCCTGACCTTCACCTCGTCCGCAGAAAGATCCCGGTCGAGCAGATACTGCGGTGCCCGCTGCGAAGCGGGCAGCGTCCACCCGCCGTACTTGAAATTGCCCGGGATGGTGACGAGGAGCACGTTGGCGCTCTGCGCGAGGTACTGGCCGAGGCCCGGGCGATTGAGCGGATCGACGAAGAACTCGTACCAGTTTGCCGATCCGCCGTTGATGATGACGATCCACGGCAGCGCTTTCGCCTTCGGGTCGAGGCTTTCGAGCCGCAGCCCGGTAATATCCCAGTCGAGCCCGTAGTACGGGTAGCGAACGACGGCCCACTTCGTCCTGTAGCCCAAGGTCGCCGGCGGAATCCTTTCAAGGTCTCTCGGATCGAACGCGCCGCCGGGGTCCTTGTCCGCCAGCTCCTTGGCCGTCCGGCCCGCGTCTGGAAGGGCGAGGGACTTTCCCAGCTGCTGGAAAACCTCGGGCGAAACCGTCACGAATGGCTCCGGCTTCTCAAGCAAATCCATGATCGGAGGAAAGGGAGCAGCCGTCAGTTGCATAGGCGAGAGCGACGCGCAGAAAATCAGCGAGCCGGATACGAAAAAGCGCGTGAAGGTCATGTGTGGTTGATCGAGTGCAACCTAACGTTTCGCTCACCGGCGGCCTTTGGCCGGCCGGTGCAAGCGAGGGTTAGATTCCGATCAAGCCACTTCCAGAAGCGCACGGGGATTCTTTTGCGCGATCAGAAGAAGCGTACGGGCGGCCCCTGACGGAGCGCGGCGGCCTTGCTCCCATTCTTGGAGCGTGCGCACGGACACGCCCAGGAGCTGCGCGAAGCGGGACTGCGACAGACCGGTGCGTTCGCGTACGGACGTCACCGAAGGGACATTGATCACGCGCCCGTGTTCGCCGCGCTTAATATCGCGAATACCCTCGAGAATCTCAAGACCGATATTGCGTTTTGCCTTAGCCATCGAGTTCCTCCTTGATCTTGCGCAGAACGTGAGCAGGGATGTTTTGCTCTTCGTTCTTCGCATGGATCGTAAGCATCCAAATCACTCCTTCGCGGGTCTTGGCGTAGTAGATCACCCTGATCCCATTCGGATTCTAGCTGTTCGGTGGCGGGTGACCGCCCTTCATCGTTCAGCCCTCTTTTCCTTGGCAGGATGGGGATGGGCGCGGCGTATGGTCGGAGACACGACTTTAGCGGAGACGTGAAAGTCCCAGACCGCGGCGCCGCCGCTTGCAGCGAACTCCGCTACTAGCTTCGGCAGATCATCCAGATTCCCAAAGGTCTTTCCCGGGAGTCCGAATCCGCGCGCGATGCCCGCGAAATCGCAGTAGCCGAACACCGACCCGTCCTCGGGCATCCCTTCCGAGCGCAGCTTGTGCAGTTCGGAGCCGTACGCGCCGTCGTTCATCACGACGATCAGGATGTTCAGCCGATGGCGCTTGATGGTCTCGAGCTCCTGCACATGCATCATTAGGCTGCCGTCGCCGTCGAACAGCACGACGGTTCTATCCGGACGCGCCGCCGCGACCCCCATGGCGAACGAGACGCCGTTGCCGATCGCGCCGAACTCGCGGATGGTGAGGAACTTCTCCTGTGGACGCGAGGGCATCTGCGCGAAAAACCATGAACAGTGGCCGCCCGAGTTCACCATCTCCCAATCGTGCGGCAAGGCTTTTTCCAGCGCCTCGACCACGTCGCGCGGGTCGAGCAGCTCCGGCTCGATCTCGAACACGTGGCTGTCGGGTTTCGAATCGCGGATGCGCGCAGCCATCGCATCGCTTCGCCAGCTCCCGCTTTTTCGTTCACGTCGGGTCGGCAACGCCGCCATCAACGCCTCGACTCCCAGACGTGCGTCGGCGCGCAGGTGATGACGCGCTACTTCCTGGCCTTGACTGACTGCGACAGGGTCGATATCGATCTGCAGCGTCTTCGCGTTCGGCCAGAGCTGGCCGCCGCCGCCCGCGTGGTAGGCGAGCGAGCAGCCGACCGCGACGACGAGGTCGGCCTGCGCGAGGTACTCAAGGCCGGCCTCGGGCGTGTAGCTGCCCGAGATGCCGATGCAAAAAGGATCGTCGTGGAACAGCCCTCTCGCGGGGAGCGTCGTGGACAGCAGTCCGCCCGTCTTGGCGGCCAACGCCCGGCAAGCGGCCCCCGCCCCGGCTTCGACCGCACCCAGGCCGGCCAGCACGACAACCCGTTCGGCGCCGGCAACCAGTTGCGCGGCGCTGGCCACGTCGTCGGGATGGGGCGGAACCGGCGAAGGGCGCGGCAACAATTTGTGCGAGGGCTTGGGCAGATCCGCCGGTCCGTCCCAGGGCCGGGCCTGCAGATCGAACGGAACACCGATCACCACGGGGCGACGCTCGCGACGCGCCTGGAGGAACGCGTCGCGTACCGCAACGGGCATGCGCTCGGGCATGTGCAGGCTGTGATAGGCGGCACCCGTTGCGGCGATGAGCGGTGCCTGGTCGAGCTCCTGGTTGTACCAGCCGCTTTTTAGCGGCGATTCCCCGGCGAACACTACCAGCGGCAGATGGGCGCGCACGGCCGCGGGGAGCGCGGTGATCAATTGCGTCACACCGGGCCCGCAGGTGACGGTCGCCACGCCCACTTCCCGGTTCTTTCGCGAGTACGCCATGGCGGCAGCGAGCGCGCAATGCTCGTGCCTGACGTAGATCAGGCGGCATCCGTGCTCGGACAAGCGTGCCGCCCAGTTCATGTTCGCATCTCCGAGAAGCGCAAAACATGTTCGCACGTCCTCCTGTATGAAGGCCCTTGCGAGGATGTCGTACACGCGAGGCTTGGCTTCATTCATCATCGTCGAATCGCTCCGGTGCGAGATCCTAAGTGCATGATTGCGTCTCCTCGGTTGAGCGTTAGGCGGCCAGCTCGCATCAGTCCGGGCGGCGTTTCCCGAGCGGCTCCATCCCACTGCTCCTGATCGTCGCGGCGGCGCGCTCGGCGGCGAGGAAGGCGATCAATCGCTTCGCCGCGTCGACTTCCTTCGATCCCGCAACGACCGCGGCGGCGAATACCTGGTGGAGCTGGATCTCCTCCGCGATCACACCGGCGAGGTCGACGCCAGGCGCGTGCATGATCTCGCTGACCGGCATGACCGC
>Ga0207665_10003378_pt1 | contig 10687 bp, 12 predicted proteins | sample LARL112metaG_FD_184351 | JGI IMG/M metagenome (GOLD analysis project Ga0207665, IMG submission 184351) | Corn, switchgrass and miscanthus rhizosphere microbial communities from Kellogg Biological Station, Michigan, USA - LAR L11-2 metaG... | ecosystem: Host-associated > Plants > Roots >...
AGCAGCGCGGGCTTGAGCGGACGCGGGGTGATCGCTTCCCGGTTGAACGCGAGCGTGGCCAAACGAGCTCCTTTCGGCGAGGGACGGCTGAGCATAACGAGCCGCGGGCCGGCTCAACCCGTTAGCCTCCTCGCAGCGAGGAAAGGAGTACGAGATGGCCTTCGAGGTACCGCCTCTTCCCTACGACTACGCAGCGCTGGAGCCGCACATCGACGAGGCGACGATGCGCGTCCACCACGACAAGCACCACCAGGCGTACGTGGACAACGCGAACAAGGCACTGGAGGGGACGGAGCTCGACGGCCGCTCGCCCGATCAGATCCTCACGAATCTCGAGGTCCTGCCCGAGGACAAGCAGATGGCCGTCCGCAACAACGTCGGTGGCCACGCGAACCACTCGTTCTTCTGGGAGATCATGGGCCCGGACGGCGGCGGCGAGCCGTCAGGCCCGCTCGGCGACGCGATCAACGACCTCTGGGGCGGCTTCGGCGACTTCAAGGCCGCCGTGAACGACAACGGCGTCAAGCGCTTCGGCTCGGGCTGGACCTGGCTGGTGCACGACGGCACTGCCCTGTCGCTCTACTCGACGCCGAACCAGGACTCGCCGATCCTGAACGACGACATCCCGATCCTCGGGATCGACGTCTGGGAGCATGCCTACTACCTCAAGTACCAGAACCGCCGCCCGGACTACCTCGAGGCCTGGTGGAACGTGGTCAGCTGGGACGCCGTCTCGGCGAACTACGAGCACGCCCTGGCGGAGATGCAGCGGCGCTAGGCGCGGAGCGACGGGCTCGTGGCCGTCACGTAGCAGGGCGCGGCCTGCGTGGCGGTGATCAGCAGCCGCACCCGTGTCCCTCGCGCGAGCTTCGCGGCGAAGGTCGCCGAGCTGACGACGGTCGGTTTCGCCGGGCCGGGGGTCGTCGCGGTCAGGAGCACCCGCTTCACCTGCTTCCAGCGCTTGTGCAGCTTGACGTAGCGCTGGAAGAGGACTGCCTTGCCGGTCAGCGCCTGCCCCGCCGTCACCTTCGCGGTCCAAGTGGCGCCGCTTCTGGAGAGGGCCAGCACGGGCTTGACCGTCACCGGGACCGACGCGCTCTTCACGTTCTTGTACGTCGCCTGGTAGGTCGTCGCGCCGGTCGGCGTCACGGCCGCGGAGTACGCGCCGGTGGCGGTCGTCTTCGCGCTCGTGACCTTGGTCGCGCGGCTCGTGCCGCAGACCGTCCCGTCGACGCCTACGGTCTGGCTCGGCTTGCCACCAGAGAGCTGGCCGGACAGCGTCAGCGGCTTGCCGTAGGCGACGACGCTCGCGCTGGAAGCGAGGGTCAAGGTCGGCGCGGCGGCGCTGGCCGCAGTCGCGAGCGCGGCGCCGAGGGCTAGGGCGATGGCGAGAGTCTTCATGCCGAAGAAGTCGCCGCAAACGGGCCAAACTTGCGCCGTGCCTAGACTCGTCGCGTGAAGGCGCTCGTGACGGGAGGAAGGGGTCGAGTCGGCGAGGCAATCGTCCAGCGGCTCGAGCGCGACGGCTGGACGGTCTTCGCCGCCGGCAGGGGCGACGGCGACGTCTCGAAGCCCGAGGCGGCACGGGCCCTCGTCGACCGGGCGGTGCGCGAGCTCGGCGGGCTCGACCTGCTCGTCAACAGCGCCGGCGAGGGGTTCGCGCCGAAGCCGTTCGACGAGCTGACCGAGGCCGACTGGGACGCGGCGTTCGGCGCGACGGCGAAAGGCAGCTTCTTCGTCACGCAGGCGGCCGCGCCGCATCTGCGGCGGACCCGCGGCTGCGTGGTGATGATCGAGGACGTCGCCGGCTACCAACCGTGGCCGGCATTCGTCGCGCATTCCGCCGCGAAGGCTGCCCAGGCCATGCTCACGCGCGTGCTCGCGCGCGCGCTCGCGCCCGAGGTGCGCGTCTGCGGGGTCGCGCCCGGCCCGGTGGCGGTCGAGCGCAGCCAGGAGCGTCGGCGCGCGTCCGAGACTTTGCTCGGCCGCGTTGGCTCGCCCGACGATGTCGCCGGCGCCGTCGCGTACCTTGCCGGAGCGGACTTCGTCACCGGCGCGACGCTCGTCGTCGACGGCGGCCGGGCGCTCAAAACCGGCGCTGCCCAAACGCCGTAAAACAGTGCGATGGAGCTTGTGCTCGACCCACTCTGCTTGCCGCGCCGCGCGGAACCAGCCACGATGCCGCCGGTGTCTACGAACCAGCTCAGCGACGGCGAGCTGATCGTCCGCTCGGCCGACGGCGACCGCGGCGCCTTCGAGGTGCTCTACGGGCGCTACGCGCGACCTGTCTTCGGGCTCGCCCTGCGCCGTCTCGGCGACCGAGGCCGTGCCGAGGACGCGGTGCAGGAGACGTTCGCGTCGATCTGGCGCGCCGCCCGGAGCTACAAGCCCGAGCGAGGGCCGGGCGCGCCCTGGCTCTACGCGGTTGCTCGCAACGCGATCACCGACCGCGGCCGCGCCCGCACCGAGACGCCGACCGAGGTCCCGGACGAGGCCTCGGGCGAAGCCGGCCCGGCCGAGCGCGCCGAGGCCGGCTGGACCGCCTGGCGCATCCACCGCGCGCTCGAGGAGCTGAACTCGAACGAGCGGAGCGTGATCGAGCTCGCCTACTGGAGCGGGCTCTCGCAGTCCGAAATCGCCGAGTTCCTGGGAATTCCGCTGGGCACCGTCAAGACACGAACACGCGCAGCGCTCGCCCGTTTGGCGACACTGCTCGAAGAGGAGCTGGGATGAACCGGGAACCGAATTTCGACGAGCTGGTCGGCGGGGACGACCTGAGCCCCGACGAGGCGGCGCGCCTCGAGCGCGTCCACGACCTGCTGGTCGCCGCGGGCCCGCCGCCCGAGCTTCCGCCGCGTCTTGCGGATCCGCAGCCCACGCCTCGCGAGGACAGCCCGGTCGCCTTCCTGCCCCGGCGCCGGACCGGGCTGGCCCTCGCGCTTGCCGCCGCAATCGCGCTCGTCACGTTCGTCGGCGGCTTCGTCGCCGGCAAGAACCGCGGCAACCAGTTCCCGACGAAGGTCGCGGTGACGATGCAGGGCACCGCGATCGCGTCGAACGCCTCCGCCGTGATCCAGGTCGGCAACGAGGACTCCAACGGCAACTGGCCGCTGAAGGTCGTCGTCCACGGCCTCAAGCAGCTACCGCAGGGCCAGTACTACGCCATGTACCTGACCCGTCACGGCAAGGCCGTCGCGACCTGCGGCAACTTCCGGCTCACGACCGGCGACAGCGTCCGGCTGAACGCACCGTACGACCTCCGCAGCTACTCGGGCTGGATCGTCACGCGCGAAGGCCGCGGCACGACGACGCACCCGGTCTTGCTGCGGACGGCTCGGATCTAGGCGCTAGGGCGCAGTCCGGTCGTTCGCGACGAACGCCGCGTAGGTGACCGGCATCTGCTCTTCGAGGAACCGCTCGCAAGCCTCCGCGTAGCGGCGGATCTCGCGCTGGGCGGTCTCGGAGTTGCGCAGCGAGAGGAAGTTCATCAGCGAGCGCGCGTTGACCGTCCAGTAGAACTCGGTGTAGGCGCCGACCGGCAGCACGGAGCGCGCAAGCTCGCGCGCCACGCCCTGCTCGACCAGCTGCTCGTAGGTGCGGTACGCCGCCTCGTAGACCGCCCGCAGTTCCTCGCGGGTCGTCTCCGCGAGCTCGTCCGAGACCGGCTCGAACGAGTACGCGCCGGGCTTGCCGATCTGCGTGCGCACGTCCTCGGGCTCGGGCACGTAGAAGTCCTCGGTCGCGCGCGCGTAGCGGAGGCTGAACTCGTTGAACGAGCCGACACGGTGCCGGAACCACTCGCGCGCGACGAAGATCGGGCAGCGGACATGGAACCGGAACGCGTTGTGCTCGAACGGCGTCCCGTGACGTTCGCGCATCAGGAAGCGGATCAGGCCCTGGTCGGAGTCGTCCAGCTCGTCCTTGTGGCGGGCGAAGCTGACCCGCGCGCCGTTGACGACCGAGAGGTCGTCGGCCATCGCGTCGTCGAGTCGGACGAAGCCGTGGTCGAGGACGCGGATCGTGTTGTCCGGTATCACTTCAGCCGTGACCGCCACGCCGGCGAGTCTAGCGGGGCTGTATGTCGGCACCTCCGGCTGGTCCTACCCCACCTGGAAGCCCGGCTTCTACCCCGCGGAGACGAAGCCCGGAGACTTCCTCCGGTACTACTCGCAGCGTTTCTCGACGGTCGAGCTGAACACGACCGGGTACCGCCTGCCTCGCGAGGAGCTGTTCGAGCGCTGGGCGGAGCAGACCCCTGCCGGCTTCCGCTTCGCGCCGAAGCTGAACGCGCACCTGCGCTCCGACCTGGGCACGTTCTCCGAGCGCGTCGGGCTCCTCGGCGAGCGCCTCGGGCCGATTCGAGTGCTCGTCTCGTCCGCGCGTGACGAGGGGCTGCTGGCGCTGGTGCTCGGGTCGTTCGACCCGTCGCTTGAGCTGGCGTTCGACTTCCGGCACGAGTCGTGGGACGGGATCGAAGACGAGCTGCCGCCGAACGCGGCGCGCGTGGGCGCGCTCGAGGCCGGCGCGCCCTTCCGCTACTTCCGCTTCCGCGAACCGCCGTACTCGCGAGAGCAGCTGGACGCGTGGGCTGGGCGCTTGCGGCCGCTGCTCGACGACGGCGTTCACGTCTACTGCTACTTCAAGCACGAGGACGAGCCGACAGCCCCGGACTACGCGCAGCAGCTCCTGGGCGTCGTCCAAGGGTGATGGCAATCCGCGCGAATCGCCCTACAGTAGGCCTGTCGTGAAGGTCGTGATCTTCTGCGGCGGTCGGGGCATGCGCCTCGAGAGCGGCAACTTCTCCGAGCGCCTCCCGAAGCCGATGGCCTCGATCGGCGGCCGCCCGCTGCTCTGGCACATCATGAGCTACTACGGCCACTTCGGGCACCGACGGTTCGTGCTCTGTCTCGGCTACCGCGGCGGCGCCATCCGCGACTACTTCAGCCGGCGGGAGTTCACGCGCAGCGGCTGGGAGGTCGAGTTCCTCGACACCGGCGTCGACGCGAGCATCGGCGAGCGCTTCGCGGCCGCGCGGGAGTCGATCGACGAGGACGTCTTCCTGACCTCCTACGGCGACACGCTCACCGACGCCGACTTGCCGTCGCTGATCCGGACGCGCGAGGAGAGCGGCAAGCTCGGCAGCCTGCTGGCGGTGCCGCCGAACTACACCTTCAACGTCGTCGCGAGCGGAGAGGACGACGTCGTCACCGGCTTCCACGACGTCGCCGACTCGCCCCTCTGGATCAACGGCGGCTTCTTCGTCTTCGACCGGCGCGTGTTCGACTACGTCCACGAGGGCGACGACATGCCGCAGTTCCTCGGGCGGCTGATCGACGACCGCCAGCTGCTCGCGATCAAGTACGACGGCTTCTGGTCGCCGATGGACACGCTCAAGGACCGCGAGCGGCTTGAAGGCCTGGTCCGCGACGGCCGCAGCATCTGGCAGGTCTGGGCGCCCGCGCGCGCATGCTGACCCTCGACCTCGCGGGCGGGCGCGATCGCCTGGCCGTGCTCGCGATCGGGGCCCACGCCGACGACATCGAGCTCGGCTGCGGGGGGACGCTGCTCCGGCTCGCGCGCGAGGTGAAGGAGCTCGAGCTGACGTGGGTCGTGCTGAGCGCAGCCGGCGCGCGGTTCGAGGAGGCGAAGGCGGGAGCGCAGGCGTTCGGCGCGACGACGGTCGAGATCCGCGACTTCGAGGACGCCTTCTTCAAGTACGGGCGTGAGGTGAAGGACTACTTCGAGACGCTGAAGGCCGTCGCGCCAGACCTCGTGCTCACCCACACGGACAACGACCGCCACCAGGACCACCGGCTCGTGTGTGAGCTGACCTGGAACACCTTCCGCGACCACCTGATCCTCGAGTACGAGATCCCGAAGTACGACGGCGACCTCGGCACGCCGAATGTGTTCGTGCCGCTGGAGGAGCCGATCGCCGCGGCGAAGGTCGAGGCCTTGCTCGGCTCGTTTCCGTCCCAGGCCGGGAAGCCGTGGTTCGACGAGTCGCTCTTCCGCGCGCTCATGCGCCTGCGCGGGATGGAGTGCCGCTCGCCGAGCGGCCTCGCTGAGGCGTTCTACGCCCGCAAGCTCGTGCTCTGAGCGCCGGCGAGCTCGACGATCTGCTCGACGGCGAAGCGGAGCTCGTCCTCGGTGTTGAAGAAGTGCGGCCCGAGCCGGAGGCCGACGTCGGGGCGCCAGTCGATGATCACGTCGCGCTCGAGGAGCCCGCGGCCCACGCGCTCGTGCCCAGGCGGCTTGACGACGACGGTGGCGCCGCGGCGCGAAGGGTCGCGCGGGCTGCCGACCGGGAAGCCGGCCTCGTCGAGCAGCTCGATCAGCATCGTCGTCAGCTCGAGCGATCGCTCGCGGACCGTGTCGACCCCGACCTCCTCGATCACGTCGTAGCCGGCCGTCGCGGCATAGAGCGCAGGCACGTTCGGCGTGCCCGTGAGGAAGCGCCAGGCGCCCTCGGCGTAGTCCTGTTCCGGCTCGAAGGCGAACGGCCGCGCGTGCGCCTGCCAGCCTGTCAGCGCCGGCTCGAGCGTCGCGGCCAGGTCCGGCCGCACGTAGAGCCACGCCGCGCCAGGCCCGCCACAGAGCCACTTGACCGAGCCGCCGACGGCGAAGTCGATGTCGAGGGCGGTCACGTCGAGCGGAACGGCGCCGGCCGACTGGTAGGCGTCGAGGACGACGAGCGCGCCGTGCTCGTGGGCGGCCGCGACCATCGCCTCGACGTGCTGGATCTCGCCCGTCTTGTAGAGCACGTGCGTGACCGGGACGAGCAGCGTCCGCTCGTCGATGGCCTCCGCGACGCCCTCGTCGTCGGCGGCGACCAGGATGTCCGCGCCGCGCTGCGCCTGGTAGAGGTAGCGCACAGACGGGAAGTTGCCCTCCTCGTAGACGATCCGGCGGCGCGGCCCGGAGAAGTCGAAGCACGAGAGGACGACGCCTTCGGCGAGCGTCACGTTCTGGTGCATCGAGACCGATCCCGGCGGCGCGCCGATCAGCCGCGCGATCTGGTCGCCGACCGTCACCGGCAGCGCCCACCAGCCCTCCTCCCAGGCGCGCACGCCGCGCGTGTTCCAGGACCGTGCGTACTCGAGCAGCCGCTCCTCGGCAGCCGCCGGCATCGCGCCGAGCGAGTGGTTGATCAGGTACGTGGTCTCCGCGAGGATCGGGAACCGCTCGCGGTAGTCGAGGAGGCCGGCCACCGGCCGCGAGTATAGGGACACCTCCGCGCCGTTCCTGGTCCCCCGAACGAGGGACGCTGCGCCGAATCACCTTTAGGGGTGATTCCTGGCCCCCCTGAGCCGCCTACGGTCGGGTTCGAGGACGACCTTGCGGCCCGCGCGAAGGCGCGGAAGAGGGGAGCGACGTTGAAGGACGACAGCGTGCGCGGAGAGGCTCGCGGGAGCGGGCTCTGGGGTTCCAAGCGGGGCGGCGGCTCCGGCGGCGACGGGCGCAACCGAACCGTGAAGCGCGGACTGCTCGTGCTGCTTACCCTGACGCTCGCGGCGCCTCTGGCGGCCTCGGCCGGTAGCGGCAAAGACCACTCGTGGACTCCGAGCTACCTGGCGCCCTCGCTCGCGCGCGCGGCGCAGCAGACGCCGAACGCGTCGATGCCGGTGATCGTCCAGAGCTCCACCGGCGACGACGGCCAGGCGGCGGACGCCCTCAAGGACTTCAGCAAGAGCCAGCGGAAGCTGAGCATCGTCGACGGCGCCTCGGGCAACGTGCTCGCGAGCGACCTGCCGAAGCTCGCCCAGCAGCACGACCTCGTGATCACGCCCGACCAGCAGGTCGTCCTGGACGCGGCCACCAAGCAGAACGGAAACGGCCCCAAGGGCCAGAAGCCGCCGCACAACCCCCACCAGTCGGACGGCTTCAGCTCGTCGCAGGCGTGGCCCGGAGCCGTCGGCGTCGACCAGCTCTGGCCCTCGCTGACGGCGGCGAGCGCGAAGCCGGGCCCGGCGCCCTCGATCGCGTTCGTCGACTCGGGCATCGAGCCCAACCGCCCGGACTTCGGCAATCGCGTGCTCGCGTCGGTCAACCTGTCGACGCTGCCCGGCAACTCGGCGGGTGACGGACTCGGCCACGGGACGCTCGTGGCGGGCGTCGCGGCCGGCTCGGCGCCGGGGTACGCGGGCGCGGCGCCGACGGCGAACATCGTCGCGCTCGACGTGATGGACGACCAGGGCATGGCGCGCACGAGCGACGTGATCGCGGCCGCCCAGTGGATCCTCAAGAACCGCAAGGCCTACAACATCCGCGTCGCCAACTTCTCGCTCCACTCGGCGAGCGCGACCAGCTTCCGCTGGGACCCGCTCGACAAGGCGGTCGAGAAGCTCTGGTTCAACGGCGTCGTGGTCGTCGCGGCCGCCGGCAACCAGGGCCAGGCCGGCAAGCCGACCCCGATGGCGTTCGCGCCGGGCAACGACCCGTTCGCGATCACGGTCGGCGCGCTCGACATCCACAACTCGACGAACCCCGAGCGGGCCGACACCGCGCCGTGGTCGGCGTGGGGCTACACGCTCGACGGCTTCGCGAAGCCCGAGCTGGCAGCTCCGGGACGCGGGATCACGGGCCCCGTTCCCGCTGGATCGACGCTCGCGGCCGAGCGCGGCAGCCAGGTGACCACGACCGCCGGCGGCACGTACATCAACCTCTCTGGCACGTCCCTGGCGGCCCCGGTCGTCTCGGGGATCGCGGCCGACCTGCTCACCCTCCGCCCGTCGCTGACGCCCGACCAGGTCAAGGGCGCGCTGATGCACGAGGCGCGCGCGCTCCGCAAGGTCCGGACGCTGGCGGCCGGCGTCGGCGAGGTGAACGCCGCGGGCGCGCTCGCGCTCGCCTTCCCGCCGAACCCGAACCGGGCGCTCGACGGCTTCCTCGTCCCGGACCCGAAGGGCGACGGCCCGATGTTCGACGACGTCTCCTGGCTCGACGCGGCGAAGGCCTCGCCGGTCTGGGACGCGGTCTCCTGGCTCGACGGCTGGGCCGACGTCTCCTGGTCCGACGTGTCGTGGTCGGACGTGTCGTGGTCGGACGTCTCCTGGGGCGACGTCTCCTGGTCGGACGTCTCGTGGTCGGACGTGTCGTGGTCGGACGTCTCCTGGGCCGACGTCAACGCCTCGGCGTACTCAGACGTAGCGCCCTAGAAGAACCGCTTGACGACGCCGAGCGCCCGCTGGTCCCACGGGACGCGGTGCGTGACGCCTGCGGCGCCGACGCGGCCGCGGTTCGCCAGATACCAGTCGTAGGTCTCGCAGAGCGCCTGCTCGTTCGAGAGCCGCGGCGCGAAGCCGAGCAGGCGCTGCGCCTTCGAGACGTCCACGAACGAGTCGCGGTGGGCCGTGCGGTAGTGCCACTCGGCGAGAGGCGAGAGGCGCGCGAGCTCGAGCGCGCGTAGCGCGAGCTCCGCCGGGCGTGCAGGGACAGGCCGCAGCCGGCTCCCCGAGCCCGCGTGTGCGATCAGCCCCTCGAGGTCGGAGCGGACGGTGCCGAACTCGGTCGCGCCGACGTTGAACGTCTCCCCGGCGACGTCCTTCTCCGCAGCCGCGACCGTCGCCTCGACGAGATCCTCGACCGCCAGCAGCTGGTAGCGGTTCGAGCCGTTGCCGAGGATCGGGATCCCTCGGCCCTCCCGGATCCAGTCGAACAGGATCTCGAAGACGCCGAGCCGCTCCGGCCCGATGAACGTCTTCGGGCGGACGATCACCACCTCGAGGCCGCGCCGGCCGAAGTCGCGTGCGACCTCCTCGGCGTCGATCTTCGACTCGCCGTAGTGACCGACGCCGACGAGCGGCGCGTCCTCGGCGATCGGGTGGTGCTTCGGGACGCCGTAGACGGCGGTCGAGGAGATCAGGACGGCCCGCCCTACGCCGGCGTCCGCGGCGGCCGCGAACGCGACGCCGGTGCCGCCGACGTTGACGGTGCGGATCGACTCGCGCGAGGCCTGGATCGGCAGCGCCGCGGCCGCGTGGACGAGCACGTCCGCGCCCTGCACGAGGCGCGCGGCCGCCGAGAGGTCGCGCACGTCGCCGCGCAGCTCCTCGACGTTCTGCTCGAGCTCGGCGTCGTCGAGCGGCGCGAGGTCGAGTGTGCGCACCTCGTGGCCGGAGGCCAGGAGCCGCCGCGCGAGGTGCAGGCCGAGAAAGCCCGCGCCGCCTGTGATCGCCCACCGCATCGGGGCAGGACTCTACGTGCGCAGGGCGAAGCGGACCGACCCGTGGCCCGCAGAACCGTCGTCTTCGGCGCGACCCTGTTGGCGGGCCTCACGCTGGCAACGGTCGCGCATGCCGGGAACCCGCAGATCGCGGGTCTCCAGGTCGCCCTGCGCGCATACGGGCTCTACAACGGCCCGATCGACGCGATCGCCGGGCCGAAGACGGTGCTCGCGACGAAGGAGTTCCAGCGGCGCGTGGGCCTCGTCCCCGACGGCCGCGCCGGTCCGGCGACGCGGCGGGCACTCGGGCCGCTGGGAACGCCGGTGTTCGGCCGGCGGACATTGCACCGGGGCTCGTTCGGCTGGGACGTCTCCGTCCTCCAGTACATGCTCGCGCGCCGCGGCCGGCTCGTCCCGGTCTACGGCTTCTTCGACGCCGCGACCGAGCGGGCGCTGCGGAGCTACCAGCGCACGAAGCGCCTCGCGGCGGACGGAATCGCCGGCCCCCGGACCCTGCACGCG
>Ga0207665_10003380_pt1 | contig 10682 bp, 8 predicted proteins | sample LARL112metaG_FD_184351 | JGI IMG/M metagenome (GOLD analysis project Ga0207665, IMG submission 184351) | Corn, switchgrass and miscanthus rhizosphere microbial communities from Kellogg Biological Station, Michigan, USA - LAR L11-2 metaG... | ecosystem: Host-associated > Plants > Roots >...
GCCATCGTCCACGTGCCATGGTGGCCCCCCGAGCGCAATACGGTCACGCTGCACCACGTCCTGGTCCGCGTGGCCACCGAGACTCACCGGCATGCCGGCCACGCCGACATCGTCCGCGAGCTCATCGACGGGGCGGCCGGCCTGGCGGCCGCGAACTCCAACCTCCCGCCCGGCGACCGGGACTGGTGGCGGGCCTATCGTGACCGCGTCGAGTGCGCCGCCCGGGAAGCGGCCGCGGGCAACAGCTGAGACCGCGCGCTGCCTGACCGGATCCCCGCGCCGCCGTCGCTTATCGTGGCTGGATGCGCCGCATCGAACCCGACCGCGCCCGCGCGGCCATGGTGGCCTCCTACCAGGCCGTGACCGACGATGCGAGCAAGCTCGGCGAAGAGGACCTGGCCCGGCCCTCCCGCTGCCTGGGCTGGTCCCGGGGGGATCTGCTGTTCCACCTGCTGCTCGACGCCCAGCGGGCGCTCGTCACCTTCGCCACCCCGGCGGACGCCGAACCGGACGTCGACTTCGCTTCCTACTGGGCGCCCTTCCAGCCCGGCGCCGACGGTTACCTCCGGCCCGCCCGGCTCATCCGGCGGATTGCCTCCGCGTTCGAGTCGGACCTGGCCATCGTGGCGCTATGGACCGAGACCGCCGCGGCGGCCGCCCGCGCCGCGGCCCTGCTGCCCGCCGAGGTCAAGGTAGCCACCCAGGGCCACGTGCTGGCCGCCGCCGACTTCCTGGCCACCCTGGCCGTCGAGGCCACCATTCACCATCTCGACCTGACGGCGGGGGAGACGAGCCTGGCTGGCCCATCCGGGCCCGGACTGGCCGTCACCAGGGAGACGCTCGACGGCGTGCTCGGACAGCCGGTCCCGGCTGGCTGGGACGACGTGACGTACGCGCTGAAGGCCACCGGCCGAGCCGAGCTCACCGACAACGACCGGGCCAGCCTGGGCGAACTCGCGGCTCGCCTTCCGCTGCTCGGCTGAACGACAGTCCTGGATCAGCCAGCGGAACCGGCATTCTCCAGGGGCTGCGGGTCGTCGAAGTAGCCCGGGATCCACTTGAGTACCTCGGCCCGGAACTCGCCCTCGCACTCGAGCTGGCACAGCACCCCGATGCCGGCCGTGGACACCCGGTGGATGAGCACGTAGGACGGCGGCAGGTTGAACCGCCGGGTGATGTTGCTGGCCCGCAGGTCGGTGACGCGGGTGGCCTCCTCGCGCAGCCACTCGCGGCTGAACTTGAAGCAGTCCACCTTGGACGGCTCGGCCAGCGGCGCCAGGAAGGCGCGCAGCTCGTCCAGGTCGACGTCGATCCCGGGCCGCAGGAACCCGTGCTCGCGCAGTTCGCGCTCGACCTCGTTGATGTCCGCGTCGTCGTCGTGCATGATCCGCAGCAGCCGGCCGAAGAACGGCGGCAGCCCGCCGGGCAGCCGGTCCACCGCGCCGAAGTCGAGCACGCCCAGCCGTCCGTCGTCGAGCAGCCGGAAGTTCCCCGGGTGCGGGTCGGCGTGCAGCAGCCCGGCCCGCGACGGCCCGGAGAACAGGAACCGCACGAGCAAGATCCCGGCCCGGTCGCGGTCCTCCTTGCTGCCGTCGCTGATGACCTGCGACAGCGGGGTGCCGTCCATCCACTCGGACACCAGCACCTGGCCGGTCCCCATCACTACGTTCGGCACGTAGATGTCCGGGTCGCCCGCGTACGCGTCGGCGAACATCTGCTGGGACATCGCCTCGAGCTCGTAGTCGAGCTCCTCGGTCACCCGGTCCTTCAGCTCCTCGAGCAGCGGCCTGACGTCGAGACCCGGCATCAGCAGCCCGAAGAGACGCCCGGCCCTGGCCAGCTGGTTGAAGTCGCCGATCAGCGCGCGGCCCGCGCCCGGGTACTGGATCTTCACCGCGACCTTGCGGCCGTCCTTCCAGACGGCCTCGTGCACCTGCCCGATGGACGCGGCGGCCGCGGGCGTGTCGCTGAACTCGGTGAAGTTATCCCGCCAGTCCTCGCCCAGCTCCCTGGCCAGCACCTGATGCACGGTGCGGGCGGGCAGCGGCGGCGCGGATTCCTGGAGCTTGGTCAGCGTGGCCCGGTACGGTCCGGCCAGCTCGGGTGGCAGCGCCGCCTCGAAGATCGACAGTGCCTGGCCCAGCTTCATGGCACCGCCCTTGAGCTCGCCCAGGACGCGGAAGATCTGGTCGGCGGTGCGCTGCTGTATTTCCTGCGCGACGATCTCGGCCGGCCGGCCGCCGATCCGCTTGCCGAGCCCGAGGGCCGTGCGGCCCGCCAGCCCGATCGGGAGCCTGGCCATCTTCGCCGCCCTGGTCACTGGGTGCTGAGGCACATCGCTCACCCTGACATTGTCTCGCATCGCCCGGAGTCGCCAAGACGCCAGGGTCACCGAACATGACACCCGTGACAGGGATCCGCTGGCCGGCCCCGCCGGCGTAGGTTGGTAGCCGTCATAGCGGCGCCGGGTCGGCTCACGTCAGCAAAGGCAGGTCACCATGCACACCGAAGTCTGCGACCGCCTCGGGATCGAGTTCCCGATCTTCGCCTTCAGCCACTGCCGGGACGTCGTCGCGGCCGTCACCAACGCCGGCGGCTTCGGGGTCCTCGGCGCGACCGGCCACAGCCCGCGCGCCCTCGAGATCGACCTGGCCTGGATCGACGAACAGGTCAACGGCAAGCCCTACGGTGTCGACCTGCTGCTGCCGGTCAGCTACGACAAGACGGCGCCCCAGCACGGGCAATCGGAGCCGCCGGCGGCCCCGCCGCCCGGAGACCGCTTCCCGGCCGGGCACCAGGCCTTCCTCGACGACCTCCTGACCCGCTACGACGTGCCCGAGCTGCCCGGGCACCTGCCCGCCAGCGCCGGGGCGCTCAGCGTCTCCCCGCAGGCCGCCAGCAGCCTGCTCGACGTCGCCTTCGCCCACCCGATCCGCCTGGTGGCCAGCGCCCTCGGCCCGCCGCCCGCCGACCTGGTCAGCCAGGCCCACGACCGCGGCGTCGTGGTCGCGGCGCTGGTCGGCACGGCCGAGCACGCCCGCCGCCAGCAGGCCGCCGGGGTCGACCTCATCGTCGCCCAGGGCACCGAGGCGGGCGGCCACACCGGCCAGATCTCCACCATGGTGCTCGTCCCCGAGGTCGTCAGGACCGTCGCGCCGGTGCCGGTGCTGGCCGCGGGCGGCATCGTGACCGGCGCCCAGATGGCGGCGGCCATGGCGCTCGGTGCCCAGGGTGTGTGGTGCGGCTCGGTCTGGCTCACCACCGAGGAGGCGGAGACCGACCCGTCGGTGAAGAAGAAGATGCTCGCCGCCAGCTCGGCCGACACGGTCCGGTCGCGCTCGCTCACCGGCAAGCCCGCCCGGATGCTGCGCAGCGCGTGGACCGACGAGTGGGAGAGCGACCAGGCCCCGGCCCCGCTCCCGATGCCGCTCCAGACCATGCTCACCGCCTCGGCCCAGCAGCGCATCAACAGGAACGCGGGCGCCGGCGGCAGCGGCGCCACCGAACTCGCCACCTACTTCGTCGGCCAGGGCGTCGGGCTGATGGACCGGATCCGCCCGGCCCGCCAGGTCGTCGAGCAGATGGTCACCGACTACCTGGCCGTCGCCGAGAACTTCGCCGCCCAGCTCCAGGGATAGGAAACCCAAGATCCTTCGTCAGTTCCGGCCCCGATGAGGGCTGAGACTGACGAAGGATCCGTCGGGCCCGAGTTTCACGGCGGCTCACGTGATGCCCTGGAGTGGCCTTTCCGCGCTGCGCCTGGCCGTGGAGCCGGTGACCACCAGGATGCCGCCCTCCGCGCTGGCGAGGAGATCTCGCCCGCCGCCGTGCGGTTCGATGAGCTGGATCACGGCTTCGAGCCGGTAAGTTCCAGCCGGCAGGCCGGTGCTGTGCAACGTGATCAGCGGCGTGTCAGCGGAGACGATCCCCTTGCCCTCGACCACGACGTGCGTGGCTGCTCCGGTAAGGGGCCGGGCCAGGACCATAGCCGAGTACCGGATCCGGGGTTCAGTCGGCGGTTCGACGCCGGTCAGGTCGAGGGTGACGGAGAGCGTGAACGGCTCGTCGGGCCGGGGTACGCGCAGGTCCCTGACCAAGGCCAGCGATACTTCGCCCGGCGCCGGCGCCGGCCCCCCTCCCGGCCCCGGCGCCGGCCCCGCTCCCGGCCGCGCTCCCGGCCCCGGCGCCGGCCCCGCTCCCGGCCCCGCTCCCGGCCCCGCTCCCGGCCTCGGCGCCGGCGCCGGCCGCGCTCCCGGCACCGACGTAGGCGCCGGGGCCGCGGGCCAGGAAACCGGCTCCCCGCCCGCCGCGCGCGCAGCCGCCCCGGCCTGGGCTGAGCGCGCGGCGGCCTCGTCCCGCGGTTGCACCGCTGGCCCGCTGCCCGGGGTCGGCGCCTCCCGCGGTCCTGGCACTGCCGTCCGCCCGGCCTGACGGACAGAGAGCGGATCGCCTGCTCCCGGCGGCAGGTAGGACGAGATGAAGCCCAGCAATGCCGTCTTGTCCAGTCCCGGCCACCGGCGCTCGGTCCCGCTGCCGACGTGCTGGACGGTCGTGCTGGCGATCCGGCCATTCGACTCGTGCAGGAGTATCCGCACGACGAAGCTCTGGTAGCGCGGATCCGCGGCGTCGGCCGCTGCGGATGCCTCCGGCGAGCCGCCGGACACGCCCTGCGCGGTCGCCGGGATGTCGTCCCCGGCTTCCTCGCCGGCCGCGCCTGGCTGGTCCTCGGCTGTCTCCGCGGTCTCCGCGGCCAGCCTGGCCGCTTGGCCCGTCCAGTCTTCGTCGGCGATCCGGCCCGGCCGGACGGCGGCCGGCTCGGCCAGCAGCGACGCGATTCCCTCCGGGTTCAGGGCGGCCAGGTCGGCGTAGCTGTTCACCCCCGCTTCGTGGAGCCTGCGGTCGAGGATCTTCCCGATACCCGAAATCTGGGTGAAGTCGTCAGCTTCGCCGTCAGGCGGGGAGCTACGGCCGGACATGGCGTCCTCCTTATCTCACGTGATGCGTGCCGCACCGGGCTGCCCTGAGGATCGGTTCCCGCAGGTCAGTTCGACTCGGCGGTCATGACAGTGAACTGGAGGGGACCGGACTCGGCGAAGCCGGCCATCTCGGTGAAGTGAGCCGGGTTGCCGTCAGCCGAGTGGTTGATGACGACAGTGAGATGGTAGACACCTTCGGTGACGCTGTTGCCAGCGAGGTTGAACGTGAATGAGTACTTCATGGGGTCGCTGGTGGTCGGCGGCATGAGTATGGGCGGGGGAGCGGCCAGCTGCCCGCTGCTCGACCCGACGCCGATGTCGTCGAGGTAAAGCGAGACGTGCCAGTAGCCACCGACGACCCAGACCAGGGGGCCAGCCAGCTCCCAGTCGATCTCGACGCTGAAGGCGTCATCGGGCTCCAGGATCCAGGTCTTCTCTCCGGCCGGAAGGTTCTCGGTCATGTCGCGCACGGTCAGTCCGGTTATCGTGCCGGTGAGAATTCCGGGGCCGATGTCGTCAGCGGGCGTCTGGAAGTTACCAGTGAACATGGGTTCGTGCCTCCTGTGGATGGGCTGATGGTGCGGGTGCGGCTGGCCGGATCACTCGGATCACTGTGGTGCTATCTGGTGCCATCGCGTCAGCCGCGATCCCGTTCCGGAAGCTACGGCGGGGCACTTAACCAGCATCGTCCGTGCGATTAATCGAGGTGACGCTCCGATTAAGCGGGTATAAATGCCGTACTGGGTTCAAGCACTGGCGCCTGACCTTGGCTGATCCTGGGCGGCGCTGCCTGCATGGCGGCGCCGAACCTGGGTAAGCGCGATCCGCCGATTCGGCATCGCCGGGCGCAACCCCCCGGCGGTGCCGCCGACCGACAAGATGGGTGAGACGTCAGTGTCAGAACAGCACGAGATGGTTCTCAGCGGCACCACGGATTCCGGCGCCGAGGAATGGGCCTGCCCCACCTGCGGCAGGCGCATTGTCTTCCGGTGGCCACCCAACTACGAGAAGCTCGTACTCGAATACGGTGACGCCAACGCCGTCCACGTCGGCGGCAAGGGCGGCCTGCGGGTGGGCAGCGTCGCGGTCATTCCCGCGGCGGCGACCGAGGTGCCGGCCGCTGAGCACGACTGGCTGCGCGACAACGGCATCGACTGGGACGGGACATCCGCCTGACCCAGGCCGTCCGTCTCAGACGTAGCGGTGCTGCCGGATCTGATCGTGCAGCCTGGCCGTGGCGGGCTCGACGCTCACACCTAGCTCGTCACTCAGTGCGCGGACACACGCCCGGTACTGGATAAGGGCGAGGTGCGGCTGGCTCTGTCTGCTGTAGCAGCGCATCAGCCGACGGTGGGCGTCCTCTCGGCACGGGTCCTTTTCGATCATGCGCTGGCAGAGGTTCGCGCATGCGGTGTACTGGCCGACGTCGAAGTACAGATGGCTCAGGCGCCCTAGCGCTTCGAGGTAGGCGAGCCGCAGCCGCTCGCGGGTCAGCGCCGCCCAGTCCTCGTACGGATCGTCAGCCATGAATTCACCGCGGTAGAGGCCCTCGACGTACTCGTAGTCGCGAGCCGCCTCGTCGATGTGCCCGGCCGCCTCGAGCCTGCGGCCGGACTGGATGCGGCTGTCGAACTCGTCGACATCCAGCCATAGCCGCAGCTCGCGGTTGATCCGGTAGGCGCCGCCCGCGTGCACCACGACCTGCGTCTCGGTTATCGTCCGGAGTGTCCGCCGCAGTCCGTGAATGGCCACATTCAGGCTGTTCCGCGACGCTTCCGGTGTCGACTGGGGCCAGAACACCTCCATGAGCAATTCCCGGACGGGCCAAGGGTCGCGATGAGTCACCAGGTACCCGAACAGGGAACGGCAACGCGCGCTCGTCCAGTCCTCCACCGCCACCTCATCGAGGGCCACGTGCAGCGACCCGAGCAGGTGCACGGCCAGTTCGGGGGTCTCCTCGGCCACGCTGGCCGCCGCGGTCTCCGGCTGATCAGGGAGCTGATCGGGGAGCGGAGGCCGCCCGGTGGGATCGTCCTCCCGGCGCGGCAGGAACGTCCGGCGCAGCCAGCCCAGCGACCGCCCGCGGGTGCCCAGCAGCGGTGTCTCATGCTGAACCAGGCCGGGAAGTTTCAGCGGCGCCGGCGTGCCGGACCAGCCGTCCGCGCCGAACAGGTCGGCGGCGCGCAGCTCGGATGTCCTGACCGCCGCCGTCAACTGGTTGAGGGCCTCGTGCTCGGCTCGGCCCAGGGCAACCTGCGCCTCACGATGTGATTCCTGCCGCCGGCGTAGCTCTGTCACGTGCGCCGCCAGTTCACCGGTCATCCTGACCGGCTGCGCCGTCGCGAGGTCACCGCCCGCGGCGGCCGAACTGGCGGCGCTGCGGAAGGCCGAGAGAGCGGCGTCGCTGTCACCGGCCGCCAGCGAGATGCGCCCTGCCTGCCACATGGCCCACATCCGGATGGCGCTCAGGTCCTCCGTGCTCGCGCGCGCGCCCGCGGCGTAGGCCTGCGACAGGGCGCTGGAGAGGTCGCCCGCCTCGGCGGCGGCCGCGCTGCCCGCGAGCATGCTGCGGCACTCTCCCTCGAGGTCGTTGCGCCTGGCGTATTGCGATGCCGCGCTGTCGAACCAGCGCCGCGCCGTCTTCATGTCCCCGCGGACCGCCGCGATGTCGGCCCGGATGCAGTTCAGCTCCGGGTAGACCGCGAACTTCACCTCCGGCAGCCGAACCAGCCAGCGCTCCACCGTCGCCCACTGGCCGAGGTCCATGAGCGCGCCGACCTGGCTCATGATGACGCGTGCCGCGCAGTCATGATCGCCGATGTCCAGATAGAGGACGATGGCCTGCTCGCAGGCGCCCGCGTCGAGCAGCCACTCCGCCGCCTGGTGCAGCACGTCACGGCCCGGCATGGCCCGCTGGCCCAGGACGGTCCTGAGCGGCCGCTGCCAACAGGACCTGACCCGTACCCAGTCGTCCTCCAGGCGCTGCAGCCATGGCCCCGGCGGGAGATGGCTCTCGCTGGTGAGGGCCGACATCATCGCCGGGTGCGCGTACTCGATCTGAGTCGCCAGGCCAAGCGCGCTCCGCGCCTCGCGGTCGACGTCGGCCAGCAGTACCTCTGCTGTCGTGGCCACGAGTTCGTCGCCGCTGGCGACCCGGGCGAGCAGTGGCTCCAGGCCCCGGTCGGCTCGGCCGGCTAGCTCGCGCAGTCCCGCCAGCAGAGCGGCCCGCCCGCCGACCAGCCACATGGCCCGGTTGCGGGCTCGGCCGGTCAGTTCCGGGGCCCATTTGTCCAGCGTTCCCCTCACCGCGGCCGCGGGCAGTTGCAGTTCGCAGGCCGATCTGCGCGTGCACTGATCCAAGGCCGCACCCATGGGCCTGTGCTGTGACACCAGAACGCATGGCCCAGCCGCGGCCAGCCCCGGTAGCAGATGCCGGCCGATCAGGGAGAGCGTGGGGCTCTCGGCCGAGGCCTGATGGATGTCCTCCAGCACCAGGGCACCCCCGGAGGAAAGGCAAATCCGCAGGTCGCAAGCGAGCTGTGCGTAGAGCTGCGGCCAGCCGAACACCGGTCCCGGTTGCTCCTTCATCAGCTTGAGCGTGGCCTGCCCGGCATCGGCGTGCAGGCGGTGCGCGGCCGTGGCCAGCGAGAGAAGGAAAGCCGCCGGATCGCTGTCTTCTGGACCCAGGCGCAGCCAGAGCGGATGCCGGCCCATAGCGCTGAGCGCCAAGGCCAGCCCCTCGGTGAGCGCGAATTCGGCCGGCGCCTCGACGAGGGTAACGCCGCCGCTAGCCGCTTCTTCGAACGCGGCGTTAACCGCGTCCGGATCACACGCCAGCGGCGCCATCGCTTTCGCTTCGAACGCCATGCTTCTACCCCCAAGCTCTGCCTCGCAAAGCTTGCACTGACGCACGTGCGAGTCGATTTTGTCACAGCGCATCAACCGAAGTCTTCATTCGTATTCGTCGTATACCGTATTCGCTAAATGCACTATGTGCTTCCCGGGACTCCCGTGACAGGATTAACTAAACAATTCTAGTGCGGCGTTTTCGCAGGTCACTTCCGTAGTTTCTGGAAATGCAGAGACACTTCGCGCCATGGCCATAGAAACGGGTTTCCGTCACGCTGCCATCGGCAGTACCAAGCCAAAAGGGGCATGGGTTCCTCTGATGTCGCGGAACCACATTAATGTGGCACCCATAGTCATGAATTTACGCACCAGCTACTCGCCGCCCCGCGCCGGACACCACATGGTGGGACACCTGCGCCGCTAGCAACCGCCGCCATCCACGTCACGCGCCACCCGCGTCACCACCGCTAGCACCGCACCAGCACGCGGGGTGCGGCCGCCAGGTCCGGCGCCGCCACTGCCAGTCCGGCAGGACCAGCTCGAGCGTGCCGTCCGCGGTCACCGGCACGCGATCAGGCCGATCCAGGAACGCCAGCGCCTGCGCGGCGGCCAGCGTCGCCGTCATCGCGGCCAGCACGGTGTCGCAGGCGGCAGGCCCGGGCCCGGCCGCGAAAGTAGCCTGGGCCAGGATCTTCGGCCACAGCGGGTCGGCGTCGGCCTTGCGCAGGTCCACGCAATGCAAGCAGGCCGAACGTCCCGGCCGCACCAGCGGTCCCACCACGCCGATCGCCTCCCCGGTCCGCAGCGCCAGGTGCGGCACCCGGTCGCGGATCAGCTGGCTGGTCAGCCCGGGCAACGCCAGCCCGGTGAGGATCACCAGGTCAGGCACGGCGCCGTCGTCCGCCGTAGAAACCTCAGGGGCACAGCGCGCGACGGCCCGGGCCGCACCCTCCTCCCGGGGCGACCCGAGGTCGGCCAGGACCAGCCCGGCCGGCGCCAGGTCAGCAGGCGCCGCCGGCAAAGGATCAGTACAGCTGACATGGCCGACCCCCGATGCCGCCAAGAACGAAGCCACGCACGCCCCGGTCCGCCCCGCGCCGTGCACGCGGACGTAGGCGCCCCGCCGCCGCGCCAGCGTGCGCGCCCCGCCGTCGCCCTCCTCGTGCGCCAGCGCCGCGGTGGCCATCTCCGGCGCCAGCCGGGCCCGCAGCGGCGCCGGCAGCGAGGCGTGCGTCCGGGCCGGGAAGTCGTCGAGCACCCCGGCCGCGGCCAGCACCGCGAGCACCCGCTCGGCCGCCGCGGCCGGCACGCCGTAGTCCCGCGCCGCGGCGATCACCGCGTCCCGGTCCCGGCTCCCGTCCAGCAGGGCGAGCACGGCCGCCGTCTGCCCAAGCCCGGCCACCGCCACCGCCCGCCGCGGATCCACCCCGAACTGGAGCGTGTCCCGGTCCCGCCACACCGGCAGCAGTCCCGTCTTCAAGGCTGGCCTCACGCCCACATGCTGACACCAGCCCCTGACATTCGCGCCGCCGGCCGGCGGCGCGCCCCCGCTACTCAGTCGTCCTCGCGCGCCGCGCGCATGGACAGCACCAGCCCGGTTGCCACTCCGGCCAGCGCCAGCACCGGCACCACCCGGTCCGCGTTCGCCACCAGGAACCCGCTCAGGCAGGCCCCGGCCGCCAGCGCGATCAGCGCGCTGACCCGGCGCGGCCAGTCGGAGGCGTCCTGTCCGGGCCGCACCACCGAGCTGACCAGCCAGGTCAGCGTGCCGGTGAGGAAGGTGGTGGAGAAGTTGCTGAACCCCATCTCGCTGACCGCTGCCGACTGCACGCCCATGGCCGCCGCCGCCACCGCGAG
>Ga0207665_10003385_pt1 | contig 10673 bp, 9 predicted proteins | sample LARL112metaG_FD_184351 | JGI IMG/M metagenome (GOLD analysis project Ga0207665, IMG submission 184351) | Corn, switchgrass and miscanthus rhizosphere microbial communities from Kellogg Biological Station, Michigan, USA - LAR L11-2 metaG... | ecosystem: Host-associated > Plants > Roots >...
CGTATTCGACCATCATCAGTCCGGATGACCCGGGCGCATCGGCCGCGAGGAAAGCGTTGCCGCCGTTGGTATCCGGGTCGTTGATCATTCTGATGCGCGAATGGGTGATCGGTGCGGTGAGCGCGAGCGCCAGCGTGGTGCCGTCCAATTCGAGTGACAACGATGCTTGGTAGAAGGCGCCGTGATGGACGACGGCGTCGTCCTCGAAGTCGAAGAGGGGATTCTCCTGCGCGGCGTTGAGTGTCCGCTCGAGTTGTTCCTCCAGCGAATGCAACGACGCCAGCGCGGCTGCCTGCGCTACCGGATACACCCGCAGCCCATAGGGATCCTGGATGCGAGTGGGCCGGCGATCCGGCCGGCCCTTCGTCGCCAGCAGTGCGCGCAGGCGACCCGCAACGGTGTCGACGTAGGGGGCGGCCGACGCCTGCGCTGCAACTGATGACAGCGCTTCGGGATTGCCGTCGAGCGCGAGGAAACTCAGCACGTAAATCAGACTCGACGCCCTCTCTAGACGCGAAAGCTCGTCCAGTGCAAGGCAACCGCGCCCAACGGTAAGCGCGCTGCTGCTCATGAACGGCAGCGCGCTGTCGGCGCCCCACGGCTCCATCGGCGTCAACGGCTTTGACGCAGGCCGCTCGCCGATCAGAGTCAATGCTGTGCCCGCGAGTGGGGCGAGGTCTCCTGTCCCGATCGACGCGTATTGACGAAGTTCCGGTAGGGCGTCGTCGTTGAGCATCGTCTCGAGGCCGGACAAGATCTTGGGGTCGAGTCCGGCGCCGGGCACGCACAGCTGGGCGAGCCGCACCGCGAGCATCGCTCGCACCGTTCTCTCGTCCAGGGGGTCCCCGGCGTCGACCGCGTGGCTGCGAAGCAGTCGCATGCCGTATTCGGTGTCGGTCGGCGATACCGACGTGGTTCGATTCGCGCCGACACCGGTCGTTCGTCCGTAGATGGGGAATCGGGTGCTGAGCTCGGCCGCGACCTGGTGCGCATGGTCGACGGCCTCAACGACCCGCGCCGAAACCGAGACCTGCTCGCGGCGGTCCGCGAGCGCCACCACGTCGGCGATACCGGCGGATCCGTTAAGTACAAGCATGAAATTCTCCTCGTTCTCTATCGCAGACGCGCGACGAGACCTATCATCACCGATACAACACATTGCCGCTAGATGGAATTTGAATTCTACCCAGTGAAAATCGACGAAGAGTTGATCGCAACAAACCCCTCGTAGATTCCATCCCGGCGAGAGGAGGTCACGGTGGCCGAACCGTCCACGCGGACCGTGGAACGCGCGCTCGCCCTGCTCGCCACCATCTGCGACCGGCGCGGCGCAAATCTGGCCGACAGTGCCAGGGAGTGTGATCTCGCGCCGAGTACGGCACTTCGGCTCCTCCGCACGCTGGAGAACACCGGGTTCGTCACCAGGGAGGAAGTCGGCGGTACCTACCGCCCCGGCAGTCGCCTGATGCAACTCGGCGCGCAAGCGCTGTCCAACGAGTCGCTGATCGACTATGCCAAGCCTGTGATGGAGAAGCTGGTCACCGACACCGGAGAGTCGGTGTATCTGAGCGTCGAAGGGCACGCGCGCACTGCGCTCTACATCAGCATCGTCGAGGGCACCCACTCGGTCCGGCACGCCAGCTGGGTCGGTCGAACCGTTCCGCTCGACATCTCCGCGGCGGGGCATGCGCTGCGCGGCCGTGTGCCCGGCGAGGGATACGTGATTGCCGAACGCGGCGTCGAGGCCGATGTCACCGCGATCGCGTGCCCGGTGTATTCCGAGGCGCGGATAGTAGCTGCGCTGAGTCTCGTCATTCCGAGTTACCGGCTTACGAAGCAGGAGGCGGTCCAATACGGCCGAACGCTCGTTTCAGCCGCGGCGACCCTGTCAGATGGACTGAGTCGCCCCAAACTAACAGCTGCAGAAGGACAGTCATGATCACGTTCGACAACGTTTCCAAGGTCTACCCCGACGGCACGGTGGCCGTCGACAAGCTCACACTGACCGCACCGAACGGAAAGATCACCACCCTGGTCGGCCCGTCCGGCTGCGGAAAGACGACCTCGATGCGGATGATCAACCGACTGATCGAACCGACGTCGGGCACGATCGAACTCGACGGGGTCGACACCCAGACCCTCGACAGGGTGGCGCTGCGACGCAGAATCGGCTATGTCATCCAGAACGCCGGCCTATTCCCACACCGCACGGTCGTCGACAACGTGGCCGCCCTGCCGCGACTGCTCGGCGGCAGCAAGAAGGAAACGCGTTCGGCAGCAATGGAACTCCTCGAGCGTGTTGGCTTGGATGCCAAGTTCGCCCGCCGGTATCCGTGGCAGCTGTCCGGCGGTCAGCAGCAGCGGGTCGGCGTTGCGCGCGCCTTGGCGACCGATCCGCCCTTCCTGCTCATGGACGAGCCGTTCAGCGCCGTTGACCCGATAGTCCGAAGTCAGTTGCAGGACGAGTTCCTGCGGCTGCAGGCCGATATCTCCAAGACGATCGTGATGGTCACCCACGACATCGACGAAGCCCTCAAGCTGGGCGATCAAGTCGTCGTGCTGCGTGAGGGCGGAACCCTCGCGCAGGCGGCGACTCCTGTCGAACTGCTGGCCGCGCCGAACGATGCCTTCGTGGCCGACTTCGTGGGATCCGCCCGCGGCTACCGGGCGCTCGGCTTCCACACCTCCGACGATCTGCTCAAATTCAACGACGAGCCGACTATCACCGTGGGACAGCCGGTGTCGACGATCCCGTCGACCCATGGACGCTGGATCCTGGTGGTCGATGACAAGCGGACACCGCTCGGCTGGGTCGACACCGAAAGCGTGCGCGGCGATTGCATACAAGACAGCGACGTGAACCTGTGCGCCACCTCGGCATCTCGGAATGACCCGCTGCGCGATCTGCTGAACTCGGCGCTGTCCAGCCCGAGCAGCCGCTGCGTGATCACCGACGACTCGGGCACGCTGATCGGCACCGCATCCGATCACGATGTCATCGAGGCGATCCGGCGGGCGAAGGAAGCGAGGACGGCGGCATGAACTGGATTTCGTCGAACATCGACCGTATCGTCTCGCTGACGATCAGCCACGCCTGGCTAACCCTGGTGCCGACGATCCTCGGGCTCATCATTGCGCTGCCGCTCGGCTGGTGGGCGCATCGCTTCAAGCGCGGGCAGGCCGCGATCGTGGGAACCGCGGGTCTGCTCTACACGATTCCCTCGCTCGCGTTGTTCATCATCCTGCCGGTGATCCTGGGGACGAAAATCCTTGATCCGTTGAACATCGTTGTCGCGCTGACGCTTTACACGTTGGCGTTGCTGGTGCGGGTCGTGACGGACGGGCTGGACTCGGTGCCACACGACACTGTGGCGGCCGCGGAGGCCATGGGCTACCGGGGCTGGCAGAGACTTGTGCTTGTGGAGCTGCCCGTTGCGGTCCCGGTCATCGCCGCTGGATTGCGCGTTGCGGTCGTGTCCAACGTCAGCATCGTGACGATGGCGGCCCTGCTGGGTATCCCGCAACTCGGATCGCTGTTCACGCAGGGATTTCAGCTGCGGCTATACGTTCCGCTCCTCACCGGCATCCTTCTGTGTGTGGTGCTCGCGATCGTCTTCGACGGCCTGATCATCTGGCTGAACAGACTCCTGACCCCATGGCGGCAAAGGACGGTCACCTCATGAACATCTTCTCGTGGTTCACCGATCCAGCGAATTGGACTGGCTCAGCAGGTATTCCGGCCCAGATCGGCTACCACCTCCTGTACTCGGCGATCGCGCTGCTGGCCGCCCTGGTCATCGCGGTGCCGCTGGGAATTCTTATCGGCTACACGGGACGGGGTGAGGCGTTGGTGGCCGGGTCGGCGAACGCGTTGCGTGCCCTGCCGTCTCTGGGGCTGCTCGTGCTGCTCTTCCTGATCATCTCGCCAGTCGTCGGTGGGAAGCTCGTCTACGTCCTTCCCACCATCATTGTGCTTGTTCTGCTTGCGATTCCACCGATCCTCACCGGAACGTATGCGGGCATTCAGACTGCCGATCCGGACGCCGTCGGAGCGGCCCGCGGCATGGGCTTCACGAAGCCGCAGATCCTGTTGAGAGTGCAACTGCCGTGTGCATTACCCCTCATGATCTCAGGGGTGAGAAGCTCAACACTGCAAATCGTTTCGACGGCCACCATTGCCGCGTATCTGGGTCTGCAGGGCCTGGGACGGTTCATTCTCGACGGCAGAGCGCAGGCCAACTTCAGCGAAATGGCAGGCGGGGCAATTCTTGTCGCAATCCTGGCGCTTGTTCTGGAGTTCACCTTCGCCTGGCTTGGCCGTGCCATCGTCTCGCCCGGCCTGCGCCGCACCGTATCGAAATCCAGTTCCCCCATATCCACGACCGTGCTCGAGCCGGCCACCACCTAGGTGCCGCCAGGCGCCGACCTCACATCAGGAGAATCACCATGAAGAAACGCACACTACTGTCGGCCCTGGCCGTCACCTCCGTTCTCGCGCTGTCCGCATGCGGCGGTGGCGGCGGCAATCCGCTCGAAGGCGGCGGGAACAACAGCGGATCCTCCGGCTCGCAAGTCATTGTGGGTTCGGCCGACTTCACCGAAAGCCAGTTGATCGCCAGCCTTTACTCGCAGGCGCTGCAGGCTGCGGGAGTCAGCGTCAAGGAGCAGTTCAACATCGGAAGTCGCGAGGTCTACATCGCGGCCCTCAAGGACGGCTCGATCGATCTGGTACCCGAATACACGGGCGCGCTGCTGAGTTACCTCGATCCGAAGTCGACGGCCGCGACGACCGAAGCGGTGACAACCGAACTCAAAGGCAAATTGCCGTCCGGGATCTCGATGCTGACGCCGTCGCCCGCCGAGGACAAGGACGTGGTGGCCGTGACCAAGGCCACCGCCGACAAGTACAAGCTGAAGACGGTCAGCGATTTGAAGCCAGTCGCCGGTGAACTGGTGCTCGGGGGTCCGCCGGAGTGGAAGACGCGTACCCAGGGCGTGGTCGGGCTCCGCGACGTGTACGGCCTCAACTTCAAGGACTTCGTCAGCCTCGACGCAGGCGGCACGTTGACGATGACGGCGCTTACCAATGGTCAGATCCAGGCCGGCGACCTCTTCAGTACCGATCCCGGCCTTGTCACGAACAACCTCGTCGCCCTTGAGGATGACAAGTCGTTGTTCGCCGCGGAGAACGTGGCTCCGCTGATCAAGTCCGGCAAGCAGAACGACACCATCACCAAGACGCTGGACGCCGTGTCGGCGAAGCTCACCACCGATGACCTGATCTCGATGAATGCCGAGGCGGCCAAGGGCACCAACCTGTCGGACATCGCCAAGAAGTGGCTCGCCAACGCAGGCATCTCGAAGAGCTGACGTCAGCTCACCGACTGCAGCCGCTGCGGGGGCGTGACCTTCACTGGATCCAGCCCGAGATGATCGCGCAACGTATTGCCGGTGTACTCGGTGCGGAACAACCCGCGGCGCTGCAGCTCAGGAACCACCGAGTCGACGAAATCGTTGAAGGTGCCCGGTGTTTGGGCCGCCGACGCCATGAACCCGTCGGCTTCGCACGCGTTGAACGACTCCTCGATCTGGTCGGCGACCTGCTCGGCGGTGCCGACGAACTGCGGCAGTAGCACGCCCTGCGCGTACCACTTGCCGACATCGCGCAGCGTCAGGTTGTCGCGGTTGGCAACCCGGCGCACGGCGTCGAACAGCCCCTGCCACCACCGCGTGGATGTACAGCTGCAACGACGCGTACTGCACCGTCGGTACGGGGTCGGCGTCGTACGGTGTGTCGGTCAGGACCTCGTCGTTCGACACCGCCACGTTGCTGAACACCGTGGTGCCCGTGCCGGTGCGGCGTTGACTGAGGGTTCCCAGTCGTCGATCAACCGCACGCCGTCCCGGTCGGCAGGCACGACGACGGTGGCGACGGAGTCATGGTCAGTGGTGGTGGCGACGGTCAGATAGTCGGAGCACAGCGTGCCGGTGCTGTAGTACTTCTCACCGTCCAGCCGGTAGCCGCCGCCCTCGGCAGGCAGCAGGCGGGTGTTGAAGACCAGGCTGCCGACGGCCAGTGAGCCCTTCTCACTGAATGCGTTGCCGAAGATCTTTCCCTCGGCTACCTTATGCAGCCACCGCGCCGAGCCAGCGTCATCGGGCGTACGCAGCCGCTCCTCGACGAACCAGAAATGCGTCCGGAAGATATGGGCCACAATGGGATCGGCGTGCGCGACGTCGATCACTGCGGAGAACAGCTGCGGCACAGTGAAACCTGCGTCACCACGATGTTCTGGCAGTCGCAGTGTGCCAAATCCTGCGCGTTTCAATGCAGCGACTTGATCAAATGGGTTCTCGTCGTTGAGGTCTCGGTCCTTTGCTCCCGCGGCGATCTGGGCGCGCAGGTCGGCCCATTCGGGCGAACCGGGCAGGATGCGAGTCACGTGATCCACGGAGGTCATGGCCTCGTTCTACCGACACGCGGTGGCGGCACGCACTGCTTTGGATCACCCCGAACCTAAGAACAGGCGACGGGGCAGAATGTGTGGTGATGACGATGAACGCCAAGCGTCGCCGGGCGCACGACAAGCTGGCCGCGTTGCCGGGTGTGCGTGCGGTGCGACGGCCGGTGGGGCCAAGGCGCGATTTCGCAGGTCAGGCGGCTCAGGGCGACCAGGAGTTCGACCTGTTTTACGTGCGTACGGGCCGCAAATCGGCACATCCGCTGGTCATGATCCCCGGCGGCCCTGGCGCCGCGTCCATCGCCCTCTACCGGGGGTTTCGTCGGCACGCGGCCACCGAGGGCCTCGACGTGATCATGGTGGAGCACCGGGGGGTGGGGATGTCCCGCCATGACGATAGCGGTGCTGACCTGCCGCCCGAGGCGCTGACCATCGACCAGGTAGTCGACGATGTGGCCGCCGTCCTCGACGACGCCCAGGTGCAGAAGGCGGTCATCTACGGCACGTCGTACGGCACATACGTGGCCGCCGGAGTCGGTGTGCGGCACCCGGATCGGGTGCACGCGATGATTCTCGACTCACCGGTGCTGTCCGCCAGGGACATCGATGCCGTCCGGGAGGCGACCCGTCGGCTGCTGTGGGACGGCGACAACCCCGAGACCGCTGACTTGGCGGCTAAGGTGCGCAAACTGGTGGACCAGGACATGTTGAGCCCGCAGGCGGCGCAGTTGGCCGCGGCGGTGTACGGCTTCGCGGGGCCCGTGCTATTGCGGCGCCAACTCGACTTGTTGCTGGCCGGCCGACGGGCGCTGTGGTCGGCACTGGACAGTGGTGCCCGGTTCCTGTTCGAACGCAAGGCGCCCTACCGTCACGAGCCCGACCTGGTCGGCCGGATCGGGTACCGCGAACTGAACTACGCTGCCGTTCCCGACGGAAAGCCGCTGGACCCGGCCATCGCCTTCCGCGAGTTTGCCACCAATACAACGGAATTCGAGGCCGAGCCGTTCGATCTGAGCACCGAGATGCCCGGGTTCACCTGGCCGACGGTGATCATCTCCGGCGGCCGCGACCTGATCACCCCACCCGCCGTGGCCCGTAGGATTGCGTCGTTGATCCCCGGTGCGGTGCTGGTGAATCTAGCCACCGCCGGGCACTCCGCCGTCGACCTTCGCGAGCGCGCCGCGCTGGACATCATCAAGGCCACCTGCGACGGAACCAGTTCAGGCCTGCCGGCACGCGCCAAAAAGCTGGACTCGGCGCCGGGCGGACTCGGCGTCCGGGTGTTGATCTGGGGCATCGCCGCCGCTGCCGCCATCGAAAAGGCGGTTCCTGCCGTGGTTCCCCGTACGCTGCAACGCGTTACGGCTTCATGAAGCCGATCTTGCTGTAGTCCGCGTCGGCAAGGCCGAAGGCGCCGAAATTCGCCAAAGTGCTTCGGACCGCGACGTTTCCGGGCGACTGCGTCAGGGGCAGGCTGAAGCCCTCGGCCCAGACTAGCTTGTCGACCTCGTTGGCGAGGTCGCGCGCCTTGGCCGGGTCGAGCTCTTCGAGCGTCTGCTCGATCTTGGCGTCGATCTCCGGGGTGCCGATCTTGCCGAAGTTGCTTTTGCCTTGGGACGCATAGATCTGCGGCAGCCCCGACAGCGGGAAAGCGTCGCCCACCCAGGAGAATTGGGCGATGTCGAAATCGCCGACGTTGATGTGGTTCGAGAAGAAGCCGGCGCCGCCCTTGGCGTCGAGGTCCAGCTTCACGCCGACCTGGGCGAGGTTGTTCTGGGCGATTTGTCCGAACTGACGGGTGGCAAGTGAGTCGTAGAGCACGTCGCGGATGACGAGCTGGCGGCCGTCTTTCTCGCGGAACTGTCCGTTTAGTTTCCAGCCCAAGGCATCCAGCTCCTGTTTGGCCTTTTCGGGGTCGAACGCCACGACGGCGCTGTTGTCCTGGTAGCCCTCCTGGCCTGCGACGAAGACGTGGTTGTTCAGCGGGGCAGGATTGTCCGCAAGCCCTCGCTGGGTGACGTTCGCGATCGTCTGACGGTCGATGGCCTTGGCGATGGCCAGCCGCAGCGCCTTGTCGGCGAGGATGGAACCGGGAGCGCCGTTGAATGTGAAGTGATACCAACTGTTTCCGGGTGCACGCCGAATCGAGACCCCGTTGGTGCTCCGCGCGATGGTCAGCTCATCCAGGGTGAGCAAGCCGGTGGCGTCGATTGTGTTGTTCTGCAGGGCGGGGATTCGCGCGGCGTCGTCGAGCACGAGATACGTGATGCTGTCGAGCAGCGGGGGAGTACCCCACCATTTCGGGTTGCGGGTCAGCACAATTCGCTGCGCGGTGCGATCGAGACTGGAGATGATGAAGGGCCCCGCGGAGGGACCGGGCCCGTTGAGCTGACCCTTGTTGAACGCCTCCGGCGTGCCGGTCATGCTCTTCGGCAGCAGCATCGTGTTGCCCGACAACATGCCGCGCCACTCCGCGTACGGCTTCGCGAACGTCACGATCGCCTGCCGGTCGTCGACACCGCGGGTCACCGATTCGACGCGGTCTGCGCCGTTGGGGCTGGCGCTCGCAAACGCCTTGTCCTTGCCGCTGGTGGCGTGGATCTGGGAAGCGATGTCCTCCCATGTGATCGGGGTGCCGTCGCTCCAGACCGCCTTGGGGTTGATGGTCCACTTGACCACCTGTGGGTTGGTGCTGGTCAGTTCGGCCCCGGTGAAATAGTCGGTGTTCAGCGTCATCGTCCCGTCGGCGGCGATCCGGAACGCCCGCGGCATGCTGGCCTTCAGCATGCCTGCGGAGTCGGCGGAGTTGCCGTCGATATTCAACGAGTTGAAGTTCTCCGGAAACGCGGTGAGCGCCAGGCGCAGGTTGCCGCCCGGCTGCAGGCGGGATACGTCCTGCGGGTTGATGTCATTGGTCGTCCCGACCTCCGCGAATCCGCCTGCAGGCGGCGTCTCCTGCTTGCCGCCGGAACATGCGGTCAGCGTCAGACCTGCGACGAGGGCAACCACGGCTAAGCGTCGGATCTTCATGGCGACAGACGTTACCTGCGATTCGGTCGCGGTTGAGGCACTGCGGCAAGCAACCGGCGCGTGTAGTGCTGCTGCGGATTGGCGAACACCCGGTCGCCGTCACCCTGTTCGACGATCTTGCCCTTGTACATCACTGCGACTCGGTGGGCCAGATGTTTGACTACCGACAGGTCGTGCGACACGAACAGATAGGAGAGGCCGAAGCGCTCCTGCAGATCCAGCAGCAGGTTGATGATTCCTGCCTGAATCGACACATCGAGTGCCGACACCGGTTCGTCGAGGGCCAAGATCTTCGGCTGGAGCGCCAGCGCCCGCGCGATGCCGATGCGTTGCTTCTGGCCGCCGGAGAACTCGGCGGGATACCGACTGGCGTCTTCGTGGCGCAGCCCGACGATGCCCAGCAGTTCGGCCACCCGCGCGTCGGTATTGGCCTTGTCAAAACCGTTGGCCTGCAACGGCTCTGCGAGAACTTCGAACACCGGTAGCCGCGGGTCAAGTGAGGCGACCGGATCCTGGAACACGACCTGCAGGTCGCCACGCAGCGCGCGCCGGGTACGCCGGTCGAGCGTGGCGACGTCGGCGCCGAGCACCTCGATCGAACCGGACTGCGGCGCGCACAGTTCCAGGATCTGGTGCAGCGTGGTGGATTTGCCCGAGCCGGATTCGCCGACGATGCCGAGCGTGCGGCCCTGCTGCAACTCGAAGCTGACGCCGTCGACGGCCCGCACTTCCCCGACCTGCCTGCGCAGCACCACGCCCTTGGTCAGCTTGTAGGTCTTCGCCAGGTCACGTACCCGCAGCACCACCGGTGCGTCGGCGTCGGCTGCTGCAGCGGGCGCCTCGGTGGATACGCCGTAGATCTCCGCTGCCGCACGGCCCGCCACGTGTTCGGTCCTAATGCACGCAGCCCGATGTCCGCGCGCGACCTCGATCAGCTCGGGTTCGGCGGCGCGGCAGTCGTCGATGGCCACCGGGCAGCGCGGCGCGAACGGACAGCCCGTCGGCAGCGCCGCCATCGACGGCGGGGCGCCTGGGATGGGCACCAGCCGGGCACCCTGCGGGGCGTCCAGCCGAGGCACCGACCCGAGCAGCCCTGCGGTGTAAGGCATTCGGCGGTCTCGGTACAGCACTTCGACGCCGGCCGTCTCCACCGCGCGGCCCGCGTACATCACCAGTGCGCGG
>Ga0207665_10003386_pt1 | contig 10673 bp, 8 predicted proteins | sample LARL112metaG_FD_184351 | JGI IMG/M metagenome (GOLD analysis project Ga0207665, IMG submission 184351) | Corn, switchgrass and miscanthus rhizosphere microbial communities from Kellogg Biological Station, Michigan, USA - LAR L11-2 metaG... | ecosystem: Host-associated > Plants > Roots >...
TGGGCCGCGTGGCCCCGAGCAGCCGCGCCAGCTCGTCGAGCCGGGCGAGGAAGCGGTCGCGCGGCGCCGCCCGCAGCTCGCGCGTACCCGCCACGAGGCCCATCGCCGCCGCGATTCCGATGAGCGGCGCGCCGCGCAGCTGCAGCGTGCGGATCGCGTCGGCGACGGCTTCCCCACTCTCCAGATCACGCTCGATCTTCGCCTCGGGCAGCGCGCGCTGGTCGACGATCCGCACGGCGCCAGTCGGGCTCCACGCGATGGCTTGAACGGGCATGCGCGCAACGTAGGGGCGCCGCGTGTGGCTAGCAAGCAACAGACGACCAACGCCATCGATGTGACGGCAGCGTGTGCCGGTGGGGTATCCGCTTCTGGCAGCCTCACTCACTTCCACCCGGAGGCGACATGAAGCACATCCTCTCCGTCCTGCTGGTCGCTGGGGCAGTCGTGGTCGCCGCGTGCAACGAGAGTGACGGCGCCAGTAGTCCACTCGGGCTCACGACGGCGACCGACTCCTCGACAGACTCGATTCCAGGGCGCAAGCCAGGGCCGGTCGCATCGGTCACGCTCGCACCGGAGTCCGCGACCGTCAACGTGGGCGACAGCGCGGGGTTTTTTGCCGACCTGCGTGATGCGGCGGGAATTCCCGCACGGGACGCCAACGTGAAGTGGAGCGTAGCGGATCCGACCGTAGCGCGCATCGAGGGAGACTTCGGGCAGTGGGTCATCCTGCGGGCCCTGCGGCGTGGTAGCACCACAGTCACCGCCAGGACGCATGGGAAGAGCGGCATAGCGCTGCTCGTGGTCGATTCGGTGCCGCCGCCTCCGCCGCCGGGCGATTCCGTCGCGACCGTGGAGGTCACGCCGTCGGCCGACACCGTCGCCGCGGGTGACAGCGCCAGCTTCTCTGCGATCCTACGAGACGCCAACGGGAACATCCTCTCCGGCCGGGCCGTGTCGTGGACTGTGAGCGACTCCTCGGTAGCTCGCATCGAGGGCGCCTTCGGCCAGACCGTAGTGATCCGTGCCATCGGCGCCGGGTTCTCCCTCGTCACGGCGTTCAGCGAGGGCAAGAGCGGGTCGGGGAGCATGGTGGTGCCTTAGAAGGCAAGTGGGGAGTGCGGAATACGGAGTGTAAATGGAAGGTCGGGCCGCGAACGAACGCCCGCCCTGCCATTCCGCACTCCACATTCCGCACTCCGCACTCTCGTGATACCATTCTTCCATGAGCTATCAAACCCTTCTATTTGAGATCCGCGACGGCATCGCCTTCATCACGATCAACCGACCCGACAAGCTCAACGCGCTGAACGATCAGGTCGTGGGCGAGCTCGCGCATGCGGCCGACCGGGTGGCCACCGAAGACGAGATCAAAGGCGCCCTCCTCACCGGCTCGGGCCAGAAGGCGTTCGTCGCGGGCGCCGACATCGGTGACCTCGCGAAGCAGGGTCCGTTCGACGGCAAGGCCCGTGCCCTGCGCGGCCAGGCGATGCTTCGGCGGTTCGAGACGTGTGGCAAACCCGTGGTCGCGGCCGTGAACGGCTACGCGCTCGGGGGCGGCTGTGAGCTCGCGATGGCGTGTCACGTACGCATCGCGAGCGAGACCGCCAAGTTCGGCCAGCCCGAGGTGAAGCTCGGCATCGCCCCGGGGTATGGCGGCACGCAGCGACTGCCCCGACTCGTGGGCAAGGGCAACGCACTGCACCTCATTCTGACCGGCGAGATGATCGACGCGCGCGAGGCGCATCGCATCGGCCTGGTCACACGCGTTGTGGCGCCCGGTGAGCTTCTCGCGACCGCGGAACAGACGCTGCGGGGCATCCTCGGCATGGGGCCGCTTGCCGTACGCCTCTCGCTCGAGGCGGTGGACCAGGGCACTGAGATGACCCTCGACGAGGGCCTGCTGCTCGAGGCCAACCACTTCGGGCTGCTGGCCGCCACGGAGGACATGAAAGAGGGCCTCACCGCCTTCCTGGAAAAGCGGCCTCCGCGCTTCCGGGGTCGATGAGAGTAAGTCTTGCCACGACAATAACTTCAGGGTATTTTTAGTGGGTTGTCTGGGGGTCACGCGGCGAGGCCGCGCTGCGCCACGGGATGCCCCGTGGCGCTTCTCGTAAAGGGGGGTGGGGGGTATGGCCGAGCACCGGCGCAGCGGGCGGCCGACGGCGATCGGCGTAGCGCTGGAGCGCTACCTGGCCAAGGCAGGGCTCGCCCAGCGGCTTGCGCAAGCGCAGGTGATCCCCGACTGGCCGCGGCTCGTCGGCCCGCAGATCGCCCATGTCACCGCCCCGGAGAGCGTGAGCCCCGATGGCACGATGTTCGTGCGCGTGACCACGAGCGCCTGGATGAACGAGCTGCAGCTGATGGGCCCGCAGATCATGGCGGCGATCAACGCAGGGCGCGGCGCCGGACGCATCAAGGCGATCCGCTGGCTTCTTTCACACTAGAGCGCGAATGGCGAAGGCAAAACCTCGAGCCCCGAAAGACAAAGGCAACGGCGACTACCAGGCCGATTCGATCCAGGTCCTCAAGGGCCTGGAGGCGGTGCGACGCCGTCCGGCGATGTATATCGGATCGGTGTCCGGCCGCGGTCTCCACCACCTCGTGTACGAGGTGGTCGACAACTCCGTGGACGAGGCGCTCGCTGGCTATAGCACCCAGATCGACGTCACCATCCACCCCGACAATGCGATCACCGTGGTCGACAACGGTCGGGGCATCCCGGTCGACGTGCACAAGACGGAAAAGAAGCCCGGCGTCGAGGTGGCTCTCACCGTGCTGCACGCCGGCGGCAAGTTCGACAAGAGCACCTACAAGGTCTCGGGCGGGCTCCACGGCGTCGGCGTGTCGGTGGTGAACGCGCTGTCGGAGAAGCTCGAGGTGTGGGTGGACCGCGACGGCAAGCGACACCATATGGCGTTCGAGCGCGGCGATACCAAGAAGAAGCTCGAGGTCATCGGGAAGGCGAAGGGCACCGGCACCACCGTCTGGTTCAAGCCCGACACGAAGATCTTCACCGAGACGCGCTTCGACTACGCCACGATCGCCACCCGGCTGCGCGAGCTCGCGTTCCTGAACAAGGCCCTCACGATCACGCTCAAGGACGAGCGTAAAGGGCAGCAGAAAGAGGAGACCTTCTTCTACAAGGGCGGCCTCGCCGAGTTCGTGAAGCACCTGCTCGGCAACCGCAAGACGCTGCACCCCAAGCCCATCGTGTTCGAGACCACGCGAGAAGGTGTCGTCGTCGAAGGCGCCATCCAGTACGATGACGGTTACAACGACAACACACTTTCCTTCGTGAACAACATCAACACGCACGAAGGTGGGACGCATCTCACCGGGTTCCGGGCCGCGCTCACCCGCACCATCAACGAGTGGGCGAAAAAGGACGGCATTCTCAAGAAGGAGGAATTCACCCTCACGGGGGACGACATCCGCGAGGGCCTGACCGCCGTGTTGCACGTCAAGGTCAAGGATCCACAGTTCGAAGGGCAGACCAAGACCAAACTGGGCAACTCCGAGGTCGAGGGGATCGTGAAGAGCGTCGTGAACGACGCCCTGGGCGACTTCTTCGACAAGAGCCCGAGCGTGGCGCGCACCATCATCGCCAAGGCGGTGAGCGCGGCGCGGGCGCGCGAGGCGGCACGCAAGGCGCGCGAGCTGGTCCGCAAGAAGAGCGGGCTCGAGGGCGGCCTGCTCCCGGGCAAGCTCGCCGACTGCAGCGTGAGCGACCCCAAGCTCACCGAGCTGTATCTCGTCGAGGGCGACTCGGCCGGTGGCTCCGCCAAACAGGGACGTGACCGCAGCTTCCAGGCGATCCTGCCGCTGCGCGGCAAGATCCTGAACGTGCAGAAAGCGCGCATCGACAAGATCCTCTCCAACGAGGAGATCCGGACCATCATCACGGCGATCGGGACCGGCGTGGGCGAGGACTTCAAGGTCGACGACGCGCGCTACCACAAGATCATCATCATGACCGACGCCGACGTGGATGGCGCCCATATCCGCACGTTGCTGCTCACGTTCTTCTATAAGGAAATGAAGTTCCTGATCGACGTGGGGTACATCTACATCGCGCAGCCGCCGCTGTACCGCGTCGCGAAAGGCAAAGAGGAGTTCTACGCGTACGACGAGAAGGAGCGGGACGCGTACGTGAAGCGGCTCACGAACGGCGAAACGCCCCACGGCACGATGATGGTGCAGCGCTACAAGGGTCTGGGCGAGATGAACCCCGACCAGCTGCGGAACACCACGATGGATCCGGCACGGCGGACGCTCCTGAAGGTGACGATGGAGGATGCCTTCGAGGCGTCGCAGCTGTTCGAGACGTTGATGGGCGACGAGGTGGAGCCTCGCCGCAAATTCATCGAGGAGAACGCGAAGTTCGTGCGGAACCTGGACGTGTAGCGAGGTCCTCCACGCCCGCTTTGGTCACGCGATGTGACACGAGCGGCAGCGGCTTGTCGTCGAGCTTGTCCCCGATCACGATCGCCTGTCCGAGGGCCTCGAAGGCGAGGTTCATTCCCGTCGGGTCCTTCGCGAAGACCGATGCGATCGGCTCCCCCGCCAGCACCTTGTCTCCCGGCTTCGCCGTGATCACGAACCCGACCGTGGGATCAACGGGGTCCTCGACCTTGAGGCGACCGCCGCCCATCGCGACGACTGCCCGTCCGATGACTCTCGGCTCGACCCGCCGGATCACCCCGGTGCGCGGGGCGTTGTAGACCTCGACCTCCTGCGCCTGAGGGAGCACGGACGCGTCTTCCACGACTTTCGGGTTCCCGCCTTGCGCTTCGATCACCTGCTCGAATTTTTCGGCGGCGAGCCCCGAGCCGATGGCGTTCTCCAGTCGTTGCCGGGCCTTCTTGGACGTCTTTTCGACGCCCGCCGCCAACAGCATTTCTACGCCGAGTGCGTACGTCACTTCCATCAAGTCCTCGGGACCTTCGCCCCGGAGCGCGAGGATCGCCTCTTCGGTTTCGAGCGCGTTGCCGCACGCCCGGCCGAGCGGGCGATCCATCGCGGTGAGCAGCGCCACCGTCGGGCAGCCCCGGTCCTCGCCTAGGGCGATCATGGTCTTCGCGAGCTCGAGACTTTGCTCGAGCTTGGGCAGGAAGGCTCCGCTGCCGCGCTTCACGTCCAGCACGAGCGCGTTGAGCCCTTCGGCCAGCTTCTTCGACATGATGCTCGCCGCGATCAGCGGGATGGCCTCGACGGTGCCGGTCACGTCCCGCAGGGCGTAGATCCGGCGATCCGCGGGGGCGATCTCGGGTGTCTGGCCGATCATCGCGCAGCCGAGCTTCGTCACCTGGGCCTTGGCCTCCGCTAGCGAAAGCGCGGTGCGGAAGCCGGGGATGGCTTCCAGCTTGTCGAGCGTGCCCCCGGTGTGCCCCAGGCCACGCCCCGACATCATGGGCACCGCGACGCCGCACGTCGCGACGAGGGGCGCGAGCACGAGCGACACCTTGTCGCCCACGCCCCCCGTCGAATGCTTGTCGACACGGGGTGTGGTCCAGGAATCGAACGACAGCCGCTGGCCCGACGCGAGCATCGCGTCGGTGAGGGCGGCGAGCTCCTGGCGCTCGAGCCCGCGCAGCAGCACGGCCATGAGGAGCGCCGACATCTGGTAATCGGGGATGCGGTCCGCCGTGTACGCGGCGACCAGGGCCGACCACTCTTCCGGCGTGAGCGCGCCGCCGTCGCGCTTGCGCTCGATCAAGGGCACGACCAACATTCAGCGACCCCTCGATTTCGGGAGTCGTCGATGCGTGGTGTCGTCTCCGTAGTCTTGAGTCTCGCCCTCGCCAGTGCGGCAAGCGCCCAGGCGCCGCTCACGGACAAGGAGCACATCGCCCTGGGCGACAGCGCGTACGCCGCGCTGGCGCCGGCCCAGGCGCTGCAGCATTACCGCGCGGTCCTGGCGCACGATTCGACCAACTACCAGGCGCTGTGGAAGGCGAGCCGCGAGATCGTGGACATCGCGAAGCAAATGGACGAGAAAGGCGACAAGAAACAGCGCGACAGTCTCTACGAGGTCGGTCGCGCGTACGCGGAGGCGGCCGTGCGCGCCAACCCGAACGGTGCCGACGGCCATTTCATGATCGCGCAGGCGCTCGGCCGCCTGTCCCGCACGCGGGGCGGGAAGGAGCGCGTGCGGTTCGCCCAGATCATTTACGACGAAGCGAACAAGGCGATCGCGCTCGACTCGACCCAGGATGGGGCGTATCACGTCCTCGGCGCGTGGCACGAAGAGGTCATGCTGCTCTCCGGCATCCAGAAGTTCTTCGCGAAGACGCTCTTCGGTGCCGGGTTCCTGGACAAGGGCAATTGGGCCGACGCCCAGCGCTACCTCGAGCGGGCGGTCGCCCTCGCGCCGAAGAATATCTTCCATCGCTACGAGCTGGCGGGCGTGTACATCGATGTGGGGAAGTACTCCAAGGCCCGGGAGCAACTCAGCGCCCTCGAGACGCTCCCGATCGGCGACGTGCTGGACCACCAGTACCAGAAAGAAGCCAAGCAGCTCCTGGAAGACATCAAGGGCGAGAAGGACGAGTCATGAGTCGCTCGATCTCGGCCGTGGTTTTCGGAGCCTTGGCGGAGAGCCATTCGGCCCCCGTCGACGTCACCAGCACGTCGTCCTCGATCCGTACACCCAGCGCTTCCTGCGGCAGGTAGATCCCCGGCTCGATCGTCAGCACCATGCCGGACCGCAGGGGCGTGCTGTAATCCCCCACGTCGTGGACGTCCATCCCGAGCCAGTGCGACAGGCCGTGAATAAAGTACGCGTCGCACGTCTGGTCGCCGCACAGCGACCCCGAGTGCGTGCGCATGTAGTCTCGGGCCACGCGGTTCAGGCGACCGATGGTCGCTCCCGGGCGCGTCGAGTCGAACGCGGCTTGCTGGGTCGCGAGCACCAGATCGTAGATCGCCTTCTGGCGCGGGGTGAACTTCCCGTTCACCGGAAACGTGCGGGTCACGTCCGCCGTGTACTGGCCCCACTCCGCTCCCGCGTCGACTACGACGAGATCGCCGTCCCGGGTCTGGCGCCGGTTGACGTCGTAGTGAAGCGTGGTGGTATTCGGACCACTCCCCACGATGGACGGATAGCCCACGCGGTCGGCGCCGTTGCGGCGGAACGCCGCCTCGAGGACAGCCTCGATTTCGTACTCCCACATCCCCGGGCGCGCCGCCTGCATCGCGGCCACGTGCCCGGCCGCCGAGATATCGATTGCCTTGCGCATGCGGGCGATCTCGTCCGCGTCTTTGACCAGCCGCATCGAGTCCACAATCGGGCGCAGGTTGCGCACGTCGCGTCCGGCGAACGCCAGGTCCTTGACCCGGGACTCGCCGCGCGTGGTCGCATCCAGGGGCACGTATAGCGGACCGCCCGCACCCCGGAACGTCAGTTCCCCGAGCACGGCATCGAGCGAGTCGGTAGGGAGGACGCGCCGAATGCCCGACAGGCGCGCGGCGGTGCTGTCCGGTCCGAGCCGCAGGCCGGTCCATCGCTCCTGGGACGGATTGCGCGACGGAAGGAAGAGCACGGTCTCGCCGCCCGGCGCGAGGAGCAGCCACGCGTCCTGGGTCTCGAGCTCGGTGAGGTAGAAGAACGTGTTGGTCTGACGGAAGTCGTTGTCCTGAATGACTTCGCGCTCGATGTCCCGCTCGTGCCCCGCGGGAACGAGGATCACGCCGTGGCCGATACGCACAGCCAACGCGCGCCGTCGCGCCGCGACGCTCGCCGTGTCGACGGGCCTGCCCATGCCCGGCAGCTCGGGCACCGGCGTCCACGCGCCGATGGGCGGCGCGGTGGGCGTCGGTCGCGCCTGCGCGGCGGCGACGCTCGCGAGCGTGGTGACCACGACGACACACAGAGCGAATCGCATGGGCTCCGAAGCTACCGCGCGCCCGTGCGCGCGGCAACTTGACGCCGCCTCCGCCGTGGCCGCAAACTATGCCATGCCTGCGCCCGCCGCCTCCTCCTCCACCGACGCGGAGCGCCTCGCGGCGCGCGTTGCCGAGCTCGAGCGCGAGCGGAAGCACCTGCTCGCCGTCATCGAGATTCTCAAAGAAGTCTCCACGTCACTCCACTTTATCGACATTCTCCAGGCAATCGCCCGCAAGCTGGGCGAAGCGTTCGGGCTCGACCGCTGCTCGATCTTCCTGGCCGAACGCGGTGGGCGCTCGGTCCGCCTGGTCGCGTCCTATGAAGACCCCACGATTCGCAACTACGTGGTCGACTTGGAGCGCTATCCCGAGCTCAAGCGCGCGATGGTGAGCGGCGAGACGGTCTTCATTCCGGACGCCGCCACGGATCCCAGCCTGAAGCACGTCAAGGGTGAGATGATCAACCGCCGCGTCAAATCCATCACGGTGGTGCCGATCACGTGGCGGGGTGTGGCCATTGGAGCGATTTTCCTGCGCACGTTCCGCGACGGCCCGACTTTTTCGGACGAGGACGTGCGGTTCGTTCAGGTGGTCGCGGCCCTGACCGCCCAAGCTCTGCGGAACGCCCATCGCTACGAGCGTCTCGAGCAGCGACAGCACGAAACGGGCGAGAGCCTGCGCCGGATGGAGCTCGAGCGGGTGGCCTTGCTCTCGTTCCTGCGGCGGCTGTTCGCGGCGTTCGGCGAGCGCGAAGGCGCCTGGGCCGAGGGCCTGCTCCCGCGCGCCAGCGCGGAGGAGCTCGATCGCCTGGTCGGCGTGGCGATGGCCGTCATCCAAGAAGAAGCCAAGGGGCGGTGAAGGGCGGGGGCACAGCCGCGCGGGCCGCCGAGCTGCGGCGGCTGCTCGAGCGCGCGAGCCACGCCTACTACGTACTCGACAAGCCGGACATCTCGGACGCCGAGTACGATCGTCTGTTCCGGGATCTCCAGGAGCTCGAGGCCAAGCACCCCGAGCTCCGCACGCCGGACAGCCCGACCCACCGCGTGGGTGCCGAGCCCGCGACCGCCTTCAAGAAACATCGCCACGTCGTCCCGATGCTCTCCCTCGCCAACGCCTTCAACGAGACCGAGCTGACCGAATGGGAGGATCGCAACGCCCGCCTGGTCCCGGAGGTCCGGGCGGCCGGCTACACGCTCGAAGTGAAGATCGACGGCGCCGCGGTGAGTCTCACGTACGAGGGCGGCGTCCTGGTGACCGGCGCGACGCGCGGGAACGGCGTGGAGGGTGAAGACGTGACCGCCAACCTCCGGACGGTCCTGGACGTGCCGCTGCGGCTCAAGGGCAAGGGTTGGCCAAAGCGCATGGAGGTGCGCGGTGAGGTTTACTTCTCACGATCGCGATTCGCCGCGCTCAACCGCGAGCGGGAGCAGGCCGGGGAGCCGCCGTTCGCGAATCCGCGCAACTCCGCCGCAGGATCCCTGCGCCAGCTCGACCCCAAGATGACCCGCGGGCGCGGCCTGCGCATCTTCTGCTTTCACATCGAAGCCCCGGGCCAGAAGCTACCCATCGATACGCAGCACGACCTGCTGGAGCAGCTCGGGGCATGGGGGTTCCCCGTAGAGCCGCACCACGCGCTCGTCCCCGATCTCGCTCAGGCGCACCAGGAAATCCTCAAGCTGGGACAGCGGTTTCCCATGCTCGATTACGGCGCGGACGGCGTCGTGGTGAAGGTGAACCCGCTGAACCTGCACGCCGAGCTCGGCACCGTGGGCGCGCGGGAGCCGCGGTGGGCGATCGCCCGCAAGTTTGCACCCGAGGTGCAGGTCACGAAGCTGCTCGAGATCAGGATGAACGTGGGGCGCACCGGCGCACTCAATCCCTACGCCGTGCTCGAGCCCGTCGAGATCGGCGGCGTGACCGTGTCCACCGCCACGCTGCACAATTTCGATCTCATCGACGCGAAGGACATCCGCGAAGGTGACTGGGTCGAGGTGACGCGCGCCGGCGAGGTGATCCCGCAGGTGCTCGGGCCCGTGCGGGAGCGGCGGACGGGCAAGGAACGGAAGTTCAAGCGCCCGGAGCGTTGTCCCGTCTGCCACTCCAAGGTCGAGTACCCCACCGACGAGGTGATGGCGTATTGCTCCAACGTCTCGTGCCCGGGGCGGATTCTGGAGAGTATCGTCTACTTCGCCGCGGTCATGGACATCCGGGGCCTCGGCTACGAGCGCGTGCGCGCGCTGCTCGATGCCCAGCTCATCAAGGACGTCGCCGACCTCTACGAGCTGACATCGATGAAGCTCTTGACCCTGGAGGGCTTCGCGGAGAAGTCGGCGCAGCAGCTCGTGGATGCGATCGACACGTCGAGGAAGCAGCCGCTCTCCACCCTGCTGAACGCGCTCGGCATCCGGCACGTCGGTGCCGGCGCCGCTAAACTCCTCGCCCGGCAGTTCGGGACGATGAAGGCGCTGCGCAACGCGTCCGTCGAGCAGATCGGCTCGATCCGCGGCATCGGGGACGCGATCGCCGAAGCGGTGGCCGGCTTCTTCGACGAGGCGAAGAATCGCAGGCTGCTCGAGCGCATGGAAAAGCTCGGCCTGAACTTCAAGGAGCCCACCGCCACGGAAGGCAAGGGCCCGCTCGCGGGGCAGGTATACGTCGTGACCGGCACGCTCCCCTCACTGTCGCGTGCCAAAGCGATCGAGCTGATCGAGGCCGCGGGGGGGCACGTGGCGGACAGCGTGTCCCGCAAGACCACCGCGCTCGTGGTCGGCGCGGACGCGGGATCGAAG
>Ga0207665_10003387_pt1 | contig 10673 bp, 9 predicted proteins | sample LARL112metaG_FD_184351 | JGI IMG/M metagenome (GOLD analysis project Ga0207665, IMG submission 184351) | Corn, switchgrass and miscanthus rhizosphere microbial communities from Kellogg Biological Station, Michigan, USA - LAR L11-2 metaG... | ecosystem: Host-associated > Plants > Roots >...
GTCACAGGTGCGCGCCGCGTGCTCGTACTTCGGGCCGTGCATCCGGACCGTCTCGGCCTCGACCCACTCCGGGTGGCGCAGCGGCACGAGGTCGTGAACCGTCGTCGCGCGCAGGCCGCCGCGCTGCGGCGGGTACATCCAGTCCGAGAAGTGGAAGACGTCGAGTCGGCCCACCACCCGCTCGACCGGAAGCCGGCCCGAGCGGCTCCATGCCTGCCGGAGCGCGTGCGGGGCGAGCGGCGTCCGCACCTCGATGTCGAGGGCGGAAAGCGCCTCACGGATGCGATCGCGCCCGCCGGGGCCCGACGGCCCGAAGGCGACCAGCTCATGCTCGGGCCCCGCGGCCTCGACGAGCCCGGCAACCATGCCGCGGATGTAGTTGCCGATCCCGGTCCGCGCGCGAGCGAGCGGGCTGACGTCGACGACGATGCGCACGCGGGCTACGTCCCGATCGGCACCACGAGCGGCGTCGAGCCGACCTGCTCGAACCAGAACATGCCCTCGCGGACGAGGTCGACCCCGATCGCGTTCCGGCTCCGTGCCGTCTCTCGCGTGACGCGAAGCTCGACGGTCGCCGAATCGCCCGGAGCGAGCGCGCGCGGGAGCGCGACCCGGTCGAGCTCGACTTCCCGCTCTCCTTCCGGCCCCGGCCAGTAGGGCCCCAGCGTCACCGAGCCGTGTGGGAATGGGTACCACTGCGCCGGCGACCAGTACGACGAGCCCGCGTTCGTCACCTCGACGTCGAGCACGAGGTGCTCGCCGTCCACCCGCCACGAGCCGCGGGCTTCGAGCCGGGCGGCGTACCCCTCGCCGAGCCCTTCCGCCGACGGGTTCCGCGCGTGGACGACGTTGTATTCGGGCTGGAGCCGGTTGCGACGAAGCCCGCGGAATCGCCCTCGCACAGAAGAGAGCTCGACCAGCTCGTCCACCTCGGCGAAGCGCCGAACCTGCACGAAGCCCGCCCGCTCGACGACTTCCTGAAGGTACTCGGGGTCGAACGGCGACTCGAGCGTGCCGAAGCGCTCCATCTCCTCGATCAGGTTCTGCTCCCCGGGCGATCCCTTCGGTGGGAGGACGCCCTCGTGGATGAAGAGCTGGCCGCCGGGGACGAGGGCCCGCCTGATCACCTCGAGCGTCTCCACCTCGTTGTCGAAGTGGTGCATCGTGTCGTAGAGGATCGCCGCGTCGAAGCGGCTCCTCCACGGCAGCTCGCGGACCGGCATGGCGTGGAACTCGGCCTGCGCCTCGATCCCCTCGCCGATCTCGCCGAGCGCCGCGACACGGTCCCGGGCGATCTCGACCATGTCCGGCGAGATGTCGATGCCGGTGACCGAATAGCCGCAGCGCGCGAGCAGCTCGCTGAGCCAGCCGGGCCCGCACCCGACGTCGAGCACCTCGGCCCGCAGGCCGAGCTGGAGCAGCTGGACGACGTGCGCGAACGTGCGCAGGCAGCGCATCAGCTCCGGGTTCGGCGGCGCTCCGAACGGCTTCGTCCTCAGCCACGCCCGCCCGCCCGAGTCGAGCTGCTGCACGTACCCGAGGTGTCCGCTCTCGTAGTCCTGCCCGATGTCGGCGAGCCTGCCCCCCTTGCGGGCGCCGCCGGATCGCCGAAAGACGCTCACGCCGGCCGATTCTACGGCCGCAGGGCCTGAGTATCCTGCCCGCGTGGCCGTCAACGTCGAGGCGAGAGCCGCGAGGCTTCCCCAGCTCGGGTGGGTCGCCGGTTACGGCGAGCTGCTGCGCACGCTCGTGCGCCGGGAGCTGCGCATGCGCTTCAAAGGCTCGGCGCTCGGGCTCTTCTGGTCGCTGATCTACCCGCTGGCGATGGTCGGCGTCTACACGCTGGTCTTCTCGGTGCTCTGGCGGGCGACGGGGAACATCCCGCACTACCCGCTGTTCGTGCTTTCCGGCCTCGCCGTGTGGGGGTTCTTCCAGGCCGGGATCCAGCTCGGCACGACCTCGCTCGTCGCCAACGGCGAGCTGATCAAGAAGGTGTGGTTCCCACGCGAGCTCGTGCCCGCGTCGGCCGTGCTCGCGCAGACGGTGACGATCGGGGTGATGCTCGGGATCCTGATCCCGATCGCGCTGATCGTGGAGCCGGCGAACGCGCGCACCGTCGCGCTCGTGATCCCGATCGTCGCCGCCCTGATCTGTCTCGTCCTCGGGCTGGCCTGGCTGCTGTCGGTCGCCAACGTCTTCTTCCGCGACGTCGAGCACCTGCTCGCAGTCGTGTTCCTGCCCTGGTTCTTCCTCACGCCCGTCCTCTACGCGCTCGACCAGTTCAGCGCCGCGCACTCGCACCGCTGGCTGATCCTGCTGATGCGCTACGGCAACCCGGTCACGCCGTATGTCGAGAGCGTCCGCGCCGTCGTGCTCCAGCACACCGTCCCGGGCGCGCCGCTACTCGTCTACGTGTTCGTCGTCGGCCCGGCGTTCGCGCTGCTCGGCCTCTGGGTGATGCAGCGCTACGAGGACCGGCTCGCGATCGAGCTCTGACGTGAGCTCGGACGTCGCGGTTCAGGCCGGCGAGATCCGCGCCCGCGGGCTCGGGCGCATGTTCAAGATCCGCCTCACGCAGACTCGCTCGCTGAAGGAGACGATCCTCAGGCGCGAACTGCCGAAGACGCGGGAGCTCTGGGCGCTCGAGGACGTCGACCTCGACATCCACCGCGGCGAGACGTTCGGCATCGTCGGCCGGAACGGCTCCGGGAAGTCGACCCTCCTGAAGCTGATCGCGGGCATCTTCTCGCCGAGCACCGGGACGCTCGAGGTCGAGGGCCGGGTCGGCTCGCTGATCGAGATCGGCGCCGGCTTCCACCCGGAGTTCACCGGCGTCGAGAACGTCTACCTCAACGCCGCGATCTACGGGCTGAAGCGGAGCTACGTCGACGAGCACCTCGATGAGATCATCGACTTCGCCGAGCTCGAGCAGTTCAAGGACGTGCCCGTGCGGACGTACTCGTCGGGGATGTACATGCGGCTCGGCTTCTCGGTCGCGATGCACATCCAGCCGGACATCCTGCTCCTGGACGAGGTGCTCGCGGTCGGCGACGAGGCGTTCCAGCAGAAGTGCTTCGGCCGGCTCGCCGACTTCAAGCAGGCCGGCGGGACGATCGTCTTCGTCTCGCACGACCCGCGCGCGGTCGAGCGGCTCTGTGACCGCGCGATCATGCTCGACGCCGGCCACGTCCTGGAGGAAGGACCGGCGACCGAGGTGGTGAGCGCGTACCACCGCCGGGTCGTGAGCGGCCCGTCCGAGGCGGTGCGCCGCGACGGAGTCGCGGCGGCTCGCTGCCGCGTCCACGAGGTTCGCGCGATCGCGGTGGACGGCACTCCACGTGACCGCTTCGTCGAGGGCGAGCCCATGGCGCTCGAGGTCTGGCTCTACGCGGAGGAGGAGGTCGAGGACGCGAGCGTCACGGTCGGCATCCGCGACGCCGACGCGCGGCCCGTGGGGTCGCAGACCCTGGAGGCCGTCCGCCTCCCGCGCGGGCGGCTCGAGCGGCTCAGACTCAACTTCCCCGGCCTGCCGATGCGCGAGGGACGCTTCTTCGTCGACGTCGGCGTGACGACCGCCGACAGGGACGCCGAGCTCGCGCTGGCCGAGCGCGCGCTGGAGCTGAGCGTCTTCGGGAGCGACGCCGCGGGCTCGGGCCCGATTCGCCTCGGCGGCACGTGGGACGTACCGCACGTCGACGGCACGGGCGACGGGTAACGTGGCCCGCGTGGAGCCGTCACTCGTCCGCGCCGCCCGGCGCGAGCCCGTTGAGCGCACGCCGGTCTGGTTCATGCGGCAGGCCGGCCGCTCGCTGCCGGAGTACCGCGAGCTTCGCAAGCGGTACGGGTTGTTCGACATCGTCCGGCAGCCTGAGCTCTGCGCGGAGGTGACGCTGCAGCCCGTTCGCCGGCACGACGTGGACGCGGCGGTGATGTTCGCGGACATCATGCTCCCGGTCCTCGGAATGGGTGTCGACGTCGAGCTGGTCGAGAACGTCGGGCCGGTGATTGGCGCGCCGGTGCGCTCGCTGGCCGACGTCGAGCGGCTGGTCGTGCCCGAGCCCGAGGAGTCGGTGCCCTGGGTGCTCGAGTCGGTACGGCTCGTCCGCGACGCACTGCGTGAGGACCAGGCGGTCGTCGGCTTCGCCGGCGGCCCGTTCACGGTCGCGGGCTACCTCGTCGAGGGCAAGCCGACGCGCGAGTTCAAGCTGACCAAGGCCTGCATGTACGGCGAGCCGGAGGTCTGGCATGCGCTGATGGACAAGCTCGCCGACGCGTTCTCGCTGTACGTGGCCGCGTGCGTGCGCGCCGGGGCCGATCTCATCCAACTGTTCGACTCCTGGGTCGGTGCGCTGTCGGTCGCCGACTACCGCGAGTTCGTCGCGCCGTACTCGGCGCGGGTGCTGGACGCGGTGGACGTGCCGACGATCCACTTCGCGACCGGCGACGCGCACCTGCTCGAGGAGCGCGCGCTGGTCGGTGGAGACGTGATCGGTGTCGACTGGCGTGTCCCGCTCGACGTCGCGTGGGAGCGGATCGGCGACGACCGCGGCATCCAGGGCAACCTCGACGGCGCCGTGCTCCTCGGGCCGTGGGAGCGGGTCGAAGCGGGCGCGCGCGACGTGCTCGAGCGCGCGGGCGGGCGCCCGGGGCACATCTTCAACCTCGGCCACGGCGTCCTGCCGGAGACGGACCCGGAGCTGCTCGGCCGGCTGGTGCGGCTCGTGCACGAGACGACGCTGGTGGCCGCATGACCCCCGTCCGAAGCGGACAGGTCCCGGGGACAGTCCTCCGGCCATGGCCGAAAGGGACGGTTCAGGGGCTGCGGCTACCGAACCACCGCCTGGATCCGGCGAACCAGGGACTGTCCCTGGGTCACGGCCGAGACGGGCAGGTCGCGTCGTGAGCGACGCGGTGATCCTCATGGCGTACGGCAGCCCGGCGACGGCCGACGACATCCGGCCGTACTTCGAGGACATTCGCGGCGGACGGCCGGTCTCGGACGAGGCGGTCGCGGGCCTCGCCGAGCGCTACCGGCGGATCGGCGGCCGCTCGCCGCTCGACGAGCTCACCGAGGCGCAGCGCGAAGCGCTCGAGGAGGAGCTCGGAGTGCCGGTCTTCGTCGGCATGAAGCACTGGCGGCCACGGATCGCCGAGGCGGTCGAGCGGGCGCTCGACGGCGGGGCCACGCGGCTGATCGGCGTCGTGCTCGCGCCCCACTACTCGCGGATGTCCGTCGGCGAGTACCGCGAGCGGCTCGAGGCGGCGCTCGACGGCCGCGACGCCGAGCTCGTGCTCGTCGAGAGCTGGCACGACGACGAAGCCTTCGTGGAAGTCGTGGCCGACCGCGTGCGCGGCACCGACGCCTGGGTCGTCTTCACCGCGCACTCGCTGCCGGAGCGGATCCTCGCCGCCGGCGATCCCTATCGCGACCAGCTGCTAGAGACGTCGCGGCTCGTGGCCGACCGCGCCGGCCTCGGCGACCGCTGGTCGTTCGCCTTCCAGAGCGCGAGCCCGACCGGCGAGCCCTGGCTCGGCCCGGACATCCTCGACGAGCTCGAGCGGCTGCATGGCGAAGGCGTGCGCAAGGTGCTCGTCGCGCCGGTCGGCTTCGTCTCCGACCACCTCGAGATCCTCTGGGACCTCGACATCGAGGGGCGCGAGAAGGCGGCCGAGCTCGGGATGGAGCTGGGGCGAATCGAGTCGATGAACGACGACCCGGCGTTCATCGAGGCGCTGGCCGGCGTCGTCGAGCGCGCGCAGGCGGCGGAGCCGGCGAGGAGCGGCCCGTGAGCTCCCGCACGTGCCCGGACTGGCCGATGCTGATGGAGGTCGCGCCGGAGCTGCAATTCATGCACTACACGGTCGCAGAGGCGAAGCTGCCGTCGGACGTGCTGGCCGAGCTCCAGGACGTCGCGCTGCAGGACGTGGCCGTCTGCGCCGACCTCGACCACAACGTCTTCTACGCCGCTCACACCGACCCGCAGGTCGCCGAGGCGCTGGGCGGCTCCCACTGGTTCGAGCTGCGCGAGTGGGCGACGCGCGGCCCGGGCTCTCGTTAGCCGAGCTCGACGAGGCCGGCCTGGTAGGCGAGCACGACGGCCTGGACGCGGTCGCGTAGGCCGAGCTTCTGCAGCACGTGCGTGACGTGGGTCTTCACGGTCGTCTCCGAGATCACGAGCTCCTGCGCGATCTCGGCGTTCGAGCGGCCAAGGACGATCAGCTCGAAGATCTCCCGCTCGCGCTCGGTCAGCTCGTCCAGGCCCTGCGGCGGCTCGGGCCGCTGGATGCGCGAGAACTCCTTGATCACCCGCTTCGTCACGGCGGGCGAGAGGAGCGCGTCCCCGGCGGCCACGGTGCGGATTGCGGCCAGCAGCTGCTCCGGCGGGTCGTCCTTGAGCACGAACCCGCTCGCGCCGGCGGCGAGCGCCTCGTACACGTAGTCGTCGAGATCGAAGGTCGTGAGGATCAGGATGCGCGCGTCGGGGTCGGCCTCGACGATGCGGCGGGTCGCCTGCAGGCCGTCGAGCTCGGGCATGCGGATGTCCATCAGCACGACGGTCGGGCCGAAGCGCGCCGCCTTGTCGACGGCCTCGAGCCCGTTCTCGGCCTCCGCGACGACCTCGATGTCGTCCTCGCTGCCGAGCAGCATCCGGAAGCCGGCGCGCACCATCGACTGGTCGTCCGCCACAAGCACGCGGATGCTCATGCGAGCGGGAGCCTCGTCGAGAGGACGAAGCCGCGGCCGTTCGCCGGGCCGGCTGTCATCTCGCCGCCGTAGATCGCGACCCGTTCGCGGATGCCGACGAGCCCGTGGCCGAGGCCGTCGCTCGTGGTTGCGCCTCGGCCGTCGTCGCGTACCTCGAGCTCGAGCTCGTCCGACAGGTACCGCACGGTCACGTCGGCCTGACCCGCCTGCGCGTGCTTCAGCGCGTTCGTGAGGCCCTCCTGGACGATCCGGTACGCGGACAGGTCGACCGCGCGCGGGAGCGTGTAGCGCTCGCCCTCGACGTGGAGCTCGACCGGCAGGCCGGCGCGGCCGACCTCTTCGAGCAGCGGCGCAAGGTCGTCCAGCCCCGGCTGCGGTCCGAGCTGGACACCGTCGCCGTCGCGGCGCATGGCGCCGAGCAGTCGCCGCATCTCGGCGAGGGCGGTGCGCCCGGCCTGCTCGACGCCCTGGAGTGCGTCTCGGTCCTCCACCTCTTCGTCGGGCAGCCGGTGCCGCACAGCGCCGATCTGGAGCACCATCACGCTGACCGCGTGCGCGACCACGTCGTGCAGCTCGCGGGCGATCCGGGCTCGCTCCTCGGCGACCGCGAGGCGCCCCGCCTGGTCCCGCTCCCGTTCGGCCTGGGCGGCGCGCTCCTCGGCCGCATCCGCCTGCGCGCCGCGTTCGCGCAGCGCGAACCCCGCCAGCCAGCCGATCCCGAACAGGACGGGGATGAACGCCAGCTCGGCAGCCGTGTGAGAGGGCTTGTTGTAGACGACCAGCCCGCTGCTGACCAGCACGAGCGCGAGGCCGACACGAGACTGGAGCTCGCCGCGGACGTTTCCGAGCAGCACGGCCGCCGCCATTCCCGCCGCCGAGATGACGACGGAGAACCCGATCAGGCGTCCGTCGACGAACGAGACGGCACCGCCCACCAGCCAGGTCGTCGCCGGCGCGCCGAAGGGAAACCGGCGGCGGGCGAGCAACGGCAGGACGAGCAGCTCCGCCGCCGGGATCGTGATCCAGAGCGAGGACGTCGGAGCGTCGGTGGCGTCTTGGCGCAACACCAGCTCTAGCGCCACCTCGATCGCGGCGACGACGATCAGGGCGTCGAACGCGTACCTGCGCGCCAGCGATTGCACGCGGTGAACGTACTCCAGTCGCCGCGCCTGCGCCTCCTACCGAAGTAGGAGCTCGAATCGTCGGCGGGGACGACGACGTGCGAGCGAGACCGCCGTAGCTTCAGGCCGTGTTCCCGACCTCACCAGCTGTCCCCGAAGGAGGTAGGCAGATGCGTCCCGCACGTCCACACTCGAACCTCGCCGCCCGCATGGGCCGCTGGAGCGCCAATCACTGGAAGACGGCGACCTTCGGCTGGCTCGCGTTCGTCGTCGTTGCGTTCGGCCTCGGCGGCGCGGTCGGCCTCAAGAACATCGACCCCAACGGCTCGGGCCCCGGCGAATCCGGGCGGATGAACCAGATCCTCGACGCGGGCTTCAAGCAACCGGCGGACGAGAGCGTCCTGATCCAGGGCCGGAACGCAGCGGCCGTCCACGCCGTCGCCCCGGACGTCGTCGCACGCATCTCGCGGATCGCTGTCGTCCAGCACGTCCGGCGCGGAGCGGTCTCGGAGAACGGGCGCGCGGCGCTCGTGAACTTCGCGATCCGCGGCGACAAGGACAAGGCCGCCGACAAGGTCCAGCCGGTGCTCGACGCCGTCGCCGCGGCCCAGCGCGCCCATCCGGGCGTCACGATCGGCGAGTTCGGCTGGGCCAGCGCCCAGAAGGGCGTCGAGACGGCCTACGGCGACGACCTCGCCAAGGCCGGCGCGCTCTCGCTGCCGATCACGCTGCTCATCCTCGTGCTCGCGTTCGGTGCGCTCGTGGCCGCGGGGATCCCGCTGCTGCTCGCACTGACGGCGGTGGTGGCGACGTTCGGGCTGATCGCGCTGCCGAGCCACGTGCTGCCGGTCGCCTTCGAGGCCCCGGCGATGGTGCTGCTGATCGGGCTCGCGGTCGGCGTCGACTACTCGATGTTCTACTTGAAGCGCGAGCGGCAGGAGCGGGCCGCCGGCAAGAGCAGCGAGGCAGCGCTCGAGGCGGCCGCGGCAACCTCCGGCCGCTCGGTGCTGATCTCCGGCCTGACCGTGATGGGCGCGATGGCCGGGATGTTCCTCACCGGCGACCAGACCTTCGCCTCGCTCGGCTTCGCCACGATCCTCGTCGTCGCGGTCGCGGTGCTCGGCTCGCTGACCGTCCTGCCGGCGCTGCTCTCGCGGCTCGGCGACAACGTCGACCGCCTGCGCGTCCCGTTCGTCGGGCGGCATCGCCGAGACGACGGCGAGGGCCGGATCTGGGGCGCGATCGTCGACCGCGTCCTGCGCCGGCCGGCGCTGTCGGCGGCGCTCGCGGCGGGCGTGCTCGTCGCGCTCGCGCTGCCTGCCCTGCAGCTGAGCCTGGCGCCGCAGGGAGCGGAGTCGTTCCCGAAGTCGCTCACCGTGATGAAGACGTACCACCGCATGCAGCAGGCCTTCCCCGGCACGGCGCTGCCGGCGAACGTCGTCGTCCAGGCCTCGAGCGTGCGCACCCCGGCGATGGAGACGGCCATCAGGCAGCTCGAGCGGCGGGCGCTCGCCAGCGGCCGCGCCTTCGAGCCGATCACCGTCGACGTCAATCCAGCGGGCACGGTCGCGAACATCACCGTGCCGATCGCGGGGAATGGCACCGACGCGGCATCGAACGACGCGTTCCGCATGCTGCGTGACACCGTCGTCCCCGAGACCGTCGGCACCGTCGACGGTGCGCAGGCCGGCGTCACCGGGCGCACGGCCGAATGGAAGGACCAGGCGGCCGCGCTGAAGTCGAACCTGGCTCCGGTGGTCGGGTTCGTGCTCCTGTTCGCCTTCGCGCTGATGCTCGTCGCGTTCCGCTCGATCGTGGTGGCGGCCAAGGCGATCCTGCTCAACCTGCTCTCGGTCGCTGCCGCCTACGGCGTGCTCGTGCTCGTCTTCCAGCACGGGATCGGCCGGGGCCTGCTCGGCGCCGGGTCGGCCGACGGGATCGAGGTGGTCGTGCCCCTGCTGCTGTTCGTGATCCTGTTCGGCCTGTCGATGGACTACCACGTCTTCATCCTCAGCCGTATCCGCGAGACCTTCGACCGCGGCGCAACCATGGACGAGGCGGTCTCGCACGGGATCAAGAGCACGGCCGGCGTCGTCACCAGCGCGGCGATCGTGATGGTCTGCGTGTTCGCGGTCTTCGGCGCGCTCTCGATGCCGTTCTTCAAGCAGTTCGGCGTCGGCCTCGCGGCCGCGATCCTGATCGACGCGACGATCGTCCGCGGAGTGCTGCTCCCGGCGACGATGAAGCTGCTCGGCGAGTGGAACTGGTACCTGCCGAGCTGGCTCGAGTGGCTGCCGCGGCTCGAGCCCGAGGAAGAGCCGGCCGGTCTACCCGCCGAAGCGGCGGGCTAGCACCTCGTCGAGCGGCCGTGTGTTGAGCACGTCAGACGGCCCGGCGCCTCCGCGCCGGGCCGTCGCGACGGACAGCTCGATGTTCTCGAGGCCGCGGGTCGAGTGAGCGTCGGTCGAGCAGACGACCGGCACTCCGGCCTCCCGTGCCAGCCGCACGTGCTCGTCGCGGAGGTCGAGCCGGTTCGGCAGGCCGTTCACCTCGACCGCCCGGCCCTGCTCGGCCAGTCGCTCCAGCACCGCCTCGAGGTCGACCGCGTTCGGCGGGCGGAAGTTGATCAGCCGGCCCGTCGGATGACTGAGGCAGCTGACGTAGGGCGAGTCGAGCGCCGTCAGCACCCGCTTCGTCAGCTCCTCGCGCGAGGCGCGCTGGCCGCCGTGGACGCTCGCCTGCACCCAGTCGAGCTCGGCCAGCAGGTCGTCCGGCAGGTCGAGCAGGCCGTTTCGCTGGATGTCGCACTCGGTGCCGCGCAGGATCCGGAACGGGGCCAGCTCCTC
>Ga0207665_10003388_pt1 | contig 10673 bp, 11 predicted proteins | sample LARL112metaG_FD_184351 | JGI IMG/M metagenome (GOLD analysis project Ga0207665, IMG submission 184351) | Corn, switchgrass and miscanthus rhizosphere microbial communities from Kellogg Biological Station, Michigan, USA - LAR L11-2 metaG... | ecosystem: Host-associated > Plants > Roots >...
CGGTGCAGGAGCTGCCCGACATGAGCGCCTTCGGCATCAAGATCCCGAAGGAGTACGGCGGGCTTGGCCTGTCGCAAATGAGCTACATCCGGGCGATCGAGATGGTGACGTCGAAAGACGGATCTCTCACAGCGTTGTTGTCGGCACATCAGTCGATCGGTGTCCCGCAGCCTTTGAAACTCTTCGGCACTGAAGAACAGAAGCGCAAGTATTTCCCGCGAATGGCGAAGGGCGCGATCTCCGCCTTCGCTCTGACCGAAGTAGACGCCGGATCAGACCCGGCCAACATGCGGTGCACTGCCACGCCAACCGAAGATGGCAAGCACTTCATCATCAACGGCCAGAAACTGTGGACGACCAACGGAACTCGCGCCGAGCTCTTCGTCGTAATGGCGAGGACGCCCGATGCGATCGTGAACGGGAAGCCGAAAAAGCAGATCACGGCATTCATCGTCGAAGCATCGATGCCCGGCGTGGAAGTCGTGCATCGCCTTCGCTTCATGGGACTCAAGGCGATCGAGAACGGCGTCATCAGCTTCAACAACGTCAAAGTCCCGCGCGAGAACATCCTTTGGGATGAAGGGAAGGGATTAAAGCTCGCCTTGATTACGCTGAATACCGGACGTCTCACAATTCCCGCCGGCTGCGCCGGCGCGGGGAAGCAGATGGTCGGCATCGCTCGGAAGTGGTGCAACGAGCGCGTGCAGTGGGGGCAGCCGATCGGCAAGCACGAAGCAGTCGCGCAGAAGCTGGGACGAATGGCGGCGTATACTTTCGCGATGGAGTCGATCGCCGAGCTTTCGGCGGCGCTCTACGAAAGAGGGAACTACGACATCCGCCTCGAGGCGGCGATCGCCAAGCTGTTCAACACTGAAGCTGGCTGGCGAATCATCGACGACACCATGCAGATCCGTGGCGGACGCGGCTACGAGATGGCTGAATCACTGGCGCGGCGTGGGGAGCCTGCCATTCCGATCGAGCGGGCGATGCGCGATTTCCGCATCAACCTGATCTTCGAAGGATCGTCGGAAATCATGCGACTTTTCATCGCGCGTGAAGCGGTCGACTATCACTTCAAGCTCGCGTTCAACATCGTCAATCCCGAGTCGACGCTGAAAGAGAAACTTTCGGCGCTGGCGAAGGCGACGCCGTTCTATCTGACGTGGTACCCGTCGCGCTGGCTGAATGCCGGTCGACTCAACCGATACAGCGAATTCGGCAAGCTCGCGCGTCACGTTCGCTACATCGAGCGCACCACGCGCCACCTCGGTAGATCGATTTTCCACGCGATGGTGAGATTCGGCCCGAAGCTGGAGCGGAAGCAGATGGTATTGTTCCGCGCGGTCGATATCGGCGCCGAGCTGTTCGCGATGTCAGCCGCCTGCTCACGCGCGCAAATGCTCGCCAAGCAGGGACGGAAGGAAGCGATCGCACTCGCCGATGCTTTCTGCATCGAAGCGCGCGAGCGGATCCGTATTCACTTCGATCAGCTGTTCGGCGTCGACGATCCCGCGCTTTATCGCCTGTCGCAAGAGGTGCTGCGCGGCGAGCACGCGTGGCTCGAGCAGGGGATCGTGTCCAGCGTGGCGCAGATGGAGCGCGGTAGACGGAAAGGGAGCGGCGGGCCTCCAGTTCCGCCGGTGCCTGCTGGTACTGGATCAAGTTCGGCCAGGGTCGGCGCGACGCAGTAACTACTGCGGCCTGAACAAAAGGTAGGCAGGTAGCAGAGAAGCTCAGGTCGACGTTAGCAGCGTCGTTCGTAGCGTTCGCACACTCTGACCAAAGAACAACGCTGTAACACTGTCGTCCTGAGCCTCTGTTTCCTGCCTACCTTTGGTTAGTTCGCAGTTTTGCAGTCCTCTAGGCGACAGTCGCCGTAGCTACCGGCTTCGCAGTCAGCCCGATGCCGAGCATCACAATCGCCAGCAGACAGTGCAGTCCGATGTCCGCTCCCGCGAGCGGGACCAGCCCAAGCCCACTCGGCGACACGAAGGCTAACACAGTCAGCACAGCGTAGATCACTCCGCCCCAAACGAAGAACGACTTGGAGCCGTCCCAGCTACGCGCCGCGGCGAGGGCCCAGATGCCGAACAGTAGGTGCACGATGTTGTGGAGGAGATTGACGGGGAAAATGCCGAGCGCTTTGGCCGCCATGGCCGGATCACTCGGCTGCATGTACATGCCGCCCGGGGTGACGAATCCAACGATTGCTACGAGGATGAAGACGATACCGAATACAGTCGCCAACTTCTGAATCGTGGTCCGCATGCATTTCCTCCTAGAGCATTGTTCCGCGCAGAATTAGCAGAGCGACATAGAAATAGATCGACAGGCCGGTGACGTCAACGAGAGTGGCGACGAACGGCGCTGATGCGCTGGCGGGATCGAAGCCGAGTCTCTGCAGGATAAAGGGCAGCATCGATCCGGCGAGCGATCCGAACGTCACGACGCCGACGAGCGCGAACCCGACGGTGAGGGCGAGCAGATTGGGATGCGGATAATTCGCGAGTCCGAGATTCTGCCACAGCAGAATGCGCGCGATGCCGAGGAGTCCGAGTATCGCGCCGAGCATCAGGCCGGACGGCAACTCGCGCAACACGATCTTCCACCAGTCGCGCAGCTTGATCTCGCCGAGGGCCAGCGAGCGAATGATCAACGATGTCGCCTGAGAGCCCGAGTTTCCGCCTGAGCTGATGATCAACGGCACGAAGAGGGCGAGCACGACCGCCTTCTCGAGCTCGCCCTGAAAATGACCCATGGCAGTCGTCGTCAGCATCTCGCTGAGAAAAAGCGCAGCGAGCCACGGCGCGCGCTTGCCGATCATCTGGAAGAACCCGATCTGGGTGTAAGGCATGTCGAGCGCTTCCATTCCGCCGAATCGCTGAACGTCTTCCGTGTGTTCTTCAACCAGTGCGTCGATAACGTCGTCGACCGTGACGACACCCTGGATCACTCCGTTGTCGTCGACCACCGGAACCGCGACGAGGTCATACTCACGAGTGACGCGCGCGACTTGGGCCCGATCGGCAGTGACGGGAACAGTCTGCACCTCCTGCCACGCGACGTCGGAGACCTTGGAGCCTTCCGGCGCGGCGAGGAGCTCGCGCAACGAGAGCACACCCTGAAGCCGACCCCTGGCGTCAGTGGTGTAAATGGTGTTCATCGCTTCCACGCGCTCCGATCTCGCGATGCGGCGCACTGCGCCAAGCGCTTCGTCGACCGGAGTCTCCCCGGATACGGAGACGAACTCCGTCGTCATCAATCCGCCCGCTGAATCCGGATCGTAAGCGAGCAGCTTCTCTGTTTCGGCGCGCTCGGCGGCGGGGATTTCCTGGAGGATTTCCTCAGCGCTTTCCTGCTCGAGCGACTCCAGGGTATCGGCGCGATCGTCCGGAGTCATCTCCGTGACCAGCTCCGCCGCCTGGCGGACGTTCATGGTCTCGAGGATTTCCGCGCGCAGCTCTTCGTCGATGTACTCGAGGACGTCCGCGGCTCTTTCAACTGGCAACGCCGATAGGAACGGCGCGACCAGCTCGCGAGGCAGTGCCTGCGCGATGTCGGCTACGTCCCTTGCATGCAGCTCCTCGGTCTCGGCGGGGATCGCTTCGGGATTCTCCTCGAGCAGGTCGAGGATGTCCGGCGCCATCAACACACCGAGCGTACGCTCTTCGTCGGTATCTACTGGTGTGTTATAGGTCGGAGTTTTCATGGCGCGATCGGTAGGCTCCGCCGGTCGGTGCTGGAATCGATGACCTCGTAGCCGGCGATAGCGACAGCATCGCGGATTTGCTCGGGCGTGACGCTGCCATCGTGCTCGATGACGGCGCGGCCGATCGAAACATCAGCGCGCTGGATTCCCGCCACTCCAGCGAGAGATGTGAATACCGCGCGCACGCAGTGCACGCACGACATGCCGTTGATGGAGACGGTGGTCGTCATGGCCGGTAATATAGGCGGCGAGACTCGGCTGCTGGATAGGATTTTTTCGAGAACCAAAGGTGGGCAGAATGCAGAGAAGCTCAGGTTGGAGGTAGCAGCGTATGAATCCGCATTCAAACGCTGTTACCTGAATCCTGAGCTTCTGCGACCTGCCTACCTTTAGTTCAGTCCGAACTCTTAATCAGTCCAGTCTGTTCGGTGGTCGAGGAACCGGCGGGTTTTTCTTCCGCGAGACGAAAGTCTTTTCCAACGCAGGGAGGAACTTGTCGTACCGCGAGCCGGGCTCCCACATAACCCAGCCATCGTAGCCCGAATCGTAGACGGCGCGCTTCTGTTCCTCGAGCTCGTGAGCGCCGTAGGGCGGTTTTCCGAGGGTGAAGGCCTGGAGCCACGGACGAATGTGCTCGCCCTTGATGCCGAGCTTTTCGTCCCGCTCGCGCGCGCGTGAGATGGCGATGTGAATCACGTCGTACGGCGTCGCGTTCGGGTGCGGCAGCTGGAACGAGCCCGGTGGGTAGTGCGACGGGTAAACCATCGGCAGCACCACGTCGACATTCGGCGACACATGCTCCCACTGCTGTCCCACCTCGAGCGCGCCACCAACCGTCGTCACCAATCCAAAAATGTCGGCGGTGGTCCTTACGCCCATCTTGGCGAACCGGGCGCGCGCGGTCTTGAGGAACTCCGCGAGCACCTGCTCTTTCGAGCGACCGTTCTGCTCGGGGAAGACCTGTTGCGGCAGACTCTTGAACGGCTCGGGGAAGCGGATGTAATCGAACTGGATCTCACCGAATCCCATTCTGATCGCATCTTCGGCGACGCGGAAATTGTACTCCCAGATCGCGTTGGCGTACGGATTCACCCACGTCTGTCCTTTCTTGTCGTGCCACGCCGTGCCGTCCGCTTTGCGAATGGTGTGATCCGGATTGTTGCGCGCGGTGACCGAATCCTTGAACACCACGATGCGGGCGACCGGCAGGATCCCGTGCGCGCGAATCGTGTCGACCAACGCCCTGAGATTGCGCGCCTTCACCTGGGTGCCGGCATTCTTCTTCACCAGCGGATCGGTCGGCTCGTAGTTCAGGCCGAACTCATCCTTGACGTCGATGATCAGCGCGTTGACCTCCGTCGAATCGGCAATGCCGATGAGGTGCTTGAGACGGCGCTGATTGGCGGCGAATCGGAAGACATAGAGACCGCGTGCCGGCAGGGTGCCCTTGATCAGAGAATCGAGTACCGGAGGCGTTGGGTGCGATGCGGCCCCGGTCTGCGATGCCGCCTGCGTTTCGGCTGACGTGAGCGTCGACGACGCGACGGATGTTGCTGACTCGTGGCTTACGGTGGCGGCTTGAATCTCAGGGGTGGCGGCGTGCCCGCCGGTCTCGTGTGCGGTGCAGGCGAGGCTGAACGTCGCCGCCGCCACGGCTGCAGCGAACGTGATGTTGCTGAAACGCATCTTCGGTTGTGTGGGAGTCGGAGAAGGACGGTCCAATCTAATACGGCGCTGAGCGGTTAGCGGTGCGCGGTTAGCGACCGGGTACAGGGCCTGCTCCTCCGCGAAACGGCACAGCTCACGCCAGTAGTACTTTCCCGTTGCCTGAAATAGTTCCCGCAAGTCGTGAGTTAGTCAGCCCCTCGTCGCTTACCGCTTACCGCTAACCACCTCCCGATATATTGCCATTGATGCGCATATTCACGCTCGTGCTCGCAGCAATCAGCATCGGCTGCGCGCTTCCGCCCCCACCGCCGCCAGTCGCAGAATTTCTCGTCTCGGCGGGTGATCAGACCTACTGGGTGCACAGCGACAACTCGGGGCTTCGGGTGCGCGGGTCGCCGCTCATTCTCGCGCGCACCGGTGGGCGCTACTACGAGCTCTTCGTCACCGACGTCGACCGGTCCTTTCCGAAGGCGCTCCTAAGCGGCGAGAGAGTGTTCAAGCGGGATCTGTCGACCGGAGATTCGACGCTGATCTACGAAGACACGGCGATCGTACACCTTGCCGAGGAATACCACAGACAGCATCCAAGCGCGCCGGTGCTAGGACCCGACGACGATCCTGAGGATAACGTCGACATCACGGCCGTTGGTGAGACGGACATCCTCAACGTCCTCGGCCCATACGTCGCGCTCGAGCATCGACTGTCGGTCGATCGTGACGATGATCACGATCAGGACGACACCACCCGCACGGTGATCGATCTCCGGAACGGCCGGACGGTCGCGTTCGAACACATGCTGCGCGACTCGACGGTTCAGGAAGCGGCCGGCGAAGGCGGGCTGGTCAATCGCCGCTGGAGACACGACGGCTACGACGTCGTCTCCCGCTACGACTCGGTTCACAAAGCCAACTCGCTGATTCTGCGCGATCGCGGCGGCCGCGAATGGAAGCTCGGTCTCGTCGAGTCGAGCTTCGTGCAGGTGTTCTGGCTCGACAAGCCGCGCATCGATCCGCGTACCCGCCGAGCATTGGCCCACGCGTTCAACGACGCGACTGCGTATGGGGAGCGGATTCAGCAGGTATCGCGCAAATTACCAGTCCACTCTCGCAAACCAGGCGGACGGCAGATTTGAGTCGGTCTTCGCGCGCAGTAACCAGAAAAAACACGACGCAGTCGGATACCGCGACGAGCAGCGACGATGGCGCGCGTGCGGTCAGTGAGACACAGCATGAGGCAGCCCAGTTGATGATGCCGCAGCACGCGAATGTGCTCGGCCACGTGTTCGGCGGAGTCGTGCTGTCGATGATGGACACCACTGCCGCGGTATCGGCGATTCGTCACGCGCGGATGGCGTGTGTGACGGTCTCAGTGGATCGGGTCGATTTCCGCGAGCCGATTCACGTCGGCGATCTCGTGATCATGAAGTCGAGCGTCAATTACGTCGGACGGACCTCGATGGAGATAGGCGTGCGCGTGGAGACGGAGAATCTCCTCACCGGAGTCCGGATGCACACGAACTCATGCTATCTCACCTTCGTCGCGGTCGATCGCAACGGCAAGCCGGTCGAAGTTCCGCGTCTGCGGCCGGAGACGGCTGATGAGATCAGGCGTTACGAAGCTGCGAAGCTCCGCCGTGAGCGTCGACTCGCCGAGCGAATTCAGGAAGAGAAGTGGCGCAAGTAGTCAGGCGGGCTTGACCCTCGATAGTCGCGCATGCAGAGTACCCTGATGGAAAGAATCTTCACGGTCGACGAAGCCAATCGCACTCTTCCTCTGGTGCGGCGGATCGTTGAAGATCTCGTGCGCGATCATCATCTGTGGGAAGAGAAGGTGCGCGAGTTCGAGGTGGCGACTGCCGGCTCGAGTCCCGAGCGGCCCGACGTGATCGCCGAGCTGCTGCAGATTGAAGCGCAGCGCCTGGCGAAGGACATCGAGAGCTACATCGCCGAGCTGGCGGAGCTGGGCGTCATCTGCAAAGGGATGAACATCGGGCTGGTCGACTTCCGCGGGCAGTTGGACGGTCGCGAAGTTTTTTATTGCTGGAAGCTGGGCGAGCCAAGTGTGATGTACTGGCACGAGACTGACGCAGGATTCGTCGGGCGGCAGCGACTTCATCCGCTCGCGTTGACCACCAACTAAGAACCATCGATGGCAAGACAAATCAGGCCGTTCCGTGGACCGGACGGAACGAACTGGGGCGTGGAAGTGCAGGTGCCGGGCGCGAGCAACGCGATGATCGTGTTTCATCATCCGGGCGGCAAGACCGCGCGCCTCGATCGCTACGCCTGGGAGATCTGGGACGGGCCCGAGTCACGCAGCGTCACTGCGCGGGTGTCGATCGACAAGATCATGGGTACGCTGACTGACGAGAAGTTGAGCACATTGTTTCGGCGCTCCATGCCCGTGTCGTCGCAGTGGGCGCGCGTTAATCGCGCGTCCTGAGGGCTGCTTAGACCACCTCGCCGCAAGGCCGCTCTATCTATTGTCCTCCCAGGGTCCCAGCGATAAGCTGGAAATAACCCTTTCAGCGAGGACCGCATGAAGACTGTGTTGTCGATGCTGGCGTTGTGTGCGGTGGTAGCGTGCTCGAGCTCGACGGGTCCGGTGATTCATACGAATGCGACAGTGCATTTCAACCCCATCGAAGGTGGATTCTACGAGCTGGTGAGCGACGCCGACGGCGTTCACTACGATCCGAGAAATCTTCCCGACTGCTACAAGGAAGAGGGGCTGCGCGTGGATGTCACGTTCAAGGTGCGAAACGATCTCGTCGGGATCCACATGGCGGGCCCGATCGTCGACATCACGTCGATCGGTTCCGATGGTCGGATCTGCGCGCTACTTGACTGATTCGCGCCAGGCGGCCAGCGGGGCTTTCAACGCCCGGATCAGTCATGATTTTGCTCGAACGGGATGTCGACTTCCATTCCGTCGCGCGCGATGACCGTCTCCGGAAAGACTTCGCGCGCCTCGCGCTCCAGCTCCGAGGTGTCGCGTGAGTAGCGCGCGCTGACGTGTGTGAGGATCAAACGCTTCACTCCTGCTTTAGCGGCGACTTCCGCAGCTTCGCGCGCCGTCGAGTGACCTGTTTCGAGGGCGCGCGGGGCTTCTTCCGTAGTGAACGTAGCTTCGTGCACTAACAAATCGGCGCCGGTGGCGGCTACGACGGTTGCTTCCGAAGGACGTGAATCGCCGGTGAGGACAATGCGACGACCGGGGCGGCTTGGGCCGACCAGCTCGGACGGTTGAATCGTGCGCCCGTCAGGCAGATTTACTGTCTCGCCCTTGTGAATCTTTCCCCACAAAGGTCCCTCAGGAATGCCCATCTCTTTTGCTTTCTCGGGATTGAACCTGCCGAGCCGCGTTTCTTCGACGAGGTGGTAGCCGATGGCGCTGCGATCGCCGTGCTCGACGGCGAATGGAACGATGGAGTAGCCGTGTCGCTTGAGCGGAGTGTCGGGTGCGAGCTCGACGACTTTTATCTCGAAATGCTGCTTCTCGCTGCCGAGCGTGATCGCGCGCCAGAGAAGCTTTTCGGATCCGACGGGGCCGTAGAGATTCATGGGCTCCGTTCGGCCCTGCAATGCTAACGTGCGCAGTAATCCGGTGACGCCGAGCATGTGGTCGGCGTGCATGTGGGTAAAGAAGATGTCGGTGAGGGCAAAGGTGATTCCGTAGCGCATCATCTGCCGCTGGGTTCCTTCGCCGCAGTCGAACATCAGCGTCTCGCCCTCGCGGATGATGGCGACGGACGAAACGTTGCGCTCTACGGTGGGGCGCGACGCGGAGGTGCCGAGGAAGCGAACGGCGAGCGACATGGCGCGAAATATAGGGACTGAAGGAACACCGTTTGCCATTCACTGCTGCTAAATCATCGGGCAGAGCAAATGGCAACGAAGTCAGCGAGAAAATCGGCGGGCAAGACACGCGAGAAGGAAGTGCGACGCATTCAGTCACACCCCAAGCCGCCGATGCCGAAGCAGCATCAGGAGTATCCGGGAATCGAGGCGGAAGTTCACCCGCGCCCGCAATACAAAGCGCCGCTTTACAAAGGTTCCGGGAAGTTGAAGGGGAAAGTTGCGCTGATCTCGGGTGGTGATTCCGGAATCGGTCGCGCGGTGGCAACCCTGTTCGCGCGGGAGGGCGCGGACGTCGCAATCATGTTCCTGCCGGAGGAGGAGCGCGATGCGAATGAAACGAGGCAGGTGATCGAGGCTGAAGGGAGGCGTGCGCTGTTGCTGCCGGGGGACGTCACCGACCTCGAGTATTGCGAGGAGTGTGTAGAGAGAACCGTGAACGAGCTGGGCGCGATCGACATCCTCGTCAACAACGCTGCGTTCCAGAAAAACGCCGAGTCGATCGACGAAATCGATTTCGAGCAGCTCGACCGGACCTTCCGCACGAATTTCTACGCGTACTTCTGGCTGGCGAAAGCAGCGATTCCGAAAATGAAAAAGGGGTCGTGCATCATCAACACCGGATCGATCACTGGCCTGGAGGGGGAGAAGACGCTGCTCGATTATTCTGCGACGAAGGGTGCGATCCACGCATTTACGAAATCGCTGGCGCTCAATCTGGTGGAGAAGGGAATTCGAGTGAACGCAGTGGCGCCTGGTCCGGTGTGGACTCCGCTCAACACGCAGGCGAAGCCGGCGAAGGCGGTCCCGAAGTTCGGCGCCGATGTCGAGATCGGCCGACCGGCGCAGCCCGAGGAGCTCGCCCCAGCGTACGTGTTTTTGGCGTCGAACATCGACTCGAGCTACATCTCGGGGGACGTGCTGCCGGTGCTGGGGTGGGAGACCCTCGCCGGATAGGACTGCGGACCGAAACCAAAGTCAGGCAGTCTGGAGACGGGGCAGTTCGGAGGTCGCAGCGTATGAACGTGGCGTTCGGAGCGTGCTAGTCTTCGAACGCCACGAACAACGCTGAAGCCTGTTGCCTGAGCACTCTGATAACTGCCTGCCTTTTGTTCAGTCCTCAGTTCTTTGTTACGCTTCTCGACCCGGTGCGTCTTTATGCCGGTTCGCCCGACTGTATCGTGAGGCCGGGCAAAGAGTTGCAGGGTCGATACTGAAGTTCCGTATTGACTTTGTGGGTGGATCCGCTAGCTTCAGTGAAGAGCGGCCCCGCCCAACACTCGCGGGGCTTTTGCTTTGATCCGGTGCGACGGATCAGCTCGAACTGGTTCGAGGACAGTCCGTCGCGTCATCGCGGGGCTGTAGCTCAGCTGGGAGAGCGCTGCAATCGCACTGCAGAGGTCAGGGGTTCGATCCCCCTCAGCTCCACTGCGAAAAT
>Ga0207665_10003395_pt1 | contig 10657 bp, 9 predicted proteins | sample LARL112metaG_FD_184351 | JGI IMG/M metagenome (GOLD analysis project Ga0207665, IMG submission 184351) | Corn, switchgrass and miscanthus rhizosphere microbial communities from Kellogg Biological Station, Michigan, USA - LAR L11-2 metaG... | ecosystem: Host-associated > Plants > Roots >...
CTGTTCTCGGCCACCTTCGCGCAGGCCAAGACACCACCGGCCGCCCAGCGTAAGACTTAGCGCAGACGCGCCCAGCTAGCTCGCGCCGCGGAGCCCGATCGAGATACCCGGAGTGCTGGGCCATTGGTCTGAGGCGGGCGCACTGCGTGTTCGATGGGTGCTCAGGCGCCGCCCGCCAAGGCCGCGGTGTTGGAAAGAGACGTACTCGAGCGAGAGGCGTGCCGGCTGTAGCTAGCGCCGCTCCCAGCGCTGCTTCGCGGCGAGGTAGCGCGGCCCCCAGGGGTCGCGGGCGCCCTCCCCGGTCGCCCACGCCGTGAGGTCGGGGATCGGGAGGTCGGTCAGCGGTGGCTCGACGTTCGTGGGCCACACCGCGGTCCGCTGACCTTGACACGCGGCCTCACGCGACAGGCGCCGGCCAGTGGGCTAGTGGTCGGCGCCTGTGTGACCAGCGAGATTCAGTGCGTACCGGCGCGCTCGCCGCCTGGACTGGATAACGGTCACTATCTAGTTCGACTGAAGAAGTTGGCGCGTGGCGGTCGCACCGGTGGCTGGTGTTGATGGAGACGATGGCCTCGACCCTTGGGCTAGAAGGGATCGAGGCCATCGTGTTTCGTACGGTAGGCGATCAGGAGTCGTTGTGGGAATCGCTGCTGCCGGATGAGGTGCGGCGGCTGTCGGAGGAACTTTCGCGGGTGGATGGGCTGCTGAACGATCCGGCGTTCTTCGCGCCGTTCGTGCCGTTCTTCGATCCTAGGATGGGTCGCCCGTCGACGCCGATGGAGACGTATCTGCGGTTGATGTTCTTGAAGTTCCGGTATCGGCTGGGCTACGAGTCGTTGTGCCGCGAGGTCAGTGATTCGATCATGTGGCGGCGGTTCTGCCGTATCCCGCTCGATGGCGTGGTGCCGCATCCGACGACGTTGATGAAGCTGACCACGCGCTGCGGTGCTACGGCGGTGGGGGGTTGAACGAGGTGTTGCTGGCCAAGGCTTCGGAGGCGAGGTTGCTGCGCACGAACCGGGTGCGGGCCGACACCACGGTGATCCCAGCGAACGTGTCGTATCCGACCGATTCCGGTTTGCTGGCCAAGGCGATCCGCCGTATTGCCGCGACCGGGCGCCGGATTCAGGCTGCGGGCGGTGCGACGCGCCCGCGGCTGCGGGACCGGTCGCGCTCGGCTGGTCGGCGTGCGCACGAGATCGGGTCGAGGCTGCGGCTGCGGGCCGCGGCCGGCAACGACGAGGCGCTCGCGGCCGTGCAGCGTGGCACCCGTGAGTTGGCCGACCTCGCGGAGCAGGCCGCCCACGACGCGCAGCGATTCCTCGCCACCGCGAACGCGGCGTTGCGCCGCGCTTGCACGCAGGCCCGACGGCTTGAGGAATCAGGCCAGCCGGACCCGGTTGCTGGCCGCCGCCGGGGTCGGCTGGCCCGCGCTATTCATGACCTGACCGAATTGCTCGCCGCCACACGCACGATTGCGCGACAGACCCGGCAACGGCTGGCCGGACAGACGCCTGATGGCGCGGCCCGGCGGGTCAGTCTGCACGATCCGGACGCCCGCCCGATCGCGAAAGGGCGCCTGGGCAAACCGGTGGAGTTCGGCTACAAAGCCCAGCTGGTCGACAACGAGAACGGCATCGTCCTCGACCACGATGTGCAGCACGGCAACCCGGCCGACGCGCCACGCCTAGCCCCAGCGATCGACCGCGTCAGCACACGCGCCGGCCGTCCACCGCGGACCGTGACCGCCGATCGCGGCTACGGCGAGCAGAACGTCGATAGCGCCTTGCACGACCTCGGCGTGCGCGCCGTCGTCATCCCTCGAAAAGGCAGACCCACCAAAGCAAGGCAGGCCGAGGAACACCGACCATCCTTTCGACGCACCGTCAAATGGCGAACCGGATGCGAAGGTCGAATCAGCGCCCTCAAACGCGGCTACGGCTGGGACCGAACCCGCATCGACACCATCGAAGGAGCTCGCATCTGGACCGGGCATGGCGTCCTGACCCACAACCTCATCAAGATCAGCGCACTGGCCGCCGCATAACGAAGACGAAGAAGACCATCACCCGCCAAAACCAGCCCAGCCCCTCCAACACGACTCCGGTCGCTCAATCAGCAACCACGTTTTTCAGGTCGAAGTAACTAGCCGGCGAGGAAGCTCAGCTGCACAGTTCGGTCCGGGTTGTCGACATTCGTGTCGACGAGGCAAATCGACTGCCAGGTGCCGAGCTGCAGCCGCCCGTTCACGACGGGCACCACGATGGACGGCGGGATGAATGCCGGAAGGACGTGGTCGCGCCCGTGACCCGGGGAACCGTGCTGATGCCGCCATCTGCCGCCGCGCGGCAAGAGCTCCTCCAGCACGGCGATCAGGTCGATATCGCTGCCTGCCCCCGTCTCGAGGATGGCCACGCCGGCTGTCGCGTGAGGCACGAACACGGTCAGCAGTCCGCCGGCCTCGTCAGCAACGAATCGGGCGCAACGGTCCGACAGGTCGATGACCGCTGGGCGGTTGCCAGTGTGGATCCGGAACGTGTCGGTACGCATCGGACCATCCTGCACTGCGTATAACGGCGCACTGCCCGTCCATAGACCTGCCACAGTGGAGGCATGCAGATCGGGCTGCTCGGACCGCTCGAAGTCCGGGTCAACGGGGTGACCGTCGATATCGCCGGCACCCGGCTGCGCGGCCTGCTCACCCGGTTGGCCCTGGATGCCGGGCGCCCGATCAGCGCCGGCGCGCTCGTCGACGCAGTGTGGGGTGAGTACCCGCCTGGCGATCAGGCGAACGCTTTGCAGTCTCTGGTGTCCCGCCTGCGCCGATCGCTTGGCGACGCCCATGCCGTACAGCCATCAGCGGCCGGCTATCGGCTATTGGCCGACCCCGGTGACGTGGACGTGCACCAATTCCAGCGGCTGGCCGCGGACGGCGCGGCGGCGCTGCGCCGAGGCGACCCGGCGACTGCGGAGCCGATGCTGCGGCGCGCTCTGGCGCTGTGGCGCGGGCCGGCGCTGGCGGACTGCGCAGACGCCGCGTTCGCCGCCGCGCCGATCGCCCGGCTGGACGATCTGCGGCTCGCTGCCATGGCCGATCGGCTGGCCGCTGACCTGGCCCTTGCGCGGGCGGGCGCTGTCGTCGCCGAGCTCGAGGCGCTCACGCGCGAGCACCCACTTGACGAGCGGTTCGCCGGGCTGCTGATCAAGGCGCTGCGGGCCGAGGGTCGTACGTCAGAGGCGCTCGCCGCCTACCAGCGGCTGCGCCAGCTGCTGGTCGACGAGCTCGGAGTTGACCCCACGCCGGAGCTGCAGGAATTGCACCTGTCCGTCCTGCGGGGTGACCAGGCTCCGCTCAGCAGCACGGCTGGATTTACCCGGCGGACCAATTTGCGGGCGACTCTCACCAGCTTCGTCGGCCGCGACGAGGAAGCGACACGCATCGTCAAACTGTTGGATGAGAGCCGCCTGGTCACGCTGGTCGGAACCGGCGGCTCCGGCAAGACCCGCCTCGCCACCGAGGCCGCATCGTCGCTCCTCGACGACTACGACGCCATCTGGCTTGTCGAGCTCGCTCCTGTGACGGATCCGGCCGAGATCCCCTATGCGGTCCTGGCCTCGATCGGCCGGCGGGACGCCACGACGCGCAGCGATCCGGACGCGCCCCGCCGTCCGTCGGAAGCGGTCGACGAGCTGCGCGGCGTGCTCACCGCCCGCCGGGCGATGCTCGTGGTCGACAACTGCGAACATCTGCTCGACGGCGTGGCCCAACTCGTCGACACGCTGCTGGCCGACTGCCCGCAGCTGGCTGTGCTCGCGACCAGCCGCGAACCGCTTGCGATCACTGGCGAGGCGCTAGTCGTGCTGGCCCCGCTGCCGGTGCCGGCGCTCGGCTCGACGGTCGAGCAGGCGCTCGCGTCTCCAGCAGTGCAGTTGTTCGCCGATCGGGGAGCGGCGGCCCGGCCGGAGTTCGGCGTGGCCGAGGCGACGGTCGACGACAGCGTCGAGATCGTGCGCCGGCTCGACGGCCTCCCGCTCGCGATCGAGCTGGCGGCGGCCCGGTTGCGCACGCTTCCGGTCCACGAAATTGCGGCGAGGTTGTCCGACCGGTTCCGGCTGCTCACCGGCGGCAGCCGGACGGCGCTGCCGCGACACAGAACATTGCGGGCCGTGGTGGAGTGGAGCTGGGATCTGCTCTCTCCCGCGGAGCGGCTGCTCGCCGAGCGCCTCGCTGTCTTTCCGGCCGGCGCGACCACAGCCAGCGCGGGCGCCGTATGCGCTGACGACGCGGTGCGCCGCGCGGACATTCCCGACCTGCTGGCCGCCCTCGTCGACAAGTCGCTCCTCGGGTTGGAGGACGATGGCCCGCGGTATCGGATGCTCGAAACGATCCGCGAGTTCGGGATAGACCGCCTCGCCGAGCGGGGTGAACTGGACGTGGTGCGGACCGCTCATGCCCGGTTCTTCGCGGACCTGACGATCGATCTGGTGCCGCAGCTGCGAGACGGGCGCCAGCGAACGGCCCTGCGGGTCATCGCGGCCGAACACGACAACGTTCTCGCCGCGCTCCGCCACCTCCTCGACCGCGGCGAGGCCGCGCCGGCGCTCACGCTCGTCGTCGCGCTGAACCAGTACTGGGGCCTGACCGGCAGGCACACCGAGGCGCTCGCCTGGCTGGAGCTGGCCTTGCGTCTGCCGGGCGAGGGCATTGACCCGGATCTCTGGCTGACAGCCGTCGCGCTGCGGGCGATGAATCGCGCAATCACGGCCGAGTTGGCTGGGACCGACCCGGGCGGACGGCACCCTCAGGACGAAATTCTCGAGATCCTCGATGACGTTCTTGCGCTCGACGTGACGGACACCCCGATGCTTGCGATCGTCAAGCCGTTCCTGCTGTTCATCGCTGGCGAGCACGAGAAGGTGGCCGACTACCTCAGCCAAGCGCTTGTCAATCCGGACCCGTGGATTCAGGCCACCTCGTTGGCCATGCGGGCGCGCTTCGCCGAGAACTCGGGCGACGTGGTCGCCGTCCGGGCCGATACCGCAGCCGCCATCGCCGGCTACGAGGCGGTCGGCGACCAGGTCGGGTTGGCGTCGGTCTTGCCGATCGCGGCCGGGCTACTGGCGTATGACGGCGATGTCTCCGGCGCGGCCGAACTATTGACCAGGGCCCTCCGGCTGCTCGACGACCAGACGGCCGGAGCCATCGAGGTCGATGATCGGCTGTATATCCTGCTCCGGCTTTCGGACATGCACGGGCGTCTGGGCGAATGGGACGCGGCGCGCGGGTACGCCGAGGCGGCGTCGGAAATGGCCAACTCCATCGGCTCGGCGGAATGGCGCGCACTGACGGCCGTCCTGCGTGGGGGAGTGCTGCGAGCGTCCGGAGACGTCGAGGCGGCCCAGCGGCTGCAAACCGAGGCGGAGGACCTGCTGTCGCAGGCCTCGCGGTCCCGGTTCAGCATGTACCACGGGACGGCGGTCGTCGCAGCGTTCGGCGCCGCGGCAGCGATCGACGCCGGCGACCTGGAGCGAGCCCGTCGTCAGGTCGACATCGCCTATACGGCCGGACGAGCGTCGAAGGACATGCCGATCGTCGCGATCGTCGTGGTCGCCGAAGCCATGCTCTCGCTCGCATACGGCGACGCGGCTACGGCCAGCTTCCGGCTAGGACTGGCTGCGCGCATCCGCGGGGCCGATGACCCGACCGACCTGATGGTGGCGCGAATTACCGCCGGCGCCCGGGACGTGCTGGGCGCCGACGGATTCCAGGAGCAGTGGTCGGCCGGGTGGGCGGCAAGCCGCACGGAAGCGATCGACCTGGCCGATCCCGGCCGGGATCAGGTGCGACGTCGGTAGGCGCGCGTCGCCAGAGGGACGAACACGATGAGCAACCCGGCCATCCAGACCAGTGTCCACAGCACGTGCGAGGCCACCGGTCCGCCCAGCATCAAGCCGCGCACCGCGTCGACCAGATGGGTGATCGGGTTGACCTTGACGAAACCCTGCAGCCAGCCTGGCATCGTGCCGGTCTGAACGAAGGTGTTGCTGGCGAAGGAGAGCGGCAGCACGAGAAGGAACATGACCCCCTGCACCGCGCCTGGGGTGCGCACGATCATGCCCACCCACACCGAGATCCAGCAGAAGCACAGGGCGAACGCGACCGAAATCGCGACTGCGGCGATCGTTGCGGTGGTGTTGGTCTCGATCCGGAAACCCATCGCGTACCCGAAGCCGAGGAACACCGCGCACAGGATCAGGTAGCGGACCACGTCGGCGAGCACGCCGCCCACCAGTGGGGCCGAACGGGCGATCGGCAGCGATCGGAACCGGTCGAAGACACCCTTCTCGCGGTCGCCGTTGAGGTTGGTGCCCAGCGAGATGCCGGCCATTGCAATCGACTGGCCCAGTAGGCCCGGCAGCAGGAACTGTAGGTAGTCGTGCTGGGATCCCCCGCTGATCGCCCCTCCGAAGATGTACGTGAACAGGAGCAGGAAAATCATCGGCTGCAAGGTCACATCGATCAGCGCTTCCGGGGTCCGCCAGGTCTTGATGAGGCTGCGGCGGGCCAAGGCGGCACTGTGTCGGATCAGGCCGAACCGGCGGTTCGCGGCGGGGGCTGTCGGTTTCGGCGCGACGACGGTCGGCTCGCGAGAAAGCGTCGCGGTCATGCTGCCTCCTTGGTGTCGGACTGCGACTCGTCGTCGCTCGCGCTGCGCCCGGTGAGGGTGAAGAACACCTCGTCCAGGCTGGGCAGGTGAAGGGAAAACTCCGTGACGGTGATGCCGGCCGAGGCGAGACGGGCCGTTGTCGTGGGCAGCGCGGAGTCGTCCGGGACGGACACGCTCAGCGTGCCTCGCCGAGGCGACTCGACCCGGCCGCCGGTGATCTCGGCAAGGATCGCGGTGGCCTCCGCGGTCCGGGACGGGTCGGTCGGCCGGACCTCGAGCGTCTGGCCTCCGACGATCTGCTTGAGCCCGTCCGGAGTGTCATGGGCGATGACCCGACCGTGATCGATCACGGTGATCTCGTCCGCCAGCGCGTCGGCCTCGTCCAGGTACTGGGTGGTCAGCAGTACGGTCGAGCCATCGGTGACCAGCCGTCGGACGACCTCCCACATGTCCTCACGCTTGGCCGGGTCCAGGCCGGTGGTCGGCTCGTCGAGGAAGATCACGGACGGCCGGCCGACGAGGGAGGCGGCGAGGTCCAGCCGCCGGCGCATGCCGCCGGAGTACGTCTTGGCCATCCGCCCGCCCGCATCCGCGAGGTCGAACCACTCAAGCAGTTCGCGGGCCCGGGCGCGGGCCGCGCGGCTCGGCAGATCCAGCAGCTGCCCGATGAGCACGAGGTTCTGCATGCCGGTGAGATCTTCGTCGACCGAGGCGTATTGGCCGGTCAACCCGATCGTCTGCCGGACCTGACGGGCGTCGCGAACGACGTCGAAGCCGGCGACTCGAGCCGATCCTCGGTCGGCGGTGATCAGCGTGGCCAGGATGCGCACCGCGGTCGTCTTGCCAGCCCCGTTCGGCCCGAGGACGCCCAACACGGTCCCCTCCCGGACGGCGAGGTCGATGCCCGCGAGGGCCTGCGTGGTGCCGAATCGTTTGGTCAAGCCTTCTGCCTCGATGGCGTAGGGGTGTGATGTCATGCTCCGATCGTGCGAGCAGACCCTGGTAGCACTCGCACACGGCGCTGGTGCGTCCTGACACGCACCTGGCATGGCCGTCGCGGCTCGGCGGTCGGTTGACAGTGGCTCTCGTTAAGCTGCGGGTCATGGTGCGTCCCGACGGCCGCGTGGCTGACGAGCTCCGTCCGATCACGATCACCCGCCAGTGGCAGCGCTATGCCGAGGGCTCGGCGCTGATCGAGTTCGGCGAGACCAAAGTGTTGTGCGCGGCCTCGGTCGTGCAGGGCGTGCCGCGGTGGCGCAAGGGATCCGGCCTGGGCTGGGTCACAGCGGAGTACGCGATGCTGCCGCGCGCGACGCTCACCCGTAACGACCGTGAGTCGATCAAGGGAAGAATCGGCGGACGGACCCACGAGATCTCCCGGCTGATCGGCCGCTCATTGCGCGCGGCGATCGACCTGTCGGCGTTGGGCGAGAACTCGATCTCGATCGACTGTGATGTGTTGCAGGCGGATGGTGGCACGCGGACCGCCGCGATCACGGGCGCCTTCGTGGCCCTGGCTGACGCGGTGACATGGTTGCGGGATCAGCAGGCCTTGGCCCGGCCTGATCCACTGGTCAACTCGGTGTCCGCGGTGTCGGTGGGCGTGATCGACGGCGAGGCCCGGCTGGACCTGATGTACGAAGAAGACGTCCGGGCCGAGACCGACATGAACGTGGTTCTTACCGGCACCGGCGAGTTCGTCGAGGTCCAGGGCACGGCTGAGGGCGCGCCGTTCCGCCGGGCCGAACTCGACGCGATGCTCGACCTCGCGATCAGCGGCTGCTCGCAATTGACCAAGATCCAGGCCGACGCGCTGGCGGCGTGATGCCCACGGAGGTGCTGCTCGCCACCCGCAATCCCCACAAACTCGCCGAGCTGCGGCGCATCCTCGCCGACGTGCAGCCCGACCTGCGAGTGATTGGCCTGGACGATGCGGCGCCGTACGACGAGGTACCGGAGACCGCAGCCACCTTCGCCGACAACGCCCTGACGAAGGCCCGGGTCGGAGCTCTGGCGACTGGGCTGATCACCGTCGCTGATGACTCCGGGCTGGCGGTGGACGCGCTGAACGGCATGCCTGGCGTGCTCTCCGCCCGCTGGTCCGGCCGGCACGGGGACGACGCGGCAAACTTGCGGCTGCTGCTCGACCAAATCGTCGATGTTCCGGATGGCCGGCGAGGCGCAGCGTTCGTCTGTGCCGCGGCGCTCGCCACCCCGAGCGGGGGACGGGTCGTGGTCGAGGGGCAGATGCCCGGCCGGTTGGTGCGCCAGCCTCGGGGGCACAACGGCTTCGGCTACGACCCGATCTTCGTCGCTGACGGGAAAACGCTGACCAACGGTGAGCTGCCCCCCGCGGAGAAGGACGCGATCAGCCACCGGGGCAAAGCGTTGCGCGCAATTGCGCCGCACATCGTCCGAGCGACCGAGAGCCTCAGCCGATAGGAATTGCCAGCCTGTGCCCGGACCTACCCCACCGGCAGCGCCATAACGCTGGGACCGGCCTCGGACTACCGGCTGACCTGCGGAGTCAGGCGCAGGCGGGCGTCGGGTCGCGAGAGCGGTCGCCGATCTGGGTGCGGTTCCGTTCGGGCAAGGCGGGTGGCGGGAAGTCGATGGCCACGTGATGGGTGGTGTTCCGGCGAGGAGTTTGAGTTCGGTCGATCCAGCGGGGTGGGATCCACACTGGCAGCCCATCGCGCATACGTACCGCCCAGCCACGTTTCTGGTGTTCCCGGTGGTGAAAACCGCACAATAAGGTCAAATTATCCAGATCGGTGGGCCCGCCGTCGACCCAGGGCGTCACATGGTGACTCTCACACCAGTCCGGGGGCCGGTCGCAGGTCGGGAATGAGCACCCGCGATCCCGGGCGGCCAGCGCCCGCCGCTGCCCGATACTGGCGACCCGCCTTCGCAGCCCGTAGCTGAGCACTCCGCCGGCGTCGCCGACCACCACGGGGATGATGTCGGCCTCGGCGGCGATTCGCAATGCTTCGGAGATGGTGATCAGTCCGCCGTGGCCGGCGGTCGCCAGGCCCGTGCGGGCCTGCAACTGATCCACGGTGAGAGTGACAAGCACAGTGGCCGGAGCGCCGCCGCAGTCTGGCAGCGAGCCGGAGCGCAGAAGCCGTCGCCCGGCTTCCAACAGCGCGTCGTGCCGCCGCTGCGCGGGGCTGCGTCGATCCGACTGATCATCGTCGGTCGTTACCGGGCGAGCGAGAGTGTCGAGGATCGTGGTCCAGACCGCGGCGGCTTCACCGGTGAGGGTGCCCGTCAGCCGGCCGGAGCCATTCGGCAGGACCGCCAAGGCGACAGATCGGCGCCGCTGGTGGTCCTGCTCGGCGACCAGCTGCCCGTCCGGGTCCAGACAAGTCGCCACGGTGCGGGCCAGCACCGCGAGCCGATCCGGATCGAGTTTCCGCGCATGGCCTACCAGGGTTGGTTCGACCTGGGCCACCAACTCCGGCTGCTCGGTGAGCACCCGGTCGGGCAGCCGGTCGACCGTGGCCGTGATAACCGTGGCGTGTCGAGCAGAGATCATCCCCTCCGCCAGCGCTGCGGCGACGTGCGGGAATCGCGGCTCCAGAGTCTCGCCAGTAACGGCCCGTCGCAGCCCCAGGTCGGAGGCCACCCGAACCCGGCCGGCGGCCTCCCGCCGGCCAATCCGCAGTCGCTCGGCCAGTAGCACCCCAGTGGACGGGTAGCCCAGCTCGCCGGCTACCCCGCGCCCGTCCAGTTCCGCGATCAGCTCACAACCCACCGCGGTGTGTCGCCGCGCGTTGGTCTCAAGCACTTCCACTAGGTCCAATAGCTCGTCCCGGGACAGCACCGTCGGGTCAAGCCCAACCAGCTCATGCTGCGCCGCGGCCAGGTGTTCGAGGGCGTCCGCCACTCGTGACACCAGCGTCGACCCAGCCAAGCCAGTCTCGAACATGTATTCGATTATCCCGGTTGGACGGGTTCCGGTCAATAGAGAATCACCAATAATATCA
>Ga0207665_10003398_pt1 | contig 10655 bp, 14 predicted proteins | sample LARL112metaG_FD_184351 | JGI IMG/M metagenome (GOLD analysis project Ga0207665, IMG submission 184351) | Corn, switchgrass and miscanthus rhizosphere microbial communities from Kellogg Biological Station, Michigan, USA - LAR L11-2 metaG... | ecosystem: Host-associated > Plants > Roots >...
CGCCAGGTAGTGAAACGTCGTCTTGGCCCGTTTCCACGGGTGCTTCAGGAGGTTGCCGGAATCCACCTTGCTCTCGGCGACGCCGTATCCGACCTCCGGCCACGACAATTGCATGACGACGTTCGCCGCCCCGGCGGCGAAAGCCCAGAAATCCATGGCCTCGGCCGCGGCGACTTCGGCGTCCGGGTCCCAGCACGCGGTACTGCGGCGGATGTCGATGCGGCAGTCAGCGGGTGTCATGCCAGGCACACCGTCGAAACCAACATCGTCGGCCAGAACACGATCGACTTGAGCACCGGGACCGCGCCGGAGTGGGTCAGAGCCCACAGCACACCGATGATCAGGTATGGCACCGCAAGCATCGCCCCCGTGCCGATCCACTCGGCGATCGTCATCTCGAAACTCAAGACTCTCCGCAGCGTGCTGCGCATACTCGACCCCCTGGCGTCCGACCCGCGAGCGATTATGTTAATGGCGATTCGCACTGCGAGGGGTCGATTTCCGATTGTCTGAGCGGATAAGTCCGCTGAATGTGAACGGCAGTGCTTATTCGAGCATGGCGCGAACGCTGTCGGCGAACGCGGCGGTGGTGAAGCACGTCGGTTCGGCGAATTCCTCCAAGGTAATCGCTGCGTTCCAGTCGGCGTCCGCGGTGGCACGCAGCAATGGCTTGGTCATCGCGACCGCGTGCGGCGGCAAACTCGCGATGCGCGAAGACCATTCGTCGGCGGCGGCCAGCAGCCCATCGTGCTCGACGACCTCCTGTACGAGCCCCAGCCGAAGCGCTGTGTCCGCATCGATGTGGTCGCCGCGCAGGTAGTAGGCGAGCGCGCCCTGGTAGCCGAGACGACGGGTGAGCGCCCAACTCGTGCCGACCTCGGGGATCAGGCCGAGGCGGCCGAACGCCGGGACGATCACCGCGCGATCACTGGCGATGACGAGGTCGCAGGTCAGGGCCCAGGCCAAGCCCACGCCGGCGGCCCGCGCCGTTGAGCGCGGCGATGAAGATCGTGTCGGACCCGGCGATGAGGCGGGCGATGCCGCCGAAGTCGCGGCGGATCCACCGCCACACATCGGCGACCCCCTCGGGTTCGCCGAGCGATTCGACGGCCACCTTCATCATCTTCAGGTCGCCACCGGCGCTGAATCCCGGATCGGCGCCGGTCAGCACGACGGTGCGGACGTCGGCATCGGCGTCCAGCGCAACCAGCGCCCGCCGCAATTGACGCACCAGCGGAGCGGAAAGCACGTTGAGCCGGTCGGATTCGTCGAGCGTGACCACCGCCCGGTCGCCGCGATGATCGACGTGCACCCGTTCGGGCGCATCGGCCTCGTCGCCGCTCTCAACGATTGCGCGGTACATGGACTTCATTGCTCCTGCTCCTCAATATCGTTGGCGCGCAATACCGCCCACGCAGCGGATGCGAATGTGTCGACGGCGTCGCGTGGCATCTTGGCTTCTTCGCCCGTGATCCAGTAGCGGCTGTACTCCTGCGCCGGACCGAGCCAGAGCGCGGCGGTGACACCCAGCCGCATCGGCTGCAGCGCCCCATAGGCGTGGTGGGGACGCCACCAGTCCCGGACTGCGGCGAAGAACTCCCGATTCGCGTCGCGTAACGCCGCGCTGTCGAGCGGGTCACCGAGCAGCAGCCTGGCCTCGCCACGGTGCTCGGTCACCCACCGCAGGTGGTACGCCACGCCGCCGCGGATGCCGCCTTCGGCGATGTCGTGGTCGCGCAGCATCGTGACGAACCCCGCCTGGTATTCACTGATCAACTGCGCGTAGACGGCCGCAGCCAGCGCGGGCTTGTCAGGGAAATGGTGGTACAGCGCGCCGACACTCACCTCGGCCTCCCGTCGGACCTCGTCGAGCGTGGGCACCAGTGCACCGTCGACCGCGAACCGGCGCCGCGCCACTTGTAGCAACCGGTCGCGGGCGTCCGAAGTCTTCGCACCCGAGGGCACGAGGAATACTCTAGTTGTACCGAGGAATCCTCGGTAGATTCAGAGCAGCGTGGCTTGTTCGGGCTCCGGCTTGGCGGGTTCGATCAGTTCCGGGCCGTTGTTGCGGATGCTGTTGACCAGCCGCGACACCTCGCGAATCACGATGCGGTCCAGATCGCCGTGGCCGCGCAGCAGTCCCTCGTCGATGGGAGCATCGGGATCGAGCCAGCGATCCCAGTCGTCGCGGCTGATGGTCAACGGCATGCGGTCGTGGATCTCTGCCAGCGGTCCGGCGGCATCGGTGGTGATGATCGTGCAACTCAGCAACGGCGGCGCGTCTTTGGGCCCGTCCTTAGGCCGCCAGGTCGACCACAGGGCCGCCATGAACAGCATCTCGCCGTCGCAGCCGTACATGTAGAAGGGCGTCTTGGGCGCCTTCTTGCCGGATGCAGTTTCACCGTTCGGGCGCCACTCGTACCAGCCGTCCATCGGCACCAGGCAGCGCTTGTTCTTGGCGGAGTTGCGGAACGCGGGCGAGGCGGTCACCTTCTCGGCCCGCGCGTTGATCAGCAGCGGTCCCTTGGTGTCGGGGCCACCGTCCTCCGCGGTCTTGGCCCACGGCGGCACGAGGCCCCACCGCATCAGCCGCACCCGCCGCGTCGACTCGTCGTCCGGTTCGGTGTGCCGCTTGACGACCGTGCTGATCGTCGTGGTCGGTGCGACGTTGTAGTTGACACCCGGGGTGTCCTTCTCGGCCGAGGTGGCCTCGTCGATCGCCTTGATCTTCTCGGCCAACAGGGCCGGATCGGTGGTTACCGCGAATCGCCCACACATATATCCCATGGTGGCACGCGGATCGGACAGGGCAGGATGGAGGCCGTGAGCAACTGGCAGGCACCGTCGACGCCGACCCCGGTGCACGCCACACTGACGGTGCCGGGCTCCAAGTCGCTGACCAATCGGGCGCTTCTGCTCGCCGCGCTGGCCACTCCGAACGGGACGTCGACCGTCAGCGGCGCGTTGCGCAGCCGCGACACCGATCTGATGATCGGCGCATTGCAGACGCTCGGCGTTGACGTCGACGGCGCAGGCACCGAGTTGACGATCAGCGGCGCCATCGCGCCGCAGCCAGGTGCGCGGGTGGATTGCGGCCTGGCAGGCACCGTGCTGCGCTTTGTCCCGCCGGTGGCGGCGCTGAGCACCGAGGCGGTGCTGTTCGACGGCGACGAGCAGGCCCGGGGCCGCCCGATCGCGCCACTGCTCGACGCGCTTCGCGGCCTCGGAGTGGACATCGACGGCGACGGTCTGCCGTTCGCGGTGCGCGGTGCCGGGTCCGTGGCCGGTGGCGTGGTCGAGATCGACGCCTCCGCGTCGTCGCAGTTCGTCTCCGGTCTGCTGCTGTCCGGTGCGGCGTTCGCCGACGGGCTCACGATCGTGCACACCGGCGAGTCGGTGCCGTCGGCGCCGCATATCGCGATGACGGTGTCGATGATGCGCGATTCGGGCGTCGAGGTCGACGACGGCGAGGCCAACCGCTGGCATGTCGCGCCCGGCCCAATTGCCGTGCGGGACTGGATCATTGAACCCGATCTGTCCAATGCCGTCCCGTTCCTGGCGGCGGCCGTGGTCAGTGGCGGTATCGTCCGGGTGAGCGGCTGGCCAAAAGCCAGCATCCAGCCCGCCAAGGACATATTCTCGATCCTTGAGAAGCTGGGTTCGGTTGTGCGCCAAGGGAGTTCACACCTGGAGGTGCAGGGTGCCCGGACCTACGGCGGCTTCGATGTCGACCTGCACGACGTCGGCGAGCTGACGCCTGCTGTCGCAGCCATGGCGGCGTTGTCGTCCGACGGCGCGGTGTCGCACCTCAGCGGGGTAGCCCACCTGCGAGGCCACGAGACGGACCGGCTCGCGGCGTTGTGCGCCGAAATCAACGGTCTCGGCGGGCAGTGCGAGGAAACACCCGACGGCCTACGCATCACGTCGCGGCAATTGCACGGCGGCGTGTGGCGCTCATATGCAGACCACCGAATGGCGACCGCGGGCGCCATCGTCGGGCTGCGGGTGCCCGGCATCGAAGTGGAAGACATTGGTACGACGGCGAAAACGCTGCCGGAATTCCCACAGATGTGGGCCGAGATGCTCAAAGGCCAAACTGCGGAGAGCGGTCCGGACGCGAGGGGGAAAAAAGGCCTTTGAGCCCTCGCGAGTACGACGAGTCCGATGTCCGGGTCCGACCCGGCCGGGGCTCGCGGCCGCGAACCAAGACTCGCCCCGAACACGCCGACGCGCAGGAAGCCATGGTGGTCACAGTCGACCGCGGCCGGTGGGGATGCGCGCTGGGCCGGGACACCGACCACCGGGTCACCGCCATGCGCGCACGGGAACTCGGCCGCACGCCGATCGTCGTCGGCGACGATGTCGGCATCGTCGGCGACCTGTCCGGGCGGCCCGACACGCTGGCCCGCATCGTGCGGCGCGGTGAGCGGCGAACGGTGTTGCGGCGCACCGCCGATGACACCGATCCGACCGAACGCGTCGTCGTAGCCAACGCCGACCAGCTGCTGATCGTGGTTGCGCTGGCCGACCCGCCACCCCGAACCGGCCTGGTCGAGCGCGCGCTGATCGCGGCATACGCCGGAGGACTCGAACCCATCCTGTGCCTGACCAAGACCGACCTGGCCCCGGCTGAACCGTTCGCCGCGCAGTTCGCCGATCTCGATCTGACGATCACCACCGCCGGCCGCGACGACCCGCTCGATGCCGTGGCGCCGATGCTGAGGAACAAGGTGACCGTCCTGCTCGGGCATTCCGGGGTCGGCAAGTCCACGCTGGTGAATCGCCTTGTGCCGGACGCAGACCGGGCGACAGGCGAGGTGACCGACATCGGCAGGGGCAGGCACACGTCGACCCAGTCGGTGGCGCTTCCGCTGAGCCTTGGCGGCTGGGTGATCGATACGCCAGGCATCCGGTCGTTCGGGCTCGCCCACATCGAACCCGACGATGTGCTGCTGGCCTTCTCCGATCTCGCCGAGGCGATCAAGGACTGCCCGCGCGGATGCGGGCACATGGGGCCACCCGCCGATCCGGAGTGCGCGCTCGACAGGCTGACCGGTCCTGCCGGCGGGCGCGTGGCGGCGGCGCGACGGCTGCTGGCGGCGCTGAGGGAAGGCTAGGAGAAGGCTGCAAGTCCACTTGCCCTGTTGCTCGTTAATAAAGCTAAGAGTTAATGGGCTAAGTGAGTGCTGATCGGACAGACGACGACACCTGGGACCTGGCGACCAGCGTCGGCGCGACCGCCACCATGGTCGCCGCGGGCAGGGCACGTGCCACCAGGGCCAACCTCCTCGACGACCGCTACGCCGAGCCCTTGGTACGGGCCGTCGGCGTCGATTTCTTCACGCGCTGGGCAACCGGTGAGCTCGCCGCCGCCGACGTCGACGTTCCCGGCTCGTTCTGGGGCATGCAGCAGATGACGGACCTGCTCACCGCGCGCACCCGGTACTTCGACGCCTTCCTCACCGATGCGACCGATGCCGCCATCCGTCAGGTGGTGATTCTCGCGTCGGGGCTCGACGCGCGCGGATACCGCCTCGCGTGGCCTGCGGGCACCGTCATGTTCGAGATTGACCAGCCGGAAGTGCTGGCATTCAAGGCCGCGACGCTCGCCGAGTTGAAGGCGGCGCCGACGACCGAGGTGCGGACGGTCCCCATCGACCTGCGGCAGGACTGGCCCGCCGCGCTGCGCGACGCGGGCTTCGATGCGACCAAGCCTTGCGCATGGACGGCCGAAGGCCTGCTTCCGTTCCTGCCCGCGGAGGCCCAGGATCGCCTGCTGGCCAACATCACCGCGCTCAGCGTCGACGGCAGCCGGCTGGCGTCGGAGGTGGCGGTGATGTCGGCCTCCGCGGGCGACGGCCAATTGTCGGACTCGATGGACGACGTCACGAAGCGCTGGCGAGACCACGGCTTCGACATCGAGCTCGGCGAACTCGGCTACCCCGAGGAGCGCGCGGACGTCGCCGACTATCTCGACAGCCGGGGCTGGCGCTCGGTGCGCAAGCCGCTGCGGGAGCTGCTGGCCGATGCGGGGCTGCCCAAGCCACCGGAATTGGAGAACTCCGCGTTCGGCGACAACTACTACTGCATGTCCGTGAAGGGACGCTGAGCACCGACACGTAGCTGGTCTATCAGCGGTGGTAGCCGGGCACGAAGTGCTGGATCCGATCCGCGCCGTGGTGGCCGTGCCAGCCGGGGACTGCCTTGGGCGCGGGGTGCGCCTTGACGGCGGGGGCGTACGAGTAGCCCGGGCCGCTCGGCTGCGTCTGGGTGGCCGCGTTGGCCATGCCTGCCATGCCGAGGGCGGCACCGACGATGATGCCTGCCGAAACCACCGAGAGGACCAAGGCGCGGGCGATGTTGCTGATCATCTCTGAGTTCTCCTGTGTCAGTTGGCTTTTCAGCTTCTGCGCCGCTGCGTTCCGGCGATGAACTAAGAATGCCGGACGCAGCCCACGCTGTATGTCGGGCGATCGGCCGGTCACAGGGGGAGATCGGTTGTCCCCGATCGGGGGAACTAGGCTCGCGGCCGTTAGCCCGGTACCGGCCGTCGCGCAGACCGACACCGTGCCCGCCGTGAATCAGGTTGAGGCGCATCCGTACTTCGCCAACGCCGAGGTCTGCGCCTACAATCAGGAATACGGAATCACTACTGAGGCTTGGTCGCCACTCGCACGCGGCAGAGCGCTCGACGAACCCGTTGTGACCCGAATCGCCGTCGCTTCGGGTAGGTCACCGGTCCAGGTGGTGCTTCGCTGGCACCGTCAGCGAGGCCATGTCGCCTTCCCCAAATCGGTGACACCACAACGTATCAAGGACAACTTCGCACCGCTCAGGGTCTGATGGCCAACAGCGCCGGGGTGTGTCCTGGCCATGCGGAGCTCATTTCGTCGATCAGCGTGCGAGGTTCCTCGGCCGGCGCCACCGCAACCGTTCGGACGAAGACGTCTAGCCGCGTCAGCATCCAGAACATCGCGGCGAGAAGCCGTCTTGGGACGCGGCTGAGCACCGTCATCGGCGCTGGGGTGACGGCGTTTCCGAGGTGGCGTACCAGACGAATCCCTTCGTTCATCGCGCCGGCCATGCGCAGCGACTCGCGTTTGGACAGGCCGCTTCCGCGGAGGTCGGCGGTGCTGCCTGCGATCACCAACGGCACGATGACCGCGGCGTGGGACCGCAACCAACTCTGGATATCCGGGTGGACGGTAGCGGGAATGCCTGCGTTGCTGAATATCTCGGCCCAGAACGGATCCGTGACCGTCGTCGACATTCTGCGACGGAGGATGCTGAACGACAGAGTGCCGTCGGCGACGCTGGCAACGATAGCGGGAAAGCCGAACGCAAAGCGGTGTGCACCGACGCCGTCGCGCAGCCGGTCGAGCGACTGGAACGTGTTGAACATGAACATCACCGACGCTGCGCCGCTTCGCGCCAGCGTGGGCAACAACGTGTCGACCTGAGATGCCAACACCGTGACGAGCACCAGGTCGTATGGCATCGACTCATCGAGCACGGCTGCGACGCGGATGCCGGCTCGTTGGCCGTCAGCGGTGACGATCGCGCCGTCGCCGCGCAGCTGTTCGAGCCTGCGGCCGCGCGCGATGACCGTCACGTCGTGCCCTGCCCGGGAGAGCCGGAATGCGAACGTGCTGCCGATGCCGCCCGGCCCGATGATTGCGATCTGCATGTCTTCCTCGATACCAGAAGCTGAAATCACTGAGGCCCTCCCCATTCGGGAAGGGCCTCAGTGACTGGACGGGATCAGCGGTGGTAGCCCGGCTGCAGGTTCTCGACGTGCCACACGCCGTGGTGGCCATGCCAGCCCGGCGTCGCAGAAGGCGCCGGGTGCGCCTTGACCTCCGGGGCGGCCACGATGCCCGGCTTGGGATCGGAAGCGACTGGGGTGGCCGCATTGGCCATACCCGCCATGCCGAGGGCGGCGCCGCCGATGATTCCGGCCGAGACGACCGGCAGGGCGAAGTAGCGGACGAAGCGGCGGCTGTTGTTGATGTTCATTTGAGTTCTCCTGTCTCCGTTGACTTTTGGTCTCTTGCGTCGGTGCGTTCCGGCGATGACTCAACAATGCCGCGATCAGGCCGCGGTCTATGTCCGGTGATCGGCCGACGCACCGGTTGAATCGCATGTCCCCCGATCGGGGGAACAGCCCAGAGTCGGCTTACGCTGGGTTGCAGACGCCTGCCCAGAGGAGTGACGGTGACGCGCTACCAGCTGCCCGACATTGCGGATTTGATCCGGCTCGGCGATCGACACGAACGCGCCATCACGGTGTACGCAGAAACCTCGCCCGCTCCCAATGAACGCGAGAACAGCTTGCTGCAGGTGAAGAGTGCCGTCGACCGCGCGTTGCGCACCATCCGCGAGGGCGGCGCACGGCACGCCGCCGAGGAGAAGCTGCGCTCGCGGTGGGCGGAGATCGCCGACTCGGATCTGTGGCTCAGATTGTCGCGGTCGTTGGCGGTCTTCATCGCCGACGACTTCCATGAGGTCTATGTGCTGCCCAATGCGCTCGAGACGCAGTCACAGCTGGGCGACTACTTCGACATCGGCGAGCTGGTGCGTGCCGTGACGACGCCGCAGCAGGCGTACGCGCTGACGCTGTCCGCCAACGGCTGGAACCTGTGGCGCGCGACGGCCACTACTCGGGCCGAAGAACTCCCGCTCGTCGGCGAGTACGCCACCGACGTCGCCGAGGCCACCAACCGCGCGACTGTCCGCGACCGCGGGCACGTGCGGCGGCTGGTCGGCGACGAAGGCAAGAAGGTGCTGCTCGAGACGTACGCCAAGCGGGTTGCCGAAGCGGTGCGGTCCGAACTGGGGCACACGGACGCGTCGGCGAGCGTGCCGCTGTTTCTCTTCGCGACCGACCCGCTGCTGGACCTCTACCGCGGCGTCGACCGCAAGCGCCAGATCATCGCCGTTCCAGGAGCTCCCGACGAACTGCGGCCGGACCAGATCGACCATGCCATCCGCGAATCGCTGTCGACACTGAATGCGCAGCGGACCAGCGCGCGCGTGGACGAGATCGCCAACGGCGTCGGCCGGGGGCTGGTCGCCACCGACGTCGCCGACATCGCGCGCGCCGCTGTCGCCGGGGCGGTCTCCACGCTCGTGTACAACTTCACCGTCGACATCCTCGGTCGACTCGATGACACGACCGGCGAGGTCAGCTACGGCGACGACGGTTATGACCTGTTGTCCCGGATTGCGGTCATCGTGCTCGACAAGGACGGCGAAGTGATCGCCGCGCGGCCCGAGGAGATCACCGCAGACATCTGGAACAACACCGCCGTCGCGGCGCTGCGGTTCCCGCTGTCCTAAACGCCCGCGAACGTGCGTGTCCGCACGGCGACACGCCGGCATCCACGAGCATTTTATGCACGCTGGCGGACAGCGAGCGTGCGTAGAGTGCGGACGTGACCGAACTGGGCTTCCTGGCGCGTACTCGCGAGGGGTACGACCTGACCGCGACCGTGTACGCCCAACAGTTTCACGACCACCTGCACGACAAGCCGCTCGACCGCGCGATGCTGGCCGGGTTCGCCGGATTGCTGGATCGCGATGGCGTCATCGCCGACGTCGGCTGCGGCACTGGTGCAACGTCGCGCGTGCTCGCAGACATCGGGCTGGACGTAATCGGTATCGACTTGTCTCCCAACATGCTCACAGAGGCACGGCGCCGCAACCCCGATCTGCGCTTCCAAGTCGGATCAATGACAAATTTGGACTTCGACGACGGCCACTTCGAAGGAATCTGCGCGTGGTACTCGGTGATCCACATACCCGATGACCAACTACCGCACGTCTTGTCGGAATTCCGCCGCGTGCTGCGCCCCGGCGGATGGGTGCTACTGGCATTTCAGGTCGGCGAGCAACCCCGCGAGTTCAAGCAGATGTTCGGCGAGCAAGTGTCGTTGACGTTCTACCGGCGCCAGCCGGACACCGTCGCCCTGCTATTGGAAGAGGCGGGCCTTGAGCCGTATGCGGGTTTGGTGCGTGAACCCAACGACGACGGCTTCGAATCGACGCCACATGCCTATCTGATCGCCCGTCGAATGTGAGCTTGTATCGACAGTCAGGGCATCGCCTCGGCCACCGAGATGTGTCCTTCGAAGCCAAGACCTGCGGCCGTTTGTCGATAGCGATCGCGGAGATCTCGATACGCGATCGTGTCGCCTTGAGCGCGCGCTAGCAGCGCACGCAACCTCAGAAGCGCGACGTCGTGCAGCACGAATCCGGGATCGGTGCGAACGGCGGCCAACCGGTCGATCGCGGCGTGTGCCTGCTCGAGGTCACCGTCGCCGCAACGTTGCACCAGCGCCTCGACCAATGCGGTGGTGGCGAGCGCGCACCAGATCGATCCACCCGTGTCGTAGAAACCGTCGAGGACTGAGCGCGACAGTTCGACGGCGCCGTCGAGATCCCCGACTCTCGTCTTTTCCCGCGCGATGTGGATGTCGGCAAGCGGGACGGTCAGCAATGAAAACCGGTCCCTGACGGACCTCTCACGCATCTCGGCCAGCAATCGGAATCCGGCTTCCCGGTCCGGACCGTTGTGGTGGATGAGGATGACGGCCCGCGCAGCTTGGGCACCAAGGAGGCAGATGTCGTCACCGGATTGCTCCGATCTTGCCAAG
>Ga0207665_10003400_pt1 | contig 10653 bp, 6 predicted proteins | sample LARL112metaG_FD_184351 | JGI IMG/M metagenome (GOLD analysis project Ga0207665, IMG submission 184351) | Corn, switchgrass and miscanthus rhizosphere microbial communities from Kellogg Biological Station, Michigan, USA - LAR L11-2 metaG... | ecosystem: Host-associated > Plants > Roots >...
AGCTCTACCTGGCGCCCTTCGAGGCAATCGTGCGCGAGGCCGGCGCCTGGGCGGTGATGGCCTCCTACAACGGGGTCGACGGGTCGACGATGACGGAGAGCCCGCTGCTGCGCGCCATCTTGCACGACGAGTGGGGCTACGACGGCCTGGTCATGTCGGACTGGACGGCGACCAGGGCCACCGAGGCGGCCGCCCGGGCCGCGCTGGACCTGGCCATGCCGGGTCCCGCCAAGCGGTTCGGCCCGTGGGGCGACGCCCTGCTGGAGGCGGTCAGGGCCGGGCGGGTCGACGAGGCCCTCATCGACGACAAGGTGGTCCGCATCCTGCGGTTGGCCGCCCGGGTCGGTGGCCTCGACGGCGCCGTGCCGGCCTCCCCGGCGCCCGTCGACATTCCCCGCGAACTGCGCGCGACCGCAGCGGCCAGCTTTGTGCTGGCCCGCAACGAGCGCTCGCTGCTCCCGCTGGACCGTTCCGGGCTCGGCCGGGTCGCCCTCATCGGCCCGAACGCCGAGATCGCCCGGACCCTCGGCGGCGGGAGCGCCACCGTCTACCCGCCCTATACGGTGTCCCCGCTCGACGGCCTGCGCGCCGCCGGGCTCGACGTGGCCTTCGCCCCGGGCACCCTCGGCCACCTGCGGCCCGCGCCGGCCCGCGCGCCCTGGCTGCTGCGCCCCGGCGGGTCCGGCGCAGGCGTCGACGTCCGCTTCTTCTCGCCGTCCGGCGACGTCATCGGCTCGGAGCAGCGCGACGCGGCCGTGTTCCGGTGGATGAACGGGTTCACCGCGATCGGCGCCCCCGAGCAGATCGACCGGCTGGAGATCAGCTGCGTGATCCGGGCCACCGAGCCCGGCATTTACCGGCTCGGCGTCACCGGCATCGGCCGGTTCCGGCTGCTCGCCGACGAGGCCGTGGTCTTCGACGAGACGCTGACCGTGCGCAAGGGCGCGGACGTCGGCGAGACCCTGATGGCCCCGCCGGTGCGGCTGGCCCCGCTCGACCTGGCCGCGGGCCAGTCGGTGACGGTCCGGCTCGAGCACGACGTGCACACCTCGTCGATGGCCGCCTTCGGCACGTTCTTCCAGCTCCTCCTCGAACCGCCGTACGGCACCGACGACGAGGAGATCGAAGCGGCCGTCGCCCTGGCGGCGAGCAGCGACGTGGCCGTCGTGGTGGTCGGCACCACCGCCGAGGTGGAGAGCGAGGGCTTCGACCGCACGTCGCTCGCGCTGCCCGGACGCCAGGACGAACTGGTCCGCAAGGTGGCCGCGGCCAACCCGCGGACCGTGGTCGTGGTCAACTCCGGTGCCCCGGTCCTGCTGCCCTGGGCCGGTGAGGTGGCGGCGGTCCTGCTGACCTGGTTCGGCGGCCAGGAGTTCGGCAACGCGCTGGCCGACGTCCTGCTCGGCGAGGCGGAGCCGGGCGGGCGGCTGCCTACTACCTGGCCCGCGAGCGAGGAAGGCCTGCCGTCGGCGCAGCCGGACGACGGGATACTCAGCTACACCGAGGGCCTGTTCATCGGCTACCGCGCCTTCGACCGCGACGGGCGCGAGCCGCTGTTCCCGTTCGGCCATGGCGGCGGCTACACCACCTGGTCGTACGATTCCGTCACGGTGGACTGCGACCTGGACAGGCCGTCCGGCGGTCCCGGTGTAGCGGTGTGCGTGGAGGTGCGGAACACCGGCTCCCGCCCGGGGCGCGAAGTCGTCCAGGTCTACGCGTCGCGCGCGGACTCGACGGTCGAGCGCCCGGTCAAGTGGCTGGCCGGCTTCGCCGCGGTGGACGCGGACCCCGGCGAGACGGTGACCGTCGGGATCCTGCTGCCTGAACGCGCCTTCCAGCACTGGGCCGACGGCGGCTGGGCGCTGGAGGCAGGTACCTTCACCCTCGCGACGGGCTCGTCGTCGGCGTCCCTGCCGCTCACCGCGGCTGTCACGCTCAAGTAGGGAATGCGGCTCACCGCCCGGCGGCTCAACCGGGCCACGCTGGCTCGGCAGCTGCTGCTGCGCCGTGAGCCGCTGGAGGTGGCCGAGGCCGTCCGGCGCGTGGTGGCGCTGCAGGCCCAGGAGGCGGCATCGCCGTACCTGGCCCTGTGGAACCGGCTCGCGCCGTTCGACCCGGCCCGCCTCGACGCCGCGTTCGCGGGGCATGCCGTTATCAAGGCGACGCTGATGCGGATTACCCTGCACGCCGTGGCTGCGGCGGACTATCCGCCGTTCCACCGCGCGATGGTCGAATCGCTGCGGGCCTCCCGGCTGTACGACCGGCGCTACTCCGAAACCGGGCTGTCCGCCGCCGACGCCGACGCCCTGATCCCGCACCTGGTGCAGTACACGGCGGAACGCCGCACCAATGCGGAGTGCGAGGCGCTGCTGAGCGCGCGGCTCGGGGTGGACCAGCCGAGGGCGTGGTGGGCGCTGCGGACGTTCGCGCCGGTGGTCCACGCCGTTACCGGCGGGCCGTGGTCCTTCGGCTACCGGCCGTCCTACCTCGCCGCCCCGCTCGCGGACCAGGTGCCGGACGACCGGGACGCCTGCGTCCAGTGGCTGGCCCGGCGTTACCTGGAGGGGTTCGGCCCGGCCTCGGCGGCCGACCTGGCACAGTTCACCCTGCTCACCCGGTCTGTGGCCAGGGATGCCCTGGACGCCATGGCCGGGCGGCTCGAGCGGCTGGAGGGGCCGGACGGCACGGTGCTGTTCGACGTGCCCGGCGCGCCGCTGCCCGGTGAGGACACCCCGTGCCCGCCGCGGCTGATGGCGATGTGGGACAGCGTCCTGCTGGCCTACGCCGACCGCGGTCGCGTCATCCCGCCCGCCTACCGCGCGCTGGTCATCAGGCGCAACGGTAACGTCCTGCCCACCCTGCTGGTCGACGGGCACGTCGCCGGGGTGTGGCGGCCGGCCGGAGACGGCATCGAGGCGACGGCGTTCCACGAGCTACCCGAACGGGCCTGGGAGGGGCTCGCCGACGAGGCCCGGGCGCTGGTGTCGTTCCTGGCCGCGCGCGATCCCTCGGTCTACCGCCGCTACGCGCACTGGTGGAAGGAGCTGCCGGCCGCCGAGGTCCGCATCCTGGCGGGCTGAGATTCAGCGCAGCCGGCCGGCCGCGCAGAGGTCATCGAACAGCAGCCGGTCAACCGGCGGCACCCGCGGCCGGTCGGCGTAGCCGAACCAGGCCAGCTCGTCGATCTCGCTGCTGGCGGCCAGCGCACCGGAGTACTCCGCGGTGTAGCAGCTCATCCGCACCACCGTGCCATCCGGGTGATCCGCCTGGTAGGTGCCCGCGTGCCGGACCGTCTCCGGCCGCAGCGCGACGGTCAGTTCCTCGGCGATCTCGCGCAGCAGGGTCTGCAGGTCGCTCTCACCGACCTCGCGTTTCCCGCCCGGGACATAGAAGACGCCCTTCCCGCGCGGCCGCGCGCACAGGATCCTCCCGTTCTCCAGATGTACCCACGCCACCGTGTCGATCACGACCGCACGATAGCAGGGCCGTCACTTACGCCCGTTCGGCGTCATGACGACTTGACCCGCAGGTGCAGGGGCAGGTCGGCCGATGACCGGCCGACGCGGACGGTGAACTCGCCTGGCGGGCGGCGCCAGGTCCCGGCCGCCTCGTCGTAGCGGGCGAACGCCCGGGCCGGCACGGTGAGCCTGGCCTTGGCCCGCTCGCCCGGCGCCGCGGTGACGGCGGTGAACGCGGCCAGGACCCGCACCGGGCGGCCCGGATCGTCGGCCGCCGGCTCCAGGTAAGCCTGGACCACCTCCCGTCCGGTCCGCGGCCCGGTGTTGCGGAGCACGACGGTCACGTCCAGGCCGCCGTCCGGCGCGAGCACCGTCCGGTCCGCCACCGCCGATTCGTAGGCCCACGTGGTGTAGCCAAGACCGTGGCCGAACGGGAACCGCGGCCTGGTCCCGGCGCGGTCGTACCCCCGGTAGCCGACCAGCAGCCCCTCCCGGTACACCAGCCGCCCCGCCTCCGGCACCGCGTGCAGGACCGGGCAGTCAGCCTCGGCCGCCGGGATGGTGACCGGGAGCCGGCCGGCCGGCTCGGCCCGGCCGAGCAGCACGTCGGCCAGGGCCACGCCCATCGCCTGGCCGGGCAGCCACGCGTAGCCCACCGCCGCCACCCGGTCCGCCCAGGGCATGAGCACCGGCATGCCCGCGTTGACCACCACGACCGTCCGCGGGTTCACCGCCGCCACCCGCCGCACCAGCTCGTCCTGCCTGCCGGGCAGGGCGAGACCGGGGCGGTCGAATCCCTCGCTCTCGGCGGCGGGCGGGGACCCGACCACCACCACGGCGGCGTCGGCGGCCCGCGCCGCCTCGACGGCCTCGCGCAGCAGCGCGTCGTCGTCCGGCGCGGGCACCACGCCCAGCCGGATGGCCACCGGGCCCTGCGGCCAGTCGTCCGGCCGCAGGCTGACTGCGATTTCCGCTTCATGGTCCGCTGCCAGGTACGCGGTCGTCCTGATCTCGCCCGGCCGGACCATGGCCTCCACCGGGTCGGCGGGCGTGCCGGTGTGGCCGGCGGCCACCTCGATGCCGTCCACGGTCAGCCTCAGCCAGCCGACCCCGCCCGCGCCGATCACGTGCGGGCCGTCCTGGCCGGCCAGGTAGCGGGTGCGCAGCACGATGCGGCCGCGGCCCCGGCCGATGCCTCCGGGCAGCCCATCCCACCAGGTGAACATGGTGGCGCCGCGGTGTTCGGCGCTGATCAGCGTGCCGTCCTCGGCGCGGAACTCGATCCGGACGCCCGGCTCCGCGGTCACCGGGTCGCGAAGCGCGTACCGCGGCGGCTCCGGGACGATGGTCCAGGTCACGCAGCCCGGCCGTACGGTCACCCGGGCCAGGCCGTCCAGCGCCTCGGTCAGCGCGGCCGCGGGGGTGGACACGCTGGCCTGCGGCACGGTCGCGCTGCCGCCGCCCTGGGTGACCGGGCTGACCGCGTTCGGCCCGATCACCGCGAGGCTGCGGACGGTGCCCGGATCCAGCGGCAGCGCCTCGCGCTCGTTGCGGAGCAGCGTGAACGCGGCGGCAGCGCACCGCCGGAGCAGTGCCTTATCGACGAGGGCCGGATCAGTGAGGGCTGGCTCCCTTCGGCCCTGGCCGTTCGGGACGCCGCCGTCCAGAGCGCCGCCGCCACCGAGCGCTCCGACCCGGCGGGCTAGCCGCAGGATGCGCAGCACCTTGGCGTCGACCGCGTCCTCATTGACCTGCCCGGCCCGGACCGCCTCGACCAGCTTGTCGCCCCACGGCCCGTCCGGCCCCGGCATGGCCAGGTCGAGCCCCGCGACAGCGGTTTCCACCGTGCTGCGCGCGGCGTGCCAGTCGGACAGGGCCACGCCTTCGAAGCCCCACTCGTCCTTGAGGATGCGGCCGAGCAGCGGGCCGTGCTCGGTCATCGTGATGCTGTTGACCTTGTTGTATCCGGTCATCACCAGGTCCACGTCCGCCTCGCGCACGCAGGCTTCGAACGGGACCAGGTACAGCTCGCGCAGCACATGCTCGGCGATCCGCGCGTCGTAGGTCCAGCGCCCGGTCTCTGAGTCGTTGCCCACGTAGTGCTTGACCGCGGCGGCGGCCCCGGCCTGGTGCAGGCCGCGGACGAAGGCGACGGCTATCCCGGCGATCAGCACGGGGTCCTCGCCGAACGACTCGAAGCCCCGCCCGCCGATCGGCGTGCGCATGACGTTGATCGTCGGGGCCAGCAGGACGTCCACGCCTTTACCCCTGGCCTCGGCGCCGAGCGCGGCGGCGAGCGCCTGGACCAGGGCGGGATCCCAGGTGGCGCCGAGCGCCGACGGGCAGGGCAGGCTGGAGGCCGGGTTGCGCTCGTCCATGGTGACGCCGCGGACCCCGGCCGGGCCGTCGGATACGACCATGGCGCGCAGCCCGATGGCGGGCAGCGGGCAGGTGCGCCAGTTGTCCGCACCGGTCAGCAGGCGCACCTTGTCGTCGAGGGAGAGCGCGGCCAGCAGGCCGCGCTCGTCCCCCCGAGTTAGTGTGACCATCTCGTCAATTACGGATTCTGGCTGTTTCCCTTTCAGTCGTCCTCAGGACGCCGGCCTGAGGTGCAGGATCACGTACTCGAGCTCCGTCGGGTTGGGGCCCGGGTCGGAGTACGCGTTGGCCTGGCTCGGCCAGCCCGTGTAATTCCTCGTGCTGAACTCTGCCCAGGACGCGCCGTACAGCAGCGGGATCACCGGCACCTGGGAGGACATGATGCCCTGCAGCGTGTTCAGCGCCTCCTTCTGGGTGGCCTGATCGGTGCTGCTCACATACTGCGTGAGGGCGGACTGAGCCTGCGGGTTGCTGAATCGGCCGAAGTTGTTCGCCGCGGTCTTGCCGAGCGGCGCGCTGGTGGCGTTGTCCATCCAGTTGTAGAAGTAGTAGTACGGGGTCGGGCCGTTGTTGGACCAGCGGATCATCGCGTCGAAGTTTCCGGTGGCCTGGTCGGTGAACCAGTTGGTCGGGTTCCCGATGCCCTGCGCCTTGACGTCGAAGCCCTGCTTGTTGAGCTGCGCCGTCACCAGCTGGACGTCGAGCCAGAAGTCGCTGAACGGGATCGGGTCTTCGATCGAGAACTTGATCGTCTTGCCGTTCTTGGTCCACTTGCCGTTGACCTTGGTGTAGCCGGCGCTGGTCAGGATCGACGCGACCTTGGCCGTGTCGCCGCTGGCCGGCAGGTCGTTGGCGTACTGAGACTGCAGCAGGGACTGGTCGACCGGCAGCAGCAGGCCGCTCGACGAGCTCGCGGGCAGCTCATAGCCGGTCTCGCCCTGCGCCGCGAGCTGCTGCCTGTCGATGGCATAGCTGACGGCCTGCCGCACCTTCGGGTCGGTCAGCGGCGCCCGCGTGACGTTCAGCCACAGGGTTACCACGTTGTTCGAGGCCATGTACGGGGTGTTGTTGAACCACACCTTGTTGTGCGCCGGGTCCTTGGCGACGAACACGTTCTGCACATTCGTGATGAAGTTTCCCGCCCAGTCGATCTGGCCGGATTCGAGTGCCTGCTCGGCCGCTGTATTGCTGACGTAGGACGGGAAGTCGATCTCGGGCACGTGGATCTGGCTCTTGTTCCAGTAGGTCGGGTTCGCCTTGAGCAGGATGCCCTGCGGGGTGAATTTGTCGAGGACATACGGCCCGGTGCCCACCGGGTTGGCGTCCGCGTACGTGGCCGGGTTGCTCACCGGCTGCCAGACGTGCTGGGACACGATGGCCTGAGTGCCGATGAGGAAGAAATTGCCGGCCTGCGGTGCGGCGAAGTTGAGCACCACCGTGTTCGGCCCGGTCGCGGTGGCGCTGGTCGGCGCCGGGGTGCCGGTCTGGGCGAGCGCCGGGTTCTTAATGAGCAGGTTGAAGGTGAACGCCACGTCGGCCGCGCTGAACGGCTTGCCGTCGCTCCACTTCACGCCCGACCTGGTGGTCAGGGTCAGCGTCTTGCCGCCGTTGGAGAAGGAGTAGGCGGTGGCCAGCATCGGCACCGGCGCCTGGTTGGGGTTGAGGATGTTGAAGAAGAACAGCGGTTCGTAGTACAGGTTCGTCGAGTGCAGGGTGTAACCGGTTGAGGTAGCGGAGAACGGATTGAACGTCTTCGTCAGCGGGGAGAGCGGGGTGCTCTCCACGACGAGGGTCTTGGTGCCCATCGCGCTTGACGGTGACGAGTTCGTGCCGGATGGCGTGCTGCTGCCCGACGAGCTGCAGGCCGCGGCGGCGAGGATCACGGCCGACATCATGACGAGGCCGGATAGGACCCTCGGCCTAATGGATCTGTGACTCATTGCCTTAAACTCCGTTGTGCCCGGCCGGCTGTCGCCGGCCTGTTGTAATGACCGTGTCGGGGTCTGTTATCAGCAGTGGTGCGGTGGTCGGCCGGGTCCGCGGGTAATGTCCGCGGCCGGCGCGTTGCGGGTGATGTGCCCGGAGCTGCCGTCATCATGGATGGCGCTCGGTGGCCCTTAGCGGGCGCGGGTCATAAGGTGTGCCGGATCATGTGCTCTCTCCTCGCGGCGGACGGCTGTCCTGTTGGCGTGCCGTGGTCGGCGTAATCGACTCGGGGTCCGGGCCGGGGTTCTGGGGGGTGTCGGGGTCGGGGTCCTTCGCGTGCAGCCAGCAGGCACTGACCTGCCCGGATGTCACCTCGATGGTTGGGGGCGCCTGGCGCGCGCAGATGGTCATCGCGTGGGGGCAGCGCGGCTGGAAACGGCACCCGGCGGGCGGGCTCACCAGGTTGGGCGGCGCGCCGCGGCCCCGTAGCGCCGGCGCCGATGGCCGGTCCGGATCCGGGGCCGCCGCCAGCAGGAGCTGCGTGTAGGGGTGCGACGGCTGATCGGTCACGGTAGCGGCCGGGCCCTGCTCGATGATCTGGCCTGCGTACATGACAGCGATCGTGTCGCCCAGGTAGCGCGCCGACGCGATGTCATGGGTGACGTACACGAGGGCGAGCCGCTCGCGTTCCCGCAGGTCCGCGAGCAGGTTCAGCACGCCGAGCCTGATCGAGACGTCGAGCATGGACACCGGCTCATCGGCCAGCAGCACCCGGGGCCGGACGGCCAGCGCCCGGGCGATGGCGACCCGCTGCCGCTGACCGCCGGACAGCTCGTGCGGGTACTTGCCGACGTCCTGCGGGCTGAGCGCGACGCGCTCGAGCAGGCTCGTTATCTCGTCGTCCAGGCTGTTGCCGTCCGGGCCGGGCCCATGGATCCGCAGCGGCCTGGCCAGGTGATAGCGAACGGTGTGTACCAGATTGAGCGACGCGAACGGGTCCTGCAGCACCATCTGTACCTGGCCGGCGTACTCGCGCGCGTCCCGGCGCGCGGCCGGACTGCCGTTCAGCACCAGCTCGCCGGCTGTGGGGCGGATGAGCCGGGCCAGCATCCTGGTCAGGGTGGACTTGCCGCAGCCGCTCTCGCCCACCACGGCCGTGATGCTGGCCTCCGGCACCGCGATCGAGACGTCATCAACCGCGTGTACAACGGCGCCGCGCTGGGTCCGCCTGCCCCGCCGGTGCACGGGGAAGTGCTTGACCAGCGACCGGCCCTCGAGCACCGGCGTGCCGGTGACCGGAAGGGCCGGGGCGGCGCCCGGTGCTGTCATGCGGCACCTCCCGCGGGGTCAGCGGGTCCGGGATCGGGGGCAGGCTCGGCAACGGGATCGGGGCCGGGCTCGGAGCGGGCGAGCTCGGCTGGCGGCGGCACGGAACCGTCCTGCAGCCAGCACGCGACGACCCGCGGGTTCTGTACGCCGGCCCGGGCGTCCGGTCGCAAGGGGGGGAGCTCGGTCCGGCACCGCTCCATCACATGGCGGCACCGCGGGTGGAACGGGCACCCGGCCGGCGGGTCGCGCAGGTCCGGAGGCGAGCCGGCGATGCCGGTCATGTGCACGCGGGGCCCGTGCAGGGACGGGAAGGAACCGAGCAAGCCCAGCGTGTAGGGGTGCCGCGGCGCGCGGAACAGGGCCGTGGCCTGCGCTCGCTCCACGATGCGGCCTCCGTACATGATCGCGATGGAGTCCGCGATCTCGATCAGCAGTGACAGGTCATGGGTGATGAACAGCACCGCGAAGCCCAGCCGGTCCCGCAGCGCGGCGAGTTCCTCGAGGATCTCACGCTGGGTGACCACGTCCAGGGCGGTGGTCGGCTCGTCCATGATCACCATCTGCGGTTCGAGCGCGAGCGCCATGGCGATCATGACTCGCTGCCGCATGCCGCCGGACAACTCGTGCGGATAGCTGCGCAGCCGGTCGGCGGTGATGCCCACCATGTCGAGCAACTGCACCGCCCGGTCCCGGCGCGCCGCCCGGTCCATATCCGGCCGGTGCGCCTGCAGGACGTCGCCGAGCTGGTCGCCGACGGAAAAGACCGGGTTGAGTGCATTCATGGCGCTCTGCAGCACCACCGCGACGTGCGCCCAGCGCAGACGGCGCAACTGCGCCTCGTCCGCGGCCAGCAGGTCGATGTCGCGGCCCTGGCCGAGGTGGAACCGAACCTCGCCGCCGGTGATCACGCCCGGCGCGCGTAGCAGCCGAGTGACGGCGTAAGCCAATGTGGACTTGCCGCTGCCGCTCTCCCCGGCCAGGCCGAGCACCTCTCCCCGGTGCAGGACCAGATCGGCATCCAGGACCGCGTGCACCGCATCTGGGCCGATGCCATAGTCGGCGCACAAGCCGGTGACTTCGAGCAGGGGCTCGCCCGGCCGGGAGCGGCCCGCGGCGGCCGGCTGGTCCAGCGTCCCCGCGTGAACTGGTGTCATGACCTGGCCTCCTCGGCTGCCGGGCGGACGGGAGCCGAGGGGGGGACGAGGGCGCGGGGACGGGTAACTGGCGTTACGCCCAGCGGGAAGCGCCGCGGCAGGCCGGTCTCCCTCGCCCGCCGCCTGGACAGCCCGGCGGCGCGCAGCCTGGGGTTGATGAACTCGTCGATCCCGAAGTTGAGCAGGGCCAGTGAGGTGCCGAGCAGGGCTACCGCGAGGCCGGGCGGCACCCACCACCACCAGTACCCGTTCTGGGCGGCCGTCTGGCTCTGCGCCCAGAACAGGACCGTGCCCCAGCTCCAGTGCGCTCCGTTGATCAGGCCGAGGAACGCCAGCGCCGTGTAGGTGCCGACGCCGTAGATGACAGTGAACAGGAACGAGGAGGCGATGATCGGTACCAGGCGGGG
>Ga0207665_10003401_pt1 | contig 10652 bp, 9 predicted proteins | sample LARL112metaG_FD_184351 | JGI IMG/M metagenome (GOLD analysis project Ga0207665, IMG submission 184351) | Corn, switchgrass and miscanthus rhizosphere microbial communities from Kellogg Biological Station, Michigan, USA - LAR L11-2 metaG... | ecosystem: Host-associated > Plants > Roots >...
GGCGCCGAGTACTCCGTCGACTTCGTGCCGAAGGTGCGGGTAGAGGTCGTGGTCGATGATTCCGCCGTCGACAAGGTCGTAGATGTCATCGTCCAGGCCGCACGAACCGGAAAGATCGGCGACGGCAAGGTGTGGGTCAGCCCCGTCGACACCGTGGTCCGGGTACGCACCGGGGAGCGGGGGGCCGACGCCCTTTGAGCCGCATCTGAAATGAGACGTCGTCTCCCGGACGTGCACCGTGAGCGTCTATACGTAAGGACCGGGGGAGGACTCGAAATGACAGAGCAGACACCAGATCCCGAGCGCTTGCGCAAGGAGCAGACGACCGCCGCCGGGGCTTCTCGACGGGTGGGCCCCCAGCCTGCTAGGGGAGCCCCGGCGGTGTCTGTCCCCCTGCCCTTCGGGGGGGTGGGCCCCCAGCGTGCGAGGGGAGTGCCCCCAGTCGACGGCCCAGCGGCTCCGGGAGGCTCGTTACGCCCGGCGACCGATTTGGCGGCCGCATCCGAACAGTTGCTCTCCGGTAGTGCGCGTCAACTGGATTCGGCCGCGCTGCGCGAGGCGCTGCTGGACTTGCATGATTTCTGGCTCACCACAAAGGCCGCCGAGATCGGCATCACCGCCACCAGTGGGTTCGCGATCGTCGCGACCGGTGGTCTAGGACGCGGGGAGCTGCTGCCGTACTCGGACCTCGATCTGATGTTGCTGCACGACAACATGCCTCACGACATCGTCGGCCAGGTCGCGGAATTCCTGTGGTATCCGTTGTGGGACGCGAACATTCGCATCGACCACAGCGTGCGCACGGTGCCCGAGGCGCTGAAGGTCGCGGCCGAGGACATCTCCGCGGGCCTGGCCATGCTCGAGGCGCGGCACATTGTGGGCGACTCCGACCTGTCGTCATTGCTTATCGGCGGGGCCCGTCGGCAGTGGCGCACCGGAATCGCTTCGCGTTTCGATGAACTCGTCGAGCACACCGAGGCGCGGTGGCGGCGCAGCGGCCAGATCGCGCACCGCGCCGAGCCCGAACTGAAATGCGGCCGCGGCGGCCTTCGCGACGTCCAACTGCTCAACGCGCTGGCGATCGCGCAACTCGCCGACGTCTATCCGAGCCGTTCGTTGGCCTCGCCGACCGGCACGCTGGGCGAGGCGCATCTGGCGCTGCTCAACGTGCGCACCGAATTGCACCGGGTGTCCGGCCGCGGTCGGGAGCTGCTGCTGGCCCAGCACGCTGATGAGATCGGCGCTGCATTGCACATCGGTGACCGATTCGACTTGGCGCGCATGCTCTCTGACGCCGCCCGCACGGTGAGCTACTACGTCGACGCCGGGTTGCGTACCGCGGCCAACGCGCTGCCTCGCCGTGGGCTTGCCGCCTTCAAGCGGCCCGTGCGCCGTCCCCTCGACGAAGGCGTCATCGAATTCGCAGGCGAGGTGATCCTGGCCCGCGACGCCCGTCCGGAACGCGACCCCGGCCTGATCCTGCGGGTGGCCGCCGCCTCTGCCACCACCGGGCTGCCGATGGCGGTGTCGACCCTTGCCCGGCTCACCGAAACCGCGCCGGAGCTGCGCACGCCGTGGCCACGCCAGGCGCTCAAGGATCTGTTGGTGATGTTGGCCGCCGGTCCGGCGGCGGTATCCACGATCGAGGCGCTGGACCGAACCGGGTTGTGGGGCAGGCTGTTCCCGGAGTGGGGCGCAGTGCGCGACCTACCTCCGCGCGACGTGGTGCACATCTGGACCGTCGACCGCCATCTGGTCGAAACCGTCTCGCGGGCAAGCGCGTTCACCACCCGGGTATCCCGGCCCGACCTGCTGCTGCTGGGTGCGCTGTGCCATGACATCGGCAAAGGCCGCGGCGGGGACCACAGCGTCATCGGCTCCGAATTGGCCACCCAGATCGGCACTCGGCTGGGTCTGTGGCCATCGGATGTCGAACTGCTGTCGAAGGTGGTGCGCCATCATCTGCTGTTGCCGCACACCGCAACGCGCCGCGATCTGCAGGACCCGAAGACGATCGCGACGGTAATCGACGCGCTCGACGGTGATCCCGTCGTGCTCGAGCTGCTGCACGTGCTGGCCGAGGCGGACTCCCTTGCCACCGGTCCCGGTGTGTGGGGCGACTGGAAGGCCTCGCTGATCGGCGATCTGGTGCGGCGCTGCCGGTTGGTGATGGCGGGTGAGCCGCTGCCACAGCCCGATCCCATTGACCCGCGCTATCTTTCGTTGGCCTCCGATGTCGGCGTGCACGTCGAGATGACCCCCGGCGACAGCCCGCACGTCTACAACGTCACGATGATCGCGCCGGATCGTCGGGGCCTGCTGTCCAAGGCGGCCGGTGTGCTGGCGCTCAATTCGCTACGCGTGCACTCGGCGTCGGTGAACGCTCATGAGGGCTCGGCCATCAACATCTTCGTGGTGTCACCGCATTTCGGTTCACCGCCGGCCGCCGAGCTGTTGCGCCAGCAGTTCATCCTTGCCCTCGATGGGGAACTGGACGTGCTTGCGTCGTTGGACAAACGCGACCGCGACGCGGCGCAGCACGGCACCACCCGAGCCGGCGAGGTGCCGGACGCGGTGCCGATCAATCACGCGGCCGCACCGCCGAAGATCTTGTGGGCGGAGGGCCCCGAGCCGGGCGAACTCGTGGTGCAGATCCGCGCCACCGACCGAGCCGGCATGCTGGCGAGGCTGACAGCGGTGTTCGAACGTGACGGCGTGGACATCGCATGGGCGAAGGTCACCACGCTGGGATCCTCGGTCGTCGACGTGTTCGGCATCACCGCCGCCGGCGACGACGATTCGGCCGGAGCGCCGACTCAGGCGACCGGCTCGATCCGCGATGAGCTCGAGCGAGACCTGTACGCCGTGCTGCCTGCGCCCGCACCTGCGAAGCCGGTCTCCGAAGCCAGCTAGGCTGAACGGCGTGTTTGAATCGCTCTCCGACCGGTTGACCGGCGCCCTGCAGGGGCTGCGCGGCAAGGGCCGGCTGACGGACGCCGACATCGACGCGACCGCCCGCGAGATCCGGCTGGCGCTGTTGGAAGCCGACGTTTCGCTGCCCGTGGTGCGCGACTTCGTCGCCCGCATCAAGGATCGCGCCAAGGGCGCCGACGTGTCTGGAGCGCTCAACCCGGCCCAGCAGGTCGTCAAGATAGTGAACGAGGAGCTGATCGGCATCCTCGGCGGCGAAACCCGCCGACTGGCGTTCGCCAAGACGCCACCGACGGTGATCATGCTCGCCGGCCTGCAAGGGTCCGGTAAGACCACGCTGGCCGGCAAGCTCGCCAAATGGCTTCGAGACCAAGGACATACGCCGCTATTGGTCGCCTGCGACCTGCAACGGCCCGGAGCGGTCAACCAGCTGCAGATCGTCGGCGAACGCGCAGGCGTGCAGGTGTTCGCGCCGCACCCGGGGGTTGGGCCTGAAGGCCACGAAAATGAGGCGGCGGCGGGCCCCGGCGATCCGGTCGCGGTCGCCTCTGCCGGCCTGGCCGAGGCCAAGGCGAAGCATTACGACGTCGTCGTTGTCGATACCGCAGGCCGGCTCGGCATCGACGAGGAGCTGATGGTCCAGGCGGCGGCGATCCGCGAGGCCGTCGACCCCGACGAAGTGATCTTCGTGCTTGACGCCATGATCGGCCAGGACGCCGTCACCACGGCCGAAGCGTTCCGCGAGGGCGTCGGCTTCACCGGCGTGGTGCTGACCAAGCTCGATGGCGACGCCCGCGGTGGCGCGGCGCTGTCGGTGCGCGAGGTCACCGGGGTGCCGATCCTGTTCGCATCCGCCGGCGAGAAGCTCGCGGACTTCGACGTCTTCCACCCCGACCGGATGGCCAGCCGCATTCTCGGCATGGGCGATGTGCTCACGCTCATCGAGCAGGCCGAGCAGGTCTTCGATGCAGAGCAGGCCGAAGCCGCGGCCGCCAAGATCGGCTCGGGTGAGCTGACGCTGGAGGACTTCCTCGAGCAGATGCTGGCCATCCGCAAGATGGGTCCGATCGGCAACCTGCTGGGCATGCTGCCCGGCGCGGGCCAGATGAAGGACGCGCTGGCCGCTGTCGATGACAGCCAGCTCGACCGGGTGCAGGCGATCATCCGCGGCATGACTCCGGCCGAGCGGGCCGACCCGAAGATCATCAACGGCTCCCGCCGGCTCCGCATCGCCAACGGGTCGGGTGTGACGGTCGGCGAGGTCAATCAGCTCGTCGACCGGTTCTTCGAGGCCCGCAAGATGATGTCGCAGATGGCCGGCCAGATGGGAATGCCGTTCGGCCGCAAAGGTTCTGCCCGCAAGGCCGCCAAGAACAAGAAGAAGGGGCAAAAGGGCCGTAAAAAGGTGGGCGGGCCGACTCCGCCGAAGACGCGCAACCCGCTTGCCGCGGGTATGCCCGCCGGCTTCCCGGATCTGTCCAACATGCCGAAGGGCCTCGACGAACTGCCGCCCGGCCTGGCCGACATCGACTTGTCGAAGCTGAAGTTCCCGGGCAACAAGTAGTTGCGGCGATGAGCGCTTGCGCGAAGAGCAGATGACGCTGCACGTGCGCGGCCGCGGGCTGCCCGACGGGCAGTCCACGGAGTGGTGGATCGTCGACGGCACGCTGAGTGCCGAACCGGTCAAAGACGCGCAGACGGTGTTCGATGGTGGCTGGATCGTGCCCGGCCTGGTCGACGCGCATTGCCACGTCGGCCTGGGCCAGCGCGGCGCCGTCGAACTCGACGAGGCGATCGCGCAAGCCGAAACCGAGCGTGACGTCGGCGCACTCTTGCTGCGCGACGCCGGCTCACCGACCGACACCCGAAGCTTCGACGACCGCGATGATCTGCCCCGCATCATCCGCGCGGGCCGGCATCTGGCCAGGCCGAAGCGTTACCAGCGCGGGTTCGCCATCGAGTTGGAGGATGAATCGCAGCTGCCCGACGCGGTGGCCGAACAGGCCCGCTGGGGTGACGGCTGGATCAAGCTGGTCGGCGACTGGATCGACCGCGATACCGGCGACCTGGCGCCGCTGTGGTCCGACGAGATCCTGAAGCAGGCGATCGACGCTGCGCACGAGAACGGCGCGCGGGTCACCGCGCACGTGTTCAGCGAGGACGCGCTGCCGGGCCTGATCAACGCAGGCATCGACTGCATCGAGCACGGCACCGGTTTGACCGACGACACCATCGAGCTGATGGTCGAGCACGGGACCGCGCTGGTGCCCACGCTGATCAACATCGAGAACTTCCCCGGCATCGCCGACGGGGCGGAGAAGTATCCGAGCTACGCACGACACATGAGGGACCTCTATGCGACGTGCTATCCGCGGACTGGCGCCGCTCGCGAAGCCGGCATACCGATCTATGCGGGCACCGACGCGGGCAGCACGGTCGCGCATGGCAGGATCGCCGACGAGATCGAGGCACTCAAGGGGATCGGGATGAGTCCGACCGACGCGCTCGGCGCGGCCAGCTGGGTTGCACGGGAGTGGTTGGGGCGACCCGGCCTGGAGCACGGTGCCAGTGCCGATCTGGTGTGCTACGCCGACGACCCGCGGTTGGGTGTCGGGGTGCTCAACAACCCGCAAATCGTGATGCTGCGTGGACGGGCGTTTAGCGGTACTGGCTGAAGCCCCGGTTCGAACAGACCCATCGGGTGGCCCTACAGGCCGCCCGAGTCGTTCATTTGCACCACCACCAGCGCCTGCCGTTGCGCTGGGCCGCGCCGACGAACGTGTTGCGGGCGAGGTTTGGTGACCCCCGTCTTGCCGGCGGCGGTGCCGAGAATGGCGCCCGATCACGTTGTGCGGGAGTCAATTCCATGGTTTCCGACCTTCGGTTCGATATCGAGATTGAGGTCAGGGCATGGCTCCGACATGCTTCTGGTCGCTCGAGCGCACGACCTGGCGCGTCAGAGTGGTCGTGCGTCTTGACCAGCTATTCGGACGATCCAGTCGAAGGGCCGTCGAGGGCTGGCTGTTGGTCAGCTAAGGCCCGCCGCGGCCCGGGCTCAGACGTATGCTCACCTCCATGAGCGCGCCCGCTACAGACGCCGTCTTGGTTCGCGCCGACCGGCGGGCGGCGCGCATCACCCTCAACCGGCCGGGGAAGCGCAACGCGCTCACCCTCGAACTCATGGAAGAGCTGATCGCCACACTCCACCGGCTGGGCGAGGATCCGGGCGTGCGGGCGATCGTCATCGACTCCGCGGGCCCGGCGTTCTCCGCGGGTCACGACCTGACCGAGATGATCGGCCGCGACGTGCCGTTCTACCAGCGCCTGTTCGATGTATGCACCGAGCTCATGGAGACCATCCACCGTGTGCCACAGCCGGTCATCGCAAAGGTCGAAGGGATGGCGACGGCGGCCGGCTGTCAGCTTGTCGCCGCGTGCGATCTGGTGGTGGCCGCCGATGGTGCACGCTTCGCCACTCCGGGTGTGAAGATCGGCCTGTTTTGCTCCACGCCGATGGTGCCGCTCTCGCGCGCAATCGGCCGGAAGTGTGCTGGAGATGCTGCTCACCGGCCAGCCGATCGCCGCAGACACCGCGCTCGACTGGGGCCTAGTGAATCGTGTTGTCCCGGCGGAGGCGCTCGAAGACGAGGTGAGCACCATCGTCGACGCAATCGTTGCCTCGAGCCCGCTGACCGTCGGTCTCGGCAAGGAGGCGTTCTACGCCCAGATCGAGCTCGACGAACACCGGGCATACGACCTGACGAAGGCCGTCATGGCGATGAACGCTCGCGCCGACGATGCCCAAGAGGGCATGTGTGCCTTCCTCGAGAAGCGCCCAGCGACCTGGCGTAGTAGCTAGACGCCGGCTGCGCTCAACCACCCGGAGTGGTAATCCTGCGCGGCCGGGCTTACCAGCGCGAAAATGGGCACATGCCAAAGGTTGCCAAAGGTGTTGTTACTGACCGGCGACGCCGCCGAAGATCTCGAGGTGATGTACCCGTACCAGCGGCTGCTGGAGGAGGGATACGAGGTCGACGTCGCCGCACCGACCGTGAAGACTTTGCAGTTCGTCGTCCACGACTTCGTTGACGGTTTCGATACGTACACCGAGAAGCCGGGTCATACGTGGCCGGCCGATGTCGCGTTCGCCGACGTGGATCCGTCCGAGTATGTCGCTGTCGTGGTGCCGGGCGGGCGCGCGCCGGAGTACCTGCGCAATGATCCCGACGTGCGCCGGATCCTCAAGCACTTCTTCGATGCCGATGCCCCGGTGGCGGCGCTGTGTCACGGACCGCTCATACTCGCGGCCGCAGGGGTGCGCGACGGCCGTCGCAGCTCGGCCTATCCGGCGCTTGCGGTAGATGTCGAGACGGCGGGCGGGACGTTCGTCGACGCGCCCGATGTCGTCGACGGCAATCTGGTGACAGGGCGGGCATGGCCTGATCATCCGCAGTGGTTCCGGGCGTTCATGGAGCAGCTACGGAAGACCGCTCCTGTCAGCCGTATTGGCTGAAGCCCCAGTCCAGCAGGCCGATCGCCTGGCCGTACATGTCGCCCGTGCCGTACATCTGGACGACGACCAGGCTGTGGCCGTTGCGCTGCGCGCCGCCGACGAAGGTGTGGCGCGCCAGATTGGTGTATCCAGTCTTGCCGACCAGCGTGCCGGGATAACGCTTTAGGAGCTCGTTCTGGTTGACGATCTCCTTTGGGCCGTCGTCGGTGGGGAACAGCGACGACGGCTGGCGCGCGATCGCGGCGAAGGCCGGATACCGGAGCGCGGCGCGGTAGATCACCGCCAGGTCGAACGGCGTCGTGATCGACTCCATGCCGGGGCCATCCAAACCCGACGGTGAAGAGGCGTGTGTGTTGCGCGCGCCCAGCGTGACTGCCTTGGCGTTCATTCTCGCGACGGCAGTCTGGTAGCCGCCGAGTCCCTCGGCCAGGGTGTTGGCCGCGTCGTTGCCCGACACCAGCATCAGCCCGTCGAGCAGCTGACGCACCGTGTAGGCCCGACCCGCCCTGACCCCGGCACACGAGCACTCCACGTCTGTGTTATCGGGTTTCGCAACTATCACCGCATTGAGGGCAAGCTGATCGAGCACGACCATGGCGAGCAACGCCTTGATGGTGCTGGCCGGTGCGTGCGGCTCATATGGGTTGCGGGAAGCCAGAATTCGCCCCGTGCCAAGGTCGGCCAGCAGCCAGGCTTGCGCTGGGCCCTCCGGAATCTCCACCGCCCCCGCGCGTTCGATGCCGGGCTCGGCCCACACCGGGGGAGCGACCAGCACGGCCGCGGACAGCGTAATGCTCAACGCGGCCAACAATTTTTGCACGGGCGCCGAGCGTACTCAGCGCGCTTGCCGTTCGAGATCTCGGATGCGTTGCGATTCAGCAACTTAGAGTGAGCCGATACTCGCCCTCGGGTCCTGAGCGAAGCCCCAGTCCAGCAGCCCGGCGGCCTGATCCCAGTAGGTCGGGCCGCCCTCTTTGATCAGCCCGTACATCATCGCGATCACCAGTCGACGTCCGCCTCGGTCAGCTGCGGCGACGAACGTCTTCTTGGCTGCGTCGGTGAAGCCGGTTTTGCCGCCGATGGCGCCGGGGTAGCGGTGCAGCAATTCGTCCTCGTTGACCACCGGCTTTTCGCCCGCGTCGGTCGGGAACATGGCCACCGGTTGCGCGGTGATCTGAGCGAACGTGGGGTTGGCCATTGCGGCGCGGAAGATGATGGCCAGGTCCCGGGGAGTGGTGGACCCTGAGCCGCCCGGGCCGTCCAGCCCCGACGGCGTCGATGCGTGCGTGTTCATCGCGCCGATGGCAGCGGCTTTGGCGTTCATCTTCGCCACCGCGGTGTCGTAGCCGCCCATCATGTCGGCGAGCGCATTGGCTGCGTCGTTGCCCGACATCAACAGCACTGCGTCGAGCAGCTGGCGCGCCGTGTAGGTACGGCCAGGTTTGACACCCGCGCAGCTGCATTCGACATGTGTGTCGGCCTCGGTGCCGACGACGGTCGCGTCGAGGCTCGGCAGCTCCTCGAGAGCGGTCAGCGCCAGCAGCGTTTTGATCGTGCTCGCCGGTGCATGAGCGACGTCCATGTCGCGGCCGGCCAGTACCTGGCCGGTGTCCATGTCGGCGACAATCCACGCCGGAGCGGGGCCCTCTGGGATCGGCACGCTGCCGACGGGTTGGATGTCCGGCTCCGCCGAGGCAACCGGCGCTACGGGCAGGAGGACCAGACTCAGGCATGCGGTGATCACCGCGACGAATCTCCCCATGGAACGATCAGCCTAACCCCGCGCCTGAGAGCAGTCAGGAGCGGTGTTCAATCGACGCATGTTGAGCCTGGAGGAGATTTCGGATCGGCTGGAGATTCAACAGCTGCTGATCGATTACTCGACGGCGATCGACAAACGACGATTCGACGACCTCGACCGGGTATTCACGCCAGACGCCTATATCGACTATCGCGCCATGGGCGGCATCGACGGCCGCTTTCCCGAGGTGAAGGCATGGTTGGCACAGGTGCTGCCGAATTTCCCGGCCTACGGCCACATGCTGGGCAATTTCGACGTCCGCATCGACCGTGACACCGCGTCGTCACGGACCATCTGCTTCAACCCGATGGTGCTCGGCGGTGATCAGAATCAGATCTTGTTCTGCGGGCTGTGGTACGAGGACGAGTTCGTCCGCACGCCCGAGGGCTGGCGTATGAACAGCCGCGTCGAGACGAAGTGCTTCGACAAGGTGGTGTAGGAGGCGCACAGGGGGCTAGGGCCTCCCGTGTCGGCGGCCGAGCCGCCCGGCCGCTGAGGACATCAACCGCTCGCGCGAGAACGTGATGGACCCGGCATGACGCTCACCGAACCAGCCGACGCGCGGCGCTGGCGACCGCCTTCTTGATTCGATCGGAGAGGTACACCGACACGAAGACGTTGAAGATGTCCTCCCGCAGCCGGGTCAGCTTGGAGCTCGTGATGCGCCACTGCCCGTCGATCTTCTCGTACGTTTCGTGGTAGTGGCCGTAGCCGCGCAGATTCACCCCCGGCGCCAGCCGGACGACGTCTTCGAGCGCCCAAATGCCTCGCGCCGTAGTCGCCGACGTTAACTCGATCTCGGGCGCGTGCACCTGGTGGGCGGTGGCCCGATTTCCGACGCTTTTGTGGGTGAAGGCGACGAAGTCATCAGCGCCGTCGATCACCTTGCCGCCCGCCTGCGAGGTGTCGCTGTGGAAGTCGTCTGCGAAGATCCCACGCCATGCCTCCCAGTCCTTGGTGTCGAGATATCGGCAATACCGGGCCTTCAGCTGCTTGATCGCCTCGATCTCCAGCAGGGCAGCCGCGTCATCCATGGCGTGAGCGTGACGCTTTGCCGAGAAGTTGTAAAGGTGGGTTGACGATCGGAGGTCGCGATTTTCACCAGTAGTGCCTGTTCTGGCACAATGGGCGGCTGTCTGCCACGCGACCCACTGTGCGCGATCCGCTTCCTGCTTCTCGCGCGGTGCTTGCGCGGCGGTCACACACGTAAGGCAAAACCGGATCCGGGCAATCGGCCTGAGATCGCTGAATTGCAGCGTGGCAACCACAGGAGATCGCTTCATCATGGCTGTCAAGATCAAGCTCACCCGGCTTGGCAAGATCCGCAATCCCCAGTACCGCATCGCCGTCGCCGACGCGCGCACCCGCCGCGACGGCCGTGCGATCGAGGTCATCGGCCGCTACCAC
>Ga0207665_10003403_pt1 | contig 10651 bp, 10 predicted proteins | sample LARL112metaG_FD_184351 | JGI IMG/M metagenome (GOLD analysis project Ga0207665, IMG submission 184351) | Corn, switchgrass and miscanthus rhizosphere microbial communities from Kellogg Biological Station, Michigan, USA - LAR L11-2 metaG... | ecosystem: Host-associated > Plants > Roots >...
AATTGGTTTGATCTGCTCTTTAACTTCTTTATCTTGTAGGGCCCGATCAATGGCTTCTAGCATCAGCTGCTGCTGAGAAACAGACTCAAGCTCCACATCTTCACTAAGGGTGAGAATTACATTCACACCATTATCTGTCATCTGGTTAATTTTATAGCGGGTTATAGAATTGTCCAAGATGGAATTATCTGGAATCAATAATTATTATTAGTATCGGTTACCTCTTGATTCCTTATAAGATCGAACACATCAACTGTTAGTCCTTCTCTTGTGCTCTAGCCCGGTTCTTTGTTATGTCATGGAAAAGTCCACGAAAAGAGGTAAAGGAGCCACTTTATACTAACATTCGAACAATAGTAACTATTCCATCAATTAATGCAATGTAATTGGAAGTGATAACAAACAACCGCAAAATCACTTGTTTATAAAAACGATTTCAAAATGTATCAATATTCATTTATTATATGTGAAGGGGAATGACACAACCTTCGGCTTCTTTAAGATCAAAACAGAGCAGGCGGCGGCAACATCATCTTCTAAAGCATATCTAATGGCGATCACAAGAAGCTCGCAATCATATATAGATTTAGTGATTTAGAACTGTAAATAGAACTGTAAACGCTTCACGCAACTAATAGGTAATGATGAAATTTGGGCGATGGGGTGCACCTTTGAGAAATCTAAACTAGATGTTAACAAGCCAACAAAGTCTGAGAATAAGTATTATTAACTAAGAAGACGACTACCATAAGCGTACCCGGTAATTCATTTTTTGCACGAAGATGACTACAAGAACACTTAGACCCTAATTCATTCTCGAATTATTTGGGCTACTTTTTTCGCACTCCTAACATATTTTAGTGTGACCTGCTTATGGCAATTGTAGCATAGGGTTCTAAGGTTATCTGGATTATGGAAAAATTCCAATGTTGCAGTAATTTTATTTTCAAGTGTATCATACTTGTATCCGTGTTGTTTATACAGAGATCGTGGTATGACGTGATCGCATTGCAATTTTTTGGATTTTGCAAACCTTCTCCTGTATGTATATGGAAACCTTCTTTTACATATTTGACAGGTATAATTATCACGTTTGAATATATCTGATCTTACCCGATCCCAGTAAAAGTTATGGTAATACCAATGTTCGAAATCTTTGCTACATTTCTTAGAACAGTACCTTCTATAAGGTGATTTTGGATAATTAAAACAAATGGTATTTCTGCATAGCAATTTTCCACTATCGTCGTATTTGTCAAATTCTCGAATATATACAAACATTTTTGAAGACTTCTTTGATGTGGTGACCATAAGATTGGTTTCTAAAAAACAGATTATGTTATATATTATTATCCTGAATAATAGATTATTACCACTGAGCTTTCTTATAGTGAATCCTTTAATGAAAGCATTCCTTCGCTCCTACGGCTCCAATTCATAAAAAAATTATTAACAGAGCATATTTGTATTACCTTAGATCCGAATCTAAATACTTGCCATTGTGCGTTAGAACTGGAGTGTCGTTTTGAAAATTTTTTGCCGTTTGATATCAATAAGTCATCGATACAAGTGTGAAAACACAGAGGGCAACACGGCTCATTTTTATTTTTGTCTTGCTATGCTTTCTCATACTATTATTTTCCCTAGATGATTTTGACTCTTAGATCATGAGATACTATGAATTGCCTCTCTAATGATAGCAGGTCTACAATAAATCAATGCATGATAAATTGAACGGATGAAGATAAGACTAGAAAGGGTCAATCCTTGTTAACTGGGTAAGATACAACGAAGATACTGTGATTTTTGATAAAGTTTTAGCGATAGATCCTAAGAACGTTTTAGATTTGAATTCCATGTATAGAAATTGGTAATCATGATGAAAAGAAGTTCACCTTTTAATTATTTTTATTGTTTAAAGAAGTAATCTTTTACAACTACATCTGTACACTTAGAATCCTTAAGAGATCATGTGCAATATTCTAGGAGCAGTACCTCTTTTATAGTTGGCTTATTGCATCTTCAATACTCTGTCTGTCTGGTGCATTTGCAGTTTGTTCGAGGTACTTTATCAGATCTTCTTTAGCGCCAGAATTATTGTTGAGTTGTAATCTTGCAACTGCGCGATTTTTATATATTGGTCCAAACCTATAAGAATTGACATCAATTGCTTTTGCATAGTATGATTCAGCGAGAGCATAATTCGCCTTTTTCAGATAATAGTTTCCAAGACCGCGATAAGCAAGGTAATATTTTGGATTAAGCTTAAGTGTTTTTTCATAGCAAGCTACTGCCTCTTCCAAATTAAGCTCATTATATGCACCGGCCAGCAGGCACCAAGCATGTGGATTATCATTGTCTAATTCTGCTGCTTTACGCAGCATTTCCACCGCATCATAAATTTTACCTTGCTGATGCAATTTTTCTGCTTCAAAACAGATCCTATTTGAATCTGTGAATTTCAGACTTTCATTTTTAAAGATATCCTTCATATCTTTTGGAATGAGTATTAATGTGATCATATCATCCTGTTCCCAATCCTGTTCAAATTTTGATTCAGGAATTGCACCTACGCTATCAGGCTCTGGAATGTAAGTAAGAATTCGCCGCTCTTCAGAATTATAGCCAGACACAATAGTTGCATGTTGCACAATTTCGCGAATACCAGGAAGAATAACTATTGGAGGAATTCCCTGATCTATTCTCCTCTTAAGATCCTTTATCGAACCTTTGTAAATATGAGATGCAAATCCATGTCTTTCAGCGAGCTCTATTCCTTCCATCATTCCTGAACCTTTCATTCCAGGGTATTTCTTAGCCATCTCTGTTTCTACTTCTAGTGGAATTTCTTCACCCCAATACTTTGTAACCACCTTAATTACTAAAGGAAGGTAATAGTTTTCATCCTTCTCACTAACTAATGGTAAAGTAATGGAATGTTCTGGTTGCGACTGCAAGAAGTTTTAGATGGATGTCATGGAAATAAAAATCATTCTTATTATATATGCTGCTACTAATTAGAGTGTCAGAAAGTTTGATAGCAATGTAAAGCCATCCCCACCACTTCTTTCAGGATGAAATTGTGTACCAAAAATCTTCTTTCTCCTATGGGAAAAAAATTCATGCTTGCAGTAGTTGGAGCTTGCCAGCGAATCAAAGTCTTCAGGAAGTCTTGATACACAATACCTATGGCTTTCATAAACACTAACTGATTCTTTATCACGTATCAATATGTTTGGTTTTGATATAGTTACAGGTATGACACCCTGAATACGACCATCCATTCTACGAATTGCTCCTCCAAGCGTCAGTGCAATTATTTCTGCACCATAACAGATTCCTAATATTGGGACATCATTTTCAAAACAATATCTTATGATCTTTGAATTTACGACATTGATCTCTTTATTATTCCTTTGACGTCCAGACAATATTGCTTTATCGTACTGGTTATTATTACTGCTTATACTGCTATTCATTTCGAAATATTTTCTACAGATATAGGTTGCTTGAAGTTTATCCAGGCAATCCAATATATTTGGCGTGAATGGCGAAAGATTATCTATAACAAGAAGTGGAATGGTCAATTGATTGATTTTACCCTACCCTAGATAGATACGTACTGATTTTCATTTTTTTTGTCAAAAATGCCTACCTGACCACTTTCACCATACCAAATATATTTTTGTTTCAAGTATTTTCCAGAGTCTATAAGATTGCCTGTATATGCATCTAGTATTAGAACTCCTCTCAGGCGATGAGCATATACCATAAAATAATAAAACTTGCTTCCCATGATTAAAGACTTTCCCTCTAATAGTCGATCGACAAAGGCAGCCTCTAACAATGGTATATATTTGTAGAAGATTTGTTAGAACTTATCTTTAACATGAATAAATAGATAAATCTTTCAACAACTTAACGATTAGTGTTAACACATATAATATGTTAAAAAGAAGCACTTATAAAATATGTTATATTACTTTATTCAATGTCTACAAAACAGAGGATAGCGGCATATGGTATTGTTGTTGCGTTAGCAGCAACATTAGTCACTTTTACAGCTGCTTCAAGCTTATCTCAGCATTCAGCGGCTGCACAACAGTCTGGTGGAGGAGCCAAGGTTACAATCCCGGCAGGAGCATCTATCACCCCTGCGAATGGATTTTCACCAAAGTCAATTAATGTGAAAGCTGGTGATACAGTAACATGGACTAACAACGACAACACAATACATACAGTAATATCTGGTACAGGATTAAGTGATGCAAATAAGGGAAAAGATTTTGACTCTGGCCTTAGCGCGCTAACAACTACAGGTAAAACATATTCCCATCAGTTTACGAAAGCAGGGGACTTTCCGTACTTCTGCGAGCTTCATCCTGCAATGATTGGAAAGGTTACTGTGTCATAGAACAATATCGCCAAAGGTATATGAACATCAACTGATCGGGAAGACATAGTCATCCTCCTTTTTCTTTAAAATCTTTTCTTTTTCTACATTATGAGCATTCAGAAATAAGCTTTGCTGGTGGCGAATTAATAATGATGATTATTAATTTTGGAGGCAATTGATGGTATGAGTGTGTACGAGCTCATAACAGGAGAGACAACTAGCTATCATAATTCGGTATCAATTTACTCTGGCTAGGCCTTTACATATCAAATAAGCTGCCGCATAGACAGGCAGTCTTGCTGTTTCTTTCCTTAAATTAAACGACTGACCCCTTAATTTTATTTTTATAGGTACTTTCATTTCCACATTGACTTCCTTATCAGATAAAAGACAGGCATCATTTAATGGATCAAATGATTCTATTTCATTGTTGCACCTCATTTTAGTTAATCCACTTTTGCTATTTATTGTACCTGCCATTCTGAACACTCTATGAACATCCATTGTTACCTGAGGATCAATTTTGACCCCCATATCTTTAGTCATTTTAAGCAATTCTGCCTTGAATCCGCCATATCCTCCTTTTTGTTGAACTATATTACGCAATTTAGTTATTGATGATTGATCAACTCCTAATTTTTGAGCTATTCTACTGCGCCAGCCGTACATCATTCCGCCCTTTGGAAATTTGATTAAGAAACCATCACTAGATACTTCTGCTTTTCTTACACCAATACTCTCTGTTGTCATATCATTGCCAATCAAATAGCCTATGATATCTGACCTAGCCTGCGAATTCAAACGATGGAATTCATTATCTGAAATATGAATATGATATCCATTATTACCTGAAAAATAGATCTGAATAGCCTTTTCCTTAATACCGAGATCATATATTAATAAATCAGCTAGACGCTTAACTTCTTTTTTTAAAGCATGATTACATTTGTTGCAGGGGATGGAAACATGATTTATTTTTCCAGTTTTGCAATACATGCATATCTCAGTCTTGGTTTCTTGTACTTCTCCGCAATTTGTGCATATAAAATATGTATGCAGTAGTTCACAGGGTAAATGCAAATCCTTTGCATCAATATCAAAAATAAGATCTGCCCCCATCCACTGTTTTTCCTGCATATCGTACGTCGGAAATCTATAGTATGCATTTGAGCAGTAAACATCTGAAGGAATATCTTTAATCAGCCTCGCCAAAAGTTCGCCAATATTTCTGAATGCGAGGTGTCTGATCATTCCTGATCCAAATTGCATGTATCCAAATTCATGTTCTTCCATACGTTCTGGAACCTCGATGATTTTACTATGTTTGAAATAACATTCTCTGAATGCATTTCTGAGAAGTGCTATATTTTTCTCCTTAAATTGATCATCATTATTGCTAATCATAGATTCTTCTGCAAATTACGCCCAAATTGAATTGGGTTTGTTATGCCATTGCATTCTTCAGTTGCAAAACAAAGATTTTCGTTTCGAAGTTTTTCACAGGAAGGAACAGAATATTTTGTACGACTGCCTTTAAGACCGGCAAGGTGCTCTACCTGATACCTTGTAATCCTTTCATTATAATCAGGAGCATTATGAAATAGCACTACAATCTCGTCTATACTTTTTCCAATCGCTAACATGTAAGTTGCAAGCATTAGTCTTGCAGAATGTGGAAGGTTTTCACCCTGGTTCATTATTTCTAATGCATGTTTGATACATGGAGGGTAATAATCTGTTACTTTGTGTATACGATGCTCATAATTGGGTACGAGTTTAACTCTCAACTCATCCGCTTTTGCTTTAATCGTTTCTGGTAATGTAGATAATGTCATCGACTTTACCTTACTGTAAATCAAAGTACTTAGTTCACTTCGAATGAGCCTTACAGTTTCTTCAGCATCAAGATAGACGTAACCTTTATTCACTAACCTATTGATCAATTTCCATTCCTGTTCGTGAAAATTGGAGGCCCGTATAAGATAGTCAGTAACTCTGACTTTGAACAGTCGATTATCCGCAGAATCAATATCAACAGTGACTTTGAACAATTCCTCAAAAATTTTGGAGAGGAGTAGACGTTTCTTTTGTTCACTTTTTTCTTTTTTTAAATCTTCGCTTAAAAATCTCTCTGCCCTCATCGCTTCAAACAAAGAATGCTTCTTTAGGATTATTTCGATTCCAATAGATTTCGCCATCATAAGCGTAACAAGAAAAGTAAGTATTTCAACTTCATACTTATCCAGTTTCTGATAGATCATTCCATTGATTAATTCTGTCTCCATCCTCTCCGCTGCCCTATTGATAATATGCTTCATTTCAAGTCGATTAAATTCTTCAAAATCAAAGTGTGTTTCTCGAATGTACTCTGAGGCTTCGTTTAGAAAAGGATACTTTGCTAGATCCCCTGTTCCAAGCTTTATAGACAATATATAGACAGCAAAATTTATGTGTGTACACTAATAAAAAGACTAATGTAAAATTATATGATCTTTTAAATGGTTGATACTTTATTCCACAATCAATGGATACCAGAATAGGATTTCATGTTTCAATTTCCGGTTCAATATCGAACTCAGTTGCTAATGCTTTAAAGGTTGGTTGTAGTTCTTTTCAGATCTTTAGCAGAAATCCTAAAAGCTGGACTGCAAAACCGATTGATAATGAGGATGCCAAAATTTTTCAAATAAAATTGAAGAACAGCAAAATTCAAAGAAGTTCAGTCATAGTCCATATGCCTTATCTTCCGAATCTATCAGCCCCTCATGGAGAGCTGTACAAGAAATCAATTGATACTCTCTCAGAAGAAGTGCATAGGTGCACTATCCTGGATATTCCATATCTTGTAATCCACCTCGGAAGCCACCTAGGAAAAGGACCAGAAAATGGAATCAATCAATTGATAAACGCTTGTAATCATGCTATTGACAATTACAAATCATATTATCAGAAAATTGTTCCAGTCACTATACTGCTTGAAAATAGTGCAGGTCAAAAAAATAGCATCGGGAGCAAATTTGAGGAGGTCAGGCTGATATTAGATAAGTTAAGTTCTAGAAAATTTGGCGTTTGCCTTGATACATGCCATGCTTTTGCTTCAGGTTATGATATGAGGACAAAGGAAGGAGTTGACAAAATAATAGAGCATTTTAACAAAACAATAGGATTAAAGGAGATGAAAGCAGTACATTTGAATGACTCCAAGGGCGATCTAAATTCTCATTCTGATCATCATGAACATATCGGGCTTGGCCAGATTGGAGAAATAGGATTTGCTGCGTTATTTACGCAGAAGAAGGTTATGAATTTACCAATAATAATGGAAACTCCAATTGATAAGAAAAGGGGTGACCCTGAGAATTTGAAAGCTGTCATGAATCTCATCAGACAATAGTGATTGTCGAAATTAAGAAACCTCTTAAGTATATACAATGGGTACCCAGTTATGTTCTAAATTCTATCAACATTATATGGTGCTCTGCAGCTATGACGACAAAAATTGAAATGGTCCTTCCTTGGATGAAGCAATCTGTAGGACTTTCCTTGATTAAAGGCGTGCATGAAACCTTTTTCAGAATATTAATGCACTTAAAACTTTAAACACGTATTTAACAAACGATTCTGGAAATGCAGTAGACAATAAATTTAAAGCACATATGAACAAACGTTCTATGAAAGATGAGTGATTACGAAGAGATAATGAAACTTGCCCTAGAAAGGGGTTTTTATTTTCCAAGCTGTGAAATTTATGCTGATGCTCCAGCAGGCTTCTGGGAATACGGTCCAAATGGAGTTAGTATCAAGAACAAGTTCATTGATCTGTGGAGAAGAGAGCTTGTGAGACATGATGGAATGGTTGAAATTGATGGCTCCCAGATTATGAGCAAAAGTGTTTTTATTGCCTCCGGGCACATTGGCAACTTTACCGATCCTATTATTGAATGCATCAAATGCAATTCCATCTTTAGAGCCGATAAATACATAATAGAAAAAACTGGCGAGAATGTTCCTGAAAGAATGGCCGATGAAGACATAAATATAGTCATCAGAAAACATGGTTTAAGATGCCCAAATTGTAATGGAGAATTTGGAAATGTCAGTCGATTTAATATGATGTTTAAAGTTGGAATTGGTCCAGCTGTAGAAGAGGCATATCTTAGACCTGAAACCTGTCAGACTATATTTGTTGATTTTGATCGAGTTTTCAAAACTATGCGTGGTAAATTGCCATTAGGGATTGCTCAAGTTGGCAAGAGCTTCAGAAATGAAATAGCCCCAAGACAGAGTTTACTTAGACTGAGAGAATTCTATCAGGCAGAGATTGAAGTATTTTGCAATCCCAATAAACTAGATGATTTGCCAAAGTTTGAAGAAGTTAAAGATACTGTTCTGAGGCTTTACGACCAGGGAACAATTACTGAGGCTACGGCAGATGAGGCCCTCAGAAAGGGTTTGTTACCAAACAAAATGATTGCATATTACCTTGCATTATTAAACGGATTTTATATGAAAACCGGGATAGATATGAAACGAACCCGTTTTAGACGATTGTCTGATGAGGAGAAGGCGTTTTATGCATTAATTGCATTTGATTATGAAGTTGAGACAAGCATAGGCTGGCTAGAACTTGTCGCATGCAACTATAGATCAGATTATGATCTCAAGGGACATGCTACTGTAAGTAAGCACAACCTGGCAGTGATCGATTCTTCCGATCAGACAAAGATCTTACCACATATCTTTGAGCTTTCAATGGGTATTGATAGAAGCATTTATGCAATTCTAGAACACTCTTATTTTGAGGACAGGGAACGTGATGACAGAATTGTATTAAAATTAAAGCCTTATCTTGCTCCAGTGCTTCTCGGGGTTCTCCCTCTGATGACAAAACAGGGATTAAGTGAGAAAGCACAGAACATCTATTCCAAGATTAAAAGGGAATTTGATATCTTTTATGATGAGTCGGGATCAATAGGCAGAAGATATAGAAGATTGGAAGAAATTGGAGTACCTTTTGCAGTAACAATTGATAAAACAACCATGGACGATGACACCGTCACAGTTAGATACCGAGATACTATGCAACAGGAAAGGGTTAAGGTTTCCGACTTACGGCAATTTTTTCAAAATGCCCTCTACAACTCATATCAGAACGTTTGACTTTATCCATTTGTTATATTTTGTTAACGTGGGTAAAGGCTTAACAAACTATGGAATGGTTGTTATGTCAGATAGTTAGGTTGAATAGGTAGACTAGTAGTTAAAATAAAAGAAGGTTATTCCAGTGTCATTTTCTATCAGTTCATATGCATATTTACTCAAAAGAGACGATTTCACATATGCAAGACGCATATATCACATGGACGCTTCCATCGTTATCGTGCCAATTCGTTATTGGTTACTGAATCCACCAAAAAATTAATTAGTTAATGACTCAGTTTGAATAGGTAGTGAATCCACCAGAATTAGGACTACCATTTGGTAACCTTAATTACCTCAAATGCCTCAGCATGTTTTGTATTCATTTGATAGCCCCTGTACGAGCTTCTTCCAACTATAGCGCCTATCCAAGGATCGCCACAGCGAATTTTTTGTGAGTCAAAGCAATTAAGCGCATTTTTCTTGATCTCTAATGTTTCGCTAATATCAATATAAAGTTGGGGCCTGAAGGTTTTCTCGGTCACTCCGCCAGGTATGGTTGTTTCGTACATAAATAGGTTATTCGAGTCGCGCGAGGCTGAAATTACTGCCTTAGTCAGTGCTTGATGGTCTTGATGAGAGTCACCTATCCACTGGGTGAAAACTGCTTCCGGTTCGTATTTGTGGATAATTTGATCTATCAAGCCCACAAATTTCCGGCTAAAGATAATTTCATCTGGTGATAAATCTAGGAACTCTGGTTGCTTGGATCCCATGACCTTAGCAGACATAGTTGCTTCTATTCTCCGTTGTTCTTTTGTGTCTGTTTTTACAAAATTCGGAAGAGTAGCTACGACAAGGTTAACATCATAGCCCATGCCATTTAGCTTCGCTACTGTCCCTCCCATACCAATTTCGATATCATCAGGATGGGCACCAAAAGCTAATACCGATTGCTTTTCATGCATGATTTTTTCTACACGCCCCGGTCTGCCATTATTATTATTATATTATTGTTGTTATTATTCAGCCCGAGTAATTACTACTACCATCGCCGCCCATGCCATCTTCTTCTAAATTCGATGCTGATAGTGGTGGCGATACTGAGTGAGATAA
>Ga0207665_10003404_pt1 | contig 10648 bp, 7 predicted proteins | sample LARL112metaG_FD_184351 | JGI IMG/M metagenome (GOLD analysis project Ga0207665, IMG submission 184351) | Corn, switchgrass and miscanthus rhizosphere microbial communities from Kellogg Biological Station, Michigan, USA - LAR L11-2 metaG... | ecosystem: Host-associated > Plants > Roots >...
GGCCAGCCGATGGTCAGCTTCACTTTCGACGACATCCCCGACAGCGCGGCAGAGGTCGGCGCGCCGCTGGTCGAGGCGCATGGCGGGCGCGCAACCTTCTATGTGTCAGGCGGACTGCTGCACCGCTGGTCCGGGCAGTGGCAGGGCAGCGACGAAGCCGGGATCATCGCCCTGCACGCGCGCGGCCACGAGATCGCCTGCCACACCTTTTCTCATCCACGCGTCACGGACATCGCTCCTGCGGCACTTCGTGCGGACATCGCCGAGAACGGCCGCTATCTCACCGGGCTCGACGCATCGATACGGCTGGACAATTTCGCCTATCCCTACGGTCTCGCGTCGCTGTCGCACAAGCAATTCTTGGCCGACACGTTCCGCTCGTCGCGCGGCATCCTTTCCGGCATCAATCGCGACATCGTCGACCTGCAGGTTTTGCGCGCGATGCCGCTGGTGTGCCTGCACATCGACCGCGATGGCGTCGACCGGGCCTTCGATGATCTGCAGGCCGCAGGCGGCTGGCTGATCTTCTATTCCCACGACGTCGCGGCAAATCCGAGTCCCTACGGATGCACGCCCGACCTGCTGCGCCACGCGCTGGAAGCCGCGTCGCGGCGCAAGCTGCCGATCGTCACCGTCGCACAGGCACTCGACCGCGCGGGGGTGTAGTGACCACTATCTTTGCTGCGTCATAAGCCGTCTCTCTCCCCTCAACCTGAGGAGCGGCGTCTTCGCCGCGTCTCGAAGGATGAGGCCCGTTCTCGGCCTCATGGTTCGAGACGCCGCGCAAGAGCGCGGCTCCTCACCATGAGGGTCTGGTGACGCAGCCAGAGTATCCCGATCGATGCTGTGGGACTCATTTTCCACTTCGTCATGGCCGGCTTGTCCCGGCCATCCACGTCTTTGATGCAATTAAGAAACAAGAACGTGGATGCCCGGCACAAGGCCGGGCATGACGACGTGGAGAGGTCAGTGCTCGCGTCGGTGGGTGTCAAGCCGCGCGGACCGTCGACAGGAAGCGGTCGACTTCGAGGCGGAGGCGCTTGCTGTCGTTGGCGAGCAGTTGCGCCGCCGACAGCAGTTTTGATGAGGCCGCGCCGGTCTCGTTGGCGCCGCGCTCGACATCCCTGATGCTCGACGAGACCCGCTGCGTGCCGTGTGCGGCATGCTGCACGTTTCGCGAGATTTCGACGGTCGCCGCGCCCTGCTCTTCCACCGCCGCGGCAATCGCCGACGCCACCTCCGACAGGCCTTCGATCGTTCTGCTGATCTGATCGATGGCGCTGACGGAATCCTCCGTCGCCGCCTGAATCCCCGAGATCTGATGTCCGATCTCGCCGGTCGCCTTCGCGGTCTGCTCGGCGAGCGCCTTCACTTCCGATGCCACCACGGCGAAGCCGCGCCCGGCTTCTCCGGCACGCGCCGCCTCGATCGTGGCATTGAGCGCAAGCAGGTTGGTCTGCCCGGCAATGGCGTTGATCAGTTCGACGACATCGCCGATCCGCGCCGCCGCCCGTGACAACTCTCCGACGCGCTCGGTCGTGGCACGGGCCTGGTCGACGGCTTCGGTGGCCATGCGGGCGGAGTCCTGCACCTGGCGGCTTATCTCGTTCACCGACGAGGTCAGTTCCTCGGTCGCGGCCGCGACCGACTGGACGTTGGTCGAGGCCTCGCCGGACGCACTGGAGACCTCGGTGGTGAGCTCCTTGGCGCGCTCGGCGGTTCCGGTCAGCGCGCCCGCGGACGCCTCGAGATCGCCTGACGTCGCGGATACGGCGTTGACGATGTCGCCGACGACGGCTTCAAAACTGTCCGCGAGCCTGCGCATGTCCGCCCTGCGCTGTCCGGCGACGACCTGGTTCTGCTCCAGTTTCGCCAGCGCATCGGTGCGCGCCTTTTCTTCGGCGAGCACCTTGAACCGTTCCACCGCGCGGGCCACGTGACCGATCTCGTCCTTCCGGCGCACACCCGGGAGCACGACGGCAAAATTGCCGTCCGCCAGTTCCAGCATGGACTTCGCCAGCGCCCGGATCGGCTTGCTCAGCGAATAGGCGAAGCCGATCGCGAGCAGCAATCCCAGCACGATGCCGCCAACGGAAGCGGTCATCATCGTCATGCGGTAGGCCGCCGCCTGCGCTTCGGCCTCGTTGCGAAAATCGAAGCCATAGGCGGCCGCAACCTCGACGAGGTCGTCGATGGCCGCGACGGCATCGTCGCCGAGCTTGTTGATGACGAAGGTGGTCGGTAGTTCGGTCAGGCCACCCGGGACGGGTTTGAGGATCTTTAGCGCCGCAGCGGACCAGTCGCGCACCTGCGCCTCCGCCTTGACGCGCGCATCGTTGACATTGGCCGCCGGGACGCGCTCGCGAACCACGGCGAGATCGCCGTTGATGCCGTTGATCAGCGCCTCGAATTTGGCGACGACCGCGTTGGACGACCCGCTGCCCTCGGCCTGATGGAGCGCGAGCCGGGCCTCGTTGAAGGCGGCATGCGCCGAGCGCGCATGATTGATACCCATCAACGGCCCGTCATAGAGACGGATTGCGAGATCGCCCGCCTGGGTGATGCCGCGAACGCCATAGACGGCGAGGCCACAGGCGAGTGCAAGCATCAGGCTCAAAACCGCCACGACCCTGAGGTGGATCGACATCGTCGGCAACTCCAAAGGAAAGCGTTTTCGTTCGAAGTGGGTATCGGTTCCCGTGACGAGAGCGCGTCAAGGAAAGAGTCGAGCTGCGTTCCGCTTCGATCGGAACGCAGGCTTCAGTCGACGACCTTCACGATCATCTTCATGCGGGGATGGATCGCGCAGATCACCTGGACGTCGCCGGTTTCCTTGAAGACCACATCGGTCGATGAACCCGGCGGCAGCGAACCCAGGTTGAACTCGTTGCCCTTGGCCGCCGACATCACGTTGTGGGGCACGGTGTCGTCGTTGAGAAAGGTGACGGCCTCGCCCTTCTTGACCGTGATGCTCTCCGACGAGAACAGCCGTCCCTGCTGATGAATGACCTGGGTGGCGGCGAGCGCCCCGGTCGAGAGGCCGGCGAGCACTAAGAGGGGAAGGATGACGGACATGCGCATGGTGGAAAGCTCCTTTAACGTGGCAGAACGGGTGCGGCGGTGGGGGTCAGGGCGCTGTCGAGGGTTTTGAGAAATGCGACCAGGTCGGATTTCTCCTGAGCCGTCAGGCCGAGCGGATGCATCATGTCGGAACGGCTCGGACGATCGATGCCGCCAGAGTCGTAATGTTCGACGACCTGCTCCAGCGTCTCCAGCGAGCCGTCATGCATGTAGGGAGCGCGATGGGCGATCTCGCGCAGGCCGGGCGTCTTGAAGGCGTGCTACATCTTGATCACGCCGGGCACGAATTTGCCGCGGCCGACATCCTCGCTCGGCAGCCCGATGTCCTGGAAACCTTCATTGGTGAAATTCCAGCCTTCATGGCAGGCCGCGCATTGCGCCTTGCCGTTGAACACGACGAAGCCGCGCTTGGCTTCCTCGGACATCGCTTTCTCGTCGCCCTCGATCCAGGCGTCGAACGGCGCGCGCTCCGACACCATGGTCCGCTCATAGGTCGCGATCGCTTTCGCGAGGGTCTGAGGGGTGATTCCCTCCTTTGGGAAAACGCGGTCGAACAGCGGCTTGTAGTCGGGAACGGCTTTCAGCCGCGCCATCAGCTCGTCGAGCGGCATGTTCATCTCGCCGGTCGACTGGATCGGGCCGAGCGCCTGGTCTTCCAGCGTCGGCAACCGCCCGTCCCACATGAAGATGTCGCTCCAGGCCGCATTGACGACCGTCGGCGTGTGACGGCCGAGCTTCTGCATGCCGTGGCCGACGCCGACGGCGAGCCCGTCACCCCAGCCAAAACTCGGGCTGTGACAGCTGCCGCAGGACTGCGCCGAACTCACCGAAAGGCGGGTATCGAAATAGAGTTTCTTGCCGAGCGCGGCCTTGTCGGGCGTGTAGGGATTGTCCTTCGGGAACGGAATCGTGGCCGGCCGCCGGTAGAGCTTCTTCAATCCATCCGCGCCCGGCGCCGCCTTCTGCTCCACAACGACCTGTCGTGTTTCGCCGACCAGCGCGGCACCGAAGGTGGCATCAGCGCAGCAGAGCACGACGACGCCAATCGTCACTGCCGTCATGACGAGCAACGACATCCGACGCAGATAATCCGGTCGCATGGAAAATCCTCAATGAAATCGGAGCACCCCTCGTGGCGACATGGGTCGCCGCTCGCCCCCGCTCGCAGAGTGGTCACGATGAACGACGGAGGGTTAATCGATCCTGAGCGTGCGACTCCGTACGACTACGGCATCCAGACGACGCCGCTCCGCTCGCAGAACACGAGCTGATTTTTACGCACAATCAATGCATGTCGAAGGTATGACCGTCGACATGCCGCGGAATGGGGCTCAAACGACCAGTGTCTGCTTTGCCGTCCTGCGTTCGACGGACCGCAGCAAGGCGGCGCTGAGCCGCTCGCGCGTGACCGGCTTGGTGACGAAATCATCCATGCCGGCCGCGAGGCAGGCCTGCTGATCCTGGCTCGTTGCATTGGCGGTCAGTGCGATGATGGTGACGTCGCGCGCCGGCGATGGCAATTCGCGGATCGCACGCGCTGCGGTCAGGCCGTCCATCTCGGGCATCATCATGTCCATCAGCACGAGATCGTAAGTCTCTCGCTGCAGCGCAACGACCGCCTGCATGCCGTCTTCAACGATGTCGGGCGCATAGCCGAGCTTCTCGAGCAGTCTGCGAATCACGAACTGGTTGGTGAGATTGTCCTCGGCCACCAGGATCTTGAGCGGAGGCGCGTCGTGCAGGACGGCAAGCGGCGGGGCAATCTGCGCAGGCCCCGGCCGGGCTTCCGCCGGCTCGGCTTCGTTTTCATGCAGAGGCTGGGCGAGCACCGAGAAGGTGAACGTGGAGCCCTGTCCGAGCTGGCTTTCGACTGCGATGTCGCCGCCCATGCAGGTGACCAGGCGCTTGCAGATGGCGAGGCCGAGGCCGGTGCCGCCGAAGCGGCGCGAGATCGAGCTATCGACCTGCGAGAATTTCTGGAACAGGAGGCCGATGGCATCGGCGGGGATTCCGACGCCGGTGTCGCGGACTGCAAAGATCAGCCGAAGCTGTGCCCCCGCTGCGGGCTCCACGTCGAGCTTGACGACGACGCTGCCGTGTTCGGTGAACTTGATGGCGTTGCCGACCAGGTTGAACAGCACCTGGCGCAGCCGCGCCGGATCGCCACGTACGAAGCGCGGCGTTTCCTGGTCGATCGCGGCCGCCAGCACCAGTCCCTTGGCCTCTGCGCGCGGCATCAGGAGCTCGATCGTCGCCGTGACCGTGCGGTGGAGATCGAACACCACATGTTCGAGCTCGAGCCGGTCCGCATCGAGCTTGGAGAAATCGAGCACATCGTTCAGGAGTTGCAGCAGGTAATCGGCGGAGTCCCGGAGCGTCGCGGCCGTCTTGTGTTGCTCGGCCGGCAGATCGGCCGTGACCAGCAGGTCGGCGAGACCGATGACGCCGTTCATCGGGGTGCGGATCTCGTGGCTCATCATGGCCAGAAATTCGGAGCGGGCGCGCGTGCCGGCCTCTGCCGCGTCGCGCGACCTGGCGAGCCCGGCCTGATAACGGACGATCAGCAGCGCAACCACCGCGACGAACAGGCTGAGCAGGATGCCGATGAGCAGCTCCCTGTCGCGGTCGGCCCGGAACGCGGCGAAGACGTCATCGGTGGCCTGGCCGACGATGACGATCAGCGGATAATCCCTGACCCGGCGAAAGGTAAAGATCCGTTCGACGCCATCGATCGCACTGGCGCCGATGTAGGACCCGCTGGCCTGCCGTGAGAGATTCGACATCAGCACGCTTCCGGCGAGCGAGGCGCCGACGGCCGCGGCGGGGCCGCTCGCACCACGGGCGCGCACGATGCCGTCGAGGCCGACCAGCGTCACCACGCCGTTCCGGCCGATCTCCACCGAATCGTAGAAGCTTGCGAGATAGGCGGGATCGAGCGAGACGACGACGACGCCGCCGAACGAGCCGTCCTGTGCGATGATCCGGCGCGTGAGCTGGATCGACCACTTGTTCGAGACCCGGCCGAAGATCGGCTTGCTGATGAAGAGGAAGTCGTCACTGCTCGCGGCATGGACGGCAAAATGCTCGCGATCGTGCAGGTCCAGCCCCTTGACGCTCTGGTCGAGGTTGCTCGCGACCAGCATGCCGTGCTTGTCGATGATCACGACCTGGAAGGAAAAATCGGTCAGGAACTGGCTGTGCTTCGACCACAGCGACATGTCGAAATTCTGCGGGTCGCGCGCATAGGAATCGCGGACGTAAAGCAGGGTCTGATCGGCGGCGCGAATGGCGCGAACGATCTGCTCTTCAAAGGTGCGTGCGAGATTTGCGCCGGTCCTGAGCGCGGCCTCTTCGGTGTGTGCGCGGTCTTCCGAGATGCCGTGCAGGATGCCGGCCCAGACCAGGGCGATCGCAGCAACGCCGGTGAGCGCACTGCCGAGGCGGCCGACATGGCGCGAGGCGTCGTCGAATGCGACGACCGCGCGCGTCAAAAAAGCCCGTAGTTTTGCGATGTTGCCCGGCATGTCCAGGTCCCCTCGCCACAGTCGATAGCGAAGGTGAGTGGACGTCGGGTAAAAGTCAGGTCGCTAAGATTGTCCCGACATTGGTCAGCCGCTCGGCGCGGTTGGCGCGAAGCAGGCGCCGGCCTCTCGGGAGCGCACGGCTGGTACCATGAGGCAGACGGACCTGCCCGCAACCGGCCAAACAAAAAGCCCGGTCGGACGACCGGGCCTTTGAAATTCCATTCGGAGAGAAGCAGCTTATGCCGCTTCGTCCGCAACCGTCGTGTCGTCGCCGTCGGTCTCGTCGGTATCGCCATCTTCGGCTTCGGTCTCGCCATCCGCATCGGCTTCAGCCTCGGCCTTGACGCCGCGGCGCGGGCTCTTGGCGAGCTGGCTCTCGATCTCCTTCACCGCCTCGGTCTCGGTCGAGTGCTGCACGACAGCGATCTCGCGCGACAGGCGGTCGAGCGCCGCTTCATAGAGCTGCCGTTCGCTGTAGGACTGCTCGGGCTGCGATTCCGAGCGGTAGAGGTCGCGCACCACCTCGGCAATCGCGACGATGTCGCCCGAATTGATCTTGGCTTCGTATTCCTGGGCGCGGCGCGACCACATCGTGCGCTTGACCCGGGCGCGGCCCTTCAGCGTTTCGAGCGCCTTCTTCACCAGGACCGGATCGGACAGCTTGCGCATACCGACATTGGCGACCTTGGCGGTGGGAACCCGCAGCGTCATCTTGTCCTTGATGAAATTGATGACGAACAGCTCGAGCTTGGCGCCCGCGATCTCCTGCTCCTCGATGGCAAGGATCTGGCCGACGCCATGGGCCGGATACACCACGAACTCGTTGGTCTTGAAACCCTGACGCTGGGTCGGCAGCTTCTTTTCCTCCACCTTGGGCGGAGCGACCACGGGCTTGGTCGCGACCGGCTTGGTCACAGGCTTGGGGGCGGCAACAGCGGTCTTCGGGGCAGTCTTGACGGGCGCAGCGACCTTGGTCGCGGCGGGCTTCGCGGCAGTCACTTTGGCAGCAGGCTTGGCAGACTTATGGGGCATCGAGCTTCTTTTGTTCTTTGAGGACTTGGAAGCCGAGGCCTTAGGGGCAGCCCGGGTCTCCCTAACGGACGACCTGGCACGGCTCTTGGATGCGCTACGGCTGGCCGCGGCGACTTTCTTTGAATTTTTCGAAGAACTCGCTTTACGTGATTTCTGTGACACAGCCTGCGCGCGGAACTGCCACGCCCCTGTTTGATGTTTTTACGGGAACCAAAGGGCGGCCACAGGTACGCATGGCCGGTTTCGGCTTAGAAAGTGCTCAATATAGCACATTTCCCGCAAAAATCAATGATTTACAGGCTTTGCCAGGGGCTTTTGGCCGGTTTCCGGCATTACAGTTAAGTCAGAGAACCCGTGCGTCAGTCTCCGGTTCCGGGCTTCGTAGAAAAATATTTCTCGAACTTGCCTTCCTGACCCTCGAATTCCTTCGCGTCAGGCGGAGATTCCTTCTTTTGGGTGATATTTGGCCAAGTCTTGGCATATTCCGTATTCACCTCGAGCCACTTTTCCAGCCCCGGTTCGGTGTCCGGCTTGATGGCGTCGGCCGGGCATTCGGGCTCGCATACGCCGCAATCGATGCATTCGTCCGGATGAATCACCAGCATGTTCTCGCCCTCGTAGAAGCAGTCTACCGGGCAAACCTCCACGCAATCGGTGTATTTGCATTTGATGCAGGCTTCAGTGACGACGTAAGTCATCCAGGGCTCCGGACTCCGAAACGACACGATTTTCTTGGACGGCTTGCACTAGCGCAGTCGATGCAGTGCCGCAAGAGAAGCTGCACCAAGAACTGAATCGCGCGCGATACCCAGCGGCTGCGCCTGGATAGATAGTCAGTATTCGAAAAATCGTCAGGGCTGGCGCGGGCGCAATTCGTCGTAGAGCACGCGCGCGGCCTCGGCATCGCCGCGCCGCTCGGCAAATCCGATCACCTTCAAGACCCGCACGCCGCGATCGAGCCCGATGGTGAGCACGTCACCCGGCTTCACCGCGTGCCCGGGCGCGATTTCGCGCACGCCATTGATGCGGACATGGCCGCTGGCGACCAGCGCAGCCGCGCTGGTACGGGCCTTCACCACCCGCGCGTGCCACAGCCATTTGTCCAGCCGCTGACGCTCCAAGGATCCCCAAAATCCCGATCAAATCGATGGTCGAAAAAAATCATTCCTTGCGATTGGCGGCGAGCTGCTCCTTCAGCGCCGCGAGTTTTGCGAACGGCGAATTGGGATCGATCTGCCGCTCGCGCTCGCGGGGCGCGCTCGATGCGTAGGGCCGGTGCGAGGGACCGCCCTCGCGGCGGTCACGTCCGCCCTTGTCGCGGCCGCGATCGCCATGCTCGCGCGGACCGCCGCCGAACTTGCCCTTCTTCTCGTGCCTGTCGTGCTTGTCCCTGTGCTGCTCGCGGCCCTTGGCTTCAAAGTGCTCGCGCGGACGGCGCTCCTCGCCCTTGGCGCGATCGGCGGCGCCTTCGGCGGTCGCCTGCCCTGTCGCTTCCTTGGGCCCATCCTGGCGCGGCTTGCCGAATTCCTTCAAGCGGTCGCGCCGGCCGTGCCGGTGACGCTCGCGCTTCTCGCCTTGTCCAGCTGCCTGCCCGGCGCCTTGCCCCGCCTCGGCGGGCGCACCGGCGGCCGCCTCGCCGCCAGCGGCGCGATCATGCGGCCGGTGGTGATGACGATGACGCTGCTCGTGGCGCGGCCTGCGCTCCTCCGATCGGCCGCCGGGACGCCAGACTTCGACCAAAGCGGGCTCGGCGGGCGCCGCCGCAGCCGCCTCAGTGGGCACGGCAGCGGCTTCACCCGCAGGCGCATCGCCCGCAGCTTCGCTCGTCGTCTCCGGCGCAGCCTCCTGCACAGCAACGATCGCAGCCTGGTCTTCCGCCACGGCCAATGGTTCGGCGGCAGGCTCGGTCTCGGACGCAGGCACGTCGACGACGGCCGGCGGCTCTTCGGGCGCGGCCGGCAGCGGCGAGACCTCGGGGAGCAGCGAAGACGTCGGGCGCGGCTCCTCGCTTGCCGGCGCAACGGCAACGGGCTCGGGGGCGAGGTTTTCAACGACGGCTTCCGCCGCGCTGTCAGTTGCGACCTCGGCCGCGGCTTCGGCAACCGGCGCGTCCGCATCGGCAGCATGCGGCTCGGCCGCCGCCACGTCCTGCGGCGCTGCATCGACGGCCGCCTCCTGCGGCGCGGCCTCTGCGGCGGGCGCCGTCTCGATTGCAGCCGGCTTCGGCGGCAGCGGCGGACGCTTCTCCATGCGGTAGCCGAGCGCGCGCAGGATCGAGGCAAAATCCTCGCCTGCCGATCCCGTCAGCGAGGTCATCGCCTGCGTCACGATGAACCCGCGGCCATCGAAGGCCCCCGCCGGCTTCTCGCCGGGCGAGGTCTCGCGCCAGGCCAGCGCCGGACGAATCAGGTCGGCGAGCCGCTCCAGAATGTCGACCCGCACAGCGCGCTCGCCGCATTGCCGATAGCCGAGCACGCGATAGGCATCGCGGGCGAGCTGCTTGTCGACCGGGAACGAGGTGCGCCCCGAGCTTGCCAGATGCTGCGCGCCCGACAGCGCGGAAAGATCGACATTGCTCTGCTTCTCGGCCCACAGCAGCGAGGCCAGTGCGCGCGCCGCGGGTTTCAGCAGCGCGGAGAAATAGACGTGATAGGCGCCGAAGCGCACGCCGTATTTGCGTAAAGTTGCGCGCGAGGGCTGGTCGAGATCCTTCAGCTCGTTCGCGATCCTGTTGCGCTCGATCACGCCGAGCGCCTCGGTCAGCTGGAAGGCGATGCCGCGCGCAATGCCGGTGACGTCCTCGGCCTTCTGCAGCTCGAACAGCGGCGCGAGCAGCTTTTCGATATGCGTCTTCAGCCAGAGGTCGAGCCGCGCCTGCACCTTTTCGCGCGCGCCGCCGGTCAGGCGGTCGTCGGCGATAACGCGAATCCGCGGCCTCAGCGCATCGTCGCTCGCCACCAGCTTTGCCACCGCATCGCCGGTCCAGCGGATGGTGCCGTCCGAGGTCAGGA
>Ga0207665_10003405_pt1 | contig 10648 bp, 10 predicted proteins | sample LARL112metaG_FD_184351 | JGI IMG/M metagenome (GOLD analysis project Ga0207665, IMG submission 184351) | Corn, switchgrass and miscanthus rhizosphere microbial communities from Kellogg Biological Station, Michigan, USA - LAR L11-2 metaG... | ecosystem: Host-associated > Plants > Roots >...
CACCGTCGAAGAGTTGCCGGAAGGTCAGAGAGCGGGTCCCGTCCGTCGCGAACACCTTGTCGGGGTTGTCTTTGACGCGCCGGGAAAGCAGGTCGTGGAATGTGTCGGTCGACCACAGTCCGGCCTCGTAGTAGTCGTCGATCTCCCGCTGGCTGTAGTGGTCGGTGTACGGGCTCGGCTTCATCGCGCTTTCCTCGGTTCTCGGGATCCGCCGTCCGGGACTTGCACCGGACGGCACCACTTCCTCGGATCGTAGAATGGTCAGACCGAAAGGGTCATCACTCGAAAGAGGGAAAACCCGGCCCTCAAGAGTTGCGCCACTGCGGGGCACGCTTCTCCTTGAACGCCCGCACCCCTTCGGTCAGATCGTCGGTGGTGAAGGCCAACGCGAGTTGCGCCTGCAGGTAGTCCAGTGCGGAGTCAAGCGGCAGATCTCGCGTAGCTGCCAACGCCCGCTTGCCCATACCCATCAACAACGGTGACTTGCCGGCGATGTCGGCGACCCACTGGCGCACAGCGTCATCGAACTCGGCGTCGGGGACCACCTTGTTGACCAGACCCACAGCGGCGGCCTCGGTCGCGCTGAATAGTCGACCGGTCATCATCAGTTCGTTGGCGACCAGCCGTCCCGTGGCACGGAAGATCAGCGCCGAGATCATGAACGGGAAGGCACCGACGTTGATCTCCGGACAGCCCAGCCGGATCGACTCCTTGGCGATGACGAGGTCACACGCCATTGCGATGCCCAGCGCACCGGCCAGCACGTCGCCGTTGGCCGCGCAGACGACCGGTTTGCCGATCCCGGTGAGGGTGCGATACAGGGTGGGAAAACGCGCCAGCCCTGCGTACTTCGCGATCGTCGCCCGATCGTCGGCGAACGCGTCGAGATTGCCTCCCGAAGAGAAGACCCGCGGGTGTGACGACATCAGCACGATGACCCTGACCTCGGTGTCGAACGCCGCGCGCCGCAAGAGATCGCCCAGTTGATCTAACAGCGCGTCAGACAGCGCGTTGCGCCGATCTGGGTCGTTCAGCGTCAGATACGCGACCAAGCCGTCAGCACCGGGTTGGGCCGGCTCCACCCGGTAGGTGACAAGGCCAGTCGACTCGGTCACGGCATATCTCCTAGGTGTGCATCAGTACGCATTTGCCGAAAGTCCGTCCGTTCTCCAGGTATTCGTGTGCTTCTGCGGCCCGGTCTAACGGGAACCGGCGGTCGATCGCCGGCGCGCGTACCCCACACCGGTCGATCATGTTGAGCAGGCCGGCGAAGTCCAGGCTGCTGCCCATGGTGGTTCCGAGCAGATCGAATTGACCGAAATAGAAGCTGCGGACATCCATTCGGGCGGTCTCTGCGGCGTTTGCGCCGAGCACCACGAGCCGGCCGCCCGGCCGCAGCGCGCGCACGGACTCATTCCAGCGTCCGACGGGGTCGAGGATTAGATCGAAGCCGGCGTCGTTGGGCGACATGGCCCGCGCGTCGTCGGGCCAACCCGGTTCGGTGTGCAGCACACCGCCGCGGGCGCCGGCGGACACTGCGTGCTCGATGATTTCGGCCGAGGAGGAAGTCACCGTGATCGTCGCTCCGGCCGCGACTGCCAGGGCGATCGCCATGGTGGCGATCCCCCCTCCGGCGCCGATCACCAGCATCGACTCACCCGGACGAAGCCGCCCGCGGCTGAACAGCGCGCGGTAGGTCGTCACTCCCACGAGTGGCAGCGCGGCAGCCTCGGCCCAGTTCATGCCGACCGGTTTGGCGGCCACACAGTTAACCGGGACACTGACCAACTCGGCATAGGTCCCTGGTGTGTGATCGCCCAGGATCTCCCAGTGCGTGCCCGGCGCTTCGTCGCGATCGCCCCAGTTCAGCGACGGCAGCACCACCACGTGCTCGCCTGTGTCCGTGCGCACACCGGCACCGTCGGCACCGATGATGTGTGGCAGCGGCGAACCGTAGCGGCCCTGTCGTACCAGGACGTCATGCCAGTTCAGCGCGCTGGCGCGAAGCGCCACCGTCACCCAGCCCGGCCGTTCGGCTGGATCGGGAAACTCGCCTGGGCGCAATACTGCGGCGGTGCCGAACTCGCGCATGATCACTGCGTGCACGCCTAACCTCCTTTTCGGCCTGACCATTACAACATTTCGCATGTTCTCGACACAAGACTCGCCGAGGTGTGGTCGGTGTGGCTGGTGAGGTCCAAAATTGTCGAACCCGCAGATATCGGCGCTGGTGTGATGTAGGTGGATTTCGCCAATTCATTGTGACCTGCGTGACAACTGCGCTATACTTTTGGTTCAACGGAATCAATGGTCAGACCGAAGTGTGTTGTACGGCGAAGACCCGAGGGCCTATAGGAGTGGTGGATGGTTTCGACAGTGCTCACGCGCTCCCGCACGGAGGATGCGACGGTGGTCGCGCGGGCCGAGGAAGCCGTAGCGGCCGCCGCCGACCATCTCGCTCTGCCGCTTCCCGACCCGACGCGGCGTGCGTTAGGACTTCAGCTGGAAGATTTGAGCCAACGCCTCGAAGAGCGAATCGCGCTCTACGAACCGACGGACGAATCGGTCGCAACCGTCGAACACCTGATCTCGATTCTGACGGTGCGGTGCGAACTGCTCGATGACGATCTTTCTCGACGGGTGAGATGCCTGTCTGAGATCCGTACCGCCCTCGCGCAGCTGCGGGGATTGGCGCCCCGCGAAATGATCCACGCCGCCCCAGCGGTGCTCAGCCGGGAGCTGGCATTCACGCGCACCATGATCTCCACCGTTCGGGGTTCGCTGTGGCTGCCGCAGCACCTGCATACCGAAGATGAACAACTCGACCCACGATCGAGACGGCTACGCGAGTACATAGCGGGCCGCCATATCCAGCTGGCGGACGCGCCGTTGGAGACAGAACTCGTCCGCAAGCGGTGCGGCGCCATGGTGGAGGCGCCGATGCACGACAAACGCACGTTCAAGGAGATCATGGAGGTCTCCGGCTGCTTTGGCTACATCGCCGCCCCAATCACTGTTCAGGGCAGGGCAATTGGCATTCTCCACGCCGACCGCCCCGAACCCCACGGAGTGGTGACGATGGACCATCTCGACCAGTTGGAGGCCTTCGCCGAGTGTCTGTCCGTGGCATTCGAGAGCGCGGTGCTCGACGAGAAGGCCACGCAACAACGGGTCGAAGTCGACAATCTATGCGCCAACGTCGACGAATTGCTTAGCCGGTCAGGCCGATCGGCGTTGTGGTCGTTCTCAGCTGCCACGCAGGGACAGCGACCCGATGTTCGCCACCACCGTCGCGAGCTACCTGCTGCTGTTTCGTTGACCGCCCGCGAACACGAGATCATGTCGCATGTGGCCACCGGGGCCACCAACGGCCAGATTGCCCGGTGCCTGGTCATTTCGGAAGGGACGGTGAAGTCCCACCTGAAACACATTGCCAAGAAGCTCAATACATCCAGCAGGGCGGCGGCCGTGGCGGTCTATGCCGGCGTCGGCACCGCAGGTGCTGGGGCGTCGCGATGAACACCCACGCGATGGTGGCCAGGCTCAACGAACTTGACCAACAGCTGTGCACCGCGTTCGGCATCCCCCGAACAAGAGACGCGACGACGCTAGACGAGGCCATCGCGATGTCGGCCGCCACTACCCAACTGTTGGCCCGCGAAAACACCGTCCGCGATGACATCGCCTCACCGACCGACGGGGTCCCGCTGACGACATTCCTGCAGGCGCAGGTCGAAGCGCGTCAGATGAGAGCCGGTGAACCCATCGATGTGGTACGAACATTGACTGCTGGCATCCGTCGCATGAAGAAGGCCGGATCGTTGCAGGGGCTCGGTAGGCAAGCATGCACCGAACTTTGCGCAGCACTCGGTTTCGACAACGCTCTGCTGTCGTTCGTCGAAGACGACGGATTTGTCGTCGAGGAATCCGACCACGGCCTTGGCGGACCCACCGTGATCCCACGCCGTCAATGCGCGCCCGAACGGAACTGTATTCGCTTCCGCGACACCATCCGGACGGATGAGACCGACATGCCCGCCACGGCCGGCTACGGGGAGTTACTCGGTTCGGTGCGCTATCTCGTCGCTCCCGTCATCGCCGAATCGCGCGTCGTCGCGCTAATTCACGTCAGCCGTCGAGGCGAAGACGGCGTCTCTGATCGCGACAGTGACGTGCTGGATGCATTCGCCTCGGCTTATTCATTGCTTCATGAGAGGATGCTGAATACCGAACGGGTGCACCATCAACGGACCTCGATCGCCCGCGCGGCTGCGCGGCTGACGGAGGAGGCAGACCGCATCGCGGCAGCTGCGATAAGCCTTGATGTCGAAGGTCGCGATGATGTCGAGCCCCCGACCATCGCGGAGGATTCGCAGTTGGCAGCGACGCTTTCCGAACGTGAACGCGAAGTGTTCGAGAGGTTGATCCTCGGAGCCTCGAACGCCGAGATCGCCGACGAGCTTGTCATCACCATCGAAACGGTCAAGACACACGTGAAGCGAATACTCCGCAAGATCGGCGCCATCAACCGGGCAGAGGCCATCTCCCTCTACATGGACGAGACCAGGTCCGCGTCGCGGCGACACCGTCGGTGACGTTGAGCGACAACCCCTTCAGGCCGCCGAGATGCCGCCGTTGACGCTGATCGCCTGGCCGGTCAGCCGGCCCGCCGCCGGACTGCACAAAAACACCGTCAGCGCGGCGATGTCGTCGGCCGTCGGCACGCCGAGCCCAGCCTGCTGGGCTGCACGCGCGAAGAGCTTGCCGCTGAACCCGTCGGCAGTGATGCGTTCGGTCGAGGCGGTCCCGTAGACCAGCGACGGCGTGAGCGCGTTGGCGCGGATGCCGTAGCGCTTCTCCTCGATGGCGATCGTTCGGGTGAACATCACGATCGCGGCCTTGGCGGCGCCGATGACCGCTTCGCCGGGTGTGGCGGTCTTGGCCGCGTCGGATGCCACGTTGATGATGACGCCGCCTCGGCGGCTGCGCATGCCCGGCAGGACCACGCCGGCCATATGCATGGACGGCAGCGCAAGTTGGGTGAGCCCGCGACCGATGTCAGGTGTCGGGATATTGACGAACAACTCAGGCCGGACGTCGGCAGCCGTGCTGCACATCAATATGTCGATGCCGGACAGGACCTGATCGGCCTCGGCGGCGACGGTGGCGGCGGCGTCGGGATCTACGGCGTCGCCGGCGATAAAGTGCACGGCTGCACCTAGTTCGGCGACCGACTTGGCCGCCAGCTGGCCACGTTCGGCGTTTCGGCCGACGATCACTATCCGCGGGACACCGGCCTGTGCCAGTGCCCGCGCTGAGGCAAGCCCGATGCCGGCAGTACCGCCCACTATCAGCGCAGAGGAGGTGTTTAGGTCCTTGGGTGCGAGCATGTCTGTCATGAGTTTCATCCTTACTACTCGTCGTGTACCGCGGGCAGTGCCGATACCCTCTGTAGCCACCGCAGAAGGTCGTCCAGCACCTCGTCCCGGTTGATCTCGTTGAGGACTTCGTGCCGGCCGTCGTCGTAGACGCGGACGGTGACGTCGGAAAGACCGGCGTCGCGGTACCGGTCGACAAGGGGCCACAGCAGAGTGAGCCCGCCGTTGACGGGATCTTTCGATCCGACCGCCACGTACAGAGATAGGTAATGGGGCATCCGCGCCACCTGGGCGGGATCGGCGAGCCGGCGCGCGCCGGCGAACATGTCCTTCGCCGACTCGGCGTCGATGCCGAAGCCGCACAACGGATCAGCGAGATACGCGTCGACGATCGCCTCGTCGCGGGAAAGCCAGTCGAAGTCCGTGCGCGCCGGCTGGAACGGGGCGTTGAAGGCGGAGAGGTCGAGATTAATGGACAGATCCAGGGCCGGTTCCAGAAGGTCAAGGGCCCCCGTTCCGGTGAGGGCGACCCCGTCCACGTCGGTTCCGTGATCGAGCAGAAACTGTTGGGCCGCAAAGGAACCCATGCTGTGCGCGACGATCACGACGGGGACGTCAGGGTGGTCTGCCTTTGCTCGAGCGATAGGCAGACTGAGGTCATCGACCAGTGCCGACCACCCGTTGGGCCCAAGGTGGCCGGGTTCGTCGGTGGCGGCCAGGGAGGCGCCGTGGCCGCGGTGGTCGTGGCCATACACCGCGTACCCCGCCGAGGCCAGGGCCTCGGCGACATGGTCGTATCGGCGCAGGTGCTCACCCATGCCGTGGACGAGCACGACGACGCCGGCGACACCGGCGTCGTTAGTGGCCCAGCGATAGCCGGCGAGCTGCCTGCCGTCCGCGGAACGGCAGGAGAACGTATCGGGAGTCATCACCGCCGCCTTAGAGGGGAGTCGCAGTGGCACCGTTTCGGCCCCGATCGGCTTTGTCGAAGAATTGCTGCGATCGCTCCATCACGGTGGTGTTGCCGCCGCACAGCGCGTAGCCCCACATCGCTTCGACGCGCAATTGGTCATACAGCGGGCGGCCAATGATCTCGAGCACGGTCTCCTTGGCCGACTCGATCGCCGCCTGATCGCAGCGCAGGATCCGCTGGACCACGGCGTCAGTCTCCTCCATCAGCTTGTCGTGAGGCACTACGCGGGCCACCATGTTTGTTGTGAGCGCTCGCTCGGCCGAGATCGGCTCGCCGGTCACCAGCAACTCCAATGCCACGCCGACGCCGCAGGTGTTGACCAGACGCGGAATGCCGCCGTCAGCCGGATGCATTCCGCGACGTACCTCGAAGGTCCCGAATTGTGCAAGCTCGGAGGCGATCCGGATGTCGCACGCCATTGCCAGCTCGACGCCGTGGCCGACGCACCAGCCGTTGATCGCGGCGACGATGGGCTTGGTGATGCGCGACAGCGGCCCTCGGGTGATCCCGCACAGACCGTCTTCGAGACGTTCGCGGCCGACCATCGGGCCAACCGTCTGCCACTCGGGCGCATGAGTTTTCAGGTCGGCGCCGGCGGTGAATGCGTCGCCGGTTCCGGTGAGGACCGCGACGCGAAGCGCTGGGTCGTCCCGGAAGTCACGCCACATGTCGCACATCAGCTCGTGGGCTTCGATGTCGATGGCGTTCTTCACTTCCGGGCGGTTGAGCGTGATGTAGGCGACTTCGCCGCGTTTCTCGTAAAGCACCTTTGCTGTCATGACAGGCCCCTTCTACTAGTTCGCCTGATTGGCGTCGAGGATTGCGGGCAGTGCGGAGCGGTGGAACCCGTCGAACGGGACGTTGTGTTCGACGGGTTGCAGGTCCCACCACCCTGGCTTGGCGTTGGGTGCTCCGCCGTCGACGCGGATGCAGGTGCCGGTGATGAAACTGGCCGCCGGAGACAGCAGGAACACCACCGCTGCCGAGACTTCCGCCTCCGTGCCGAAGCGCTGCAAGGGGATTTCGCTGGCGACCTTGTTGCGAATGAAGTCGGTGTCCTTGCTGTCGTAGGTGTCGAGCCCGCTGGATGCGATAGCGCCAGGGGCGATGGTGTTCACTCGCACTCCTGCGGCGGCCCATTCCGTCGCGGCCGATTCACTGAGCGACAGCATGCCGCCGCGCGCAGACGCCGAGTGAGCGAAGTGCGGCCAGCCGTGCCAGATGTCGGCGATCATGTTCACGATGGCGCCGCCGTGCGCCTTCATCCACTTGGTGTAGACCTCGCGCATGACGATGAAGCCACCGGTCAGGTTGTTGCGCACCACGGCCTCGAACCCCTTGGTGCTGATGGTTTCCAGGGCTGCGCGGTATTGACCACCCGCGTTGTTGAACAACCCGTCGATGCGTCCGTGTTCGGCAAGGATCGCATCAACGACGTCGCTCACGGTGGCTTCATCTCGGATATCCGCGGTATGGATCGATACCCGGCCGCCGTCGGAGTGGATTTCGGATTTCACGGCTTCAAGTTTGTCGACGTTGCGACCGACGATCGCCACGTCAGCGCCCAGTGCGGCCAGTTCGTGGGCGGTGCATCGCCCGATCCCACTAGCCCCGCCGGTGATCACGACCGTTCGATCGGCGAAGAGGTCTTTGGTGAAGATTGATTGGTAGCCCACGACCGCTCTCCTTTAGTATTTGGGATCGCTGCCGCGATCTTCCCGAAGCTGTTGGCGCAGACCTGCTTTCTGCAGCTTTCCGGTCGCGGTAAGCGGCAGCGCGTCGGTGAGATGGATCTCCTTCGGAACCTTGTATCCCGCGATGAGACCGCGGCAGAGCGACACGAGCTCGGAGACTTCAACCGGTCTACCAGGGTGGGGGACAACGAAGGCCACGACGCGCTCTCCCCACTTTTCGTCGGGGGCGCCCACCACCGCGACCGATACCACCGACGGGTGCGCCGTCAGGGCGCGTTCGACCTCGGCTGAGTAGATGTTCTCACCGCCGCTGACGATCATGTCCTTCATTCGGTCGACGAGGAAAAGGTTGCCCTCCTTGTCGCGGATGCCGGCATCGCCGGTGTGATACCAGCCGTCGACGATCGCGGTGGCGGTCGCATCGGGTCTGTTCAAGTAGCCGCTGAACATCCACGGCGAGCGCACCAGGACTTCACCCGGGACGCCGGAAGGCACGTCACGCCCGTAGGGGTCGACGATCCGTAGCTCCACTCCGGGCATCGGTTGCCCGCAGGATTTCAGGAGGGCTGGATCGTCGAGGCGGTGCTGTTCCGGCCGAAGAAGCGTGATGATGAAGGTCTCGGTGGTTCCGTAGAACTGCACGAAATCGCAACCGAACACGTCGAGCGACTCTTTCAAGGTCTGCTGCCCGATAGGCGAACCGGCGTACAGCAGTCGGCGCAACGATGAGAAGTCACCCGGCTGTGCCGATGCATGGTCCAGCAGCAGTTGTATCGCTGTGGGAACCAGACAGGTCACGGTGGGACGGTGTGCTGCGACAGCGGCGACGAAGGTGGCGGGTTCGAACGCGGGCAGAATCGCCAGGGACGCACCGTTATACAAGGCCGATAGCGACACCCAGGTGCCTATCAGATGGAAGTTCGGCATGACCATCAGGCCGACGTCATCGGCGTTCCAATCCACCGACGGCTCCGTCGCCGCGGCACGGAACCACCTCTCCAATGCGCCGTGCGAAATCGGCACGCCCTTGGGGGCGGCGGTGGTGCCCGACGTATAGGCCAGCAGGGCCGTGGTGCTGTCGGTGAGCACAACCTCGGGGTCTGCGGAGCTGGCGTCCGACGACCATTGGTCTAGCTCGGTTTCGGGAATGACCTGCACGGCAATGTCCGTGGCCTGGCGTACCCGATCGGTAAGTTCTGTGAATTCTGATCCGGCGAAGATCAGCGACATCTCCGCGTCGTGCACGACATCGGTGAGTTCTGCGGGCGCGCAGCGCCAATTCAGGGGCGTGAACGAACATCCCGCCTTGTTCACGCCGATCCAGATCTCGAAGAACGCCGCGGAATTCTTGCCCAGATAGCCGACGTGGGAGCCGGGCGGTACGCCCGCTGCCGCCAGTGTGTTTGCGATGCGGTTCGTTCGGCCGTCGAGTTGGGCGTATGTGACAACGCGATCGGTGTCGATCAACGCGGCCTTGTCCGGACTCTTACGCGACCAGACCCGCACCATGTCAGGGATGCCACAGACGCCAGACACCACTGTCCAACCACATCCTAAACATCGAATGATTCAATAGGTCAGACCATAATTGTATGCGGACGCCACGTCAAGGCGCGCTGGCGTCAGCCCATGCTGCTGCCGCCGTTGACGTAGATCGTCTGCCCGGTGATGAATCGGCTGTCTTCGCCAGCAAGGAAAGCGACGGCCGTCGCAACCTCGGCCGGATCGCCCGGGCGTCCGATCGGCACGATGGCCGTCGCCTGCTCGACGACGTGCGCCAGACGTGCCGGCGCTTGGCCGGAATCGAACAACCGCACCAGCTCCGGTGTGCGCACGTAGCACGGTGCCACGGTGTTCGCTGTGATACCGACCGCGGCGAACTCGCGGGCCAGGCCCGTGACCATCGCGTGTACACCACCTTTTGCGGCGTTGTACATCGCATGATCCACCAGTCCGGTGCGAACCGAGTCGGCGCCGATGTTGATGATGCGGCCGTGGCCGCGAGACACCATATGCGGCAGCGCCGCTCGCACGCAGTAGATGGTCGTCCACAGGTTGTTGTCGACGGTGGTCCGGAGCGACTCCTCGGTGTGCTCGAGCGTCGGCAGGATCACGCCGCCGCCGGCGTTGTTGACCAGCACATCGATATGGCCCTCGCGTCGCAGCAACTCGTGCACGCAGGCCTCGACCGACGCTGCGCTGGTAATATCGAGACTCAGCACCTGCAGGCCATCCTGCCGCCCACTCTGGACTTGCGTGCGCTGGGTCACGTAGACGCGGTGGCCGCGTCCGTGGAGCTGGGCGGCGATCGCAGCACCGATGCCACGCGTGCCGCCGGTGATGAGTATGACCCACGATTCGTTCTTCAAAGTCTGGTTCCTTAGCGTGCTGATTGAACCGCGCGTTAGAGTTCGTCCAAAAAGGACTCGATGGCGCGCGTGGTTTCGATGGGCGCGTCGACTACCGAAAGGTGGGCAGTCGGCAGCTCGACGAAGCGGCCGCGCGGCAATTGAGCCGCGGCGCGGCGCAGATCATCGACTGGGTACACGGGGTCATGCGTTCCGGCGATGAACAGTGCCGGCGCGGTGATGCCGTGTAGACGT
>Ga0207665_10003407_pt1 | contig 10644 bp, 4 predicted proteins | sample LARL112metaG_FD_184351 | JGI IMG/M metagenome (GOLD analysis project Ga0207665, IMG submission 184351) | Corn, switchgrass and miscanthus rhizosphere microbial communities from Kellogg Biological Station, Michigan, USA - LAR L11-2 metaG... | ecosystem: Host-associated > Plants > Roots >...
AAAATCGAAGACTACCAGTTCGAGCCACGGCGGTTCTTCTTCACCGTCAATCCGAAGCTGTTCGGCAGCGCGTATCCCAACATCGACATCCTCGACACCCGGCGCATGGCGGCGCTCGCCGCTTCGCTGCCCGATACGCTGCGTCCAACGAAAATCTTTCTTTATCGATTGCTGATCGGCGGACAGCCGCCCAACCCGAATGGTCCGCAGTTCCGGCTGCTCGGCAATGCACGATCGCGTCGTGGCCAGGTCTACGAATATCTGCGGGAAGGCGTCGACTACTACGCCGATCCATCATTGCTCTGGATCGCACTGGTGCGGCCGCTCGCTCTCAACAACGAGCGACTCGTGGTCGCTTACCGGGTCAGGATCAACGGCCGTGATACGACCTTCGTTACCACCGGCGGCACGCCCGATCTCCAGTTCACTCCCACTCACGACCAGTTCGCGAATCTGATCTGGGACCCCGACGTTCAACCCGGCGATCCGGCTTTTGATCGCGAGATCCGCAGTGTCTATCGTCTGGGCGGAGCCGATCTGCGCCGTCAGAGCGTGATTCTGAAAATCGTCACCGGCAGCAGCGAGGATCAGGAGAAACCAGTCGCGGGTAACGCCGACACGTATCTCAAATTGTTCGGACTCGCGCAGTCGACCAACAGCTCGAGCTTCGATCTCGAGAACCGAATCTGGCCGCGGCCTACCGATCCGAACTTCGAGCTGAGCCTCGGCTCGACTGGCGCCCACACCATTCAGGATCAATTCCTGATTTTTCCGTCAGCGAAGCCGTTTGCGTCGGCTGGTCTCGCGGTCGCGGGAAATCCAACCAACGATACGATCTACACCACTCCCCCGGAGTACGTCCGATCCGCCCAGCGCCCCGAAGCAGTCTACCACATTCGTCTGCGCGCACAGTCCGAAGGCAGTGGTGATGGTGGTGCGCTGATGCTTGGCACGGTGCAGATCCGGCCGAACTCAGAGCGCCTGCTGGTCGATGGGATTCCACTTACTCGCGGCAGCGATTACTCCGTTGACTACGATCTGGGCCGAGTGTCTTTCAATCGTCCTGACACGCTGTTTCCCAGGCCGCGACAGGTGATGGTGCAGTACGAGGAGAATCCGGTGTTTGAGGAAACTCCGACGTCGATTCTCGGAGCGACCGCCGAGCTGCCATTCACCAACGGCCAGGTGAATTTCACCGCGATCTCGCAGAGCCAGCACACCAACTTCACCCGGCCACCACTCGGCTTCGAGCCGTCCGCATCACTCGTCGCCGGCGTGAGCGCTCTGTTCAACTTCGAGCCTGATGCTTTGACCAGTCTCGTGTCGAAACTTCCTTACGGGCCGACATCAGTCCCATCTCGAGTCGCGTTTTCTGCGGAGCTGGCTGCCAGTCGCCCGCAGACGAACAAGTCGCAGCAGGCGTATCTCGAATCGTTCGAGGGGGAAGGCGGATTGCCGATCTCGCTCAACGATCCGCAGTGGTATTTCAGCAGCCAGCCGGCGCTCGGAACGAGAATACCGGCACGATTTGGCGCCGGCGTGTTCGATCTCAATCGTGCGACCACCATGGCGTGGCAGAGCAACGGCGTCGATGCGCACGGTGCACCGGTTACCTATCGAATCGATCAGATCGACACCGCGATTACGCAGAGCGGTGTCGGCATCTCCGGGCCTGAGCCCCTGCTGTGGCTCACTCTATATCCGCTTTCGATCGGCGGTCAGCTGGATCCCTCGAGCGGTCGATTCCTGTGGACAGTTCCGAACGCGCCAGCCGGCCGTCGATGGCGGTCCATCCGAACAGTACTGAATCCGAGCGGCGTCGACATCTCGCACGCTGAGAATCTCGAGTTCTGGGCGCAGATCCCGACAGGCGCCGATCAGGCAAAGAATCCGATTCTGGTTTTTGACTTCGGTGAAGTCTCTGAGAATTCGGTGTCATTCGGCCCCGACACGCTGATCATTCGGCTCGGAGCACTCCCCGGTCAGATCGATTCTTCCTGGCACAGCAAGGGAATTCAGGGACTCGACACTTTGAACAGCGAGCGCGATCCGTTCTCGCGCGCCTTCAACGTTTCCTCGAACGACAACGGACTCCCTGGCGATGTGATGGATTCGCTCGTGATCGAGATCGATACAGTGCCGGGTAAAGCGCCGACCTTTACCACCGTGCGATTCGCACGCACTTGCCATGGCGGCTACGGAATCCGCCAGGTGCTCGGCGATGCCAAAACGAATTGCACCATCAACAACAACCGGCTTGATGAAGAAGACATCGACGCCGACAACGTTCTCAACCTCACGACCGCCGAGCGTGATCAGGAGCAGTGGTACCGCTACGTAGTCAATCTCGCCGATCCGACAAAGCGCACCCGATTGGGTCAGTGCGGCCCCCCGCCGCAGCTCAATGGTCAGCCGAACGGTCCGCGCAACAATGTTTGCTGGGTGTTCTTCCGTGTTCCGTTCCGCACGCCTGACGATTCTCTCGGCAATCCATTGCTGCGACGTGCGCGGGCATTGCGCATCACCATGATTTCAGGCGATGCCCAGGCCGACAACGAGTTCAGCACTGTTCCCCTGGCGCGCTTGCGTCTGACGGGCGCGCCGTGGCTCAAGGTGAGCGACCGCACGCTCCATGGAATCGCCGACGATCAAACATCTACTGGCTTCGTGCAGTCGGGCGTCGTCGGCACTCAGGACAAGCGCGTGCGCGCTGGAATCGACTACGAGTCACCGCCGGGAGTGACTGACGCGCCGACGAGCAAGACCGTCGCCTATCAACCGGGTCGTGTGCAAATCAACGAGCGCTCGCTGCGGCTGCTCGTCACCGATCTCGCGCCGCTGGACCGGGCGGAATCCTATTACCGGTTCCCGGAGGGTGAAAAAAATTTCATGACCTACAAGCAGCTGCGAGTCTGGGCACGTGGACTGAGCAGCGGCTGGGGCATGGACGGCGAGCTGCAGTTCTACATCAAGATCGCGCGCGACGACAACAACTTTTACATGTATCGCACGCCGATCAACTCGGGCTCATCGAAGGCGGCATGGTTGCCAGAGATCACCGTCGATTTTTCCCGGTTGTTCGCGCTGCGCGCCAGGATCCAGAACGCGTATCTGCAGGGCGGTCAGCGTAACACCTGCACCGGCATCGATTCGGTAATGATCGCGAATACTCCGTTGCCCGCCGGTGCAACGGCGGCGTCACGCTACGCGGCGTGCGATAGCGGGTATGTCGTCTACACCATTGATCCCGGAACCAGTCCGCCAAATCTGGCAGCGGTGCAGGAGCTGGCGGTGGGCATGATGCGCCTGCCGGTTCCTCCAGGCGCTAGTCCGGTCATTCCGAGTGACACATTGGAGTTGTGGGTCGACGACATTCGTCTCGCTGGCGTCGTCAACGCGACCGGGTTTGCTGGTGAAGCCGGACTGACGATAACGGCGAGCGACTTCGCAGACATTCGCGTCAATATGAGTCGGCGAGATCCGAATTTCCGGCAGCTTGCCGAGGCTCCTACATACCTGACCGACAACAACTGGGATGTGAGCTCGGCGTTCCGGCTGGAGAAGCTGCTGCCGGCTTCGCTCGGCATCTCGATGCCGTTCACGGTGAACTACACCTCGGCGTCGGAGCAGCCGTTCTTCGTTTCCCAGTCGGACATTCAGGGAGATGCGATCGAAGGTCTTCGCACGCCGAGGTCTGCCGCGGCGTCGGTGACGTTGGGATTGCGACGAACCAAACAGTCGACAGGATCGTTCTGGTCGCCGATCCTCAACAACCTCGCCCTGAACTCATCGTATACCACGGGCGTTTCCCGCAGCGAATACCAGGACGGCAAGGCCAAGAACTTCATTGTCGGCCTCGATTTCAATTTGTCGCGCGCTTTGCTGCCGGATCTCGCGCGATGGTCACCGACAGAGATTCACATCACGTCGGCCTACACCAACGGTCACGACGATCGGTCGTCGTTCCTCAAACCCGCATTGGCGGCCGACGACTCGGCGAGGTTGGTGAAAGGACGTACTCGCACGTGGCGCAATGGCAGCAGCCTCCTGTTCCGTCCATTCAAGGCCGCGTCGGTCCGCTGGGATATCACGTCCGTTCGCGACCTGCGTGGCTACGGCACCGATTCGCCCCTTGGGCTCGTCGCCACCAGCGATCGCGACCGCTTCTTCGGCGGCGACGCGGGGCTGGAGCGCGAGCGGGCGATGCAGGCCGGCATCAACATCTCGCCACCGATCACCGCCTGGTTCCGGCCACGGCTCGATTTCGGGACGTCGTACAACATGCTGCGCGATCCAAACACTCTGGACTTCACCCGAGAAGGGGACAGCACCGGTGCGCTACGAATTCCGCGCAAACTCGGCAATTCGCAGACGACGACAGCGGGGCTGACCCTCGATTTGCCGCGGGTCATAAAGCTCCACACGGACAGTACGAGCTTCATGCGTGCATTCCTCGGCGGTCTGCAGCCGCTGGATGTCAATTTCAACCGCAGCATCCTGTCGGTTTACGACGGCAGCGCCGCCGGCGCCTCGCTCGCGTATCAGTTTGGACTCGGCGGGGTGAATGGATTCCGGCGGATCGGCGAGGAGCTGGCCACCAGCGTCGGATTGGTCAATCAGTTCTCGGTGAATCAGACGGTGAATTTGCCGCTTGGCGCGACGATCTCCGGGCGCTATCAGCGGATCAACACCCGCAACTGGACCCGCCGCCTGCAGGAGACCCAGGAGATTGTCGATGGAACTCAGACGATGTTCCCGGATATCTCATTGCGCTGGGCAGGCCAGCCGAAAGGTTTGCAGTGGCTCATCGCCAGCCTCGGCGCCAACGCGCGCCTGCTGGAGACGCGACAGCTGAATGGAACCCAGCCATTGTTCGGAGAGGAGGTCGATGATCGTGGCGAGATGCGCGTGCGCAGCTATCCGCTCAGTGGGTCGGTTGTGTTCGCCGGCCAGCGTCCGCTTTCGGCGACCGTCGGCTATTCGCTCTCCAAACGGCTCGATGACCGGCCTGGCCTGACCAGCAACGGTGACAACTCCGATTTCAGCATTGATGTTTCGAAGCCGTGGGGACTTCCGGCCGATTGGAAGCCGCGCAGCGATCTGCGCACGCGCGTCAGCTATCAGAAGAGTCAGGGCCAGAACTTCGTGTTCAATCCGTTGGCGCTGACCGGCGAGAGCAGATTGACCGATAACGGGCGACGCGCCTTCAGCATGAGCGCCGATACGGATGTCGCCGAGAATCTGTCATCGAGCTTCGTCATCTCGCGCGTTCAGAGCTTCGACCATAACCTTAACCGGCAATTCACGCAGACCGTGCTTAGTGCGGTGATGCACCTGCAGTTCTACGCTGGGGAATTCAAGTGAGATTAATGCTGCTTATTGTGTCCTTGTTTCTCACCATCAGCTGCAAGCGCGACGTGAAGGAGGGAAGCGCTGCCACTGCGTCCAACGGAAACGCGACGTCGGGTGGTTCGACCGCGACCGGATTCAGCGGCGGCGCCGCCTACAACTACGCGAAGGCGCAGGTCGATTTCGGCCCGCGAGTGCCCGGAACTCCGGCGGCTAAGAAAGCTGGCGACTGGATTATCAGCCAGATGCGCAATCGTGCCGACACCGTCATCGTGCAAGCATTCAACTACAAAACGAAAGACGGAAAGATTCTACCGTTGCGAAACATCCTCGCGCGGTTCCGGCCGGAGCTCACTGAGCGCGTGCTGTATCTGACGCACTGGGACTCGCGACCGATTTCGGAGTCGGCGTCCACGGAAGCAGAACGGAAGATGCCCGTGCCAGGCGCGAATGACGGCGCTTCCGGCGTCGGCATGTTCGTCGCCCTCGGCGATGTGCTCAAAAAGACAAGGCCGAACGTTGGCGTCGACCTGCTGTTTACCGACGGTGAGGATTACGGCGACTTCGGCCCGCCTGAAGTTGATGTCCTCATTGGCTCGAAATACTTCGCCAACCATTTGCCCTCTCCCGGATACAAACCGTTATATGGTGTGCTCTGGGATATGATCGGCGACAAGGATCTTCGCATTCCTTACGAGATGAACTCCTTCCAGCAAGTTCCGGAAGTTGTCTCGCGCGTCTGGCAAACTGCTGCGGATCTGGGATACAGCAACATCTTCGTGCAGGAGGGCGGCCAGCTGGTTACCGACGATCACATCCCGCTGCTGAACGCCGGCCTGCGGGTGATCGATGTCATCGACCTGACGTATCCGCCGCATCACACGCCGCAGGACACGATGGACAAGATTTCGCCCCGTTCGCTCGCGATCGTTGGAGATGTTGCCACCGCACTTGTCACGCGTAAGTAGCGCCTCCCCGCCTACCGCTAACCGCTAACCGCAATGAAAGGGAAGCTGACGGTCCTCATGATCACGGCCTTCGTGGACATGCTGGGCCTGGCGATGATCATTCCGCTGCTTCCCTTCTACGCGACGAAAATGGGTGCGTCCGCGACGATCGTCGGCGTCCTGATTGCCGCGTTTTCGATCGCACAGCTGGCGAGCGCTCCGCTGTGGGGACGTTTTTCAGATCGTTACGGTCGACGCCCCGCACTCCTTGCCGGACTGATCATTTCCGCCGTCGCTTACGTGATATTTGCGTACGCCAGCACGCTCTGGCTGCTGCTGATCTCGCGCGTCGTGCAGGGATTGGGTGGCGGAACGATCGGAGTCGTTCAGGCATACGTCGCTGATGCCAGCGACCCCAACGATCGCGCGAAGAGTCTCGGCTGGCTGTCCGCCGCGACGAGTCTTGGCGCTGTCGTCGGGCCGGCAATCGGATCGGTGCTCATTCACTGGGGACGCCACGCTCCGGGAATCGCGTCGGCGATCTTCTGCGTGTTGATCAGCATCTTCGCCGCCATCTACCTGCGGGAATCCAACCAAGACGCATTGAGCACCAGTGAGCAACAAGTGCCCCACCAGACAAGCAGCAGCGCCGTATGGGGCGTCATCGCACGGCCGAAGGAGCCGGCACAAAGACTGATTTGGATTTACACAGTCGGGATCGGCGCGTTTTACGGGACTGCTCCGACGCTGCCGTTGATTCTGGCTGACCGTCTCCCGATCACCGAGGCGAACGTCGGCTTCTTCGTGATGTATCTGGGAGGAATGGGTGTGATCGTTCGCGCCGGAATTCTCGGCCGCATGATCGAATGGCTGGGTGAGGTGCGTCTGACGCGCGTCGGGCTCGTGCTGCTCGCCACCGGTCTGGCACTGGTAGCGGCGGTCCACTCTTATCTCACTCTGGCCATCGCGCTCACGTTGATGCCACTCGGCACCGCGTTTGTCTTTCCGTGTGTGACAGCGATGTTGTCGCGGGTCGTTCCCAAGAAACACCGCGGTCTCTACATGGGTGTGCAGCACACTTTCGGCGGCGTGTCCCGGGTGGTCTTCCCGCTGGCGGCCGGCATCGCCATGGACCACCTCGGACTCGGTTTCCCATTTGTTGTCGCCGGGGTGCTGGTTCTTTCGACGCTCCTCCTCACCACATCGATGGAGCAATACGCACCCAGCCGCGCTGCTCCGGTGACGTAAGGAAGCGAAAGGGGGGCTATCGTTGGCGCATCCGCATCCCCCGTCATGCCGACACCCGCCGAGCGAAAAGCACTTCTTTTCTTCTCGATCGTCCTTGTTTTAGGCGCTTCCGGGCGCGCGATTCGCGCGCTTCACGGCTCGAGTCCAGCCGATTTAAAGACCCGATCGGCGCTCCAATCCCAGATCAAAGCTGCCGATTCGGCGCGAAAATCGGGATTGCGTAAGTCCAAGCGAGATAAAGCCAAAAAGCCGCCGCCTGCGCCAAAAGGGCCGGTCGATCTCGACATTGCGCCGGTCGAGGACATCGTTGCGCTCCGACACGTCGGACCCGCGCTCGCCAAGCGCATCGTGGCCGACCGAGATTCGTTCGGGCCGTTTGGTTCTCTCGAAGGTTTGCGGAGGGTGAAAGGCATCGGACCCTCTATGGTAGAAAAACTTGACTCTGCCGTGACGTTCTCACTTGTCCCACGTCCTACCAACACAGTCATACCCAGGCCATCCGAAGTGCCGAAAGCACGCAGGAAGCCTCACCGGAGGGACCCGCGTCCTTGACAGCACCTGCCGCGAAAACGCCGAGGATCGGCGACCTGCTGCTGAGAGAAGGGCTGATCACCCAGGATCAGCTCAATAAGGCTCTCCAGGAGCAGAGACACAACGGCACCAGAGTAGGCTACAACCTGGTCAAGCTCGGTTTCGTCAAGGAAACCGACCTCACCAGGATGCTCGCTCGTCAACACAAAATGCCCGCCGTCGACCTCACCAAATTCCAGGTCGATGGACGCATTGCCAAGCTCATTCCTGGCGAGCTGGCCCTCAAGCACAACGTTCTTCCGCTAAAGCGCGACGGACGCACCCTCACCGTCGCCATGTCCGATCCGGCGACAATGTCGGTGCTCGATGACATCAAGTTCATCACCCGTCTTGACATTTTTCCGGTAATCGCCGGCGAGTTCACGCTGCGCAACGCGATCGAGAAGTTCTACTCCTCGGGCGAAGCGCAGATGGAAAACCTGCTCGCCGAGATCGATGACGATGACGACATCGAGATTCTCGAGAGCGAAGCCGAGAACAACGATGCGACTGGTGGCGCTCTCGTCGACGAAGCGCCCGTCGTCAAGCTCATTAATGCAATCATGACCGACGCACTGAGAAAAGGCGCGTCGGATATTCATTTCGAGTGCTTCGAGAAAGAGCTCCGCGTCCGCTACCGCATCGACGGTGCGCTGCAGGAGATCATGAAGCCGCCGATCAAGATGCGTCCCGCGCTGATCTCGCGCTTCAAGATCATGGCGAACCTGAACATCGCCGAACGTCGCGTACCGCAGGACGGCCGCATCAAACTGAAGATCGGAAACAAGGTCATCGACTTCCGTGTCTCGACGCTGCCAACGCTGTTCGGCGAGAAAGTCGTGCTCCGTATTCTCGACAAGGGCAACCTCTCACTCGACCTCGGCACATTCGGCATCGAGCCGCGCGCCGAGCGTGAGCTGATGGAAGCGATCTCGAACCCTTACGGCATGGTGCTCGTTACCGGTCCGACCGGTTCTGGTAAAACGACGACGCTTTACTCCGCGCTGTCCAAGATCAACAACATCGACGTCAACATCATGACGGCGGAAGACCCGGTCGAATACAACCTCTTCGGCATCAATCAGGTGCTGGTGAGGAGCGAGATCGGAATGACCTTCGCCGCCGCACTGAAAGCATTCCTTCGTCAGGACCCCAACATCATCATGTTGGGTGAAATTCGAGACCTCGAAACCGGTGGTATTGCCATCAAGGCCGCGCTTACCGGTCACCTCGTGCTTTCGACCCTGCACACCAACTCCGCGCCAGAGACTGTCACTCGTCTGCTGGACATGGGACTCGAGCCGTTCAACGTCGCTTCGGCGTTGAATCTCGTGCTCGCGCAACGACTCGTGCGGCGCGTCTGCAAGAACTGCGGGGAAGCCTACAAAATGGACGATGCCGAGGCCTCGGCGGCCAAGGTCGCAAACGGAGTCACGCTCCGAGACATGAAGTTCACCGACATGGCGCTCAGCGATGCAAAGGCCCGCGCAACCGACGCCGCGAAGCCGTACATGGAAGGCATCACCCTCGACACCAAGATGCAGGATATCCCCGTCTTCCGCGGCAAAGGCTGCGAGCAGTGCGAGGGAAGCGGCCTCCGTGGCCGTCAGGGACTCTACGAAGTCATGAACATGACCCCGCGCGTCAGAAAACTGATCATGCAGAGCGCGGGTGCAGCTGAAATTCAGAAGGCAGCCATCGAGGAAGGGATGCTGACGCTCCGCATGGACGGCTGGCTGAAGGTCCTCAAAGGAATTACAACTCTGGACCAGATCGTCCGCGAGACTGCGGCTGATTCACACACCACGCACCATTAAACGATGACTTTACCGTTCATTGATACCTCGTCCCCGTCGGGACCACCGAAGCCGGCGGCGGGAATCAACCTTCGCGCGCTGCTCGAAGAGATGGTGTCCCGGAACGCGTCGGACCTTCACATCGTCGCGGGCGAAAAGCCAAAGCTCCGCGTCGATGGTGATATCACCAACGCGACCGCTGACTATGAGCTGACGCCGAAGGACACCCTGCAGCTCGCTTATTCGGTTTTGACCGAGCAGCAGAAGAAACGGTTCGAGCTCGAGGACGAGCTGGACTTTTCGTTTGGTATTCAGAACCTCGCCCGCTTCCGTGGCAACGTCTTCAAGCAGCGTGGCTGCGTTTCGATGGTAGTTCGTCAGATCCCGTTCGCGATCAAGACCTTCGATCAGCTGGGGCTGCCCGGCTCGATCGCGAAGATGGCGGAGAAGCCGCGCGGTCTCGTTCTGGTCACCGGTCCGACAGGATCCGGTAAGTCGACGACCCTCGCCGCGATGATCGACAAGATCAACACCGAGCGGAAAGGCCACATCATCACTGTCGAAGACCCGATCGAATTCATCCACAAGCACAAGAGCTGTATCATCAACCAGCGTGAGATCGGCAGCGACACCAAGTCTTTCGCCAACGCTCTCAAATACGCGCTGCGTGAAGACCCGGATATCATCCTGGTGGGTGAAATGCGTGACCTGGAAACGATCGCAGCCACACTGAC
>Ga0207665_10003408_pt1 | contig 10644 bp, 9 predicted proteins | sample LARL112metaG_FD_184351 | JGI IMG/M metagenome (GOLD analysis project Ga0207665, IMG submission 184351) | Corn, switchgrass and miscanthus rhizosphere microbial communities from Kellogg Biological Station, Michigan, USA - LAR L11-2 metaG... | ecosystem: Host-associated > Plants > Roots >...
CATCCGTCAGGCCCTGCGCGAATCGCTGAACCTGCCCGCGCTCAACGTGGCGCGCATGGTGGGCGTGCCCGCGATCATCGACACGATCCACCAGCTCGGGATCAACCGGGACTTCGACCTGTCGCGGCTCGGGATCAGCTTCGGCATCGGCGCCGGCGAGATGCGGCTCATCGACATGGCCAGCGCGTACCAGGTCGTCGCGAATTACGGCCGCCGGATCGAGCCGACCTTCATTTCGAAGATCGTCGATAGCAGCGGCAACGTGGTGAAGGACTACACGACCAAGCCCGAGAGCAAGCAGGTCCTCGACGAGCGCTACGCCTGGGTCATGACGAACATCCTCAAGGACAACACCGACCCGGTGCACGGCTCGTTCGTGTTCGGTCCGTTCACGTCCATCGGCCGGCCGGCCGCCCTCAAGACCGGCACGACCGACAACCTCCAGGACGTGCTCGCGATCGGCTACACCCCGACCCGCCTGACCGCGATCTGGATGGGAAACTCGGACAACTCGGAGATGAACGGGATCAGCTCTGCGCTCGGGCCTGGCATCTTGTGGCGCGACTACATGAAGACCGTCACCGGCGCGCTGCCGCCGGACGGCTTCCCGCGGCCGGCGGGGATCGTCGACCGCGTCGTGTGCGTGAACCCGGCGCTCACCGGCGGTAACGGCTCAGGCCTGCTGCCCGGCCCGAACTGCCCGTCGAGCTTCCGGTGGACCGAGCAGTACGTGCAGGGCACCGAGCCGACCATCGATGACCGCAACGTGTATCTGCCCGGCGGCTGCTACAAGATCAGCATCCCGTTCCCCGACTGGGCCGCCGACATCGGGAAGTGGGCGAGCGCCGCGAACGGCGGCGCCTACAACTACGGCCGGTTCAACTGGAACATCTGCGGCTACTCGGCGCCGAAGCCGAGCGGCTCGCCGGCTCCGTCGGGCGGCCCGTCGCCGACGCCTCCGCCCCCGACCCAGCCGCCGAAGCCGACGAAGAAGCCCTAACCGAACCTAGACTTCGCGCGTGGTCGCGAGGGGAGCGGAACGGTCCTTCTACACGCCTGTCGACGCTGAGCTGCAGGAGCTCCAGCGGCGGCTGCTCGAGGTCGGCAACGGCGGGCATCCCACATTCGCGGCCGCGGTCACGCATCTGTTCGGCTCGCCCGGCAAGCTCCTCCGGCCGACCCTTGTATTCCTCTCGGCACGGTTCGGACCATCGCACGATCGCGAGGTCGTGCTGAACCTCGCGCAATCGTTGGAGCTCGTGCACACCGCCTCGCTCGTCCACGACGACATCGTCGACGAGGCGGAGCTCCGCCGGAACGTCGCGACGGTGAATGCGACCTGGGATGACGACGTCGCGCTGATCGTCGGCGACTATCTGTTCGCCAAGGCATATGCCCTTGCGGCGGTGCTGCCGAAGCCGGAGGTCATCGCGATCGTCGCGCAGACCGTCTTCGCGCTCTGCGATGGCGAGCTGAACGAGGTGACCGCGTCGCGCACGTTCCCGACCGAGGTCGCGTACTTCGAGCGGATCGAGCTGAAGACCGCGTCCCTCTACGCGGCCTGCTGCCAGGGCGCGGCGCTGCTCGCAGACGCCGATCCCGAGCACGTCGCGGCGCTCGGCGGGTACGGCACGAGCCTCGGACTCGCGTTCCAGATCACCGACGACGTGCTCGACGTGGCCGGCGACGAGGCCGACTTCGGCAAGACGGTGGGGCGCGACCTCGCCGAGGGCATGCCGACGCTCCCGATGATCTATGCGGTGGACGAGACGGACGATGCCCGCCTCGCCGCGCGCATCGTCGCTCCCGGCAAGAGCCCGGGAGAACTGCGCGACCTGCTGCGGATCATCCGTGAGTCAGGCGGCGTTGAGCGCGCTCGGGCGAAGGCGCTGTCGTTCCACGATGAGGCGGTCGCGGCGCTGGGTGCGCTCCCGGATCGGCCTGAGCGCGACGCGCTCCTCCAGATCGCGGACTTCGTCGTGCGCCGGGTGCGCTAGCCCGTACCGCCGGGACGGCCACCGCGGCGCCGTCCGCCGCGACGGCGACGGCGGCGAGGTGCCCCTTGGCCGGGTGCCGGCACCGGCGTCGGGCGCTCCTGGCGCAGGATCTCGTCGGAGCCGTACGAGCCGACGCCCTTGGTGTGCGCGGGCACCGCGTCGAATGTGACGCCGAGCTCCTCCGCGGTCAGCGTCGCGCGCGCTCCGCCGTCGACCATGCCGACGACGATCGCCTCCTTCGTCATCGACACGCCCTGGACCTGCGCGCAGCCACCGGTGCCGCACTGACCGCCGACGCACGATGGGATGTGGAACGTGTCGCCGAGCTTCGGCAGCTTGCCCTTCACCTCTTGGTACGTCTCGAGCTCGTAGATGAGGCAGCACTTCAACCGGCCGCAGACGCCGGTGAGCTTCGCCTGGTTGAGCGGCAGGTCTTGCTCCTTCGCCATGCGGATCGAGATGTTCGAGAACTTGTCGAGCCACGACGAGCAGCAGAGCTCGCGGCCGCACGTGCCGACGCCGGTCAGGAGCTTCGTCTCGTCGCGGGCGCCGAGCCGGCGCAGCTCGACGCGCGTACCGAATCCCGCCGCGAGCTCGACGCTGAATGGCGCGAGATCGAGGCCGGTCGCCTCGGTCGAATAGAAGACGACCACGTTGCCGCCGTCGAACTGCCAGTCGGTCCCGAGGACGTGGACGTCGAGGCCGAGTCGCTTCGCGGTCTCGGCCGCGGTGCGGGTCGACTCCTCTTCGCGGCGCTTGTGCTTCGCGAGCTCGAACTTGTCCGTCGCCGTCGCCTTGCGGACGAGCGTGCCGAGGGGCGGGTCCACCTGGACGAGCGGCGAATCGGTCGGCAGGATCTGCACCCGCGCGGCGTCCTGCCCGAGCTCGGTCTGCACGATCACCCATTCGTTGAGCGCAAGATCGTCGACCGGTCCGGGCTCGAAGAAGTACATCCGGCCGGCCGTCTGGAAGCGGGCGCCCACAACGGTCCGGCTCATGCGGCCGCTCCATCGAGATAGGGGAGCTTGAGGGCGATGATCTCGAGCATCGCCCTCGCGTTCGCGTTCCAGAAGAGATCCCGGCGGAGCCGCTGCATGAGGAGGGTGGCGTCGACGAGGTCGCGGGCCGGGTGCTTCGCCGCGATCCTGCCGGTCTCGGCGGCCCGGTCGGGCCGGAGCGGTGCATCCTCGAGACCGCGCGCCGTCACGGCCGCGTCGCGCAGGAGCTCGATCCAACTGTCGAGCCGCAGCTCGATCGCCTCAGATCGCTTGCGCATGTCGGCCTCGTCGGCGAGCTTCGCGGCCCACTCGAACCGCTCGGTCAGGCGGCTCCCGACGAGGTCGAAGAACTCCTTCTCGATCGCGCGGCGGGTCGTCCGCTCACCGCCTTCGTCCGCGGCGAGCCGGATCGCCATCCCAGGATGGCCAGCGGCCGCGGCGGCGATGGCGTCGGCGGCCTTGACCCCGCGCTCACGGAGCGCGGCGGCGATCTCGGCCGTGGCGACGGATCGGAGGACGAGCGGTTGGACCCGTGAGCGGATCGTCTCGAACAACGCCTCCGGTACCTGCGTGACCAGGAGGAGGACCGCGTGCTTCGGCGGCTCCTCGACCGTTTTCAGCAGCGCGTCCTGGGCCACGTCGCTGAGCTCGGCCGCGTCGTCGATGATCACCACGCGCGTGCGTCCCTCGAGCGGCCGCAGCACGAGATCCTGCTGCATCGCGCGCACCTGATCGATCTCGATCTTCGTCTTGTTCGCGATATCGCGCTCGAGGAGGCGCACGTCCGGGTGGATCCCTCGCTCGATCTTCACGCAGTTCAGGCAGGTGCCACAGCCGCCGGACGGGTGGTCGGGGTCAAGGCAGTTGAGCGTCTGCGCGAGGCGGAGCGCGATGGTGCGCTTGCCGATGGATCGCGGACCGTAGAGGCCGTACGCGTGCGCGACGTCACCGCGCGCGGCGCGCGCGCCAAGCCGGTCGAGCATCGCGCGCTGGCCGATGACTCCCCGCATCACGGTCATGCTAGCCGCGCGATCTCGTACGCGGCTTCCGTCCTGGCCGCGATCGCCGGCCAGGTGAATCGCTCGGTCACGCGCGCGCGACCCGAGGCACCCATGGCCGCGGCCCGTGCCGGATCCGCGAGCAGCGTGAGGATCGCGTCGGCGATCGGCCGTGGCGCGTTCGCCGCGTGCAGCCCGTCGATCCCGTCGCGCACGACCTCACGAAGTGGCGCGATGTCGCCGGCGATGACCGGCCGGCCGGCACACCAGGCCTCGAGGTACGTGTGCCCGAAGGTCTCATGATCCGATGGCATCGCGAAGATCGTCGCTCGCGCGTACGCCTCCGCCTTGCGCGACTCGCTCACGATGCCCGGCTCGGACCACCGCGGGTCCGCGAGCGGCGCCGGCCCGAGGAAGCGGCGCTGCCCGATGACCACGAACCGCGCGTCGGGGCGCTCGCGCCAGACCAGCCGCGCGGCGTCGCGGAGCGCGTCGTATCCCTTGTACCGCTCCTTCCGCCCGACGAACAGGATCTCAGCCGGCTCGGGCGGGCGCGCGGGGATCGGCGCCCGCATGATCGGCCCGACGCCGGTGGCGAACGCGCGCTTCGCCCCGTGAGCGCGATACCAGCCCGCTTCCCATTCGGTCAGCCCGATGACCGCGTCGTCGCGCCGGTAGCGCGCCACATCCGCGGACCCTTCGCCCGAGAACGGCTGCCCCGGATGCACGAGCGGCGTCTCGACGAATGCCGCGCCGGCGGCGCGCGCGGCGCGCTCGTACGGTGCCGCCCACTCTCGGGCGAGGCAGTGGACCACGTCCGCGCCGGCCACCGTGCTCGCGAGCCGATCCGAGCCGATGAGTGATACCGGCAGGACCGCATCCAGGAGCGCCGTCGGACTTGCGATGAACCGGTAGGTGAGGCCCTCGTCCTCGATCGTGACGTCACCGGGACCGGCCGCGTACACGCGGTCCGGGATCCCGGCGCGGCGGTGTTGCGGCCGGAGGCCGACGAGCGTCACCGCATGGCCGCGGTCCCGTAGCGCCGCCGCGAGCGCGCGGGCCTGCGCCTCGGATCCGCCGATGGTCGAAAGGAGCTTCTTCGCGATGACGACGCGCATCCGGCCGAGCCTAAGCGGCGGTCGTGGCCTTTTCGGTCCCCACGGCGATCGCGTATGCCGCCTCGACGCGATCGATGACCGCGTCCCAGCTCCAGCGCGCGGCCACCTTCGCACGGCCCCGCTCGCCCATCGCGCGTGCCGCCTCCGGATCGTCGAGGAGCCGCAGGATGGCGCGCGCGACCTCGTCCGCGCGCTGGCGGACGACGAACCCGTCGACGCCGTCGGCGATGACCTCGCGCAGCGCGGGGATGTCGCCGCCGATGACCGGCTTGCCGTGCAGCCAGGCCTCGAGGTACCCGAGGCCGAACGTCTCGTGCCGCGACGGCATCGCGAACAGCGATGACGCCTCGAGCGCGGCGTCCTTGTCCGTCGCCGACGCGTTCTCGAGGTGGATCACGCGGTCGTCCGCGTAGCGCTGGAAGTCGTCGAAGAACGTCGAGTAGAAGCCGGGCAGCCCGATGAAGACGAAGCGCGTGTCCGGATGGCTGCGCCAGACGGTCTCGGTCGAATCGAGGAGCTGGATGTATCCCTTGTACCGCTCCTTGCGTCCCACGTAGAGGACGATCGGCGCATCCGGCGGGATCCCGTACTTCGCGCGGAACCCGGCCGCGTCGCCGGTGCCCGTCGCGTTCGGCCCCATCCCGGTCGTAACGAGTCGCGCGCCGTCGATCGCGTGCGCGCCGTACCACTCACGCTCCCAGTCGGTCATCGTGGTGATGACGCTCGCGCGCCGGTAGCGCGCGAAGTCCGCGGCCGTGTCGCCGCCGTGGAACTGCCCGGCGTGGGCCAGCGGCGTGAGCACGAGCGGGATGCCGAGCTCTTCGGCGACGTCGATGCTCGAGTCGAGATATTCGCGGCCCACGTTGTGGATGAGGTCGCGATCCTCCGCATACCGCTCGAGCAGCTCACCGCGCATGAGGTCGACGAGCGTCGTCGCGTCCGCAGCCATCCCGAAGATCCCGCCGCGCGGCTTCACCTGCACGACCTCGACGCCCTGATCGACGAAGATGCGGTGGTCGTCGTACACCCGCGGGCCGAAGGACGCACCGCGATACGTGGCCTCCTCTTTCTCCGCCGGCCACGCGCACACGACGCGGACGTCGTGCCCGCGCGCGGCCAATCGCGTGGCGAACTGGTACGCGAGGCTCTCGGATCCGCCGATCGGGCTGAAGCCCCGCTTGGTGAAGAGCAGCCTCATCTGGTGTGAGTCGGACGCACGAGCGGTGCCAGACCGACCGCTACGACGCGGCTGCGGAGTCTTCGACGCCGAGGAACTTGAACCACTTTCGCTCCCCGGCGCGAATGTAACTGGAGAACAGGTAGCTCGGCGTGGAGGGCGGCCGGAACGGCGAGCGGGCGAGCGTCATGTGCGACTCCTGAAGGGTGCGCCCGCCCTTCTTGTGATTGCAGCCCTTGCACGCCGCGACGACGTTCTCCCAGGTGTGCTGGCCACCACGATGGCGCGGGATCACGTGATCGAGGGTGAGGTCGTGACCGCGCTTGCCGCAGTACTGGCAGGTGTGGTCGTCGCGGATGAGGACTTCCTTGCGGGTCATCTTCAGCACGGGGCGGGGACGCTTGATGTGGTAGGCGAGACGGATCACCGACGGCGTGACGATCGATCTTCGCTCGCTCGTGACGATGTGTCCGTTCTGCTCGATGACAACGGCCTTCTGCTTGTCCAAGAGCACCACCGCGCGACGGACGTTGCACACGTTCAGCGGCTGGTAGTCCAGGTTCAGCACGAGGACGTTCGCGTCGACCACGCCCATGTTCCGATTTTAGGGGCCTAGCGGTACGATTGGGCTTCCGATGGCACAGAACGGGAACGGACACAAGGGCGATACCGCCAGCACCGCCAAGGCGACCTGGACGGTGAAGTCCGGCCTCGCCCAGATGCTCAAGGGCGGCGTGATCATGGACGTCGTCACCGCCGAGCACGCGCGGATCGCCGAGGAGGCGGGCGCCGTCGCGGTCATGGCCCTCGAGCGCGTGCCGGCCGACATCCGCAAGGAGGGCGGCGTCGCGCGGATGAGCGACCCGCAGCTCATCACCGAGATCATGGACACCGTCACGATCCCGGTCATGGCGAAGGCGCGCATCGGCCACTTCGTCGAAGCGCAGGTCCTCCAGGTGCTCGGTGTCGACTACGTCGACGAGAGCGAGGTCCTGACACCGGCGGACGAGAAGTTCCACATCGACAAACGGAAGTTCGACGTCCCGTTCGTGTGCGGCGCGCGCGACCTCGGCGAGGCGCTTCGCCGGATCAACGAGGGCGCGGCGATGATCCGCAGCAAGGGCGAGGCGGGCACCGGCAACATCGTTGAAGCCGTCCGTCACATCCGTGAGATCACCGGCGGCATCGAGGCGCTCGCCGGTCTCGACGAGTCGCAGCTACGGGAGAAGGCGGCGGAATACCGCGTGCCGCTCGATCTCGTGCGCGACGTCGCGAAGGCGAAGAAGCTTCCCGTCGTCCTCTTCTGCGCCGGTGGCATCGCGACGCCGGCCGATGCGGCGCTGATGATGCAGCTGGGTGCCGAGGGCAACTTCGTCGGAAGCGGCATCTTCAAGGCGTCGGACGACCCGAAGGACCAGCTCCGCCGCGCGAAGGCGATCGTCGAGGCCACGACCCACTTCATGGATCCCAAGCTCATCGCCGAGGTCTCGCGCGGGCTTGGCCAGGCGATGCGCGGCATCTCCCTCGAGACGCTCGCCGAGGGCGAACGCCTTGCCGTCCGCGGTTGGTGATCGCTTAGCTCGCGCAGGGGTCCTCGGCCTCCAGGGCGATTTTCGCGAGCACCTTGACACCTTCCAACGACTCGGCGCCGAGGCTGTCGACGTGCGCCGGCCGGAACAGCTCGACGACGTCGACGCGCTGGTCATACCCGGCGGCGAGAGCACCACGATCGGAAAGCTCGCCCTGCTCTACGGATTCATCCCGAAGCTCAAGGAGCGCGTCGCCGACGGCATGGCGGTCTGGGGGACCTGCGCCGGAGCGATCTTCATCGCGCGCGACGTGCCCGGCCATCCGCATCCGCTCGCGGAGCTGATGGACATCACCGTCCGGCGCAACGCATTCGGCCGCCAGCTCGACTCATTCGAAGCCGATCTCGATGTGCCCGCGCTGGGCAGCGATCCGTTCCACGCGGTCTTCATCCGCGCGCCGCTCATCGAGGCTGTCGGTCCGGGCGTGGAGGTGCTGTCGCAGCTGGAAGACGGCAGGATCGTCGCCGCGCGTCAGGATCACCTGCTCGCGACGTCGTTCCATCCGGAGCTCACCCACGACGGCCGATTCCACGATTATTTCCTGAAGCTCGGAAAGCACTAGGCCGTGTCGGTCCGGCCAGCGATGCCGACGGACCTGCCGCGTGTGACGCGGTTCCTGTCGGCCGCGAGCCACGAGCCGGATGCGATCCTCGGTTCGGTGCTACCGCAGCCGCTCGTGTCGAGCGCGCTCGCGGGCTGGCGGAAGCTCCTGCCCGGCACCATCGGTCTGCGCGGCCGCCTCCGCCTCTACATCGAGGAGTACCGCGGCCGCCTCTGCGCGGTCGCGCTCATCTACAACAGCCGCCGGCCGGAGTGGGTGATCCTCGCGATCGCGGCGGTCCCCGATCCCGGCGGTGCGGAGGGCTCGTTCAAGCTGCTGTCACACATTTCGGCGTCGGCCGCGCAGCACGGGCAGCTGCGCCTGTACGGCGCCGTCGCCGACGCGGCGATCTCCGCGCCGGCGGTCGGCACGGCTCGCGCCCGCGAGACGTTCTTCCAAGCGGGCTTCTATTCGTACACGCGCGAGACCTGGTACGCGGCGCCGCGGGCGCCGCTCCGCGCTCCGGCCTCGAAGCTCGATGGCCATTACGCGCGGCGGCGTGACGCGCACGATCTCTTTCGCTTCTACGCGGCGACCACACCGCACGCCGTGCAGCGCGCCGAGCAGCTGACGGTCGAGGACTTCGACATCGGCCGCCGCGCCGGCGCCTTCGATCCGCCGTTCCTTGTGAGCGGCAACCCGCTCGCGATGCGGCGAGCGACGGCGATGGTGGTCGGCGGCGAGCCGCGGCTCGGCGCGTTCGGGGTGAGCTTCCGCGGCATCGACAACCATCCGCACGTCGTGAAGGTCCGTTCGGTCGACGGAGACACGGATCTCGCGCGTGACGTCGTGCGGGCTACGACCATGGAGCTGCCGCCCGGCCGGCCCACCATGTCGCCCGTCCGTTCATATGAGGAGCACGTGGCACGGGCGTTGCTCTCAGAGGGTTTTCGGGAGATCGCCACGGCTATGCTGTTCGTCAAAGAGTTGGCCGTTCGCATCGAAGAGCCGGCCTTCGCGCCGGCGGTGGTGAGATGACGATCGAGCGCGACGATCTCGACGCGATCCTCGATGCCCTTCCCCCTGACGTGTGCCAGCGGGTCCGCGCGCTCGCCGATCTCGACGGACTCCTCGAGATCGTCATGGATCTCGGCCGCATCCCGGAGGCGCGGTTCGCCGGCCGCGAGGAGCAGCTCTCGCAGCGAGAGGTGACGGCCGAGGACATCGCCTACGTGATCTCGCGGATCGGCCAGTTCGGCGGCGACAACCGCGCCGGCATCGAGCGCACGCTGCACCGGATCAGTGCCCTGCGGAACCGCGCCGGCAAGGTCGTCGGTCTGACCCTCCGCGTCGGCCGCGCCATGTACGGCACGATGGAGATCGTCCGCGACGTCGTGGAGTCGGGGAAGAGCATCCTGCTGCTCGGCCGGCCGGGCGTCGGCAAGACGACGCTGTTGCGCGAGATCGCCCGGGTGCTCGCCGACGACCTGAAGAAGCGAGTGGTCGTCGTGGACACCTCGAACGAGATCGCGGGCGATGGGGACATCCCGCATCCGGGCATCGGCCGCGCGCGCCGGATGCAGGTCGCGACCCCGAGCCTGCAGCACGCCGTCATGATCGAAGCGGTCGAGAACCACATGCCCGAGGTCATCGTGATCGACGAGATCGGTACCGAGCAGGAGGCCCAGGCGGCTCGCACGATCGCCGAGCGGGGCGTGCAGCTCGTGGCCACGGCCCACGGCAACACGCTCGAGAACCTGATGTTGAACCCGACGCTGTCGGACCTCATCGGCGGGATCCAAACGGTGACGCTCGGCGACGAGGAGGCGCGCCGCCGCGGCACCCAGAAGTCCGTTCTCGAGCGGAAGGCGCCACCGACGTTCCAGGTGCTGGTGGAGATCCAGGCCTATCAGAAGGTGTCGATCTACCAGGACGTCGCGCAGACGGTGGACTCGATCCTCCTGGGCATGCCGGTCTCGCCCCAGCTGCGCGAGCGTGACGGCGCCGGACAGGTCACCGTGTCGAACGCGAAGGCGACCCGCGAGCCGGCCGAGTCCGTCGAGCGGCGAAGCACACCGCGGATGCCGACGCGCGACATCCGCGAGACCGTGAAGGTCTATCCGTTCGGGATCTCGTGGTCGCGACTCGAGGAGGCGGCTCGCGGTCTGAATCTCCCGGTCGCGGTGGTTCGCGAGCCCGAGGATGCCGACGTGGTGATCACGCTGA
>Ga0207665_10003412_pt1 | contig 10635 bp, 8 predicted proteins | sample LARL112metaG_FD_184351 | JGI IMG/M metagenome (GOLD analysis project Ga0207665, IMG submission 184351) | Corn, switchgrass and miscanthus rhizosphere microbial communities from Kellogg Biological Station, Michigan, USA - LAR L11-2 metaG... | ecosystem: Host-associated > Plants > Roots >...
CGCCTCCTCGATCGCCTGTTCCGGATCCTCGCGGACGGCGTCCACCGGTACGAGGGGACGATCAACCAGTACACCGGTGACGGCATCATGGCGCTCTTCGGCGCCCCGATCGCCCACGAGGACCACGCCCAGCGCGCCTGCGCGGCGGCGCTCGAGCTGGCGCGCGATCTCGGGGCGCTCGCCGAGGACGTGCGGCGCGAGCGAGGGCTCGACTTCGCGGTGCGGATGGGCCTGAACTCGGGCGAGGTCGTCGTCGGGCGAATCGGCGACGACCTGCGCATGGACTACACCGCGCAGGGGCACGTCGTCGGGCTCGCCGCCCGTGTGCAGCAGCTGGCGCCGCCGGGCGGCATCAGCGTGACCGAGCAGACCGCACGGCTCGCGTCGGGTTTTTTCGACCTCCTCGATCGCGGAGAGCAGCACCTCAAGGGCGCGAGCGTCCCGGTGCGGGTGTTCGACCTGCGGGGTCCGGGTCCGATCCGGAGTCGTTTCGACCGTTCACGCGCCCGCGGCTTCTCGCGCTTCGTCGGCCGAGAGGGTGAGCTCGCGCTGCTCGAGAGGGCTCTGCGCGACGCGCAGTCCGGTCGGCCGACGGTCGTACTGCTTACCGGAGAGCCGGGCGCGGGAAAGAGTCGCCTGTGTCACGAGCTCGTCGAGCGCTCCCGGGGCGTGCCGCTCCACTATGCCCGTGCGCTCTCCCACGGACGCATGCTCCCCTTTCACGTCGTCGTCGAGCTGGCCCGCGGTCTCTTCGGCGTCGACCAGGGATCATCGGCCCCGGACATCCGAAGCGCGGTGGGGCGCGGTCTGGCGAGCTCTCAGTCCGTCGACCCGATCGCGCTGGCCTTCTGGCTCGAGCTTCTCGGCGCGCCCGATCCCGCGGTTGCCCCTTCGGAGCTGGAGCCCGATGCGCGCCGCACGCGTCTGTTTCAGTCGTTCTGCGATCTGATTCAGGCCCGCGCTCGGCGCGAGCCCACGCTGCTCTGGATCGAGGACCTGCATTGGCTCGACCCGGCGAGCGAGGCCGCGCTGGAGATGCTGACGGAGCGTCTCCTGGCTCCGGAGTCGGCCGGCGGCCAGGCGCTGCTGCTCACGACCACGCGGCCCGAGTATCGGCCCGCCTGGTCGGCCCGGGTCGAGCGGCTATCGCTGGCGCCTCTCGCCGCCCAACACTCCTCGACGCTGCTCGACGACTGGCTCGGATCGGACCCCGCGCTTGCGCCGCTCTCGGCCCGGATCGAGGCCAGTGCCCGCGGCAATCCTCTCTTCGTCGAGGAGATCGTCCGCTCGCTGGTCGAACGCGGGGTGTTGCGCGGCGAGCGCGGTGCGTACACGCCGGCCGCCCCGGTCGAGGAGATCACCCTGCCCGAGACCGTCCAGGCCGTCCTCGCCTCGCGCATCGATCGACTCTCGCCGCGCGACAAGGACGTGCTCCAGGCCGCGGCCGTGGTCGGACGAGACGTGCCGACAGAGCTGCTGCGCGCGGTGGTCGATCTGCCCGAACTCGATCTCGCCGCGTCGCTCGCGCGGCTCGCGACGGCCGAGCTCCTTGGCCCCGCGGATCCTCAGGGCGAGTGCACCTTCCGGCATCCCCTCACGCAGGAAGTGGCCTACCGCACCCAGCTTCTGGATCGCCGGCGCCGGACACACGGGCGCGTCGCGCGAGCGCTGCTCGCGATCCACGGATTCGCGGCCCCGACGCACGCCGCGCTGCTCGCCCATCACTTCGAGGAGGGGGGCGAGCACCTCGAAGCCGCGCGCTGGCACGAGCACGCGGGCCGGCGTAACGGGCGCAACGATCCAGCGGATGGAGTGAGGCACTGCCGCAAGGTCACTCAGCTCCTCGCCGGACTTCCGGAGTCCCGCGAGACCCTGATGCTCGAGCTCACGTCGCGCATCGCCCAGCTCGAGATCGGCCGCATCGCGGGCATCGAAGAGCGGGAGTCCCAGGGCCTCTTCGAGGAGGCGCGCGCGTTCGCGGAGCGCCTGGAGGATCCGCGGGGTCACGCATTCCTGCTCACGTCCTACGGACGCCTGTGCGGCCTCGCGGGCGACGTGGCGCAGTACCTCGCGTGTGCGGAGCGAGCCGCCGAGCTCGCCGAGGATTCCGACGACGCGGCGCTCGCGTTCGAGATGCACGCGGTGCTGGCGCACGCGCAGCTGGCGGTCGGCCGCCTCGATCCCGCGCGCGCCACCGCCGAGGGAGCCCTGGCCGAGCTCGGCGAGCTTGGCGGCCCGCGGGGGGCGGGGCGTTCCACCGCACCCGCTTTCTGTCGCATCTGGTCGGCGTTGGCGAGCGCCTACCTGGGGAGAACCGCCGAAGCTCAGGCAGGCCTGGAAGCGCTCCTCGCCGAGCAGAAGGAGGGGGGGCTCGAAGCTCTGTACGGGACGCACGGATTCCTGGGTGAGGTGCTGCGGCTGCGTGGCGATCTCGCCGGCGCCCTCGCTCACGGCCGCCGCGCCGCCGAGCTGGCGGAAGAGCGCGGCAGTCCATTCTCCCGGGTCGAGGCCGCCGCGTTTCTCGGCGCCGCCGAGCTCACCGCCGGCGACGTCGCCACCGCCACGCGCACGCTCGAGACGGCGCTCGGCCTCGCGCGGGCGAGGCGCACCGCCCTGTGGTACGAGCCGCGCATCCTGGCGGCGCTCGCGGACGCGAAGCGAGTCGCGGGTGATCGCGCCGGAGCCCGCGCGCTCCTCGCCGAAGCGCGCGAGTCGGTCGAGCGGGGGCAGGGCTGGCGACTCAGCGCCTGCGACGTCGAGCTGGCGCGGGCGCGCCTCCTTGCGTCGGAGCCGGTCCCGGACCGCTCCGCGATCGCGAGCGCGCTCGACTCCGTGGACGCCCTCGCGACCAAGCTCGGCGCCGAGCCCTACCGGCGGATGGCGGAGCTCGAGCGCGCGCGCCTCGCGCAGTAGCTCAGCCGCCGCGCCGCGTGTCGCGAATCCGCCGCGCCTTGAACTCGGTCTTCGGCAGCGTGCCCGGCGCGAGCACGTCGACGTCACACCGCACCTCGCACCGCGTCTGGATCTCCCGGGCCACTTGCGCGCGGATCGAGGCGTCCGTGTGCTCCACCCTCGCGGTCATCACGTCGAGCCCGTCCGCGGTGGTGGCCAGCACGATCTCGTACTCGTCGCCCACCCCGGGCACGGCGCGCACCGCCGCCTCGAGCTGCACGGGGTACATCTTCACCCCGCGCAGATTGATCAGCTCGTCGGCCCGCCCCGCGAAGGCTCCCAGGGCCCGGAGATGCGTCCGGCCGCAGGCACACCGCTCGGATGTGAAGACGGTGGAGTCGCCGACGAGGAACCGCAGCTGCGGTGAGCTCTCGGAATTGAGGCTCGTACAGACGGTGAGGCCGCGGGTGCCCGCGCCGACGGGCTGCCGGCTCTCGGCGTCGACCAGCTCCCAGATCTGCACGTCCTCCATGAGGTGCGCGGTGATCGGTCCCGGCCCGAGCGCGGAGGCCGGACAGGAGTAGCCGCCGCAGTGGGGTGAGACCTCGGTGCAGCCGTAGAACTCCACCAGTCGAGCGTTCCACAGGTCCTCGATGCGCCGGCGGGTGCCCTCGATGCCCGCCGCCGGCTCACCGCCGACGAGGATCGTGCGGACCGAGCTCGCGGCCGGGTCGATGCCGCGCTCCACCATCACGCGGCCCAGGTGGAGGGCGTAGGACGGCGTGCACGTGAGGACGGTGGGCTTGAAGCGATCGACCAGCATCGCGCGGGCCTCTCCGGTCATGCCGCCGCCCGGGATGCTGGCCACGCCCATCTTGGCGAGTGCGAACTGCACACCCCAGGCGAACACGTGCGGTCCGTAGCCCGCGCAGATCAACACGGTGTCGCCCGGCCGGATACCGAGGGCGTGCAGCGCCCGGGCGTTCGCCCACGCCCACAGCTCGCGATCGATCTGGGAGTAGCGGAAGACCCTCGGCACGCCGGTCGAGCCCGAAGAGGAGAACATCATCCAGCCGCGCGCGGCCCACAGCGCATCATCGTGCGTGGTGTACGTGCCGAAGGGCGGCGTGGCCTGTAGATCCTCCATCATCTCGGTCTTGTCGACGACCGGCCACTTCGGCAGATCGTCCACGGTGCGGAGGTCGGTGGGCAGCAAGCCGAGCCGGTCGAAGCGCCGGCGATAGAACGCGCTGTTTTCGTAGAGGAACGGCGTGAGCGCCGCCAGCTTCGCGTCCTGGATGGATCTCAGCTCGTCACGGCTCGCGCAGTCGAGCGACGGCGACCAGTAGTCGGCGGACCGCGGGCCATCCGGGTCGCGCTTGTACCGGGCGAGCGTTTCCAGCCAGTATTCCCGCGTTCGCGCCGCCCGATCCTCGCTCATCGGAGTCTCCATGAATGTCGTCTCACGGGTCCAGGTGGCGCTGGAGAAATGCCCGCGTGTCCGCGGTGGATCTGGTCCGGGTGGCCGCGTCGAACCCCATCGAGTAGCCCGACCCCGCGGCTTGGCACGTGGCGAGCGCATCCGGGTCGAACGGCTGCGCGCGCCCGTCCACGAGCATGGCGGGCGCCCCGCGCCCGAACAGTATGAAGGGGCACTTCCGCGCGCTAGCGACGTACTGGGGGTAGAAGCGCGGGGTGCCCAGGGTGGGTGCGGTCCAGGCGTGGAACGCGCCCGGATAGACCACCGTCGCGATCGGCGCCGGATGACCCGCGGCGATCGCGTATGTGAGATAGCCCTCGGCCTTGGCCACCGGCAGGTTGTCGTCCTTCTCCCCGAGCAGCATCAGGATCGGAGCGCCGGTATACGCGCCCGCCTCGGCCCGCGCGCCGTAGGTGCCCCCTGGATAGGTGGCGACGTGAGCCGCGAACCGCGACGGCCCCGCCCCCATCGCGGCACGGAGCGTCTCGAACGCGGTGAGATGCGCCACCTCGCCGCCGAACGAGAAGCCGACGATGCCGATGCGGTCGGCGGCGATCCGCGGGTGCCCGGCCAGGAACTGCAGCGCCGCGAACGCATCGGCCACCCCGGACGCCAGCGGCGGGCCCGCGCGGGAGCCGACGACCGCGGACTGGCTCAGGCCCCGCGCGCTGAAGCTGTCGTAGGTCAGCGTTGCGAACCCGCTCCGGCGCAGCTCCGCCGCCAGCCAGCCCTCGTTGGCCTCCTTGAAGCCGCTGATCGTGTGGACCACCACCACCGCCGGATAGCGATCCCGCGGCTGATCGGGAAAGCGGAGCGTCGCCGGGACCGATACATCGGCCGGCGCTTCCCGCACGAAGACCTGACGGAAGTCGGCATAGGAGCCCGAGCGGAGCGTCACCCGCTCGATCGGGCCCGCATCGCGGACCTGACCGTATACCAGCGCCGCCCCGACCGCGACCGCGGCGGCCACTACCGCCAGCGCCGCCGCACGTCGCATCATCGCCGCGCCTCCAACATCTGCCGGGGACCTAGACCGCAACCGCCGGTGTGCGCCCGAAGCGCGAGAGGAGCGTCGCGCCGGCCGAGAAGGCGGCCGCGAGGATCAGGGCGACGGTGCCGATCCACGGTATCAGGCCCACGAGGGCGAAGACGGCGCCACCCAGCACGACCGTCTTGACGGGGGTCTTCTCTTGAAGGAACGGCAGCCTCTCGCCGAGCCATGCGGCCGAGACCGTGAACCCGAACAGGAAGAGGGCGACGAGAAGGAGCACCGCCACCGGGATCAGCGGGATGCCGATGATCGTCACGGCCAGCAGGACGCAGAGTGGCACGAATCCCAGGAGGATCGCGACGCCACCGAGCGCCGAGAGCCCGGGTCGAGTGACGAGGTACGCCCCGATGCGCGTCAAAGCCCCGGGGAAGGCCGCCGCGATGAGCACCGCGATGACCAGCAGCAGCACCGCGCGCGTCAGCCGAGAGGCGAACCTGAACATCGAGAACATGTGAGGACCGCCGACCACCCAGCGGGTCATCGAGCCGACCGTCGTCGGGATCGCCCCGCCGAGGCTCACATTGTCGCCGTCGAGCGTGGCGCCATCCGCGACCGAAACCGCCCCGCCGATCGCGACCGAGTCGCCGCCGACACTGGCGCCCGGGAGGATCGTGACCGAGCCGCCTATTGCCACCGCATCGTATCGCACGTGACCGGCGACCGTGACGGAGCCGCCGATGGCCACGGCCTTGTCGACGGTCTCGTCGGCGCCGATCGTGAGGGATCGGCCGAAGACTACGCGCTCGGACCCGTGGCGACCGCGCCGCTCCCGGCGTCGCTCGCGCCACGAATCCGCGGACCTCGCGGTGTCGTCCGAGCGAACGCGGAGGACGCCGTCGGTGAACGCAGCCCGGAGCGAGCCGGCCTCGAGAACCAGATCGAGCACCTCGCCGGCGGGGCGCTTCGAGACCTGGATGGTGAGCGGGCGGGTGGTCACGCTCTCCGGCGCCGTGACCACCAGAACCCAGCCCGTCTGCTTGGTGATCGCGCTCAGCGCGTCGAGGACCGTCCCTCGCGGCTGGGCGAGGGAGACGACGGGAGCGTCGTCGGGAAGTCGGCCCTCCAGCCGACGACTGTCCTGGGCGGCCGCCCCGGCGAGGCCGGGCAGACTCATGAGAGCGACGGCGAGAACGACAATCAGCTTGGTTGCGCGCATGTGCGATCTCCCTTCGCCCCGGAGTACGGTCGAGCGGGCCGCTTATTTCACGAGCCCGAGCGATCGTGCCCGCGCGACGAAGACCAGTGACAGAACGGCCGCGATGGAACCCAGGGCGGCCGAGGCCCAGATGGCGAGCGGTACGAGAGCCAGGACGACGCCGACACCGGTCGTCCATCTGGCGAGGTCGGCCGCTGCTTTCGCGAGCGACGCGAGAAGAGCGGCCGGCTCGAGGGTCGGACCGAGCAGAATCGCGATCACCGCCAGGCCGATGAGCGCGGCCACGAGCCCGGTGAGGACCTGACGCCGATCGCGCGCCGCCATCGCCACCAGATAGCGCCTCCGTGCGCCCGCGAGATACTCGGCCGATGGCTCCGGCACGGAGAGCGCCTGGAGCAGGCCGGTAAGCCGCCCGTCCTCGTCGGGTCGCTCGCTCATATGACGGATGCGCCTTCCAGCGCCTGCTTGAGCTGGGCGCGGCCTCGATGGAGCCACGTCATCACCGTGCCCATCGGCACCTCGAGGGCCGCGGCGATGTCCCGGTACGACATCTCCTCGATGTGGAAGAGGACGATGGCCATTCTCGGCCCCTCGTCCAGATCGTCGAGCGCTCGCTCGAGACGAGAGAGCTGCTCCCGCAGTGAGGCCTCGCCCTCGGGGCCTGGCGGCGGGGGGTCGGTGACCGGCAGCGTGTCCACCCTGGCCATCACCTTCCGCCGCCGGAGCAGGTCCAGGCAGAGCCGCCGTGCGATGGCGATGAGCCACGGCAAGACCGGGCGCTCCGGATCGAATCGCTCGAAGTGGACGAAGGCGCGCACGAACGTGTCCTGGGCGAGATCCTCGGCGTCGGAGGATCGGAGCAGTCGCCAGCAGAAGCGGTAGACAGGCCGGTGAAAGCGCTGCACCAGCGCGTCGAAGGCCGTCCCATCGCCGTGGCGGGCGCGACGCGCAAGCTCAATCTCTGCTCGCCGGTTCTCCGCATCCGAGCCTGGGGTTGCCGCATGACCGGTCTCTATGACCGTACGCTCCTCGCCGTCTCCCAAGAGAGTACGAACGATGCCGCGGGGTTATTTCAGGCACCGGTAGGTTGTTTCTGAGCGCGGCTCGCGCCAGAAGGCGAAGGGCGTTCTCTCTCAGGGACCGAAGGTAAACACATACACTCGCAGCCCGGGATCGTTCACGGCCAGGGTCAAGACATGCTTTCCACGGGGCGCGCGGGCGACCAGGCGAACCATGCCCGATCGATCGAAGCGCGCCACTCCGTCGGGGCCGACGTCGGCGCCGCGTGCCTCGCCGACCGGCTTTCCGTCGAGTACCACCCCGACCGCCGCCTTGCCCGTCGGTCCCGGCTGCATCACCAGGTTGACCTCACCGGCCATGAAGGGAAGGACGATCTTGCCGGTGCCGTTCTGGAGCTCGACATACTGGCGCGAGCCCTTCCAGTTTCCCTGCAGGGTCACCGTGCCCGGCTCCCGGCGATCGGTACCGATGTAGGTCTCGCCCGTGATGCCGGCGTACGAGGGCTGGCCCGTCTTCGCGAACGCCGTCGCCTCGGGGCTGATCGGCGGCAGTGCGGTCCCCGGATTGGCCGCGACCAACAGGCGCCGGATCTCGGTCTCGATGTCGTGGTAGCTGCCCTCTCCCACCCACCGCTTCACCAGCTTGCCGTGGGCGTCGAAGAGGTACTTCGCCGGCCAGGCGTCGTTGTCGAAGGCCTGCCACGTCGCAAAATCGTTGTCGAGGGCGATCGGATAGGTGAGCCCGTGGTCGCGGATCCCACGGTCGATGTTCTCGGCGCGCTTCCCGAACTCGAACTCGGGCGCATGCACGCCGACCACGACCAGCCCCCGGTCGGCGTAATCGCGGTTCCACGCCTTGACGTAGGGCGCGGTGCGGATCCAGTTGACGCAGGTGTACTCCCAGAAGTCGACCAGGACGACCTTGCCACGCAGCGTGTCGGCCGTCAGTGGGCCCGAGTTCACCCAGCGCTCCACCTTGAAGGCCGGCATGTCCATGTCGCCGGCCGCGCTGGCGACCCCCGCACCGAGGGCAGCACCGAGAAGCACGAAGGGCAGGCTGGCTCTCATTCTTCTCCCTCTCGTTCTAGCCTTCCTTGGTTGCGTGGATCGTCCTGCGGGTCCAGGTATTCGAGGCCCAGGGGGCCGATTCCCGTTACCTGGGTGATGTACTCCCCCGATTTGGCCCAATGGAAGTGGAAGGTATCCCCCGGCAGCACGAGGACGCTGCCGGGCGGATACGCCTTCAGGCCATCCGCGTCGAACCTGGCGCCAAGACCGATGTAGAATACGCCGGACATGACGGTGTAGACGCGGTCCTCCGGGTGCTTGTGCGGCATGAGCTTCACGCCGGTGGGCACCTTGACACGGACAACGTAGGGACCCGGCTCGGAGGGCTGACCGACGACCACCGCGAGGCGGGCGGAAGGTGGAAACGCGGGGAAGGGCTTCCAGACGATGTCCTCGGGCAGGATCGACTGGAAGTGGGCTTGCCCTGGCTGGTGCGTGCGAGTCATGGTGGCTCCCAAGCGCGGACGGACGCGATCGGCATCTCGCTTCGCTCAGCGCGGCTTGATCAACTCGTTCAGTCGTTTGAGCGCCGCGGCATCCTTGGCGCTGACCGGAGGATTCTGGCAGCGAGGGTCGGTTCGCTGCAGCGCTCCACTCATGTCGCGCGTCAGTGGGATCGGCGCGCAGCCGTGGTCCGCCTCGCAGACGAGATCCCATTCGGGACGAGCCGCGACGTGGCATCCAAAGCAGTTGCCGCCGAACCGATTGACGACGTCGACGAATCCTCGTCTCCGGATCTGGGTCCCGTCCTTCGACACGTCGAGCTCGAAGAACTCCCAATCACGCGTCGCCGGGTTGAAGCCCTTCGCCCGCTTGACCATCGCCTCGCCCGGAATGAGCTGAATGACGGATCCCGGCGGGTACACGGCGCCCGTTCGGGCATTGGCCGCGGCCACCGTCGCGGCGAGATCGCCTCGCAGGTTGTCCACGTAGAAGTGGCGCACCGAGGTCATTTTGGTGATGCACTGAAAGGACTTCGCGTCGACGTGGACATCCGAGCCGGCCGGACGATCCGCGCTGCTCGCGGGACCTGCCGATAGGAGGACGGTGAGGGCGCCCAGTATCGCGATGGACGCGGCGTTGATGATCGTGCGCCTGGCGGTCGCCCTAAAGAAGGCATTCAAGGCTTCCATACGTCCCCTTCATGAGTGACGACACGGTACACGGGTGGATCCGCGAGCGCGCTTGCGACGAGTCCCGCTCGACGATCGAAGGGTGGTACCGACGTGGCTATCCGATGCCGTGGGCTTCACGCACGCAGGAAGCTGAGCAGGTCGGCACTGATGGTGTCGGCCTCGGTCGTCGGCATACCGTGGGGGAAGCCCTTGTAGGTTTTCAACGCGCCGTTCTTCAACAACTTTGCCGAGAGCGGTCCCGAATCGGCATACGGCACGATCTGGTCGTCATCGCCGTGCATCACCAGGACCGGCACGGTGATCTTCTTCAGGTCTTCGGTGAAGTCCGTCTGGGAGAAGGCGACGATGCCGTCGTAGTGCGCCTTGGCGCCTCCCATCATGCCCTGGCGCCACCAGTTCCAGATCACGGCCTGAGAGGGTTTCGCCCCGGGTCGGTTGTAGCCGTAGAACGGGCCGGCCGCCAGATCGTAGTAGAACTGAGATCGATTGGCGGCGAGCTGCGCCTGAAGCCCGTCGAACACGTCCTTGGCCAGCCCGCCGGGATTGGCCGGCGTCTTGACCATCAGCGGCGGCACCGCGCTGATGATCACCGCCTTGGCCACGCGGCTCTCGCCGTGGCGAGCCAGGTAGTGCACCACTTCGCCGCCGCCGGTCGAGTGGCCGACATGCACCGCCCCCTTGAGGTCGAGATGCGCGGTGAGCGCCGCCAGGTCGTCGGCGTAGTGGTGCATATCGTGGCCGCTATCGGTCTGGGTGGAGCGGCCATGGCCGCGCCGGTCGTGGGCGATGACGCGATAGCCGTGCTTGAGGAAGAACAGCATGTGCGTGTCCCA
>Ga0207665_10003414_pt1 | contig 10633 bp, 9 predicted proteins | sample LARL112metaG_FD_184351 | JGI IMG/M metagenome (GOLD analysis project Ga0207665, IMG submission 184351) | Corn, switchgrass and miscanthus rhizosphere microbial communities from Kellogg Biological Station, Michigan, USA - LAR L11-2 metaG... | ecosystem: Host-associated > Plants > Roots >...
TAACGCAACAACTGAACGGCCGCCGCGATGGCCAAGATCCGATAGGCCATTTCGAGCGGCACCCGAGCCACAATTTCAGCAGGCCAATACAGAACTCGCGCCACCGAAAATGTCATCACCGAACCGGTGATCATCAACAACGTGAAAATGTATTTCTCAGCTCGGGTATAGATAAGAATCGAAGCTGCGAAGAGACTGATCGCGAGAACAAAAGCGGCCTGCGAAACGGACTGGAGTTCAGAAGAAGTGGTAAAGGCGGCCGAATCCACGCCGAACCACAAAGAAAGTCCGTAAGCCAGCCAACCGAGAATCCAGATCAGCAGGAAACGTTCGCGGAACGTGCGGAAGACCAGGATACTGGCGGCCAGCATGATAAACGCCGCCGACTCCTGGGCTGACAGCTTCGGTACGGCCAGCGTCCCGGCCGCAAATAACGTACACATTGAAAGAATCATCGCAGTTCGCTTGCGTGAGCGCTCGTTTTGTAAATATCACGCGGCGACCCGTTACCAATCGGTTTTCCGCCTCCCTTTGGTTACTTTCGGAACATAGCAAGTGGGGTATTATGCAGTAGACTCCAAGCTCGGAATCATGCCCTCGGAACGCATCCTAGTCGTTGACGACGAAGACTCAATTCGTGAAATTGTGTCTTCCATGCTCGCTTCCGCTAACTACCAGTGTCGTCAAGCAGCTTCCGGCCTCGAAGCCCTTGCCTTACTGGATTCCGGGGAAGAGTTCGAGTTGATGCTTTCGGACCTGATGATGGCCGGCATGGACGGAATTGGGCTGCTCGAGAAGACCAAGGAACGTTATCCCGATATGCCGGTTGTGATGGTTACCGCGGTGCACGACATTTCCGTCGCGCTCACGGCGATCCGCAATGGTGCCTACGACTACCTCCTGAAGCCGTTTGAGCGCGAGCAGCTTCTGAACACGGTGCGGCGCGCTCTCGAGAACCGGCGGCTGAAACTGGAGAACCGCGCTTACCAGACGAATCTGGAAGCTCTGGTTGCACAGCGAACAGAACAATTGCGGCAAGCTCTCGGCGAACTGGAAAAGTCTTACGACATTACGCTCGAGGCCTTGGGCGACGCGCTTGATCTGCGAGACGCGGAGACCGAAGGCCACTCCAAGCGCGTGACGGCATACACCATCGCCATCGCGCGCGCCATGCAGATTCCCAAAGAACAGATCAATGTGATCGCGCGCGGGGCGTTCCTCCATGACATCGGCAAAATGGGGATTCCGGACGCGATCTTGCGCAAGCCCGGCGCTCTGACCCCTGACGAGGTCACCATCATGAAAGAGCACGCCTTCCTCGGCTACAAGATGCTGCTGAGGATTCCTTTCCTGCAGGAAGCGTCGGGAATCGTCTACGCCCATCAGGAGAAGTTCGACGGTTCGGGATATCCGCGCGGTTTGAAGGGCGATCAGATTCCGCTGGGCGCGCGAATCTTTTCCATCGCCGACACGCTCGATGCCATTACCTCAGATCGTCCGTACCGGCCCGCGCGCCCGTTTCCCGCCGCGAAGAAAGAGATACTGGATTGGTCGGGCCGCCAGTTCGATCCCGAGATCGTGAAGGTCTACAACGAAATTCCCGACAAGATCTGGGTGGATCTTCGCCGTCAGATCGACGCGCAGATCCACAACTTCCCTTCCTACGCGAGTGGCGCCAAAGGCGGCCTGTAAAGCTCGTTCCCGTTCGAATCCGCTGCTAAAGCGCGACCTAAAACCTGAAACCCAAGAATTTAAGACCTGTCCCTGCGACCTGCACCCGTAACCTGCCCCTCACAGGCAGCCCTTTCCGACTTCCTCACATCCAAACTGCTGAGCCATCCCCGACTCTTTCTCACTGAGGTCCGCTATGTCCAGCTTTCGGTCCCGAACGCTGTGGTCGCTTTTTGCTGTCCTGATCGCTTCCCCGTTGTTTGCGCAAGATCCAGCCGTGGCTCCGCAGGCCCCTCCCAACGCGATTCCCGAGGGCACGCGTTTTCTGATCCGCCTCAACGACAAGCTCGACACCCGTGACTTGAAGCCGGGCAAGCGTTTTAAAGCGAAACTCTCTGAGGACCTGGTCGCCGGCAATGGCGCCGTAATTCCGCGCGGCAAAACTGTCAAAGGACACGTGAGCTCTATCGAGCAAGGCCTGCATGCCCGTATGATGCTCAGCTTCGACGAGATCGATACCGGTCACGGATCCATGCCGTTGATCGCCACCATCACCGGTGTGCCCGGCGACCACGCTGTGAAAGAACCCGGGGAGGAAGGCGAATTGCAGCGCAAAGGGATGAGCAAGGAACATGAGATCGAGGCAGTGGCCGTAGGCGCAGGTATCGGTGCAGCCGCGGGGGCGGTGAAGGGCGGGGGCAAGGGCGCGGGTATCGGAGCCGGTGCAGGTGCGGGTGTGGGAGCGATTGCCGGATTGCTCAGCGACCACGATCTGCGGTTGGAAAAGGGCACCGTGCTTGAAGTCCGGCTCGACCACCCATTGCAGATTCCCTATCGCTGAGGTGTATCCGAAGGTCCATCTCACAGTGGGCTTGTCAGCATCATGTTCTATCCGGAGATGCGTCGTGCTAAAGGGCCTTCTGGCGATTCTGACTCTTACATTCTCGGCTATCGCACAAGATCAGAATTCAGCGAAAACATCCGCCGGTTGTGGTCTGGCAAGCGTCGAGTATGACGTCAAGACCGACAAGGGTTCTCACTCGATTGCTACTCCGGAAGCAGGTAAGGCATTGGTTTACGTCATCCCCCACGAGAAGCAAGACGACGGAGTCCTTCACTTCGGAGCTGTCACTACCAGCATTGGTCTCGACGGAAAGTGGCAAGGGGCCAACCACGGGCAGAGTTATTTCTCATTCTCCGCGGATCCTGGCGAACACCATCTGTGTGTCGATGGGCAATCCAGTCTCCTTGAACTGTCCGACCTTGGCTCCGCCGCCACCCTCACCGCTGAAGCCGGAAAAACCTACTACTTCCGCGTCACGATTGACGTACGCGACAAGCACCCCGCAGCTTTCGTGCTCGATCCCGTTGACCCTGCCGAAGGACAGTTTCTTATCTCGACATCAGCGCTTAGCATCTTCCGTCCGAGGCACTGAATAAACTCCACTCCCGGATTGGTATCGTTCGCCTTGAAGGATTGTCTGTGCACTCGGAGGCCCTCAACCGTATACACTTTCTCCGACTCATTTCGCGGAGATGCCACCATGAAGCGAATAATCCTGCTGTTGTCACTCGTGCTTTCTGCCTCCCTGCTGGCCGCACAAGTACCTTCAGTGAATGCGGCTCCCAACACGCTTTTCACTGGCGCAGACGGGAAGTTTGAAAGCGCACCTGACACAGCCCTCGTGCAGTTCAACGTGTCCGCCCAAGCGGATAACGCGAAAGCCGCATACGATCAGGCCTCCAAACAAACCGAGCAAGTCCGCCAGATCATGCGCGACAACGGCATCGATCCGAAAACGGCGCAGATCAATTCCTATTCGATCGAACCCGTGTACGACTGGAAAACTGCGAAGCGCAAGCTGATCGGTTATCGCGCCACCACCAGCGTGACTTTGAAACTTAAAGACTTCGCCAAGATCGGGCCGATAACCCAACAACTCGCCGACTCCGCCGTCAGCGAAAGCCAGTCGATCAGCTACACTCTCGACAACATGGACGATGCCAAAAGCAAAGCAGTCGCCGACGCTTACCGCCGCGCCCACGACTCTGCCACCGCCCTCGCGAAGGCCGCCGGCCGCACCGTCGGAGAATTGTCGTACGCCTCGGTGGACACGTTCGAGAACGTCCGCCCCATGGCGCCGATGCCGCGCGTCATGGCTATGAAGGCTGAAGCTGCGGCACCGGCGCCGACCGAAGAATTCTCCCCTCAGACGGTGACCGTAACGGCGCACGTCAATGCGTTGTTCAATTTGAAATAAAGCGGGTGATGCGTTCGAGGCAAACCACCGCCCATCCTGGAGGGACACCGCTTCTAAGGTTCCTTGGGGGGACCGTTGGTTCCGAGATCAATCCGAAACTGATCCTTTTCCTCGACCACTGTGTAGTCTGCTGGCACCTGGAACAGCGCCGGATCTGGTACCGTGCGCTCTAGATTCTCCAAGTGGGTGGCGGAGTCTCCAGCACGTGGGTCGGAGCATTTGGAAAGAGTCGTGAGCTTCAGTTCTTCCGAGTATTGATTTTCGCAAAACCGGACCAAAGGTTGATCGTTGCCGTCAAGACCTTCTGGGGTAGTCATCGTAACTTGTCTTACTGCGACCTCGACCCCGTCGTCGGTCATATGTTTCCCCAGTGCCTCTTGTTTTATCGCAGGTTGCGGCGATGATTCGTTCACATTCGGATTTGCGGCAACCCTTTGCGCCGGGCGAGTGGTGTCCACACTTCCTTCACTCCGAACACGTCTTAAGACCTCCGCTGCCGTCAGAATTTTGAGGCGATGCGCGATGTGCTTCTTGATATCGACCACGTACACATAGCCTGCCACCGGGTCGGAGATGCGAACGATGTGGAGTCCAGGCTCTACGGTATGGACCGGGAGCGCGCCTGCATACGTGAACCGCTCCGTGCGCGTCCTCCCCTGAGAGTCCCGGTACACCCTGGCTTCGACCCACTTCTGGTGAATATTGGTGCCATTGGCCAGCAGCTGGGTATGCTCGGAAACCCGGTTTGCGGAATACGGCTGGCCAGTCACAACGGGGTCCGCCGTCCAAGGGCCGGCCACGACCGCGGTTTCGAAAATGAGGCTACCGTTGCGAATGTGCCCCTCCATTCCAATCCCATCATCCTGCTGCTGAGCGAGCACCATGCCTGATAGCAGAAGCGTGAACAGGAGCAGCCAAGAGAGGACTGCAGTCAGAAGATTCATGGGCACGCCTTCCTGTGAATTTCGGGCGCCCCGTTTCACGGGGAGATGCAGTCTCGGACCGCGCTATCCGCGTACTTACCGTCGGACAAAGCCGACGGTGAAAGGACCGGACTCCTCGACGATGGTGTAGTCCGCCGGCACTTGGAACAACTCCGCGTTAGGCTCAGAGCGTTCGAGATTCTCAGTGCGAAACGTTGTACTTCCGGAACGTGGGTCCGAGCATTTCGACAACATCGTGATCTTCAACTCCTCGGAGCGCCATATTTCGCAGACCCGGTTCAGTGGACGGTCGTTGCCTTCCACCCCTGTCGGCGTCGTCATGGTTACCCGCGTTCCCTCTACCTGGACTCCGTCGATCACACTGGTTCCCAGCGGTTCCCGTTTCATTTGGCGACGCGCGAGGACGCTGTTTCTAGCAGCCGCGCCACCCGGCACTGCTTGAGAACCAGGCACAGGCGCAAGAATCCCCACCGATGGCCCCGGCTTGGATGACTCCTGCACTGAAACTGTGAAGCGATGCGCAATGCGCTTCTGCGTCTCCAACGAGTACGAATACCCTGACACCGGATCGTAAATGTGAATCAGCTTCGGAGCCGTATCCCTTGCACCGGTCGTGGCTGCCAGTCCCAGAAACACCGACCGCTCCGTCCGAGTCCGCCCTTCCGAGTCGCGATACATCCGCGATACCTCGCGTTTTTGATCGATGTGCGCGCCGTTCGTCAGCGTCTGGCGATGCTCCGAAACCTGGTCCGCCGAGTACGGCTGTCCGGTGACCAGCACTCTTTCCAGCCCAGGACCAGCGACCAGAAAGCTCTCAGATACGGCCACGCCATTTCGAATGGTTCCTGCCGCTCCCCTCACGCCGTCGTCGTGTTGGGAAAGGGCAACGCCGCATCCTAGGAACACCATCAGAAACAACCGGGCAGGGAGTTCAGTCAGAAGTTTCATGGCCATCCCTATCGCAATCTTAGGGGCCGCCCCGCCATCGGGGAATTACTTGGGTCTTGAATGGGCGCAGGTTCGACGCCCTTGGAACGAAAACTCCAGCTAATCTTGCACTACGACCGCGGGAGCCGGCTCCCATCCAAGGGCACCGAGCGCTGAATCACCATCTCCACCGACGTCCCTGGCTCCAGCCGAACATCTCCGCCGCGCGACAGCATCCCAATCGCCGCCCCAACACCTGCACCGATCCCGCCGCCGATCCCCGCACCCTTCCAACCGCCTGAGCTCAATCCGCCGATCGCCGCTCCAGTACCGGCGGTCTTGGCCACCGTCTCCAGCTTCTTACCGGTGTCGCTGTCTTGCCGGATCGTGCCTTCAGAGTCCTTCATTGTGGCGTGCTCCGCGCCCGGAACATTCTCCAGCGCGCCCGGCAGGATCACCGTATAGCCGCTCGGATAGATCAGCGATGTGAAATGAATCAGCAATTCGGCACGACCCTTGACGTGTCCGCCCCGCTGGATATGGCTAATTTTTCCCTGCACGTAGGTTCCCACAGGGATCAGAATCCTGTCGTCGATGGCGATGGGAAACGTCGTCTCCGCGTAAACAGCGTCGCCCTCGCGCGCGGTCTTAGTCGAGATGGCCTGCTTCAGGCGCAGCGCTACCTTGGTGCCGGCGGGAATCTCCACGGTCGTAACTCTCGCGGAGCTTACGGCGGGCTTGCTGTCGGCTGTCTGCGCAAAAGTAGCTGCCGCGAGTGCCAAGGGCACAATTGAAGCTGTCATCCAACGCATAAAGTCATCTCCCGAGCCAGCCATGGTAGACCCAATTCGCACCGTCCCGCATGATTTTTTCGAAGGGGGGCTGTAACTGCTTCCTAGGATGCAACCTGCGTTTGCCGAGTTGACTGGACAGGCCCCTGAGCCGAGGTGGGATTCCCAACAAAGAACGCTATGACTCACAGTATGGGGAGATAACGCGGGCGCTACCCGCCCCGCCGCATCAGGTTTTCGCGAACGTTCCCCATGAACTGCGACTGGAGCTTCTGGGCGCATAGCTCGCCGCAGACGTGTAGCGTGCCTTCTTTTTGCGCGATCTCTTCGTCCCATGGGCACAGATAAAGCACGGGGATGCTCAGGTCAGCAAACGACGTCCACATCAGCCACCAGCGGTCGCTCGAGCCCTTAAGCGTCCCGCAGTTGGGACCGGCACAGCGATAAAAGGGTTTCGTCGGACCTTTGGGTGTACCGTTCGTCAAACCTTCGCTCCTGAAGCCGGATCTGCCGACCCCATTCTAGCGAAACCCCAGCCCTCCGACACGCCGCGGAAGTTCCTTGGAATCCGGCCCATGCGGCCATAGGCGACCGATACTAGCGGAATGATAGGGGAGAGTCGTCAGCACAAGAGTCGCGCCGGCGACGTCAGAGGTTAGCCCCGCACGTAAGTGCAGGGTAAGGCGCGGGCAAACCCGAGTCCCCTCAGGGGGACGACACGCCGACTCTACTTGTAGAGCAAATACTTCGCGCGCATCTCCCCGAACTTCTCCAAAGACTCTCGCCACCCTTCGGCGATCCGACGCGGATCCTGCCCCGCCACCAGCGCGTCGAACGCCGCCTGGTTCACAAGCAACTCCGCCATCCGGTCGATCTTGAAGTCCTTGGGATAAAGCTTGCGCAACGCAGACGCCAATTCCACTCCCAACTCGGGAGCGTCGACCGTATTCCGGTCCAGCACGACGATGTTCACTCCTTGGCACAACTGTCCCGAATACACGCTGGACGTCGGCGTAAAGCTCACCGGCACAAAGCGCAGGCCCGACAACGCGCGCGCGTTCAAATATTCCGCCAACTCCCGAGCCTTGATCCAGGGCGCACCAGTCCACTCAAACGGGGTATCCGTGCCACGACCTACGGAGACATTCGTTCCCTCGATGAGCGCCACTCCCGGGTACAACTCGGCCTCGCGCAGGCTTCGCAAGTTCGGCGACGGATTGATCCATGTCAACCCGGTCGAGTCGTACCAGTCCCCGCGCATCCATCCATCCATCGTAACAACTTTGAGCTTCGCGCCGATGTTGCGTTCGGCGTTGAACATCTGGGCCAACTCGCCCATTGTCATGCCGTGACGCACAGGAACTGAGAAGTAGTTGGTAAATCGCTCCTGCCCCGGATCGGCCACTGGCCCCTGCACGAACGATCCGGTAATCGGATTTGGCCGGTCGAGCACAATGATCTCGATGCCGGCTTTGGCAGCCCCTTCCAGAAAATATCCCAGCGTCGTCTCGTACGTATAGAAACGAACGCCGGCATCCTGAATATCGAAGACGACGGCATCCAGCCCCTTCAACACATCGATTGAGGGGCGCCGTGCCGCATCAGTGGCTCCGTAAACGCTAAACACAGGGACGCCCGTCGCGGCATCTTTCGAGTTCCCGACGTCGGTCGTGTCGAGTGTTCCAGTGACTCCGTGCTCGGGACTGAAGATGGCCTCCAGCGACACCCCGGGCGCACTCGCCAGCACATCAATTGTTCGACGCCCTTCGGAATCCACTCCGGACTGATTCGTCACCAACCCGATCTTGCGCTTCGCTTCGCCCGCCTTCAGAGCATCGAATCCATGCTCCTCAAGCACGTCGATGCCGGTTTTAACAACGCCGTTCCGCACCGCAAGCCTGCGCCCGCCGCTCTGCGCTTCGCTGTATCCGGTGACGCTTTCCCAGCGCAGCTTCTCTTTTTCCTCGACCGTGAGGGGCAAGGCCGCCGCGACAGCCGTTGCTACCTTGGTTCGCAGGCCAATCGCATTGCCCTTGCCGCGCGGGTGGACGGAGTTGGTAAGCAAGATGATGTAACTCTTGGTGGTGGGATCGATCCAGATCGATGTCCCTGTGAAGCCCGTATGCCCGAACGATCCGACAGGCAACAGTTCTCCCCGGTTCGTGGAGAATGCCGTATCGATGTCCCATCCAAAGCCCCGCACAGCAGTCGCGGTCGGAGGTTGTTCAGCGATGCTCATCTTTTCGACCGTGAGCGAGGAAAGAATCGGGCTGCCGCCATTCAGCAAAGTCTGCGCAAACTTGCTCAGGTCGTCAGCGGTCGAGAACAGCCCTGCGTGTCCAGCCACGCCGCCCATGCGAAGCGCAGTTGGATCGTGCACTTCCCCGCGCAGCATGTGATCATGATCGTCGAATTGCGTGGGCGCAATCTTGGGACGCCACGCTTTCGGCGGAAGATAACGCGTGTGCGTCATCTTCAGCGGGGCGAAGACATGCTCTGCCGTATAGTGATCCAGGCTCTCGCCGGAAACCTTCTCCACCAGCGCCCCGAGCACGATGAAGTTAATATCGCTGTAGACGAAACCGGAGCCCGCCGGAGCGTCGGTTTTCTCCGCAAACGCCATCTTGTAGGCAGTGTCTTTTCCTTCCCAGGAAGCCTGCAAGTCGAGATCGGGTGCGAGCCCGGAATAGTGCGTAAGCAGTTGCCGGACTGTGATGTCGTCCTTGCCGTTCTGCCCAAACTCGGGCAGGTACTTCACGACCGTGTCGCTGATGCGGACCTTCCCGCGCTCGACCAACTGCATCACCGAGGTTGTGGTCGCGATGACTTTGGTCAGCGAAGCCAGATCAAAGATCGTATCGACCGTCATCAATTCCCGGCGTGGCTCGAGCGAGCGATTTCCGAAGGCCTTCCGATAAACCACCTTTCCTTCATGCCCGATCAATACCACCGCCCCGGGAATCTGATGCTCGTCGATGGCGTGCTGCACGATGGAATCGACCACGCTCAGGCGCCCGAACGAAGTGACCGGTTTTTGACTTGTTGCAAAGGCAGATGCGGATAGAAATAGAAAGAGACCGACAAAAGCGCCTGCGACGAGTGCCGATCCCGGCCGACCCGCCGTGAAACTCATTACCCTGGCGAGTATGCGCCAAGAATTCTCGTATAACCCCGCAAGGCACCTTCTAGAGGACGCCCGCAACCACACCCGCGTGCTCACCTTCACCCGAACCTTCTCCACCCTGACGGAATTCAATACTTCGACTCTACACAACTCGCTGAACCGCCTCAATGGAACTCGGCACCCGGAGGTGCCATATCCGCCACCGTCCGTTCGCTTTACCGGACCGTGACTCTTTGCTATAACCGCAAACGCGGACCATTCTTCTGAATTTGCGCTTGTCCAATCCCGCTCCGGTCGCTGGCTTCGACAATCAGGACCAACGCTTCGCAGCCGCCTTTCGCATCCTGGAAGATGCAATCGCGGCCCGCGCCTTTCCGGCCGCGTCGGTCGCGGTGGCCCACCAGGGCAAACTCGTCGCTCTTCGTGCTTTCGGTCACTTCACATACGACGTCGCGTCGAAACAGGGCGTCGAAGCCCTGACGGTTCGTGCGGTCGCGGCGCGCGCGGCGGTGAGCCACGGAACGGTTCTGTTTCATTTCAATCGCCGCGGCACGCTCGTCGCCTCGTTGCTCGATCGAGTGCTCGAGGCGACCGCGGTGCTGCACATGCCGGCGACACGCGAGCGCCTAACGCGGCCGCCGGAGCTGATGCGCGCTATTCTCCGCGCGGAGATGGAGCGCCTCTCCCGCGACCCGCGCCACTTTCGACTCTTTCTCGAGTATTGGGCGCTCGGCGTTCGTCACGCTGCCATTCGGCGACGGGTGAGCGCGGCGCTCGACAACTATCGCGCGGCATTTCGCGCCGTCGCCGAGGGCGTGGTGAACGACGCGCGTAGTTCGGCGTTGCCCGTGGCCGCGCGCCGAGGCGCGTCATCGGACGCCGAGGGTCTGGCGGCCGTGGCGGTGAGCTTCGTGC
>Ga0207665_10003415_pt1 | contig 10629 bp, 8 predicted proteins | sample LARL112metaG_FD_184351 | JGI IMG/M metagenome (GOLD analysis project Ga0207665, IMG submission 184351) | Corn, switchgrass and miscanthus rhizosphere microbial communities from Kellogg Biological Station, Michigan, USA - LAR L11-2 metaG... | ecosystem: Host-associated > Plants > Roots >...
ATAAAGATCAAGGCCTTACAGAGAACAGGACAAGCTGTACCAGATTTATCTAGAAATGGAATTGCTAGAGGGTATGTAGTAGTTCCAGAATTTCCATCAGCAATTGCAGAAACACTTGCTATGCTGGGAGCTTTGTCTGTATCCATGATAATGGTTCGAAAAATAGACACTAAGAAAGAAAAGAAAGATGGATAGATGCATATAGAGTATATGATGCTAAAAAACCTGCTGATACAAGGTTTGACAGCCAGTTCTGAATTAACGAACTGTAGTGAGATAGAATAAAATTTTGTTGGCTCGACTATTACCTCCTACCCTCTCTCTGTCTCCTAGAAGGATAAATTTGGTCAGTAGATCCCCAATATGTGCAATTCCAATTAATGGATCTTTGTAAGCAACAGTTCACTAACTGCTTTTGTATATATTTCAAAAGCTATTCTTTCATATGAGGATTCAATACTCTTACGTTCATATCTTCTTGCCGTCTTTACAATTAACTCAGATAATCGCTCAGCCAGGTTATTGGTAATTTCTGGATTCTGATCAATTTTAAATGACCTCTCCTTTAACATCAGTACAGCAATAAGGACTCTCGCTCTTTCCAAGCTCACCGGGGAGAAATACCGTGAAATGTTTTTAGGTAATGAATTAAGATCGTACACAAACAGATATGCTACACTCGTGAAGAATATTTGCATAATTCTATGTCTTTCAACCTCTCTTTTTGCTATTGTAACTAATTTCTTTGACCTTAATATCTTGATATGATGATTAAGCGAGGCACCAGACAAACCCAGCTCGTTGGCCAGCTGAGCTTGAGTCATTGGCTTCTGTCTTAGTAGATTCAAGATTGCTCTTCGCATGGGATCAATTAGGACACTTGCAATTTTTGCATCATCTACAATATAAACCGCTTGCATTGATAAAACGATATCAAATCCAACTTAATAATATAATAACCTTGTTAGGGTGTTATCTCATAGATTTGTTTAATTATCATGTGGATCTAATTGTTACAAATAGGATGACTGCATCAATATTTATATTTCATGTTGAGGATAGCACCTGTTAACTTAGCGATAATGCTATAGCTGTAAACAGTATCTCATATTCAATGAGTGTATTTGAACATGAGAGAACATACATAGAGACAACATTGTTTGCGTTATTATAATTATATTTTCTAGGTCTAAGTAAGTTTCAGAAACACATCTAATGTAATCCAACTACTTGGAAAATAGAGAGGAGGAAGGAGTCATGTCGCTATATAGAAATGGGTTCAGAGATTCAATCCCAGACGGCTATACTGTGCAGAAGAGTAGCAGCTTTTCTAGTAGATGAAACCATGATGCAGATCCGTTCTGACCAGGCTTGGTTATGGGTTGCTGTTGTAGAACCAGTGCACAGACAAATTCTTGGAGTTTATGTACATCTCAAGACATAGGAATATGATGATTGTAGCTGAATCGTTCTTGCGAACGTTGATCAAGATTTATGGCAGACATATTGTATATTCAGATGGTTGAAACATGGTACTCACAAATATATGTATATCATTTAGACTAGAGCCTAGATTACATTCGCCATATGAGAAAAGTATAGTTTGAAAGGACTGTAGAATATCTAAGGATAGAGAACCAAGCATTCATGATTATTATTCATATATAGAGCTGGATTATGATGCAAACCTTAGACACGTCCACAAATGGCTTATGGTGTCATATTTATGCACAATAGCGTTATAAAATCTAGTACTAAATTTGACAAGCTAAGGAGATAGAAGTATCTCTAAGTTAATAGGGCGTGAGGATAGGATGATAAACTATTCCTGAAGAGAAATTATGTTCATAACATTTATGGCACTAGAAACAAATTTGCTATTTTTATCTATTGTATTGCAGAAAGTTGAAGCAATAAAGGGTCGTTTGGATGACCCAGATGTATTATATGGAAAGAAATAAGAATAAATTGATTCACTAGATTAGTTGGCATTACATGATATTAAAGCGACAAAAAATAATACAGAATACTATGAAAATGTTAAGGGCTAAATGCTTACCTAGTATCATGTTTATTCTGGTAACAAGATATTGTTGACCAATACTGTTGGCTTTACACCTGAAAGCTTTATTTATCATTAAAATGCTGTGTTACTTTTAGTACAATAACTATAATGTTTGATTATTAAATAATAAGGACTATGGTTGTCGACGTACTACGAATTTCAGTGATTTTATTGTGGCATAGAAATAGACATACTTGTTTATGACTTATCGATACTAACCAATGTACAAGATATATAAGAAAAGTAAGCCAAATGATGTCGATGTAAGTATTGCGAGATCATGATGTACAGACCTTTATAATAGGAATGCAGAATTCACTTCTCGTGATTGAACCTTCCGATAAACTCAAGGTTCATAGGCACCTGAAAGGTACTGACCCGCAAAGCGTAGTATTTGATCCTAACAATCCGAGCTGTGCATATTGTGGCACGTTTGGTAACGGTTTGTGGAGAACTAATGACGGAGGCCAGACTTGGACCATCATTGGAAAAGATGTCATCTCTAGTCCTTATATAATGTCTGTCTCGATAAGACAGGATCATAGAAATAAATCTAACAAAATATATGTAGGAACCGAGCCTAGTGCCCTTTATATTTCAAACAATGACGGGCATTCATGGGAAAAAATGGGTGCACTAAATAGTTTACCATCATCTACTTCGTGGAGCTTTCCTCCTAGACCTTGGACTCATCATGTACGTTGGATTGAACCAGATATAAACAATATTAACTATGTTTTTGTTGCAGTCGAAGCAGGAGCACTAGTCCAGAGTCATGATGGAGGCAGAACCTGGATGGACCGTGTCGAACAGAGCCCATATGACACCCACACTCTATCTACACATACAAAGGCGCCTGGCCGTTTGTACTCTTCAGCTGGTGATGGGTATTTTGAAAGCCTTAACTATGGGGAATCATGGAAAGAACTAACTAGGGGTCTTAGACACCAATACCTGTACGGACTTGCTGTTGATTCAGGTGATCCGAATACGGTGATTGTATCAGCTTCTTTTGGTCCAAGTACGGCATATGTAGTCGAGGATGCAGAATCGTTTGTATACAGAAAATCAGACGAGGAGGAAAACTGGAAATCAATTTCAAATGGTCTTCCTAAGCCTCATGGAACAACTATTGCAACTCTTGTTGCAAATCCAAAAGTTGCTGGCGAATTCTATGCTGTAAATAATCATGGGATATTTATCTCCCGTGACTCTGGTATATCCTGGAAGGGACTAGATATTCCATGGCCTAAGGAATATTATTCACAATGTCCTAGAGGGTTTGCGGTAGCGTATAATTGATAGTCTTAATTGCAAATATGGCTAAGATGGACAATAGAGATAAACAAAATGATGCGACACGCAAGAGGTAGATTAATGAATATAAAAGGAATCTTGTAATTGTTATGATATTTCTCGTTGTTACTTTTATTTCAGCTTATCATCAATACTAAAATTTACTGAAGTCTCCGTAGTGCATTATTCTTCAACACATATCATTTATTATTATTGAGGCAACTGGCTATTGAGCTATAAGATCATTTGATGAATCATTTAATCTGTTCCTTTTACTCTCTTTGATGTGTATGATGAGTTTTGCGGGTTTATAATTTTCCGCGACACAGATCCTCATTATATGTTGTATATTCTACACAAGATCACAATGACGCTGGAACATACATGATTATACTCTCAATACTTCGCTTTTGATAGGCCTTCCAGCATATTTAATTCGTAGAGCATTATTCCACACTCAGATTGCTACTAAAAGATAGTAATAGAAGAAGAAGACGGCCAATTATTACCTTATACTGCTATTATCAAAAATGAAAGTGCGCAGTATTCCTGCTTGTGTATTTATCATATCTGGTGATTAATATTTCTGACCTAGTGGTTGATATGATACTGCGTCATAGCATAGGTAATATGAATAAAGTCTTGAATGTATGATAAACAAGGCCTAAATTAACCAAATAGTCTATCGACTATTAAGACGTTTACTAGAATTAGTATATTGTAATTATTGGAATGGAAACCATAATGCAACACAACTATCAACATCTATATCCTTTATTTTCCATACGACTTATTATGAAAGCATTAGTATATCATGGTCCAAATAATGTACAGGTAGATGACAAACCCCGTCCTACTATACAAAGCCCAGAGGATGTGATTTTACGTGTCACAAGTACGGCATTATGTGGATCTGATCTTCATCTTTTTCATGGTACTGTACAGGGAATGGAACCAGGACAGACCTTGGGACACGAATTTATGGGAATTGTGGAAGAAGCTGGACCTGCAGTAGAGGAGGTAAAAATAGGAGATAAAGTAGTTATTCCATTTAATATTAATTGTGGACGTTGTTGGTATTGTAGACATGAGTTATGGTCCCAATGCGACAGATCTAATCCTAAAGGAGAAGTAGGAGGTGCATTCGGATATACTCAAGTCCTTGGCGGGTATGATGGAGGACAGGCGGAATATGTACGTGTACCGTTTGCAAATACAGTTGCAACATTAAAAGTACCTGAAAACATCAAAGCAGATGAACAAGTACTATTTCTAAGTGATATATTCCCCACTGGTTATTTCGGAGCGGATATGGCTAATATCCAGCCTGGAGACGACGTTGCAGTATTTGGGGCAGGTCCTGTTGGTTTCTTTGCAACCATGAGCTCATTTTTACGAGGAGCAGCCAGAGTATTTTCCATAGATCACTGGCCTACTCGTCTAGACAGGACAAAAGATTTAGGGGCAGAAATAATTAATTTTGATAATGAGGATCCGGTAGAAAGAATAAAAAAAGAAACCAGCGGAAAGGGAGCGATATGTATTGACGCAGTTGGATATGAAGCAGTAGGACATATAGGTAATGGTAATGGTCGTAGTAGTAAAGATGGATCAGGAAACAATAATGATAATAATAATAATGGTCATGATCATTCCAAAGTCTCAAAACCTGCATATGAACCAGCAAATCCATTGCAGGTGATAAATTGGATGAGTCAAGCTGCAAGAAAATATTCGACCATCTCAATACCTGGAGTTTATGGAGCATCTTACGATCAGTTCCCTCTAGGGCAATTGTTTAACCGTGAGCTCCAAATCAGAATGGGCCAGTGCCCTGTTAAAAAATATAACGAGCAATTACTTCATCTAATTGAAGTAGGCAGAGTAGATCCAACAAAGATCATAAGCCATACCATGAAACTTGACGAAGCACCTGATGCATATGATATCTTTGATAAGAAAGAAGATGCAACCAAAATTATCTTTAAACCTTGATGCTATAGTGACAAAGTAAAGGAATTCTAGAGAAAGAATATGATATCAATGTATCGTGAGATTTCATACGTTGTAAACAGACCTCTAAAAACTGTGCAGCATATAAATTAAAATTAAATGTCAATTGGTGTTTATATAACTTATTTCTGACAGTGCTTTTTTGCACAGCTGTTTTCAATTTAGGATACTCCAGCATTTTCTGTTCTAAATTTTCTTTTTTTATAATTTACTGTTGCGTCGCATAGATATATGGCAGTATACTATTAGATATACTGATAGGTCATAACTTTAGAATATAATTTGAAAATTCAGATCAATGACAAAGAATCTCTCATAAAGATGGAACACTCCTGATTGCCTTGTTCAAGTCTTTTGGAAGCTACTATACAAGATAACTGCATTTGTTGATTTTATTATAGTCTCAAATCGCATATTGATTATATGAGTTATGATTCCATATCTGAATAATACTCGCTCATTCAATACATTATTACTTATTGGTCGGGCAAATATTTTCTATCTCGCCATATTAGAGGTTTTAATTTTTTAGGATGTATAATTAAAGGAAGAATACTGCTAATATATGCGACAAGAAGGAACATGGCTCCCACCGGCGACATAATAGCATATATGGGTGATATCTTGAATACCCGAATTGCATTAACAGTCGAACCTACAAACAACCCTATACATGCAGATAAATTTAACAATAATGTTGTGAAGTGTATTTGGTATATTAGTCTAGCCTGATCCCTGATAGAATTTGTGCTATAAAAGCTAGCAATAATGTAATTATCCAACACTGAGTCTGGAAGTTTCATAATACCCAAACTGTATGGTAGCATAACAAATGGTAGGACAGCCATAAAAAATATCGTTAATAAATCATAAATCACTCTTCTCCTCCTTTTCTTTCCATTCATATTAAGAAGCGCTGGCATTATTGTTCTGGCTATACCGTTCCATAATGTTTGGAGATCACTTGACCATACAGCACTTAGGCTTTTATCCATTCGCAAACCCCTAATTTTATAGCCCATTTGCTTAGCTCTTATCCCAAGTGCCTCGTCTTCCCTGATATTACTACGAATCATTTTATAAGTTCCAATATTTTCAAAGGTTGTTCTTTTTATTACGATAAAGCATCCCATTAGACTAGCTGCATCAGATTTAGGATTGTTAATATCAGTTATATTATACCCGAAAAGGGTACCAATTAACTTCCATACTGGATTTACTATTTTTGACCAAACATCTCGAAGCTCAATGAATGGAAAACCAGTGAGTACATCTAAATCTTCTTTCTCGAAATATGAGATAGATGAACTTATAGTATCGCTATTCATATAGAGTGTATCTGCATCAGTAAAAATTAATATATCTCCTTTACTGCAAAGATAGCCTTGTTGCGAGGCCCATGTTTTTCCAGTCCAGCCAAGTGGTCTATCCTTTATTAATGATACTATCTTTAATCTATTGTAACTCTTTTTATCACTTCTGCCATAATTAATTAATTTGAAATCATCTTTTTTGGATGATATCGTTACTGTTCCATCGCTGATTTTTCCCTTTTGAACGGAAGTTAAAATATTTGAATTGGTAGATAAGATATTATTAGAATTTACATACGTTAATTCAGGATTCTCTTGCCACTGCTCATATTGTTGCTGAGATAGTGGCTTTTTGTCTTCGTTTGTAAGGCCGGATTGTATTTCCTGCATGATTTTGAGAGTGTTATCACTCGAATTATCATTAACTGCAATTATCTCTAATTTAGTGTAATTTTGACTGAGTAAAGACGTGAGACACCTTGTAATATGGTTCTGCTCATTCCTAGCAGGTATTATTATACTTACATGTGGCATATTTACATCATCGTGTTGAACTTTATCGTTAATTTGACTCAATTTGCAGCAGGTCGAATGCGCTTTATTCCGATACCGATCTATGGATGGAGTGCGATAGTAATTTCTAAGTAATATGGCAAATAGATATACCCAGAGTATATTTAGTGCTATTAGCACCACTGGTACCGTTAAGGTACTCGTAAAATAAAATGCGGAATTCATGAGGTTTATTGATTGAAGAAATGCCGCAAGTATTTCCAAATTAGTATCTAGTGTATGTTCATGGACCTTAAAGTATATAATAGATAAAATCCACTATTATAATTGTTAAATAAGGTATGGTAATTAGGGTAATTAAATCCTAGAAAGGCTGTTGTGTATATAGATTTTTTTCTATAATAGCATTCAGTTAGATATCTGATCTTTAAGCCTCTTCATTAGAACATCATTATATACATATCCTAATTTCTCGTAAAAAGGCATTGTGGATATCGAGCAGTCTAATTCGATTTTAGCACATTTCATTTGCTCAAATCCATATCGTGTAACAAATTCAACTAATCTTATGCCGATACCCCTACCTTGAAACTCCTTGAGAACAGCAACATCTTCGATATGCCCCACTCTATCTGCACTTCCTATCAACTTTGGTTCAACAAGAAGTGTACATGATGCGATAACTTTCCTTCCATAATTCTCGCTATTAGCAAGTGCAATAAATATGTGGTGCAAAGGGTTAGCAGCTATCTCTGTTTCATAAATAAATTTAGCAGTTTTCAGATCTGTTTTTACCTCAGCTAAACTTCTTAATACCTCCAGATATTGAGCGATATCTTGAACTTGAAGTTTACATATGGATATGGCAGTCATATATTACCTACTGTATCTAAACAAATCATGTATTTGAAACCATAAATTTCTTCCTTGATAAAATCATTGTATGTGTTTAGGTAAGGTAATATGCTCTCTAGATCCTTATTATCTACTTGATCTTTCATTAATCTTTTCATTAATACATTTGATTTACCTCAACTAACAGTTATTTTACTGTTCCATAGGTCACATCACTTTTCTGATGCCTGAGATTAGCTAGGAATTATAAGAAATTATAAGTTATAGCATCAGAAATTACCTACCTTAATATTCTATAAAATGTATATATAAATAATGACTAATATCGCTAAGAAAGTTAAGGATACACTAGGAGACGTCAAAGATAAGGCAGTAGGAACTTCTGAACACACAGGAGAAAAGGCAGAAAACTATGTAAAGCAAACAGAAAGTGATACTACTAGGGAGTATGAGGCAAATGAACCAATGTCGCCTGCAAAGATAAAAGAACACGAACCCACTGCGGTAAGGAGACAAGACAATACCTCAAGTTCTAGCTCTTCGTCAGGGCAAGATCCAAAAGAAAGATTAAGGAGAAGTGGAATGACGGAGGGAACAGCTGGTTCTACTGAAACTGGTGACCAGTACGAGCAGGGAGCAGCAGGGACAAATAAGTAACAGACAATTAGTTAACTAGTAGTGAGAATAAGAATAAGAGATTATTGTTTTTATTCGTATTAAATCTCTATTCCTGTATTTTTTGATGATTATTCTTTTCAAGGTCCGAGTTGTACTTTCCTTTCTGGCTTGAAGGTAAGCTAAATTGACTCTTCCTATATTCCCTCATTAAGGTGATTCATTTCAAGAAACATGTTTTGAATGAACTTCATTTATCAAAAGCCACAGATGCTTACCATCATATGCATCTGCTGTATACTTTGGAATCCAGAATTTGTCTTTCTTATTGAATCCTTCTCTAGACGAACATAATTATCAGACATATCTTTAATCTCTCAAATATCCTTTCTATCATTTGTTATTACTTTTTCTTATCTTTAAGTATCCATCAAAGTTAATATCCGCAGACCTAGTAATGAATGAATGTTTACTATTTCTAGATCTAGTCCAAAACGTATTGATATGGGAGATGTCAAAATTGCCCTGACATATTCGAATCCGTCTACAATAATGAGAAATAAGAATAATTAGTATTAAATAACATCTTACCTAGACACTATTGCTGTCCTGGCACGCTGCCAGTAGAATAAGATATATCTGATTGCCTGGACATCACAGTGGCATTTAACTGTATACGCAATTGACACAAGTTCATATCGAATCTCAAACTGCGGCTGTCAGTCAGATATCCTGACAGGATATTTTGCTCATACATTTAAATAATCTAAGACTGCTACTAGATAGCAGTAACTATATAGTATTCGAGGATGAGAACGAATTATTATATAGAATGTTGCACGTGTCAAATATGCGTATAAGACATCTGCCGTCAATGGGCTCGGTAATCTCTTGTCTCAACCATCTCGAGTCCCAAAGACGGTAGCTCTTTCCTAATGCGCCATAGGTCATATTCTATAGGATCTGTGCTCTGACAGATGCATTTCAATATATGTATCATCACTTGGAATTCACTCTGTACAAACGTAGTTTGCTCCAGGATTGTTTAGGCGAGTCCTGACGACAAATTGTTTATTTATGACTAATTAAATAGTTGCTTGGTTATTATTACATGATATTGGATGCCATCAGGTGCCTTCTAACACCAAGAAAGGACAAATGAATTACACTCTCCTAATAGAATTGAAAGTTAGAATGTCCTATTTCCTATCGCCAGAATACAGTCATTTTGACTAATTCTGTTTTATTCTACTAAAAGTCGTTCAGTACAATTAGTTTGATATAAATATTCCACATTATATAATTGAGTGATATTCACATCAATCCTTCACATAGGTATGGAGCCAGATGAGTACCAGCGATCATTTTTCCATGTTCTTACCAGTCTGTAACCAAACTCAAAGCACTTCTAAAACGGTTAGGTGGGTCCTACATCACTTTCTTTATGCAGCTTGATTTCCTTCCGCTTTATATTGATGACTATTAATAAAAATATATTGGCCTTTTGTCAAGCCGTATAATGTCCTTATATGCTGTTATATAATGACAAAGAAATTACTAATCATGATTGCTTCTCATTATCGGTATATTCGGACTAGTAATTGTAACAGAAACACTGGTAGCGCGCTCGGAATTAGCATTGGATGTCTAACGATGACGGGCTTTTTCTCACTCTTTTACCTTCTGAGCAATAATATTTACTTGATAATGAAAATAAATGATATTGAGACTTAACATTAAAATAAGACTTGACTATGAATCTAGCTGTCAGTATTATAAAATGTCAGTTAAACTCATTAAATATCCATGGTATAACGCCTCAAACCAATAACAATATAAGCATTTAATATAATGTATAACATAATTAGGTATATCTTATGGATAAAGCATATGCTAAAGACTGGGAAGACGTAAAATATAACATCCATTCTAATGCACCAGATGAGAATAAAATAACAC